>WNGK01003214.1_pt1 | contig 40313 bp, 34 predicted proteins | sample 5400601 | NCBI WGS metagenome assembly WNGK01 (sample SAMN13153376, study PRJNA577476) | soil metagenome | isolation source: 60 cm soil or saprolite under Garry oak tree replicate 1 | place: USA:California | collected 2016-06-15 | reverse complement strand
TCGGCATCTATGCTATCGCCTGGGATTTCGGTTTCGTCACCTTCATCACCCCCAGCGGCCTGGGCTTTCGTGAAGCCGCCATTGCCGCCCTCTTCCTCCTTGCGATACCTTCCGTGCCACAAAGAACTGTGGTAGTGCTCGCGCTCCTCTCGCGCGTCGTTTCTACCCTGGCTGAATTGCTCTGCGTCGGTGTCGCCTATCTCAGCAGCGGCAGTCAGGTGCGCGCAGTCCAACTGGAGCGGGCCGCGCAAGAGAACCCGCCGCCTGAAGATCAGGTCAAGCAGGCGGGAAATCAAGAGGAACATACTGAGTCCTCAAATGAATCCTCCATCGTCGAAACTATGCAGCCTGTGGCAGAAAGAGGTGCGGTGGATGGTTAATGCACCGCTGCGCAAGCGTCTGTCTGCGTGGCGCAACCGCCTCTATCTCTACCCTGCCCCTGATCCATTGCCTCATACACGCCTGTTCTGGTTGGCGACAGGCGCGGTGACTTTCCTGGCGCTCCTCTTCTCGGCCTATTTTATCTTTTATCTGACCGGTCGCCACGACGCGTACCTGACCAATGCAGAAGACCTGGGGATTATGGACCAGGCCATCTGGAATACTCTCCATGGGCAAATGTTACATCAAACAATCTGTAATGTCGTCCATGATACCAACTGCTATAGCCTCGATGGCATTTCACGCTTCGCCATTCACTTTGAACCGATTCTCTTTCCCGTTTCACTTTTCTACCTGCTCTGGCCCAATCCAAAAACTTTGCTGGTGATACAAACCCTCGTGGTTGCAAGTGGTGCCTTCCCCGCTTTCTGGCTCGCTCGCCTGCGCCTGCGCAGCGAATGGGCCGGTGTTGCTATTGCTCTGCTCTATTTGCTCTATCCTGCCCAGCAATTCGCCCTCGTCAATGATTTCCATGCCGTCACCTTCACTGCTTCCTTCTTGCTTTTCACCCTCTATTTCATGTACACCCGCCGCACCGTCTGGCTGCTTGTCTTCGCCGTTCTCTCCATGGCCTGTAAAGAAGAGATATGCCTCCTTATCGCCCTCTATGGCCTGTGGTCAATCGTCTTTCAGCGCCGCTGGCGCAGCAGTCTGGCGTTGATCGGGCTTGCCACCTGCTGGTTCGGTCTGGTTCTGCTCATCTTTCATTTCTACAGTCCGCTTGGTCATCCTCTGTTGGCTTCACGCTATGCCTATCTCGGCAGCGGCCCGCTGCAAATTGCCAGTAATATCCTGGGGCATCCACTCGCCATCATCAAGCAACACGTGCTGGAACACGACCATTTTTTCTATCTCCGTTTGCTCCTCAATCCTGCCGGCTATCTGCCTCTGCTGGCGCCGTGGATTCTTGTGTTGGCTCTGCCCTCGCTCGCCCTGAACTTACTCAGTTCTGACCCGAATATGTATAGTGGCCTCTATCAGTACAATGCCGAGATCGTGCCCGTCCTGATTTTTGCCACCATCGAAGCCATGGTGCTGATCATCTGGCTGGCGCAGTGGTTGCTTGCTCGCAGACAATTCCCACAACGTAAGCCGGCAGAAAGTGGCGCTCAGCTCACTCGCACCAACAATGTCGAGCGTTGGACTGCCACTGGTCTGCTGGTACTGCTGTTAGCCTACGTTCTCTTCAGCTCAACCAGGGCAGACGCTTTAACTGCTAATGTGCCCTTTGGACGAAGCTTTGCCTGGCCTGCAACCCAGATCAATGCCCATACCGGGCTGGCGCAGCGCTTCATCGATATGATCCCGCGAGGCGCGTCCGTTTCGGCACAATCAAGCCTGGCGCCTCATTTAAGCGAGCGATCCCAAATCTATCTCTTTCCCTATGCTGATGACTACGCGGCTTATATCTTCCTTGACGTGAGCAGCGATGTTTATCCCTTCTATGGCTCGCCAGATTACGCGCACGAAGTCAAAAAGGTCTTGTTACAAGGCCATTATGGGGTCGTAGCCGCCCAGGATGGCTATCTCTTGCTCAAACGAGGGGCGACCCCGCCTGCTGCTCTGCCCTATGCGCCTGCTTCAGACACCAGTAACGTTGATAATCTTCAATTCAATCTTTCCGATAACTTTTGTTCGTTTATCACTGTTTCACGAGCGCAAATACCCCATCCCTTACAGGTCACGTTCGGCAACCTTGATGGCGCCGATTCTACAAACTTGATCGGCTATAATGTCGCTGCCTCCACTGCCTTTAGTTTGAGTGGGGGATATTTGCAACTGACCACGTACTGGCAGGTTAGTAAGCCAACCCTCCATCCATTGCAGATCGTCATGCTTGTTACCGACCAACAGAGCGGTAAACATATTGTCAACCTGGATGTTCCTGCCCTTGCCTGGTGCCCAACCAATACCTGGCAGCCAGGACGCGTCCTGCGCCTCACAAGTAGAGTCTTTAGCCTGAATAGTTTCCATATCCCAAATGGGCTAGCCCATATCTCCATCGCACTTTTGCCGGTAACTCACCCGTTTAGTACTATTGTGGGTGAACAGGATTGGTTACCATTGCATATTACTCAGGCGCCAGCTACAATAGTCCCAACTCCGGGAACTAATGCGCTGCAATTGGCGAACATCACTATCGTTCCCTAGTATACTCAATGAAAAAGAGCGTCAATCAGGCGCATTACATATTCATCTCATAGCTCATTGAAAGGGGTTGTGATCATGGGCGTTTTACTCGGTCAGCTTCCACCGGCTGAACTCGCGCGCTTAAAAGCTGAATTGGCGGAGACGCTGATTGCTCATTTTTGCTATCCGCGCTTTTTTGATTATCGCACCGCGTCTCTGCGCTCCCGCCCGGTTGATCGATCAAAGCGCCAGGAAGTCTGGCTGTACCTTAGTTCGTTTGATTTCACTACCTGGAATCGCGTAGACCTGATGTCGACTGATTTTCAGCACTATGTCGAACGACTTTTCATTCACTTCGTTCAACGAAACCGCAGCTTCTTTGGCGATCAGGGGCGCAAGCGCATGTCGGATATCCGCATGTTGATTGGAACTTCCGCCGCGTCGGTTGTGCAGGGCTTGCGCAGCCACTTGATGGGCCAGCACCAGCAAAACCCTCCCTTTGGTAGTCCGCGCTCCGTCACCTCCTGGTCTACGATAATTATTACGGGAAAATCTGAAGCAACCTGGGATCACATCTCCGCTTCAACCATGATATTACAGCAGCAATTGCAAGAAGTTCGCGGAGAAATTAAAACTGCGCCTCAGCAGAGCGAAGCGCGCCCTGGGGTAGCGCCAGCTCGCCATCCCAATCGGGCGCAGGCAGCAAACGGAAAGGCCGCCCCCGGCGCTGAACAATATAGAGTCTCCAACTCGCCAACCATGCCGATGAGTAAAACTCCACAACAGACCAATGGACGCGGCACTACATCTCCGCCAGCGCCTAAAAACACCTCCCCTTTAAATCCCGCCTGGCAAACCGCTGCGCCTGTTGCTCCCACCAGGGCAGAGCCGCCGCATCCACTGCCTTCACCACTTGAACCGCCAATATTCTCAGTCGCGCCGGCAGCCGTTCCTATCATATCTCCCACCGTTTCAGTGCCCCCGGCCTCTGTGCCAGAAACTGTGCCCGCAATTACTCCTTCCACCCCTGTCCAGGCGCGTGGACTCCCACGAACCGTGCCGACTGCCCTCTCGACTACTCAACGCGAGAGCGCAACCATCCTCGTGAGCGAAGAAGACATGGCCATTTTTGAACAACTGCGCCATCAACTGGTTGTCTGGCTGCGCATCGAAGCCGTTCGTTCTGGCCTGGAAATTTCTAACCTCAGTCCATCACAATTGCTCGAGCTTTTGCGCCAAAACAACCATAGCGATGAAACCCGCCTGCAAGTCGTCTCTACCCTGCTTAACCTCTCTAACCAGGTCATCAAAAACGGCCAGGCTGGTCTATTTGATTACAAACAGGCATTGATGTTCCACCTCATGCACACCAAACGATGACCGTTTTTGGGCTTTCCCAGCAGAGAGAGGCGGCGCTCGATCGCCTATTTCTGCTGTGCATCCCTGCGCTTTCCCCTCAGCAAAATTTTATTAAATTTTATTAAGATTGCTAAATACTCCCCAAAAGCAGATACTACCTCCTTCCTCATCCGTCCATATCTATGGTATAACTGATATATGAAGTTACATGGATTTATAGGTAAGACGTACATATTTCGATTGAGATTAACGTAACCCACGCTATTTTAGGGTACTCCGTCATAAAGTAGTTTGTTAAGATATCTCAACAAAGGGGAGACTGCGTGCCATGACAAAAGGCCGAGATAATGCCGCCGAGAGTTTGAGTGATGTTATAGAACTGGTTCGTGTGCGCAGGAAAAGCGGCTCTTTGAGCGTCGAACGCTATCATGGTAATCGTTTTGAGGAAGGAGAAATCTACTTTCAGAGAGGCCAACCTACTTATGCGCACTCTGGACAAATGTCCGGCCAGCAGGCCCTTTCGTGGATGTTTACCTGGCATCACATACATTTTACTTTCAACGTCGAAGAGCCGCGTATCCCCGCCACTGTTTCTTCCGCGGCCTCCACACAAGCTAGCAAAGCTATCGCTGCTCCATCTCCCCCAAAACTCCCGCGGGTGAATTCCAGCTTTAGCGATGTGCCAGCGAGTGTGACCGAATCTGACAGCACCTTCAAGACGGATAGTCCTGATGCAATCTCAACAACACCGGGGCTGGAGTGGCTCGTTCCTCAAAAAATGGGCATAGAGCAGGATGTTATGTCGTTGCCACTCACTCGCCCTCAGCGCTCCATTTACATGCTTGTAGATGGCCATAGAACCATCTCCGATCTCTCTCGTTGTACAAGGAAGAACTTTCAGGAGATAGAACGGCTTCTCACTGAACTACGCGAGCAGGGTCTGATCTCCATTTAGGCAGCCATCGTAATCGCGGGTAATAGTTCTCGTAATTGCTCAAACCAGTTCGCGCCGAAAAGCCTGCGCGGAATACGAATGACCCCTTGTTGGACACGCGCTTCGTTACTGAAACGACGATAAAGGGCAATACGATTAGGCACGATCGTACGTTTCACGGTCAGCACCAGTTCATTCTCTTTCAACGAAATGGCCTCAAATCCCCACGCCGCGGCTTCCACCTTCAGTCTCACCATCGCTAACAAGTTTTGTGCCGGCGGCGGCGGCGCCCCAAACCTATCATTCAACTCCGCGCTCATTGCGTCAACCTGTTCTGTTCGGCTCAGATTCGCCAGTCGCTGATAGAAATTCACCTTCAATGTGCGGTCCCCGATGTACTCGTCCGGTAAGTATGAATCCAGAGGCAGGTCGACCGACGCGGTCGTTGTGATCATTTCAGCCTGTTTCCCTTGCAACTCCTCGACCGCCTCCGCCAGCAATTTACAATACAGATCAAAACCAACAGAGTTCATGAAGCCAGACTGCTCCGCCCCCAGCAAATTCCCTGCTCCCCGAATCTCAAGATCTTTCATCGCTATGCGGAATCCTGCTCCCAACTCCGTTGCCTCGAAGATGGCCCGCAGGCGCTTCTCCTGGATAGGCGTCAGCTTTGCGTCCTTATTATACAGAAAGTAAGAATACGCCTGTTGCGTCGCCCGCCCAACACGTCCTCGTAATTGATAGAGTTGCGCCAGGCCGAAGTACGCCGCGTTATTCACGATAATCGTATTGGCATTAGGGATATCCAGCCCGTTCTCAATGATCGTGGTTGAGATCAGTACATCATACTCACCGCTCGAAAAATCCATCATCACCCGCTCCAACTGATCTTCCGCCATCTGTCCATGCCCTACCACGAAACGAGCCTCTGGCGCCAGCCGCTGCAACTTCTGCGCGATCACCTGAATACCCAGTACGCGGTTATGCACAAAGAAGACCTGCCCTCCCCGGTCGATCTCGCGCAAAATCGCCTCGCGTATCAAGCTTTCGTCATACTCCCGTATGGTCGTGCGTATGGGCAGCCGCTCTTGCGGCGGCGTCTCTATAACGCTCATATCGCGCAGGTTGACCAACGACATATGCAGCGTGCGTGGAATGGGCGTCGCGGTCATCGTCAGCACATCGATTTCACTGCGCAGTTGCTTCAGGCGCTCTTTGTGCGACACCCCAAACCGCTGCTCTTCATCAACAACCAGCAAGCCGAGATTGAGAAACACCACATCCTTCTGTAACACGCGATGCGTACCGATGACGATATCCACCTTCCCAAACGCCAGATCTTCTAAAACCTGCTTCTGTTCCTTCTCCGAGCGAAAGCGGCTCAGCAGTTCAACACGCACAGGGAAGGCCTTCAGCCGCTCCTTGAACGTGTTGAAATGCTGCAAGGCCAGAATCGTTGTGGGCACGAGAATAGCCACCTGCCGTTGGTCAAGCACAGCCTTAAACGCCGCGCGTAGCGCCACCTCTGTCTTGCCATAACCCACGTCGCCACAGACCAGTCGATCCATTGGACGTGGTCGCTCCATGTCGGCTTTAACCTCTTCAATAGCCCGCGACTGGTCCGGCGTTTCTTCGTAGGGAAAGGCATCTTCCAGCTCTTGCAGCCACGGTTGCTCAGCATCCGGCGAATATGCAAAGCCCTTGGATGCTTCTCGCTCGCTATACAGACGTAGTAGATCTCGCGCAATGTCCTGCACATTCTCCCTGACCTTCGATTTGGCGCGCGTCCACTCCGTCGTGCCCAGCTTGCTCAGCGCGGGAACAGCATCTCCCATGCTAATGTAGCGCGTGACGCGATCAAGCTGGTCGGTCGGGATATACAACTTATCGGTGCCGGCATAGTGAATCAGCAGGTATTCGCGTTCAACTCCCGACATGTTCAACCTGACAAGCCCATCAAAGCGTCCTATCCCGTGCTCTTGATGCACGACATGGTCGCCAGGATTAACCTCGGCCAGAAATGATGCTGGCGTCACCGGCTTGCGCCGCGGCGCATTGCGCCTTCTGGACCAGCCAAAGATTTCCGTATCGGTATATACCGACAGCGCCAGCGCCCGTGAGTGCCAACCCTCCATCAATTGCCCCTGGATCAGCGTGACCGTCCCGGCTTCTGGCAGCGTGTTGATATGCGTCCCTGGGCTGACATGGATCGTGTCGTCATGCAGTACAGCCTCGTCGCTCAGCACCTCCGCCATACGCCGTGCCTGCGCCGTCACAATCACCACCCGCTCGCGATTTTTCAGTGCCTTGCGGCAGTCCAGCGCGAAAGCCCGCAGTCGACCTCCGTACGAACTGGCGCTGCTATAGTGCGCCATCAGATTCTCGGTGCCGCCCTGCAAATGCGCGTCAAATTCGCCCTCTGCGACAGAAAGTATGCCCGCGAAATTGAGTTGCCTGCGTTGCTGTATCTTCGGCTCCAGCTGGTTCCAGGTCACATGCGCAGCGCGCAACTGCGCCGGGTTCTCGCGGTCCTGCTCAAAACGCTCCTTCATTTCCTGCGCCTGCTCATCAAGCTCCGCGATGCGATGCTGGAGGCTTTCAGGGTTGTCCTGCACGAGCGATCCGTCGCGAGACAGATAATCCAGCACCGTCGTCGCATGATGCAGGTATGGGAGGTAAAAGCTGATATCATCAAAAGAGCGGCGCTGCCGCAATTCCTCTAAGTCGCCCTGCCAGCGTTCCTCGCACTCGCGGTGCAGCATTTCGCTATGCAGTTGTTCCAGCTCCTGTACAGCTTCAGCTCCGCGCATCGGCAACGCCTCACGGGCCGGACACACTACACATGAGGCGATCGGATTGAGTGATCGCTGTGACTCCTGGTCAAACGTCCGCAGTGACTCGATTTCGTCGCCAAAAAACTCAACGCGCACCGGGCGCGGCAGCGTTGGCGGAAAGAGATCAACAATACCGCCCCGGTGGCTGAACTGCCCCGGCTCCTCTACCTCCGCCACAGGCTCATAGCCCAGATTATAGAGGTGTTCCAACATCAAGGTCAGATCAACTTCCTGACCCACTTGCAGCGTATACAGTGTAGCGGAAAGTTCTTGCGCTGGCATCACCGGCTGTGTCAGGACTCGCGCTGAGCACACGACAATCACGTTGCGTTCCTGCTCCGCTAATGCGATCATCGCCCGCATGCGCTGCTGTGCTGTCAGCGCATCGCTTATCAGCCGCTCATAAGGCAGCGCATCGCGATCGGGCAGGTAAAGGACATCGTTGGGTTGCTCTACGAATACCCTCAGGCTCTCCACCATTTGATTCGCCTGTGCCTCATCTTCAACGACCACCAAAAGCGGCTGCTTTAGCCCTGTAGCAAGCGCGGCAATCACAAATGGACGCGCAGCCTCGGTAATGCCCGTCAGCGCCGGTAGGCCGGCGCCTTTCCGCAGTTCTTCTATCAAGCGGCGAAATTCTGTCCGCTGTGCCAGCAGCGTAAGCAAACCTTGTAATGTCACTCGAACCTCCAGATACAACAACTCTAGGACGCCACGCATTGCATGGCGCCCCTCCGGAATTTCCAACGTAATCATACAGTACCGGGGCCTTCCTTGCAACATTTCCCTCTCCACTTGACAAATCTCACCTCCATACGTTAACATTTCAGTAAGCACTGAAATGCTGAAATAATACAAAACCTGATTTCATTTTCTGAGGTTCCATACATATGAATGCAATCGAAACCTATAAATTAAAACGTACCTTTGGCGACCTTGTTGCTGTAGATGACCTGACCCTTGCCATCCCCGAAGGGACCGTCTTTGGTTTCCTTGGCCCAAACGGCGCGGGAAAAACCACCACCGTGCGTATGCTCGCGGCGCTCATCTCCCTGACATCCGGCACTGCTACCGTAGCTGGTCATAAGGTCGGCCACGATAATACCGCCATCCGTCAATCCGTCGGTATCCTGACAGAAACCCCTGGCCTCTACGATCGTCTCAGCGCAGAGCAGAATTTAATCTTCTTTGCGCGCCTCTATGATGTGCCAGCTTCTCGCGCAACTGCCCAGGCGGAACACTACCTGCGCATGCTCGATCTTTGGGAGAGACGCAATGAACACGTTGGCGGTTTCTCCAAAGGGATGCGCCAGAAACTGGCCATCGCCCGTGCGCTGCTCCATGAACCCAAGGTCATCTTCTTGGATGAACCGACGGCTGGCCTCGATCCAGAAGCCTCCCGCATCGTCATTGACTTCATAAAAGAACTACGCGCGGAGGGACGCACCATCTTTCTTACCACACACAATCTACCCGAAGCCGATGAACTCTGCGATACCATAGGCGTCTTCCGTACCCAACTCGTACAGGTCGATACCCCCAGGAACTTACGCGAGGGCCTCTTTGGCCACGGCACAAAAATACGTGTCGCCGGAGACGCCTCAACCTGGGTTTCCACCGTCCAGTCTCTGCCCTTTGTTCGTCACGTAGCAGTTCAGGATAGTACCCTTTCGGTCGCGTTGGATAACCCGGACGATCAGAACCCGCTGCTTGTGCAATCCCTTGTCACAGCGGGCGCACAAATTCGCGCCGTGGAGCCTATTTCACATTCACTTGAAGAAGTCTACATGCAGTTGGTTGGCAAGTAATCGACCCATTTTCACCCATAAGGACGGTAACATGGACAAAATACTCGTAATTCTCAACAAAGAATGGCTGGAGATCAGGCAGCAGCGCACGCTTCTGCTCACCATCCTGCTGCTCCCACTGCTCTTTACCGTGATATCGGTAGGCACGTTTATAACGATAGGAATACTGCCACATATAGGGAACTCTAGCACATTAAATACCCTTTCAATGCCGACTTTGGCAGGCTTGTCATCAATTGAAATAGCGCAGGCTGTCGTTGGCTTACAAATGTCCCTGCTCTATGTCCTTCTTCCCATCGTCATTACCAGCGTCATCGCCTCGTATAGTATCGTCGGTGAGAAGACCAGCCGCACCCTGGAACCGCTCCTGGCAACCCCTATACGAACATGGGAACTGCTGCTTGGCAAAAGCCTCTCCGCTCTGTTGCCCGCCATCGTCGCTACCTGGCTTGCAGGGGGATTATTCATTCTTTGTGTAGCGCTGTTCTCCCTCTCCGCGCGTGTTTTCGCCGCTATCGTCAGCCCCGCCTGGCTCATCGTCTTCCTGCTGTGGACCCCGCTGCTGGCCCTGATAGGCATAGCTGTCATGGTAGCGGTCTCATCACGAGTCAACGATCCGAGAACTGCCCAACAATTCTCCATCTTTCTCGTGCTTCCCATTATCGCTTTGATCATCGGTCAGGTTTCAGGATTATATGTCCTTGGACCAGTTTTCGCCTTCGCCATTTTCTTGCTCCTGGTCCTACTCGCCATTCTGGCCATCTGGATTGTCACCCGCCTCTTCCAGCGCGAAGTAATACTCACTCGCTGGAAATAAGCCTGGCGTGTCAAGGCAAATCTAAACATGTTAACGGTTCAGTGTATTTTGAAATATTGTCCCAGGACAACTGAGAACATTATGCAAGAAGCCTATAAAGCCATCGCCGACCCCACCAGGCGGCGTATACTCAAATACCTGCGCGGAGGAGAACGTACCGCGGGCGACCTGGCTGAACAGGCCGGTATTGGTCGTACCGCCCTCTCTCATCACCTCACGGTGCTGAAACTCGCCGATCTTGTGCGCGTAGAGCGGCGTGGTGTCGATGCTGACAAGTCAACCGAGGAACCTCAAACGCCTGAAGAACGTGTTACCGACGCCTGACAAACAAAGGAGCAGACAAATGGACTCTACTGAGAGCACGAACGATAAAATAACGCCTGAGAAGACTTCAAAAGTTTCTACCGACATATTGATCTGGACGATTATCGCGATCCAGCTGATCGTTGGGGTGTATGGCTTTATTGTTTTACCGGACAGAGTACCCATTCATTGGGGAGCCAATGGACAAGTTAATGGCTATGGCCCAAAGTGGGTGGATACGTTCCTCTTTCCGCTGATAAGCGTAGGGATATATCTGCTGTTACGGTTGCTTATCACTGCTGGCCCGCGTCTGGGAGGGCGTGAGGTGACAGCAACGAACCTCCAGGTAGCGAAGATAGTCATTACCGGCATCACATTGTTCATGCTGATTATTCAGCTGGTAGTCATAGCTGTGGCTATGGGCATTGGCTTGGATATAACGATGGTGTATACGCTGGCGCTCTCGATACTCTTCATATTCATCGGCAACTATATGGGTCGGATGCAACGCAATTTCTGGATGGGCATACGGACACCTTGGACACTGACAAATGCGACAGTATGGGAAAGGACCCATCGGCTCGGCGGCTGGCTGTTTGTGGCAGTTGGACTCATCGGTATTGTGTGCAGTTTTATCCCTGTGCTGCGCCTATGGGGGGTTGTTGTGCCGATCATTGCCGTTACCATCTTTCTCTTCATCTATTCGTATGTCTGCTACCAACAACAGACGCGCGGAGAGCGTGAACCATTATCGCCACCGTTTAATGAGGGTGGTTAGTACAGATAGGCATAGTATGAAAAAGGGGAGAGCCGGTTTGTATGGTGGTCCAAAAAGTCTGAAGGCTTCTTGATGAAGTTGCTGATGAGCACGAAATTTGCGGATGAACCCAATTGTTGTGTAATAGTGCATATCAGAAAAGTCTGGAAGTCAGGTCTGGACTGGATTAACCGTCTTCTCTCTGCACATCATTACACAATAATTGATATGGCATCCCAGGGGTCCTTAAGCCGTACTTTGGTCCAACCTCATGCAATTCGCGTATTAATTCCCTTGGGAAAACCATAGCGCTCACGCCCCTGCATCCCCATATCATAACTCCTGCTCATTGAGAGCAGCCTCACTCGCCTCACGCCGCAGCCGCCGCGCCTCTTCCTGCCGTTCCTTCTGTCTCTGCCTTTTTTCAGCCGCTCTTTCTACTGCCTCCGGGTCAGCATTGAAAACATTCATCGTTGTCGCAAATCCCTGCGTAATCACCATCCGCACAGCCTCGACCGCCCGCTCTTCTCCCGCGTCCAGTAAGTTGCGCTCGTCACCGCTGGGAACGCTCAATACATAGTCTTTGCCATCCATCCGGTTATTCGTCGGACGACCAATGCCCACTCGCAATCGCGGAATCTGATCCGTATGCAGGTGCAGGAGAATGTTCTTCATACCCTTTTGCCCGCCAGCGCTGCCGCTTGTCCGCAGGCGAACTTTGCCGGACGGTAGATCGAGGTCGTCACAGATAACCAGTATATCCTCGGGTTGCGTCTTGTACCAGCGTACCAGCTCTCCCACCGCCTCACCACTCAGGTTCATAAAGGTAATCGGCTTGGCCAGCACAACTTTCTCATTTCCAAGCGTGCCGCTGGCCAGCATCGCTCTACCGCGCCTTTCCGTCCACTTCCACCCCTGTTTAGCCGCGAATTGATCAACCACTCTGAAACCAACATTGTGGCGCGTATGTTCATATTGAGGGCCAGGATTCCCCAGCCCGATCACTAATTTCATGTTCCCAGCCCAATAACCAGTTTCATCGCTCTTCGTTAACGTCCAACGCCCAACCGTATCGCCAGGTATTGGGGTAAACCAGCCTTCACAATCTTTTCTTGCGTCACAACAAACGCGTAGGGGACACGGTAAAACTCGAACAGCCCTTCAGTGTCAAAAATCATAAATGCGGCCCGCGGATCTCCATCACGAGGTTGGCCCACTCCTCCTGGATTGACGATAGCGCGATACCCCTCTGGCACCGTCCACGGCCCCTCTGGGGGAAGCAGCATCTCGTTTGTCACCTGGATCATACTCTCACTCAACCCCAACAGCGTTAACAACTCTTCAATCTCGCTATTGAGACGATCTTCCGCGCTCAGAATAATTTCCTCCGGCGTCGCCTCGTCAGTCTCTGCCACTTCCACGCTTTCCTCACTAACTTCAATCTCAAAAACTTCTATTGCGGCAAAAGATGCAAGTTCTTCTACGGAAGGATTCTGTCCCTCTTCCACTGCATCATCTCTCAACTCCTGGTCATCAACAGTGACCTGTTCCTCTACCATGTCACGAGATCCGCCATCATCTTCAACATCGCTGCTCTCATCTTCTCGGGCATGACCCTCATCACCTGAAGCGCCTTCCTCGCCCGTGTGCGCCGCTTCCTCTTCAGAGAAAACGCCCGCTTCCACAATCTCTTCAGTTGTCACGCTGTAAGTTAATTCACCAACCTGAACCCGCTCCGTATCTTTCTGGTGCGCCTCGATCACCAAATTAGCATCTTCTTCAGACGCTGGCAGCCCTGTTTCCGGGTCAGCATAAGCGCTTTCAGCATGTGCCGCTGCGCTTGACGTAAACAGACTCGATTGCATCAACGCTGGCTCTGCTTCGCCCTCGCTCTGCTCCTCGCTGGAGTGTTCGCCGTTATGCGATACACCGTTTTTCGTCAAGTCTGTCAGGGGCAGCGTCGGAGCGTTGGCAATCGTATCAGCCTGCTGGAAAATCACAGGCACGTGCGTATGCCCCACGAAACAGAAACGGCTGGTAAAGAACTGAAAGCTCCGTTCTGCCAGCACCTCAGAGGTCAGGTATTCCCAAAGTGGCCCATAAGGGCTGCCGTGCACCAGCGTACACTCGTCAATATCCAGGCGCTCCGGAAGATCAGCCAGAAATGTGCGGTGCTCTAGCGTCAATTGCTCCGCCGTCCACTCTGCCGAGATACGCGCCGCCGCGCTAAAATCTTCCAGGTCGATCTTTCCCACCGCCGCCCAATCATGATTTCCCGCGATGATCACATCTGTGCGTTCGCGCAACAGAGTGATACATTCATTCGGATTTGGACCATAGCCAACCAGGTCACCCAGAAACCAGATCTGTTCAATTGGTTTCTCTTGTGCGATCTCATCAATTTTTGCTAGCACAGCTTCCAGAGCTTCAAGATTGGCGTGAATATCAGTGAATATGGCGTAGCGCATAATATTGTACTCTATTCAAACAGTAATTTGGCATCAGTTCAGTAAGCTTGATGCGCGTATTTTATCATGTTTATCCCTACCTTGCTAGTACCCGCAGCAACAAACAATAAATAAGGAAATATGCGGCCCGCTCGCGTTCTTTTTTGTGAAATACCCCTTGATTGTCTTTTTTGTGCTAATTTAGAGAGAAAGGTGTTTATGGATCTCCAACAGTGGTTCAACATGCCTCTATCACGCCGTCGCGTGTTGCAACGATTAGGTATTATTGCTGGCGTTGGCCTCACGTTCGATTTGGGCATATCTTCCGTCAGCAAAGTTCTGGCCTCAATGAGTAATCCCGACGTCAATCCCATCAATCATGTCCTCATCGCCTGCCAGGAAAACCGCTCTTTCGATCATTATTTTGGCTATTATCCAAAGGCAGGATCATTTGGCGTCCCCGCGCACTACTCACAGCCCGATGGCAAGGGCGGAACCGTCACTCCCCATCACGATTTCTTCCCTATTTCGCAGGACCCATCGCATTCCTGGCAATCCATTCACAGCGAGTGGAACCAGGGAGCAATGAATGGTTTCTATACCACTGACGGCTCCACCGCGCTCTACTACTACGATGGCTCAGACCTCTCCTATTATTACGCCCTGGCAGGCTCTTTCACCTTGTGCGGCAACTTCTTCTGTCCCATGCTTGCCCCCTCCAATCCGAATCGCCTTGTTCTCTTGTCGGGCACTGCGGGTGGCAACACTACCAACACGATGAACCGTGGTAGCCTCGATTGGCCGACCATCGTCGACGTTCTCGATGCGCACAACATCACCTGGAAGTGCTATAACCTTGGCATTGGGACAGGCACCTCCGTCGAGGATTTCAATTTGTTGTCCTATTTCAAGCGCTGGCAGCATGACCCTCGACTCAACTTCACCGAAGACGATTATCAGGCCGACCTTGACGCCGGCACATTGCCGCAGGTCTCCTTTCTCATTACCGAATCGCTCATCAGCGAGCACCCGCCCGCCGACATTCAAATGGGCCAGCACAAGATGTCAGAAGTCATCAATGCCCTCATTTCTTCGAAACTCTGGACAAGTTCCGCCCTCTTCCTCACCTATGACGAGGGCGGCGGCTTCTTCGACCACGTGCCCCCTCCACAATTCGACGCCTACGGGCCTGGCTTTCGCGTGCCCACCCTCGTAGTCTCCCCCTGGGCCAAACGCGGCCATGTCTCAGGACAAATGTACGAGCATAGCTCGTTCTTAAAATTCATCGAGCGTCGTTTTGGCCTGCCCTCGCTTGCCAGCATCAACCACCAGTTCGACACACAGACGCCCGCGACTAACAACGACGCCGCCAACGGCAAATCCTTCGGCCCACCCGCGCCCCCACGCGACGGCCTCTCACAAATCGGCGATTTCTACGAAATCTTCGACTTCAGCCAGAACCCAAACTACCACCCACATCTTCCTTCATCCTTCTGGTTTTGAGCAGAATTTTATACTTCATGGCCAGGAGACACAAGAATGGATTGCCAGCCTGGCTGGCAATCCATTCTTGTGTCTCCTGGCCTCACATTTTCTACGGACCCGGCGTCCTCAACGGCAGCCCAAACCCCCAATTCAACAACGTAACAGCATCCGTGAAACGCGATGTCCTATTCGCGCTCCCCAGCACCACCCCCATCAAAACATGCCCATTGCGCGTCGCCGAAAAAACCAGGCACCCACCCGCCTCAACCGTATACCCCGTCTTAATACCCGTCGCCCCCGCGTAGACTTTAACCGTAGGCGCGTCAATGGAATACGCGAGGAGGGAATTGGTCGTCGTCCACGTGTAACTATGGTGAAGGCCGCTGGCCGCCAGCCTGTACACCGTCTTCTTCACAATCTGCGCGAACAGGGGCAGCTTCATCGCATACTGCGCGAGCCGTGCTAAATCATACGCCGTCGTATAGTCGCCCGGCAGCGGCCTGCCGGATGCGCTGTAGTATGTCAGGCCATCGGGATTGGTATAGTGCGTCTGAAATAGCTTCAGCCGGTAGGCCAAAATATTCATCACCTTCACAAACCTCTCCGTGTTCCCACTGACCCCATCGGCAATCGCAATCGCCGCGTCATCTCCCGAAGGCAGCAGCAGCGCGTAAAGCAGGTCCCTCAGCGCAATCCTGTCCCCCACCCGCAAAATGGCGCTGCTCCCATAATTATTATTCACCTCGTTCAATGCGTCTTGCTTAATCGTAATCACCTGGTCAAGATTGCCCGCCTGGATCGCAATCACCGCCGTCATAATCTTCGTCGTGCTCGCCATCGGCAGCGGTGCCTCCCCCCGAAAATCATCCAGCGTATGGCCCGTATCGTTATCCAGCAAATAAGCGGCCTCCACATTCAGCCTCGGCGGCGATCCCAACACCGTTAAAATCGGCTTCGCTGGCGTCGGTGTCGGTGTCGGCGGCAGGGGCGTCGGTGATGGCGTATCCGCCGCAAACCCACGCAGCAAACTATTCCCCACCGGCGTAAACGCCAGTACAGGCGTTATGACCACAATGCTGATCGCCAATACCAATAAAACAATCGCCAGAATACGACGTCCCATTGTTTAAACTTTCGGCCACCTTGTATGATAATCCGTCACTCGCTCAAAGGCATCCGCTGCCCGCAGGATAACATCCTCGGCAAAGGCATTGCCCAACAATTGCAGGCCAACCGGCAATCCATCGCTGAACCCACCAGGAATAGAGACGCCGCAGATACCCGCCAGGTTCGCCGGCAGCGTGAACACATCTTGCAGGTACATCTGGTAGGGATCAGATATCTCGCCCAGCTTGAACGCCACCGACGGTGTCGTTGGGCTGACCAGTACATCAAAGTCTTCAAACGCCCGGTCAAAGTCCTGCGTAATCAGCGCGCGTACCTTCTCAGCTTGCTTGTAGTACGCGTCGTAGTAACCCGAAGAAAGCGCGTACGTGCCCAGCATAATGCGCCGCTTGACCTCCTGCCCAAAGCCGCACTGCCGCGTCTTCTCTAGCGCCTCCCACATATCGTTGGTGTCCCGGTACGAATAGCCATATTTCACGCCATCGTAACGCGCCAGGTTTGCGCTCGCCTCTGCCGGAGCAATGATATAGTACGCCGCAACGCCATACCTGGTATGCGGCAGGGATACCTCGCTCACCACAGCCCCCATCTCGCGTAAGACCTCGATATCCTCACGCACAGCCTTGACCACCCCCGGGTGCATCCCTTCAACCCAGTATTCCTTCGGCACGCCAATGCGCAACCCCTTGATACTGCCATTCATGCCCGCGCTATAATCAGACGTCGCACCCGGCGAGCACGTCGCATCGCGCATGTCTGGCCCCGCGACTGCTTGCAACAACAGCGCCGCGTCGCGCGCGCTTCTCGCGAAAGGCCCGATTTGATCCAGTGAAGAGGCAAACGCCACCAGGCCATAGCGCGAGACCCGCCCGTAGGTTGGCTTCAGACCCACTACGTTACACAGCGAGCCTGGTTGGCGTATCGAGCCGCCCGTGTCGCTGCCATAAGCGCCCATGGCCATGCCTGCCGCCACTGCCGCTGCCGACCCGCCGCTGCTGCCGCCGGGAGCGCGCTCCAGGTCCCAGGGATTATGCGTGGGAAAAAACGCCGAATGTTCCGTCGATGATCCCATCGCGAATTCATCCATGTTCGTTTTTCCCACCATCACGATCCCCTCCGCGTTCAAACGCTCCATCACCGTGGCATCATACGGCGGCTTGAAGTCTTTCAGCATAGTCGAGCCGCATGTCGTCGTAATCCCCTTCGTGCAAATGATATCTTTGATCGCGATGGGAATGCCCGTCAGCGGCGACACCGCATCTCCCCGTTTGAAGCGCTGGTCAGCCTCTTCCGCCTGTCTCAATGCCAGCTCATCCGTCACCAGCGTAAACGCCTTCACCTTATCCTCTACCGCCCGGATGCGCTCAAGATGGGCGCGCGTCAACTCCACCGACGATATCTTCCCTTGTCGCAGTAAGTCCCCTGCCTCGCTAATCGTCAATTCGTACAACTCAGCCATGATCTAAGACTCCCCTCCATCTAATACCGCGCGCACCTTCAGGCAGTTCTCTTCCTGGTCTGGCGCATTTGCCAGCAGCGCCTCGGGCGCGTATGACGGCTGCGCGCTATCCTCACGCATCACATTGGTCAGCCGTGAAGCGTGACTCGTCGGAGATACTCCGCTCACATCAGCCTCTCTCAATATCGCGATATTCTCCAAAATGACGGAAAGCTGGTTCCCAAAAATGTCGATTTCTTCTTCGCTCATGCCCAGTCGGGCCAGTTTTGCTACATTCTTAACTGTCTCACGATCAATCATGCTCTTCTCAATCCTCTTCAACACTACCAGCGAACATGGAATCCGCTAAAATGTTCAGTTGGTTCTCTCCACGTCGTCGTCACCTCGGTGACATAGGCCGACGATGGCCCCCGCCGCAGCAATGCAAGCAGGCGTTCGAGCGCCGCATGCTCCCCCTGTGCCACAACTTCTACGCTGCCGTCGCTCAGGTTGCGCGCATATCCCCGTAAATTAAGCGTCAGGCCGTATTCAACGACAAAGTAGCGGAAGCCAACTCCCTGTACTTGTCCGCGCGCCACCGCGTGAAGTTCTTCTCTATCGTTCCTGCCGCTCTGGTTCATGAGCACCATAATAGCATACTCTCGCTTTTGAGCATAGTGCCGAATTTTTCAGGCTCTCCATCCTTCCGGATACTGGTGCAAAAGGATGGAGAGCCTTTTTTCAGCCAAAATTCAGCATACATACGTAAACTTGTAGGGAAGCGTGTAACAAAATCCTTTTTCGTAACGTAGTAATAAGTACAACCTCTATGCCTTATATTTTTTCGAGGTCTCTGGCACTTGTGCTTTGCCGTGGAAGTGATACACTGTGTATATACGTATATCTATCGAGTAGTCAGACCTCAAATGAATTGGGGAGAAATGCATGCAGTCAGTACAAGATCTGTCCACTTCGGTCCAGCGCGTCGTCGCAAATGTCGAAAAAGTTATTGTCGGTAAAGGCGAATCTGTGGCTTTTAGCCTCATCGCCGTCATCTGCCATGGACATGTATTAATCGAAGATGTTCCCGGCGTCGGTAAAACCGTTCTTACCAAAGCTATTGCCCGCTCCATCGGGTGCTCATTTAAACGTATCCAATTTACCCCGGACCTCTTGCCCAGCGATGTCACAGGTACTTCCATCTATAACCAGAAAACCGGCAATTTTGAGTTCCGACCAGGCCCCATCATCGCGCAAATTGTGCTTGCCGATGAAATTAACCGCGCCACCCCAAAAACACAATCCGCCTTGCTGGAAGCGATGGAGGAATCACAGATCACCGTCGATGGCGTATCCTACCATTTGCCCGAACCCTTCATGGTCATGGCCACTCAGAATCCTATCGAATATGAAGGAACTTTCCCTCTACCCGAGGCACAGCTCGACCGTTTTATGATGAATATTAGCATAGGCTATCCTAAAGCTCTCGATGAAATGAACATTCTAGACAGCCATCAACACCATCATCCGCTGGAAGACCTGGCCCAAATCATGACGGCGGAAGAACTGGTGCTCATCCAGCAGCAGGTACGTGACATACATGTTGACCCTACCATTCGCGAATATATCGTGGCCATTGCAAACGCGACACGCAACCACGCCAATATCTATCTCGGCTCAAGTCCTCGCGGCTCGCTGGCATTGTTCCGCGCTTCCCAGGCCCTTGCCGCGATGCGTGGCCGTGGCTACGTCATTCCCGACGATGTGAAACTTCTGGCGAAACCAACCCTGGGCCACCGCCTCATTGTCACACCGGCGGCGCGCGTGCGCTCAATCACCTCTACCGCCATCCTGGAAGAAATACTGCAAATGGTACCTGTGCCAGGCGCGTGGGTCGGCGGTGGAAAGGGGCGCTGAGCTATGCGACCCTGGCAAGCGATTTTGCTCATACTTGCCCTGCTTTTCTTCGCCATCAGCAGTGGCTGGAGTCCGCTCTACAAGCTGACCTACGTCTTGCTTACACTGTTCGTCCTCTCCTGGGTGTGGGCGCGCTATAGTCTGCGTAAATTGACCTTTCACCGCAACACCACCAGCGGGCGCGTGCAGGTCGGCGAGACCTTTGAAGAGCGATTGATGCTCGATAATACCAGCGTCTTGCCCAAACTCTGGGTGCAGATCGTCGATGGTTCAACACTGCCTGGTCACCGCGCAGGCTATGTGGCCAGTATGGGTGGCCGTAAACGAGCAGTCTGGAAAGCCCGCACCGTATGTAAAAGACGAGGTCGCTTTCAACTCGGGCCCGTCACCGCCAGCAGCGGCGATCCCTTTGGCCTCTTCCGCCGCCATATAGCATTAACGCCCGCTCATGAACTCCTGGTCTTGCCGCGGGTGTTGCCGATTACCAATTTCACCCTCTTTACCGGTGGTTTACCCGGCAGAGGCCGTAGCTCGCAGCGTTCACTGCAAACGACCACCAACGCAACGACTATCCGTGACTATCTGGCTGGTGATGCCCTCAGTCGTATACATTGGCGTTCCAGCGCGCATAATAATAAACTCATGGTCAAGGAGTTCGACCTTGACCCCTCCGTGGATGCCTGGATCATCCTCGATCTGCACGATGCTGTACAGGCAGGTCAGGGCGAACACTCTACCGAGGAATACAGCGTCACTATCGCCGCGTCACTGGCAACCTTCTTCTTGCGCCAGGACCTTTCCGTGGGCATGATCGTCAATGGCCAGCGCCGGGAATTCCTCTCGCTCGATCGTGGCAATCGCCAAATTGAACGCGTACTCGAACTGCTGGCAGTGGTCACATCTGGCCCCGGCCCGGATCTCAAAGAAGCCCTGGCCTTAGATGCCCTCCACTTTGGCAGAAATACTGTAGCTATTGTGATCACACCCTCTAGCTCACGCGATTGGCACGAAGGCTTGCGTCATCTACAGAGACGCGGCGTAAAAGTAGCTGTCGTGGGTCTGGATGCAGCTTCTTTTGATGACAGCCCTCCCGATGAAGATACTTTAGCTCTCTTAGAAGGTGCTAGTATACCTGTAGCGCGTGTCAAGCGTGGGGACTCGCTCATTCATGTGCTTGAGAGCAGCCATGAAGCGCGTTTTGCCCTGCGGAGGTAACATCCATGCAAGATACTGTGAGAGATACAGCGGTCGATCGACTATCGAAAATTATCTCCGATACCCATCCAAAGGGTGGGGGCGCAGGGGGCGCTGGCAACAATAACAATACACCATACCGTAAACCGGCCTTTCGCATCCATATTGGTTTAGACGAAGGGTGGTTTTCTCTTATCATGCTGGCTATCGTGGTGTATAGCACCATCTGGAGTGTGCAAGCGGTAGCCTGGGTCGATCACCTCAATATTCTCACACTCACAACCTTCCTGGGCCTCATCGCCGGTCTGATTGCTGCCAAACAGCAACGCGTGCCTCGCCTGCTTGTCCATCTCATCGTCCTCTGCCTCGCCCTGTTGATTGCCTTCTGGCAAACTGCTGGCGCCTTTTATGGGGGCAATACAGCTTTGCTGGCCCACGGCATGCATCAATGGTTTGCTACCGTAATCGCCGGTGGTACGGGCGAAGACGATTCGATCTTTCTCTTCTTCATTACCTCGCTGGCGTTTTTGCTCGCCTATAGCAGCGCCTGGCTCGTCTATCGCACGCGCAGTCCCTGGCTCGTGATCGTCGCCAATGCCGTCGTACTCCTCATCAACCTGAGTAACGTAGATACCGGCTATATCATCTTCCTCGTCGTCTTCTTGATGGCTTCGTTGCTGCTCCTGCTTCGCTTCAACCTCTACGAATCGACGAGACGCTGGCGACGACAGGGATTGCGCTACTCCGATGACCTCGGTTGGGATGTGATGCAAGCCGGCGCTCTTATCTCCATCGCTATCCTGGTCTTCTCCTGGTTCCTTCCCTGGGGCTATATCAATGATACCGCTTCCCAGGTATGGAATGCCGACGCCAACCCCTGGACTCAAATCGAGAATACCTGGAATAGAGCCATCTCACTTAGTGGCGGCAATACCCCCAATAACCACGGAAACTTTACAAACACCCTGATATTGGCCGGCAATCCCAATCTCAATAACGATGTCGTCTTTACCGTCTCGAGTAGTGATTCCACCCAGTACCTTGAGTCTCTGAGCTATGACACTTACGACGGCCGCAGTTGGTCGGATAGCCCAACCTTTGGTTTGTCCTTACCGGCGAATGCTATCGTTCCCACTGAATCCCAGGTGGTCCATACTGTCGTCCAGCAGGTCAATGTGGTCAATCCTCCTGGTGAGCAATATCCGTATATACTGGGAGCTTCACAGGTCGGTTCGGTCGATGTCCCTGCAACTGCTTTGGGTACCAAAAACAGCGATTCTCTCGTCGCCCTCCTGGCAAAGAATGGCAAACTCACGGCGAGACAGCGCTATACCATCACTTCGTATGTCTCTTCTGCCGATGTGAACTCATTGCAATCTATCCCCATGCCCGCTGATTCTCCCCACATCTCGGATAATTTCGATGGTCAATATCCTTTGACCTACTACGATCCATCAATACTCGCTGCCTACTTACAATTGCCCAAAGGCCTCGACCCAAATATCGCTCTAAAAGCTCAACAATTAACCGCTAGCGCTCCAACTATGTACGATAAGGTCATTGCGCTCGAGACCTTCCTGCATTCCAATTACACCTATGATGTCAATATCCACTTGCCCCCTGGCGAGGAAGGCGTTTCGTGGTTTCTTTTTCGCAGTAACAATAAAGGTTTCTGTAACTACTTCTCCACCGCTATGGCCGTCATGGCTCGCACGCTTGGCATACCCGCCCGCGTCGTAGTTGGCTATACCAATGGCCAGCTGGATCCAAAACACCACAACCGCGTCATTTATGGCTCCGACGCGCACAGTTGGACGCAGGTTTACTTTGCTGGCTATGGCTGGATCAACTTCGAACCGTCGGCAAGTTTCTCGCCTTTCCAACGCCCAAATCCCGGTCAATTTTTGCCGAATACGTCCACTACAACTCCTCCTGGCGGTCTTACTCCCAACCCGTCAAACAAACGCAAGCTTATCAGGAATGAAGGGCCGGATGTTGGCGGGCCAATCTCAACGGATTCAACCGCTCAGTTTGAGGCTCAGTTGCGTCAGCAGGCAAGCATAGGGCTTGGTGGTGCAATCCTGCTTATCCTTGTCGGTCTGCTCCTCTTTAGCATCTGGTGGCGTCGTCTCTTCCGTCATTACAGATTGTCCGCTCAAATATTCGGGCGCATTTGTATCCTGGCGAACTGGGCAGGCATACCGATACAGCATTCTCAAACCCTTCATGAATATATGCAGGTACTGGCAGTAGCTACTCCTGAGGAGACGTCAACTTTAGATCGCTTCGGAGATATCTACGTTCGCGAAATATGGGCCAATCCAGATAGCCCTGAACACCCGCGTAATTCAGGAGAAATAAACGAATTGCCCCGCTTATGGCAGCGTCTCCAGCCGCGTTTATTCCTCTACATGCTCAGACATCCGCACGCTCTATTGATCCTTCCCAACCGGGCCTGGAAATCTCTGAGCCAGGCATGGGCAAAGAGACGCGCTCGCCGCGCCCTGCAAGAGGACTTATAGCTTGCACATTTGACGTTTTGGTAATAGTTTCGTACACTGGTGTAGATAAAATTGAATACATGACCTGGCATTAAAAAGATGCCAGGTTCATTTTACTACCGGGGTATCAAATAGCCCGCACCATGAGGAAAATGAAATGTCAAAAAAAGACACCGCAAATCACGATCAACTCCTAAGCGCCTCTACTCCACTAACTCATTCTGTCGATATAGCTCATGCGCTCCCGATGCGCTTGCAGGCATTGGATCTCGCCCGTCATACTGTCATCGCGCCCGACACCAGGCGTTATGTTGTGGCTACCTTCGACGATACGCGCCTGAGGCGCGGGTACGTCACCGCCGTGTATCCTCAGCAAAATGGCTATCTCACCCTCATTCGACTGACCATCCTTGAGACTACCAGCAAAACTCCTGAAGCTGCCGTCAAGCGGCACACGACCGTGGCGCATTCCATTCAACAGGGCAAACTAAAAGAATTGAACAAATCTGTTGTCTGACACCTCACATTTCGATAGAAATGCCTACGCAAAAAATAACCACTGCTAACGTCTCTTTTATTGTACGCATCCATGAACCCTTCGAGGTTCGCTTGCGGGCTTCGGAGAGCAAAAATAACATGCGTAAAAAACTGGTGAAACGTCCAAATAACCCTTGACAAACAGCTAACTCATCCAGTATACTCTCAACAATGGGATTGCAAAAGCAATCCCTGAAATTGTCTGGACTAACTGGCCACAACAACATACCGGCCAGATAAAGCACCAACAAATCTCACGGAAGGAGATGGCGAGCATGGCAAATCGAACACAGTGGCTCGACGTGGGGCGTTTGCGCGATAACATCGCTGGCAACGGCCATGCTATGCCCATCGGCCTGGGTAAGCTGTTCAACAGCGGTGTCGTAGGGGAGAAATATTGCGTTTCCCCTCTCTTCGCCTTCACCCAAGGCTCCAATGTGCCCATCTCCATGGGATCTCCACCTACCGTCTTCCGAGAGGATGAGTGAGTAGGAACTCAAAAAGAGACACCCTCAACCGTGGGCACTGGCAGAAGAAAAATCAGTCCCACGGTTTTTTGTCGTCTAATTTTCGGTCGAGAAAAAGAATGTTTTATAAGGAGGGAATAACATCTATGGCTATAAATGTAGATACTCAACCGGTGGTCCAGATTGTAATTGACGATGCAAAAGATGCAGTCGTTATTGACAGCGTCACCAAAATATTCAAAAAGCCAGGCCCCTTATTCGGTCGGCGCAAAAAGGACGCGGACCAGAAGGCAGCCAAACGCGAAGTGCGCGCCGTCGATAACGTCAGCATGACCATCAAACGCCGCGAGATCGTTGGTATTCTTGGCTCAAATGGCTCTGGCAAATCAACCTTGATACGCATTCTTTCAACGCTGCTCATTCCTGATACCGGGCGCGTAACCATCTTCGGCTATGATGTCGAAAAGGACGGGCGCATGGTGCAGCGGCTCATTAACCGCGTCAGCGTAGAAGCCTCGTTCTTCAAAAAGTTGTCGCCAATGGAAAATCTCATCTATGCAGCGAGACTCTACAATATGCCGACGAATGAAGCTCGTGCCAGGATACGCAGCATTCTTGGACGTCTGGGTATCAAGCCCGACCGTATTGGAGCGCCGTTGGAAAACATGTCCCGTGGTATGCAACAGAAGGTTGCAATCGCCCGTGCTTTCCTTACCGCGCCCATCGTCCTGCTCCTGGACGAGCCAACCACCGGCCTCGATCCTCGGTCAAAGATCGACGTCCAGACCTTTGTCAGAGAATTGCGTGACGTACACGATGCCACCATCCTGATCACCACGCACGATATGGACGAAGCGGAAGCATTATGTGATCGTGTCGCCATAATCGACCAGGGTCGCATCGTCGCCTTGGGCGATGCGCTTGAACTGAAGCGCACCGTTGCCAACATCATGGGCCGTGCAGAGCTGGTCACCATGCATGAGGTCTTCATGCACTATACCGCCGCTCATCAGATCACTGCCGGTGACATTGAGCGCTACGGAAGCTGGGAAAAGGCCTTCGAAGCCTTCGAAGCGCAGCGCGAAGATGACGAAGAATAAATTAGGAGTAATACAGCAATGTCTTCAATGATGCACCAGGCACGCGCAACCTACGCCTTCTTTGAACGCAACTGGAACCTTACCAGGCGTTACTGGGGCTGGGAGCTGGTCTGGCTGGTCTACAACATAGTCAACGCCATGTCGGTCACCTATATTGGCGCCAGCGCCCAGTTGATCACCGGCGTTACGATTAACACGAACTACCTCATCCTCTACCTGTTGATCGGAACCTCGGTCTGGTCATACCTCAGCGTGACCTTCGATGGCGTCACCGATATCATCAACATGGAGCGATGGGAAGGCACCATCGAATATACCTTTATGGCGCCCATCTCGCGCTTTACACATATGATTGGCAGTTGTATGTACGCTGTGGTCCATGGCATGCTCTTTACTGTAGTGCAGTTGATCGTAGTTGGAGTATTCTTCCATCTCGATCTCAGCCATGCCAACTTTGCGACCGCCATCTTCATGTTGCTTATCGGCAGCATCTCGTTTATTGGCTTTGGTATCGCGACCGCCGTTCTACCGCTGCTCTATACCGAGAAAGGCATGCAGATGTCGTTTATCGTACGGGCCGTGATACTGCTGGTCTCCGGTGTCTACTATCCTGTGGAGGTATTGCCAGCGTGGATGCAACCATTAGCGCGTATTTCGCCCGCGACGTACGTCCTGGAAGGATTACGTGCTGCTCTCCTGAGAAACCAGGTCATCTGGTCTCCAGAGATATGGAGTTTTACCTGGCCTCTATTGGTCACCGGTGTCGTCAGCATTCCACTCGGCATCTACATCTTTGGCATCGCCGAGCGCTATGCAAAGAAAACCGGCAAACTAAAGCGCAATGGCTAGCGGGGGATAACATACAACTTCCTCCTTTCTCAACGTAGAGCGTGAGATTTGAAAGCATACATTGCGATGCTCCTACAAAGGAATGGAGAAATCAACCATGGCTATATTGCTACAAAACCTTTTGGCTCGCCCGCCCAGTTTAAACGACCTGGGCGACGTAACCAGATTACTCATAGCATGTGACGTCGTCGAAGACGGAATGTCTGATTACACAGAGGAGGAATTACTCGCGGATTGGCAAAGACCCGGTTTCAGCCTCGAAACTGATGCCTGGATCATTTCTACCTACAAGGGGCAGCTGGTAGGTTTCGCGGATCTCTGGACGTGCGATTATACGCAAATCACTATGAGAGTTCGCGTACACCCCGAGTTTCTTGGACGTGGCATAGGCACACTGCTGCTGCGACTCGCGGAACATAGGGCGCGTCAAGTTCTCAGAAATGCGCCCTCGGGTCTCCGCGTCGTCCTGCATAGCGCTGTCAACGCGGGCAACCAGTCGGCAATGGATCTTCTTGAGCAGGAAGGGTATACACCAGTACGCCATTTCTGGCGCATGATGATCGATGCCGATGAATCCGCTGATGGCTCCTATCAACAGAACAGGCTCAAATTCGACCTGTACCTGGGAGCGCAACAGTTGACAGGCGTGTCACAACAGCAAAGAACAGGCATCTATATTGCTCGCCAGTACGACATCTACGAAAAAGAGCTGCGTCCTTGCGAAATCTTGTCCGCCAATATAGCTCTACCAGAGCTATGCCATAACTAACCCACGTGGTGGATGCGAACCATCGCATCCACCACGTGGGTTAGTACCCGATTTATCGCGTCCCGCGCGGAGTGGGGTGGGGCAACAGTTGACTCAAATCACCATCAACAACACAACAGGACAAAACCAATGAACACACTACCACCAGAATTTACCATACGTCCTCCAACCATGGATGACCTCAAACCCGTATTCGACATCATAACTGCGCGCGACATCACGCTCTACGGCGCCCCAGAGCCAGGCAACACCCTGGAAGAACTGCGCCACAGCTGGCAATCGCCCGGCCACAACCTGGAAACCGATAGCTGGGTCGTCCTCTCTCCTGCAGGAAATATCATCGCAACCGCCGGTGTATGGCATCGGCAATACATACTCTTCTATACCCACCCCAACATTCACCCGCGCTATACAGGTCTGGGCATTGGCCCCTTCCTGCTCCAGTTGGCAGAACAACGCGCCAGGCAATATCTTGCAGACGCACCTTCACACGCGCGCATAACCTTGCATAGCGGGGCATCCAGCATTGATAAGACTGCACAACACCGCCTGCAGCAAGAAGGTTTCACCCGCGTTCGCAGTTCCTGGCGTATGGAAATCGAGATGCAGGATGCTCCCCCACAGCCACAATGGCCCCAGGACATCGTTGTGCGTGTCTTAATTCCAGGCCAGGAAGAACGCGCCGTCTTCGATGCCTCTGATGAAGCCTTTCGTGACCACTGGGGTCACATCCCGGGAGATTTCGAGCAGTGGAAACACTGGACTGTAGAGCGCAAAGACTTCGACCCGAGCCTCTGGTTTCTCGCCTGCGACGGCAATGAAATTGCAGGCACCTCTCTGTGCGAATATCAGACGGAAGACCTGGGTTGGGTTAATGACCTGACAGTGCGCCGTCCCTGGCGGCGCAAAGGACTCGGCATGGCCTTGTTACATCATTCCTTTGGCGAATTCTACCATCGCGGCACACGCAAGGTCGGATTGGAAGTCGATTCACAAAACCTGACAGGCGCAACCCGCCTCTATGAGGTCGCCCGCCAGGTCATTGGTCGCCCGCTAGGAGAGGAGCAATCATGAATACCCCCTCATACCAGACACTCATACCGTTGTTCGAAGAGTTACAGAGCGAACGCCTGATCGTGCGCCCTTACCACGAGCACGACGCGCAGGCGCTCTTCGAGGCCGTAGCCGAGTCACGCGACCATATCCGCCCCTGGCTTCCTTTCGCCGACAAACATCAATCCGTCGAAGAGAGCCGGGATTGGATAATCCGCCAGGAGGCCGAATGGTTGACCCGCGAGGACCTCGTGCTCGGCGTCTGGGAAAAAACATCCGGTCGCTATCTAGGAGGCGCCGGGCTGCATCCGAAAAACTGGGAACACCGCTGCTTTGAAATAGGCTACTGGCTGCGCGTCTCAGCCCCGGGCCATGGCTACATGACCGAGGCCGTCCAGCTTTTGACAAATTACGCCTTCGCCTCGCTTGCCGCCAATCGCGTTGAGATCCACTGTGATGAACGCAATGTCCGCAGTGCCGCCATACCACGCCGCCTCGGCTTCGTCCAGGAAGCGCGCCTGCGCAACCACATGGTTGCCCCAGACGGCACACTCCGCACCACCCTCACCTTTGCGCTCATCCCATCCGACCTGACCAGCTCGATTGATAAGTGAAATATAGTGGCCGCGCCTCCGGGGGATGATAAAGCGCCCTTGCTCCGCAAAAAGTTACCATCTATCTTTTTGCACCGTCATGATATCATAGAAACAAAATAAAATGTAGGGTCGCCCTGGGAATACCGGGAATACTGGGAATACACCTGAACGTGTATCGTCCCTGGAGAAAGTAATGGCAATACTTGCGCTCGGCACAATAAATGACAGCACAACGCGACTCATCTTGCTCATACTCATGATAGTGGCCGTAATACTCATCGTTACAGGCTGCATCATAGCTCTGTTCGCCTGGCGAAAACGCCTCAAAACTCAAATCCGCAATATCGAATCGACCCGATGGAATAACAGGACATAAATGTCTCGACGCTCAGTAACCCCCCTTTTGGTAGGAACCTTTCTACTGCGCGCCAATGGCGGCGCGGGCACCATCATTTTTGGCCTGTACCTCGCTCAACTAGCGACTCGTACGGGCGAATCCATTACCAGCCTACAGGTTGGTCTCCTTGCCGTCGTCTATTTCGGCACAGAACTGGTGCTTGCCCCAATAATGGGCGCCTTGAGCGACCGCTGGAACCGCCGCTACTTTCTCATCATCGGACCTCTGGTGGGACTGATCGAAGTAGCCCTTATCCCGTTTGTCCCTTTTCGCAACCCTTTGCCCTACTTCCTGGGTTTGCGCCTGATTTCCGGCACATCCTCTGCAATAACAACACCGGCTGTCCTCGGCTATCTCGCCGACTACACTTCCCCTGACCCCTCACGCCGCATGAGAGTCATGAGCTTCTTTGAACTGGCGACCAGTGTTGGCATAGCCGTGGGTGTCATCCTCGGTGGATTTGCCTGGGATCGACTTGGACGTTACGCCTTTATCCTGCTTGCCCTGCTCTATCTCGTCGTGATGCTCTGTATGGCTCTTGCTCCAAAGATAATACAGGCCATCGAACACGGCAATTTACGAACGATTGCGTTCCGCTATTGGCGCATCATTCGCACTCCTCGCCTGTTCATCTTCATCCCTGCCTGGATATGTATCAACGCCCTCGTTGGCGTCTGGGTCGGCTCGCAACTGACTTTTATTCTTTCCAGGCAGCTTAGAGACCCCCACCAACTCCTGATGGGGAGCATGAGTAGCCATGGTGGAGGTCATACATTGAGCCTTGTGCTGGGCGCCTACGTCCTCTTCTTTGGACTATGCCTCCTCTTCTGGGCATTCTTCATGAATCGTATCCCTCGCCTGAGACTCATGCTCACCTCCATTACAGGTATCTTCCTGGCATGTATTGCCCTTGTCGGCATCAATCACCGCGGCGCTGGCAACGATGCCTTGCTGCTCATCTGGATACCGCTCCTGTTGGTGGGGATATTTGCCGAAAGTAGCTTTGCCCCCGCTGCCCTCTCCTACCTTGCAGATATATCTGAAGATACCGTCAAGGACCGTGGCCTTCTCATGGGGCTGTACTCGATCTTTCTCGGTGTAGGTCAACTCCTGGGCAACGGCCTTGGTGGCATCTTTGCAAAAACCTGGGGCTTCGACGGCCTGATCCTCCTCACCATAGCGCTAGCCTTCATAGCCCTCATCTCCCTCTACGTGCTCTTCAGACAGAATGCTGGGGGTCGCTATCAAGCTCTACCCTTGCAGACGCTATCGAAATCTACAAACCCTGGATAAACTCCATCCCTTTACCTTGTCCGAATCGTACGTTCAATGTCTCGCTTTGCGTCTCGCTCAGCGATAGCCTCGCGCTTATCATAGAGCTTTTTACCGCGGCAGAGGCCCAGCTCAATCTTCGCCTTCCCGTCCTTCAAATAAAGCTTGAGCGGAATCAGCGTCAATCCTTTGGTCTCCACCTTCGCCTGCAATTGATCGATCTCGCGCCGGTGCAGCAGCAGTTTACGATTCCGCGTCGGCTCATGATTGTAACGGTTCCCATGATCATACACTGCGATATGCGCGTTTTCCAGCCACAGCTCGCCGTTACGAGCCAGAGCGTATGCCCCCCGCAAATTCACCTTGCCATCGCGAATAGACTTAATCTCAGTTCCCATCAACGCCACCCCAGCCTCAATCGTGCGCTCAACAACATAATCGTGATAAGCCTGCCGGTTGACCGTAATCATCTTGACCGGCGCGTGGTTCGGCGCAGCCTTGTCATGCTCATTCTTCTCTCGTGTCTGTTTTGCCATAAAACACCTCACCCCCTCTTGACATCTCAGTTGCAGAGGACTACTACAATTAAGAAGTAGAGCTACTATCATACAACAAGAACGCGGCAGCGTCGAGAAACTCACCTGAGAACCTTAGAAAGGCACAATCATGTTCTACCATCTAGGCAGAATAGCCACCCGCTTTCGCTGGTTGATCGTGGGCCTATGGATGGTCGCCATCGCAGCCTCATTACCTTTCGCGCCGCAGGTCGGCCAGGTCCTGCATCCAGGCGGCTTTGTCAGTCCCGACGCTGAGTCGGAACGAGCAATTAACCTCCTGGTACAAAAATTGCATCTCAACCTCACCGTCGTCCAGGTTATCTTCACCAGCCAGGGTACCAGCCTCGGCAGCGCTGATAGCCCCCAATTTATTCAAGCATCCCAGCAGGCCCTTGCTAAAGTGCGCGATTGGTCCGAAGTCTCTGGCATCATCAGCTTCACCGACAATCCGCGCCAGATTTCACTGGATCGTCGCGCCGCGTATGTCAATGTACTCTTCAAACCTGACCCCGATAGCGCCACAAAACTCCTTCCTGAACTAGAACATCGCCTGCAACCGGTCCCCCACATAAAGACGAGCATTGGCGGTGGGCCAGTCTTTTATGAGGATATTCAAGCAGTCAGCGAACGTGACCTGCGCCGCGCAGAGTTTCTGGCTATTCCCTTCGCCATCATCGCCCTGCTCCTCGTCTTTCGCTCGGTGGTCGCCGCCATCCTTCCAGCGCTTGTCGGTGGAGGCGCCGTTGCTGTGTCGCTGGCGCTCATCTTCGCCCTGGGTCATATCACCATGCTCTCCATCTTTGTGCTCAATATCACGACCCTCTTTGGCCTCGGCCTCGGCGTAGACTACTCCCTGTTTATGGTCAGTCGCTTCCGTGAAGAGTTATCCCATGGCCGTAATGTCGAGGACGCCGTCGCCATCTCCGTTGCCACAGCGGGTCGCGCCGTGACCTTCTCAGGCCTGACTGTCTCCATCGGCCTCGCCGGACTCGCCTTCTTTCGCGTCACCTTTTTGCGTTCAGTCGGCATGGCAGGCGTCCTGGTCGTTATCCTGGCCGTGCTGGCCGCCATCACCCTCTTACCCGCGGCATTAGCCATCATTGGCAACCGCATTAACGCCTTTCCCGTCCGCCTGCCCCGTCTCAGGCGTCACGCCGCGAGCCAGTCACGTACGAGCGCTTCCGTCGCGGACGATCAGCATGGTTTCTGGTATCAACTTTCTCAAGTTGTTATGCGCTATCCAATCCGGGTTTTTGTCCCAGTCTTCTTCCTGCTCGTAGCCCTGGGTCTACCCTTCTCAGGCGTACGTTTCTCGGCTCCAGACGCCTCTATTCTGCCAACAGACGTTCCATCCCGCGCTTCCTTCGACCTGCTGGCAAAGCGTTTTAATGATCGTGAAACTACCCCCATCCTTATGGCGGTACAGACACCCGGCGATGTTTTAACTGCTGCTAACGTGCAAAACCTCTATTACTATGCGCTGCGCATCCAGGCCGATCCTCGTGTGGCGCGTGTCGATAGCATCGTCAGCGCGGACCCACGTTTCACCCTGGAACAGTACAAACAGATGTATGCTCATCCCCAGCTCATCGCCGATCCATATATGTTGGCTCTACTCAAATCGTCGGTCTCTGCTAATACCACCATGTTTCTCGTCATCAGCAAATATGGTATGCTCGATCAGCGTTCCCAGGCTCTCGTTCAGACCATACGCAACACCCAACCTGGCAGCGGCATCACCGCACTCGTCGATGGCGGCACTGCCGGTGACATGGACTATGTCACCACCCTCTATACGGATTTTCCTATAGCCGTCGCAATCGTGGGCATAACTACTTATATCGTCCTGCTGATTCTTTTCCGCTCGCTCCTCTTGCCTTTGAAGGCGATCCTCATGAATACGCTCTCCATCCTGGCAAGTTATGGCGCGCTCGTGGTCATCTTCCAGAACGGTTTCTTGCATCAGTTCCTGAATTTCACTCCCCTTAGCTTCGTGGAAGCCTCCGGCCCTATTCTCCTCTTCTGTTCGCTCTTTGGACTCTCCATGGACTACGAAGTGTTCCTCCTTTCGCGCATTCAGGAGGCATTCTGGCAGACAGGCGATAATACCCGTGCCGTGGCCCTGGGTTTGCAGCGCAGCGGGGCCATTATCACCAGCGCGGCCCTTATCGTTGTCGTCGTCAGTTCCTGTTTCGCTACCGCCGATATGATCCTGGTGAAGGCCCTTGGTCTCGGTATGGCCATCGCCGTCGTTATCGATGCCACGCTCGTGCGCGGCCTGCTCGTACCCTCCACCATGCGTCTCCTTGGCAATTTGAACTGGTGGCTTCCCTTTGCTGGCGTGCAGCGCCGTCCTCCCCGTCCTCCCGACCTTGCCGAATATCTCGACACTGCTGGGCAGGCATCTGCTGCGACCGGCGATAACCGGCACAAGGAATCTTTGACCGACGCGGGCATTGGAGGTCCGCGATGAAAAACGCATCTCCTGGTCTGTCACAACTGTTGCGCCAGTCACGTACGTACTACTGCATTTTCTTGCTATTACTCGCCCTTGTGCTGGCCTCCTGTGGTGTTCCAGGCATCGTCTCTACCAACGCGCAACTACCCGCCGTGAATACCACGCCCCAGAAAGTCACATTGCCACCAATACGTTTCCCACAGGACGAGGCCGCCCATCGCGACCTCACCGAATGGTGGTACTACACAGGTCACATGAACGCCGTAACTCCCGAAGGTGCGCCGCATCACTATGGTTTCGAGTTGGTCATCTTTCAAGCCCTGCGCAGCGACCTCCCGCCCGTCTATGCCGCCCACTTTGCCATCAGCGACATAACGCGCAGTCAGTTCCACTTTGACCAGCGTCGCCTCGTTGAACCCGCTGCCCTCATACCCGACGGTACATCCACCGCCGGCATCAATGTAGCCGTAGGCGACTGGACGATCCAGGGAGTCAATGGGCTGGATCACCTCACCGCCCAGATGGCGGACTACGCCATCCAACTGACGTTGCGCGCCCTCAAACCGCCCGCCCTTCACAACGGCAACGGCCTCATTTCCTTTGGCCCTGGCGGCTTTTCTTACTACTATTCGCGTACTCGCATGGCCCTATCTGGCACGCTCATCGACCACAATCAGCCACTCCAGGTAACTGGCGAGGCATGGATGGATCACCAATGGGGCAATTTCTTCTCAGCCGGCGGAGGTGGCTGGGACTGGTTCAGCCTTCAACTAAACAACGGCACGGAGATGATGCTCTACTTTATTCGCGATGGCATCGGTAAAATAGCCGCCGTCTATGTGGGCTACATCGGCCTCGATGCCGTCGAGCATCTCTTGCCCGCCACCGCCATCCACGTAAATATCCTCGATCACTGGACGAGCCGGCTCACAGGCGCCACCTATCCCTCCGGCTGGCGCATCCAGATCAAGGACCCGCTCCTGCAAGCATCCCTGACCCTCACCCCCGAGTTGTTGAACCAGGAGCTGACAGCCTACCAATCAACCGGCAACGCCTACTGGGAGGGCGCCGTTACCGTCCATGGTCAAAGCGCAGGCGCCGCCGTTCAGGGCGAAGGCTACGTCGAATTGACGGGCTATGCGCGATAATCTTTAACCTTGAACCCGCGGTCTTCAACTGGCATGCCAGCTTCTTTGAGCCGCTGGTAGAGTGTATCGGGATCAGGGGTGTCGAATTCAATGTGCGTCGGCCCATATTTCAACAGGCCCAGCCGCCCCTTGCCAATGGAGAGCAGGGCGAATACGCCAGGCCGGTGCGCCAGGACCTGCACTCCTGGTATTCCGCATTCAATAGGTAATGTAGGGGCGAGGTTCATCCTCGTTCGCCCTGGTGGAAACTGGCTCCCCAGGCGGGCGCAATTCATTGCGCCCCTACATTTGCGCGTAGAAGGCAGCCACGCTCTCCGCCAATCGCATCACCTTCTCGCGCAAATCCAGCGGTTCCACAATCTCCACCCGCGTCCCAAAACTTAACAAATACCCGCACGCCGCCTCCTCTTGTTCAAACAGCAAGCACAGCATAATCCATCCATCTGCATCAGGTGGTTCAAATTTTTCGATCCGCGCGTATCTTCCCGCGTGATACACCGTTTCCAGCACCTCTGGCGCAATGCGCGCCTTCACCGGATACCGTGGCAAACTGGCCACGAAGTGCGTGGATGACTCTGCCCAAAATGCCGCCAGGTCGAAATCCTTTGGTCGAGCGCACGGCTCCTCATTCACCCTTGCATTCCTCACACGCGAGACGCGGTAGGAGCGCGCATCCCCTTCAACAGCTGCCACCATGTACCAGGTGCTCCCCTTTGCCACCAGCCCAAGCGGATCAACCAGCCGCTCAAAGCTGTTGCCACCGTCTCGTTGATACGTCATGGATAGCTTGCGCTCCTTCCAGATAGCCTCCTGAATCGTAGAGAGCGCAGAAATATCTTCCTCCTCGTGATGCCACCCCGTCGTATCGACATGGATGCGCTGACCGACTTGCTCCGCGCCTCTTCTCGACATAGAAGGTAGAGCCGCGAGCAGTTTGATAAGAGCCGCGTCCGCGGCTTTACGCAGCCCAAGGTCAGCAAGAAGTCGCACAGGTTTGGTGAAAAAGAGCGCCTGAATCTCCGCTTCGTTCAATCCTGTCAGGTTCGTGCGGTATGCCTCCAACAAGCGCCATCCTCCACCCATGCCCCGCTCTGCCGTGACCGGTATCCCAGCCGTTCCCAAAGCCTCCATATCGCGATGAATGGTTCGCTCGGACACTTCCAGTCGCTTCGCCAGCTCGCCAGCCGTCATGCGCTGGTGCGCCTGCAAGAGCAGCAGAATAGAAAGCAATCGATCAGCGCGCATAGAACTCCCTTTAAGTGCCTGAATATGTATGCAAATTTTTTGGGAGGATTCGCTTCACCCTTTCCAGGTCGATGGCAGCATAACGCTCAGCAAAGATAGTGAAAGCCTCCTCCAGGTGGGTAATTCCTTGTTGGTACGGTTCTTCCTCCGGGCAATTTTGCAGTAGCAGTGCCTCACCGAGGCAAGATAATGTGCGAGCATACTCGAGGCGCATACCATAGTCGCGGCTCGTCTGCAGGGCGATCTGGCAATACACTTCCGCCTGGTAATATTGTCTCGACGCGCTGAAAATTTGACCAAGTAGCCGCTGTGCCTGCGCCAGCAGTTGAAAGTGCTGCTGTAGCTCGACTATCTTCATCGTCTCTTTCGCTATTTCTTCTGCGGCCTTCAAATCTCCCAGTTGGCAGTAGACATAGGCCTGTGCCAGGCGTGCTCTTGCCATATCTTCAGCTCGCAGACCCTGAAGCATCAATGCATGTCGCAAAGTGCCCAGAATCCGCCGCAAACGCCTGCGGATGGCAGGATCTTTGGCATCAGTTTCTCTTACGACTCTTTCCGCATCTACCAGCGTGATTCGTAAAGCGGCGAGTGTAATCAGTGCCAGCCCCATCATTGGCGTACTCTTGATCTCACGCCCCAGCGTTAACGCGTTGCGTACCGTCTTGATTGCGCTGCTCAGGTTTCCCTGGTCTTGTAAATTTGCGGTCAGCGCGCAATTCACAAAGCACATATCAAGGCGGATGTTAACCCTTTCCGCCAGCTTCAAACTGCGCCTGTACCAACTCTCAGCCTCTACAAGATCGCCTGTAAGTGTGGCCAGGTCACCAAGATTGATGTAGATCGTTGAGATCAGTGGGAAATCTCCGACACGCTCCGCCAGGCTCAACGAGCGACGAAAGTAGCCGTTGGCGGGCGCGTGCGCCGTCTTCAGCATTAAAGCCGTGCCAATATTGTTGCACACATTCGCCATCGACCGTATGTTGTTCTGTTGTTCAAAAATTGCCAGCGCAGTATTAAAATTAGTCAACGCCTCATCTATCTGCCCGGTTGTCCCCGCGATGATCCCCAGCATCTCATAAATATTCCCAAGCTCAACTTGATCTCCTTCAATCGTTCGTAATACCTGTGTAGAGTTGGTGATACTCCCGGCAAAATACGCCGCTCCTCTCTTCTCAATATCGTCCTCAAACATGCGCAGGCCATCTTGAGCCGCCTGCCGTGCCTCGTCATAATATCCTTCGTCGTAACACTTGTTACTGTACTGTAATCGCAGGCAGGCCCAGGCAACACCGGATGTTACCCCCGCGTCGCGTAAAACCTGTTGGCCTCGTTCATTGCACTCCTGAGCGCCAGCTAAGTCGCTTGCATGGCCAAGCCCTCGCCCCATTTCGTACCAGATGAGAGCCTGAATTTGTGCTTCTCTCTGCTCTTCAACCTCGCTTTCAAACGTTTGTCGGCTGCGTATCTTCAACACATGCTCATAGTGGGCGTTTGCCTCGTGATAATGACCCTGCACCATCAAGCATTCTGCCAGTCGCTCATGCAGAAAAGCCAGGTGCATTTCTTCTTGTTGAAATGCCCGTACCAACTCAGGTTTTTTATGCGCTTTCTTCTCGTCGCTTGGCCCCTTCTCGATGGGCAAGGGAGCAATGGCCAATTCATAGTGGCGCTGAGCCTCCGGATAGGCCGAAAGTGCATAAGCCCGGTTGCCAGCCATTTCAGCAAAAATGGCGATCTGCTGCTGACTTCCGCCTCCCTTGATGAGATGCTGCGTAATCGCCGCCGCTACCTCTTCCTCCCGTTTCTGGTACAACTGTTGCAGAGCTGCCGCGGCCCTTCGATGCATCTGTGTGCGCCTGGCCACGGATAATTGTGCATACAGATGGCTGACAATCATTGGATGCCAGAAGTGGTACCCAACAGCCATCCCGCTGCTCTCTTCAGTCAAAACCCCCGCTTGTAGCGCCTCATCAAGTTGATCGAGCAGCGCGTCCTCGACAAAATTTGACGCGTGACTGGATTCCATAAACCGTATCAGGGCCAATTCAAATGATCCTCCAAGCACGGCTGCCTTGCCAAGCAGGCGTTGACAGGCCCCACTGAGATGACTCATACGACGGTCAAGAGCCGCTGTAATCGTTTCTGGCAGCACAAATGCGTCCTGAGATGTAATCTCTTGCCCACCCTCGTTCATACCTTTGGTCGACAGCTCAGCATACGAGTAGCGCGCTAATTCCTCGGCAAAAAAAGGATTGCCTGCCGCCTGCGCTTGAATATGTTGCACGATGTGGTCAGGGAGCGGCGCAACAAGCGCGCCAATCTGAGCTTGTGTCAGCGGTTGAATACCTAGAGTGCTTAGCAACTGTTCTCGTTGCAAACTGGCAATGATTGTACGCAAAGTGTGCGTCTGTGCCAGTTCGGTTTCCCGGCAGGTTCCCACCAGTAATACATGTTGGTTGGATTGCGTATGGAGCTGGCGAATAACGTAGGCCAGAAGTTCCAGGCTGCTGCCATCCGCCCAGTGCAGGTCATCGAGGACAAGCAGCAGTGGACGATATTGACTGATCGTTGTCAGGAATCTATACATCGCCTCCCACATACCCAACTGTTCTTGTGGAGAAAGTAATGAATGTGACGTCGTCCCTGCCGGAAGTGCCTGTTGCAGTTCGGGCAGAAGGATACTGAGTTGCCCTACATCAAAACCTCCATTTGCCGCGGAGATAGTTGACTTTTGTATCTCATTTACCAGTTGCCAGTAATCTCCATCGCGCGCCGAACCGAGTGCTTTTCGGAGAACCTCTGTCCAGAGGCGATAGGGAATATCACTCTCTTGCTCGTAAGAGCGGCTCCAGGCAATCAACCAGCCTCGTTTACTGGCCTCGCGACTCAATTCCTCCGCCAGTCGAGTTTTACCTATACCTGTCTCCCCTCTGATCAGCAAGAAATGACGCTTATCAGCCTGCTCGGCCTCGCCGCCCTGCTCGGTTGCTACCATCGCCCTCCGCAATATCTGAGCTTCCTCCGTTCTACCGACAAGGGGACTCTGATTGCTGCGACCAATCTGTCCCTGTTGCGGCGTGCTTCTCTTTAGTAATGGTGTGCCCTCGCTTATCGATTTCGCTTCTTCGGTAGTTCTTCTCGCGGTCATTTGGACCGGCTCGCGACCGGAGTGTGGCTGAGCCGGGAGCCAGTCTGCAATCTCTCCCTTGCGAATAGCATCATTCAGCCTGCTTGTCTCTGCTAATGGCACAATGCCATACATTCTATCGAGTGCGCTTGTCAACCTTTCGTAGACCTGCAAGGCTTCATTGCGCCGTTGAAGTTGTGTCAGCGCAAGCATCAGGCGGCGCACCGCCGCTTCGTTCGTAGGATCACTTGCCAGTAATGGTTGAAGCGCGTCTAGCGCTCGCGAGAGTTCGCCTTTAGTCATGCGGTGATCTGCCAGTTCGAGCAACAAACCAACCCACACTCTATGCATTACTTCGCGGTGTGCCAGCGCCCATTCTGAGACACGCTCTTCTTGCAGAAAATCACCGCCATAGAGCGCCACCGCCTCCTCAATCAACGCTACCGCCTGCGCTGCCTCGCTTGCCGCGTGTGACCTTGCTCTCAGATCGATAAATGCATCAGTATCCGACCAGATCGTCCCAGCGTCAGCTAGTATGAGTACATCGGCCTCCAGCCGTAAGAGACGAGACATTGCGGGGCGCGCCAATTCTGGCTCGAGCAACTGCCTGATCGCGTGCACCGTATTATTCAAACGGTTCGTCGCATTCTCAATGTCCTGCTCTGGCCAGAGTTCTTCGATGATCTGTTCTCGCCCTCGTCTCCGACCTGAACTATGCAATAGATAGGCCAGTAACATACGCACATTTCGGTGCTGCCAGGCTGGATTGACAACCGCCTGCCATTTTTGCCCGTTCCTTCGCGCCAGGCGAAACTGGCCCATCTGATACACTTTGAATAAGGGGGAATGCGCGTTCATCACCTATTCCCTTTTTGCTTGTTCGCGAGTCACACGTCCATCGCCGGGGCGACCACAAGGGATCGCCCTCGCAATCCGGCTTAATTGTACCTCGCAAGTCACAGTAAAGTCACCTCAAGTATACTATTACCATCGGCATCTTTTCCTCCCATTGATTTGACGGAGGTTTTCCTGCATATGGTATACTTGTCACGAGAAAAAATAGTACATCCTGGCTAGTGACATTCAATCGCAACTTGTAGCAACATATACTTACAATATGTGCTACAATGTCTCTTAATGTTTTGTTTTTTATTTTTTGCAGTATGGACATGTCATGCTGAACGAAGTGAAGCATCTCCGGCCTCGTCCATCGTCGGGGCGATCCCTTGTACTCGCCCACATGAACGG
>WNGK01001484.1_pt1 | contig 40334 bp, 41 predicted proteins | sample 5400601 | NCBI WGS metagenome assembly WNGK01 (sample SAMN13153376, study PRJNA577476) | soil metagenome | isolation source: 60 cm soil or saprolite under Garry oak tree replicate 1 | place: USA:California | collected 2016-06-15 | reverse complement strand
GGTCCTGGTGACCGAGGAGGCGGCGAAGGCCCTTGTCCACCGCCGGGACCCCTACGGGGCGGTGTTCCTCCACGGTTCCCTGGCGGCCAGGCCTCTCTCCACGAAGACCCATTTCCCCTATCTGCCGGCGATGCTGCTGTTCGGCCTGGCCCGGGCGGTGGCGAGTGGGACCGCTCCGGTGACCGATGCCCGGATCTGGTTCGCCCTTGGCGCGCTCCTAGCCTCCGCGCTGGCCCTGTCGCAGCCGCGGTTGTCCGGCGACCGGCCTGTGCGGGTGGCCCAGGTCCTGTTCGTCCTGCCCACCGGAGCCCTCCTCATGGCCACGGGGGGCGACGACCTCCCGGTCCTGGCGCTCATGCTCCTCGCCCTCGTGTTGCTGGACGAAGCGAAGCCAGCTTGGTCGGGTCTGGCGGCCGGCCTGGCCGCGGCGATGAAACAGACCGCGTGGCCGCTCCTGGTGTTCATGGCGTTGGCGGTCCGGGGCCGCCAACGATCTCGCTTCGCGGCGTCCGCGCTGATCGTCACGGCCGCCGTCGTGGTGCCCTTCGTGGCGTGGGGACCAGGCGCGTTCGTCGAGGACGTGCTGCGGTTCCCGTTCGGCCTGGGACGCGAACACAGCGCGGCCGGGACGACCACGGTGGGGTCCCTCCTGCTCCGGGTGTTCCCGGGGGAGCGGTCGCTCGTGATCGGGGTGGTGGCCCTCGCGATGGCGGCGTTCGGGCTGTGGCTGGCCTTTTCGGGACCGGGTCGATCCGCCGCCGGCGCCGCTCGGAACACCGGCTGGCTCCTCGCGGCGGCGGTCGTCCTGGCGCCCTCGGCCCGGATCGGCTACCTGGTGTACCCGGTCAACCTGCTGGTGTGGTCGCGGGCCCTCCGTACCCGGGATGGGCGATCGGCCGAGCCCCGGGTCGCGCCGGCCACCGCGGGGCCCGCCCGGTGATCCTCGACCCGATCCACCAGCTCCGCCGGTTCTGGGACGAGGATGCCCTCGTCTACGAGGAGAGGGCGAGACCGTTCGTCGCCAGCGGCCTGGCCGCTCCCATCCGCGCGACGTCCAGCGCCATGCCGATCACGCCCAAGGTCCGGCCCTCGCCGTCGGCCAGTGGGGCCACCCGAGCGTGGAAGCTCCGGCCTCCCAAGCGCAACGGGAACGAAACCGCCTCCCCCAGAAGGGCCCGATGGTGCGCCGCGATGGCCGGGGGGACGTCGAACAGCTCGCCGAGGTTCGTCCCGACGAGCTGGTTGGGACCGAGACCCAGCGAGCCCAGGCCCCGGCCCACGATTGAGGTCACGATGAAGTCACGGTCGGTGGTCCACAGGACGCCCGGGAACTGGTCGACGAGGGCTCGCAGGGGAATGCCTTCGGCGGGCGCCGGTGGGGCCTTGAGCTCCAGGGTCGCGTCGGAGGGGATCCGCCGAAGCCGCCACTCCTTCATTGGGAAGCTCCTTCCGAGACGGGCGGGGCGCCCGGCGCTGGGGTCAGGGTGGAGCAGGCCAAGCGTGCGGTCAATCCCCCGTTCGGCCCTCCCCTACCGCGCCGAGCCGGCACTCCGCCCCGGCGCTCCCCCACCTCCCTCGAACTGCCCCACAAGCTCCTTCGACGCCTGGATCGATCTCCGCGCTGAAGGCGTCGCGGCCGAGCCTCGTCACGGCGACCCACGTGCGGGGGCGGCGGCCTTCGAAGCCCTTCTGGATCTCCGCGTAGCCCGCCCCCTCCAGGACCTGAAGGTGCCGCGACAGGTTGCCGTCGGTGAGGTCCAGCGTGTCCCTGAGGTATCGGAACTCGGCTCGCTTCACCTCCACCAGCACGGCCAGGATGGCCAGCCGAACGCGCTGGCGAACGACGTCGTCGACGTCGAGGGCGGGGTGGCTCACGAAGCCGACCTTCGTTCCCACAGCGCAGCGACCAGGCCGGCCGCCACCATGAACCCGCCGATGCCCGCGAGGTCGTAGCCGCAGTGCGGCAGCGCGTCGAAGAGGTTGTCGATGATGGACAGCCCCGAGCTCTTGGGTGTCAAGAGCCGGCCGAAGGCGCCCGCGCTGTCCCTAGAATCGGGGGCTCTCCGTGTACTCGCCGAAGACCGTCCGCAGCGCGCCCACGATCTCGCCCTCGGTGCAGTGGGCCCTGGCGCAGTCGACCAGCGGGGGGATCAGGTTCTCGTCGGTGATCGCGCCGGCCTTCAACCGTTCCAGCGTCTTCATCGCGTCCGACTCGTCCCTCCCGGCCCGGACCTTTCGGACCCGTTCGACCTGGCGCTCCTCGGTCTCCGGCGCGATGACCAGGACCTCGATCGGTTCGTCGTTCGGGTCGACGAACTCGTTCACCCCGACCTTGACCAGCCGGCCCTTCTCGTACAGCTCCTGCTCCCGGAAGGCGGCATCGGCGATCTCGCCCTGGAAGTAGCCGCGTTCGATCCCCACCAGCATCCCCTCGAGCATCGAGCCCCGGCCCATCTCGCGGATCCTGTCGAAGTACTCCTCGGCCAGCCGCTCCATCCGGTTGGTCAGGGCCTCCACGAAGTACGAACCGCCCAACGGGTCGATCACGTTGGCCACGCCGGTCTCGTACGCGATGACCTGCTGGGTCCGGAGGGCGATCTGGGCAGCCCTCTCCGTGGGCAGCGCGAGCACTTCGTCGAGGGCGTTCGTGTGCAGCGACTGGGTGCCTCCCAGGACCGCCGCCAGCGCCTCGATGGCCGTGCGCACCACGTTGTTCTCCGGCTGCTGGGCGGTGAGCGAGCACCCGGCGGTCTGGGTGTGGAACCGCAGGCGGAGCGACTCCTCCTGGCGCGCGCCGTAGCGGTCGCGGAGCCACCGGGCCCAGATCCTCCGGGCCGCCCGGTACTTGGCGATCTCCTCGAAGAAGTCCATGTGGGCGTTGAAGAAGAACGACAGGCCCTGGGCGAACCGGTCCACGTCCAGCCCGCGCTGCTGGCCCAGCTCGACGTAGCTGAACCCGTCGGCCAGCGTGAAGGCGAGCTCCTGGGCCGCGGTCGAGCCGGCCTCCCGGATGTGGTAGCCGGAAACGCTGATCGGGTGGAACTTCGGCACCTCGGTGGCGCAGAACTCGATGAGGTCGCCGATCAGTCGGAGGTGCGGCCGCGGCGGGAAGATCCACTCCTTCTGGGCGATGTACTCCTTCAGGATGTCGGTCTGGAGCGTGCCGTCGAGGGTCTTCCAGTCGACGCCCTGCCGCTCCGCCGTGGCCAGGAAAAAGGCGAACAGGATCGTGGCCGGCCCGCTGATGGTCATCGACGTGGTGATGTCGCCCAGGGGGATCCCGTCGAACAGCGTCTCGAAGTCGTCCAGGGAGTCGGTGGCGACGCCGCACCGCCCGACCTCGCCCTCGGACCTCGGGTCGTCGCTGTCGCGTCCCATCAATGTCGGCATGTCGAACGCCACCGACAGCCCGCCCTGGCCCTGCTTCAACAGGAACTTGTAGCGGCGGTTCGTCTCCTCGGCCGACCCGAACCCGGCGAACTGGCGCATGGTCCACAGTCGGCCGCGGTACATCGAGTGGTACACGCCCCGGGTGAACGGATAGTGCCCCGGATAGCCCAGGTCGCGGTCGTGGTCGAGCCCTTCGACGTCGGCCGGGGTGTACAGCGGCTCCACCGGCTCGCCCGAGAGCGTCTCGAAGTCGACGTCGCGTTCGGGCGTGCGCCGGTAGTGCTCCCTCCACCGTTCGTGCTCGTTCGCACCGTCCTCAGCCATCGCGCCCTCCCGGCACGGTTCCCACCTTCTCCAGAAGTATCTCAGCAGCGCGGTAGGGGTCGATCATTCGGGCCGCCAGGTCGTCGGCAAGCTTCGACTCCGCCCCCTCGTTGAGCAGGCCTGCGGTTCGGGCTCGGAGGCGCAGGGCCACCATGTTCTCGACCTCCTCGAGGATGCGCTTTCGGCGCCTCTGTTCGAGCTCATCCGTCTGGTTGAGGTGGGCGCGGTGTCCAGCCACGGCCTCCCACAGCTCCTCGATCCCGTCGCCGCTCACCGTGGACGTCTTCACGATGGGCGGCTCCCATTCGAGCTTGGGGCCCATCCGAAGCATCCCTTTGAGGTCCCGCACCACGTCGCCGGCGCCCTCCCGGTCGGCCTTGTTCACCACGAACACGTCGGCGACTTCCAGGATCCCGGCCTTGGCCGCCTGCACGGCGTCACCCCATCCAGGCTGCACCACCACCAGCGTGGTGTCGGCGGCGGTGGCCACCTCCACCTCGGCCTGGCCCACCCCCACGGTCTCCACGATCACGAAGTCCTTCCCGCTGGCGTCGAGGATCCGGATGGCCTCCGGCGCGGCCAGGGCCATCCCGCCGAGGTGCCCCCGTGTGGCCATCGACCGGATGAACACTCCCGGGTCGGTGGCGTGGGACTGCATCCGGAGTCGGTCGCCCAACAGGGCACCCCCGGTGAAGGGCGATGTAGGGTCGATGGCCAGCACCGCCACGGTATGGCCCCGGGCCCGGGCGGTTCGAACCAGGTGCTCGGCCAGGGAGGACTTCCCCACGCCCGGGGATCCGGTCAGCCCGACCGTGTGGGCCCGTCCGGTCCGGGGGTAGAGCTCCTCTGACAGCTCGGGCAACCCCGGGGCACCGTCCTCGACCATGGAGATGGCCCGGGCCACGGCCCGCCGGTCCCCGGCCAGCACGCGCTCCGCGATCTCCCCGGCCTTCACGTCGCGGCGAACGATACCCGCTCGACGTGTGACGGATCGAACCTACCGGGTGGTAGGCCCCCCCGATGCGGGTACGAACGAAGCGCTGGTGGGGGACGGCAATGGCCCGCGCACGGGAGACAGGAAGGGGTGATCGACATGCCTGTCTGGGCGTGGATCGTGATCGGGATCGTCCTGGTCGTCGGGGCGGCATCCGCCGCGTACCGGCAGCGCCGGAGCCGGGGCCTCAAGGACCGGTTCGGCCCCGAGTACGAACGAGCGGTGGCCGAACGGGGAGGGCGGTGGAAGGCCGAGTCGGAGCTGGCGGCGCGGCAGCGCCGGAGGAAGGAGCTCGACATCAGGCCGATGGATCCGGCGTCTCGCGAACGCTACGCGAAGGACTGGCGGAGCGCGCAGGCCCGCTTCGTGGATGACCCCTCGGGAGCGGTCGGTGAGGCGGACCGGCTGGTCATGGTGGTGATGCGGGAGCGCGGGTATCCCATGGAGGAGTTCGAACAGCGTTCGGCCGACATCTCCGTCGACCACGCCGACGTCGTCGACGACTACCGGGCCGCCCATGGCATCTCCCTGGCCAACGACCACGGGCAGGCCAACACGGAGGACCTCCGCCAGGCGATGGTGCACTACCGTCGCCTGTTCGAGAACCTCCTGGAGTCAGGCGGAGAGGGCCGCCGAACCGCGGAGATGGGCTGAGGCGCCACCGGGCGTCATTCGGACGCCTTCCGGCGGCCTGAGGGCAGGCCCCGGAGGGCAACGGCGCGCCGTACCGGTTGACTGCGGGCTCAGCCGGACGGCGCGCCGTCCATCTTCGGACGGGGGCCGGCTTCGCCGTCAGTGCAGCGCGGAGCGTTCGGCGTCGCGCAGCCGGGTGGCCACCGCCGCGAGCATGCCCACGGCGATCTTCGAGTTCTCCCCCGCCACCCGTTCGAACTCCTGGGGGCCCAGCACGAACAGGCGGACGTCGCTGGTGGCGGTGACGGTGGCGCTCCGCGTGCCCCTGGTCAGCATGGCCAGCTCGCCGAAGAAGTCGCCCGGGCCGAGGTCCCTCATCTTGCGTCCGGCCCTGCTGACCCGGGCCGTTCCTCGGATCAGCACGAACATCTCCCGGCCCTCTTCGCCCTCCTTGGCCAGCACCTTGCCGGCCGGCTCGTCCACTTCGGACGCCGCCTGCACCACCGTCCGAAGCTCCCGTTGCGACAGCGCCCCGAACAGCGGGACCGCCCTGAAGTACCGGATGACCTCGCCGGGGATCCCGCGCGCCATGTCTCCTCCCCCCTACAGCACCGAGAGCAGCCTGTTCAGCCTGCCCAGCTTGCCGGGATGGCGGAGCAGGCCTCGAACCTTCAGTTCGCCCCTGAACAATTTGCGGTTGACCTCCCGGCCGTCCTTCGTCATGGCGTCGGGCAGCCCGAACCTCAGGGGCACCGCCGAGAGCCCGATCAGCGTGTCGGAGTCGGTTTCGATCAGCAGGTTCGGCCGGCCCACGATGCCGTTCCGGACGGTCACCTCTCCTGGGGAGAACCGGATCGAGACGTCCACCGCGGCGTCCCGGGCCCGGATGCCGAACGTGGCCGGCCTGGCCACGAGGGCCTCACGTTCGGGATGGGCCTGGAGGTTCCCCTCGATCAGGCCCCCCAGCATCTGGGCCAGCCCGCTCGGTTCGGCGTCGGGATAGCGAACGCGCACGGTCACGGGACCAGCACCACCTTCGTGGCCTCGTGGGCGTCGAACAGCTCGTAGCCCTTCACCGCATCGGCCAGGGGAAGGCGGTGGGAGATGATCGGCAGCGGGTCGATCAGGCCGTCGGCCACCGCCGCCATGGCCCGGTCCCACCACGCGTGGATCGGACACAGGCCGGCAAACCTCAGGTCGAGCATCCGGGTCCAGTAGACCCCGAGCGGGATCTCCAGTTGCTCGGTGACGAACATCCCGACCACGCACACGGTGCCCCCGCGGCGCACCACCTCCACCGCGCTCTCGAAGGCCGGTACGTTGCCGACCGCCTCGATCACGACGTCGGCCCCGCGGCCCTCCGTGTGGCCGGCCACGGCCATCTGGGCGTTGCGCTCGCGGACATTGATGGGGATCGCCCCCATCTGCTCGGCGAGCGCCAGGCGGTCGGCCTCCATATCGAGCGACAGGACCGCCTTGGGCCCGTGCAACCGGGCGGCCTGGGCCACGAAGAACCCCACCGGGCCCGCGCCCACCACCGCCACGGTGTCGCCTGGCCGGATGCCGGCCACGGCCGCCCCGTAGTAGCCCGTGGTCAGGATGTCCCCGACGAACAGGGCGTGCTCGTCGTCCAGGCCCTCCGGGATCGCCAGCAGGTTCGTGTCCGCGTACGGCACCCTCACCAGCTCCGCCTGCGTGCCACCCAGCGCGCCCCCGAAGGGCCCGGCCCCCAGGTTCCGGAAGTCCTCGCACAGCGAGCTCTGTCCGTGCAGGCAGAACCAGCAGTCGCCGCACACCACGTCGAACGACATCACCACCCGGTCGCCCGGCTTCCACCGCCGGACGGCCGGCCCCACCTCCTCAACCACCCCAACGCCCTCGTGCCCGATGGTGTCACCCGGGGAGAGGGGGGCCTTGCCGTTGTAGAAATGGAGGTCCGAACCGCAGATGGCGGCGGTGGTGACCCGGACCACGGCGTCGGCGGGGTCCTCGATGCGGGGGTCGGGGACGTCGCCCACCGCCAGGGTTCGAACGTCCTCGAACACCACAGCCTTCACGATCCCCTCCCGTGCGGCTATGCGCTCTGCTCGTCGACGAAGTCCGTGGGCACGCTCGCCGCCAGGTTCACCAGCTCGTTGGCGGCCTTCACGTACCGGACGATGGTGGGCAGGTCGCCCTTCAGCTTCAGCTTGCCCTGCATCATGCCCTTGACCGGATCAAGCTCCTTCTTGATGACTTCCTTCCACCGCGAGTAGGGAGCCCGGATGATGAACTTCGCCTTCTCGCCCTCCTCGGCCGGCACGCCGAACTTGGCCCCACGACACTCGCCGTGCCACAGGTCGAGGTACGCCCACAGCTCCTGGGGGACCCCTTTGTCGGGTTCGGCCTCGAACACGTAGGAGATGTCGCCCTCCCACGTCGCCGCGGCCTCCCGGTACTCCGAGCTCTCGTTGATCCGGTTGACGTACTCCTTCAACCAGTCCTCGCTCGGGAACGTCGGCATCGCGATCCCTCCTCTCGACCGGCCGTCCGGCCGGCCCCCGCTTCTTCGATTCCGTGGAGCTCCGGGTGGGGAGTAAAGCACGGTCCCGGCATGGCGTTCCAACCGGGCTATCGCCGGCTGAGGGCGATCCCGATGAACCCGGCCAGGTTGAACACGGCATGGGCGGTCATCGACGCCAGCAGGCTCTGCCGCCGCTCGTACACGTAGGCCAGGCCGACCCCCACCACGAACAGCGGGATCACCAGCGGCGCGGACCTGGACATGGCGTTCGAGCTGCTGAAGTCGAGGTGGGAGAGCCCGAAGAAGGCCGACGCGATGAGCGCGGACGGCCACAGGGAGAACCTGCGCCGAAGGCCCCGGTACAGGAAGCCCCGGAACAGGAGCTCCTCCCCGACCGGCGGGGCCAGGACAACGGCCGGCCCGGCGAGTGCCAGCGATAGCCCTCGGACGCAGGCATCGACCTGTTGCGGCTCCGGCGGCTTCTTCCCCGCCATGGCCGTGTAGACGATCACCACGATCTCCAGGAGCACGTAGCCCAGCCCGATCAGGATGGCCCCGGTGAGGACGCCGGCGCCGACGTCGCCAAGAGGCCGGCGGGGCGCTCCCAGAGCTGTGGGCCGGGCCCCTCGGACCAGCCCGGCCCACAGCACGACGGCGAGGGCGAACGCCCCCTCGGTGACCACCAACGCCACGTCGAACTGGGCCCCACAGGAGTGGACCAGACCGGTCTCGCGGTGGGAGCTCACGATACCCGGCGCCACGATCGCCAGGACCACGAGCTGGACGATCAGGGCGATCAGGAAGACCGGGACCGTGTCCAGGGCCCGCCACGTGGCCGGTGGAAGCGCGGGGAACGCCGTCGTCTGCCGTTCGCCAGGGTCGCGCGGCCGGTCGGGCCGGTCGGCCATCCGGCCTTCCCCGCGACCCTGGAAGCGCTGGTGATCCGGCGGCGAGGCAGCTCGATGGAGGCGGCCCGGGCCGCCCTGGCGAACCCGGACGATCTCGAGCAGGCCGTGGTGGCAAGGCCGGGCCTCCTGGCGCCGCTCGTGCTGGCCGGGCCCGGACACGGACGGGTGGTGGGTCCCGGCGAGGGGGTGCCGTGGCCGGCCGAGACGCCGTGCGACTGGCAACCCGAGCTGGCCTGCGTGCTCGGACGATCGGGCCGTAACCTTTCGGTCACCGAAGCCTCGAACGCGATCTTCGGCTATCTGCTGGTGAGCGCGTGGTCCGAACCGGCCACCTCCGAGACCGAACGTAGGCGGATGGCCACCGCGCTCGGTCCGTGCCTGGTCACCGCGGAGGGCTTCGATCCGACGGACATCACGCTCACCGCCCGGATCAACCGGGGAGTCTGGATCCGCGAGCGTATCGGGGACGCTCCGTCCAGGTTCGCCCGAACCGTGGCCCGGGCCTCGGTGAGGCGCGAGGTCCAGGCGGGCGAGGTGTTCAGCTCACCGCCGTTCGCCGCGTCACGGCTCGAACCCCGTCGCCTGACCCACGACGCCACCGTCGAGATCGAGGCCGGCCACCTGGGGCTGCTCCGGAACCGGGTTCGATTCCGCCGGACCGCTCAGTCGACCAGGCCCATGCCCCGGGCCCACGAGGTGGCGTAGCCCTCGATCTCCACGGCCTCCAGGGCCTCGTCGCGTTCGAACGGCCGGTCGGCCTCCACCATCAGCGCGTACTCGTCGGCGAACTCCTTCGTCTTGCTCGCCTCGATGGCCGCGGCCTGGGGCCCGTGCTGGAGCCCCTGCGGGTGGTGGGTGATGAAGGCCTCGCCGATGCCGGCCCGGGAGAAGAACTGGCCCTGGTGGTAGAAGAGCACCTCGTCCTTGTCGATGTTCGAATGGAAGAACGGGACCCGCAGCGCGGTGGGATCGCCGGTCTCGGTGGGCCTGGGAGCGAACAGCCCGATCTCGAACCCGTCGGACTTCCACACGGCATGCACGCTGGGCGGGACGTGGTACCGAGGTGAGACGACGGGCCGGAAGTCCGCCTTGTTCAGCCGGGCCGGGCACAGGTCGCCCTTCCACCCCACGACGTCCAGCGGATGCCACCGGTACACCAGGGTCGTGTATTCGTGGTCCCGCTTCACCCTGACCTCGAATTCGCCCTGCTCGTCGTGGGGTTCGGGCTCCGGGGTCTCCAGGACGCCGGGGTCGAACAGCGCGTGCTTGCCCAGGATGCCCTTGTCGGGCAGGCGGTACTCGCCCCGGCCCTCCACGACGTACAGGAACGTCTCGGCGGAGTCATCCGGCACCACCCGATGCGTGGTTCCCTTCGGCAGGACCAGGAAGTCCCCCACCCCGTAGCGGAGCGGGCCGTAGTCGGTCTCCAGCAGCCCCGACCCCCTGTGGACGAAGTAGCACACGTCCCCGTCCGAGTCGCGCAGGTAATAGGGCATGGCCTCGGCTCGCTTCGACACGTAGATCGAGACGTCCTCGTTCGAAAGGATCCGCTGCCATTCGCCGGCGGGGTCGGTCATGTCGGCGGGCTTCAGCCCGTCGAGATCGTAGGCCCGCGGCCGGAGCGGTCCCTCGATGCGCACCCACGCCGTGGGTGGATGGGTTCGGTACAGGTGGGAGGCCCGGCCGTCGAAGGCCTCCCGGCCGTGCTCCTCCTCGAACGTCCCCTCCGGCAGCCCGACGTGGGCCTGCCTCGTGACCCTGCCCTTCACCAAGGGAAACATCGCGGCTCCTTTCGGTCTTGCGTGTGAAGGCGAAGGTCAGGAGCTCTTCTTCGCCGGGGCGCGGTCGGTCGACTTGCGCTTCTCCCGGTCCTTCTTCTTCCGCTCGCGGTCGTGCGCCCAGCGAACCTTGTGCCTGTCCCCTCTGCCCATGGCTGGTTACTCCTCCTCGTCGGGTTCGTGTCCGATGGCCAATTCTGCGCTGCGCTTGCAGGCCGCGTCGATGGCGTTCAGGAACGCGGCCCGCACCCCGGCCTGTTCGAGGTGACGGATCGCCTGGATGGTCGTGCCCCCCGGCGAGGTCACCATCTCCCGGAGCTCCACGGGGTGCAGGCCGGTGTCGCGGAGCATCTTGGCCGAGCCGACCATCGTCTGGATGATCAGCTCGGTGGCCACGTTCCGGGGCAGCCCCAGCAGGATGCACGCCTCGATCATGGCCTCGGCCAGCAGGAAGAAGTACGCGGGGCCCGAGCCGCTGGTGGCCGTCACGGCGTCCTGGTGCTTCTCCGGGAGGCGGATCACCCGCCCCACCGAGGAGAGCAGCTCGTCCGCCACGGCCAGGTGCTTGTCCGTGGCGTGCCGGCCCGGCGAGATCACCGACATGGCCTCGTCCACGAGGACGGGCACGTTCGACATGACCCGCACCACCGGCGTCTGGGGCGGCATGAACCGTTCGATGAAGGAGGTTCGGATGCCCGCCGCGAAGCTCACCACGACGTGCTCGGGGGTGACGTCCTCGCTGATCTGCTCGAGCAGGGCCTCCATGTCCTGGGGCTTGACGGTGAGGACGATCGTGTTCGCCCATCGCACCGCGTCGGGATTCGAAAGCGTCGTGGCCACTCCGAGCCGCTCGGCCAGTTCCCGGGCTCGCTCCTCCCGGCGCGCCGTGACCATGAGGTCGTCGGTGGCCCGGCCTCCCGATCGGATCAGTCCGGACAGGAGGGCCTCGCCCATCCGCCCTCCGCCCAGGAACGCGACCTTCATCCCACTCATCGGGTATCAGCTCCTCGTTCGAACATGCCGGACAGCTCGATCGAGTATAGGGAGGGCCCGTCACCGCCCCATCACGGTTCCAGACGGCGTGCCGTCAGCGGCGGAGGACGTTCGAGGCGAAGAACCACAGGTTCTGGGGGCGTTCGGCCATGCGCCTGGTGAGATAGGGATACCACTGGGTGCCGTAGGGGACGTAGACGCGTACCGGTTCGCCGTCGGCCACCAGGCCAGCCTGGAGGTCGCGCCGGATCCCGTAGAGCATCTGGAACTCGTAGCGGTCCCGAGGGATGCCCCGGCGGCGGACGAACGACTCCGCCCCCCGCACCAGCCGCGGATCGTGCGTGGCCACGTGCACCACGGCCCCGGCCGAGAGGAGCGTGGCCGAAAGACGGGCGAAGCTTCCCCGGATGTCCCGCATCCGCCTCATGGCGACCTCGGCAGGTTCGAGGTAGGCGCCCTTCACCATCCGCACGATCGCCGCCGGTCCCTCGATCTGCCGGACGTCCCCGGCGGACCGGTACAGGTAGGACTGGATGGCCAGACCGCACGCGGGGAACCGATCCCGCAGGGCCAGGTACACCCGGAGCGTGCGGTCGACGTACTGGCTGGCCTCCATGTCGATCATCACCAGGGTGGGCGGGGAGGCTTCGGCCGCGACCTGGAGGACCCGTTCCATGTTCTCCGTGCAGAGCTCGGTGGAGATCTGCAGACCGAGCTGGGTGAGCTTCACCGAGATGTTGCAGTCGAGCTCGGGCGACTCCCGGATGCGCTTGAGGGCTCGGATGTAGCTGTCCGCGGCGGCCGCGGCCTGCGCCGGGGATCCCACCTCCTCGCCAAGGTGGTCGAGCATGGCCGCGATCCCGTCGGCCCCGAGCTGCCGAGCGGCCGTCATGCCGTCCTCGAGCGCGTCGCCGGCCACGAACCTCCCGGCCACCCTCCGTCCAAGCCCGGTCCGCGTGATCACGCCTCGGACGGGCGGGAGACCGGTCACCCACAGGATGGGCGCGCGCAGGATCGTCACTGCACCGGCGTCGGCGCCGCCCTCATTGGCCCGAAGTATATGGAGCGCCGGGCGCTGACCTCGCGCCCGATCAGGACTGGAAGGGCGGCGGCGGGACCGGTGGCGGTCCGTAGCTCTGGTACGGCGTCGGGGATGGCCCCGCTCGGAGCATTCGAACCTCCTTCAGCACCGGCCAGTCCGAGAAGGCGAAAACGAAGAACATCACCACGCCCACCAGAGGGACCAGCGAGATGAAGATCCACCAGCCCGAGTATCCGGCCTTCGTCAGGACCTTCCAGCCGGCGATGAACCCGAGCACCGCGATGGCGAGGTAGAAGACGAGCACCCCCACCAGGACGCCGCTTCCCGGATTGGATCTCTGGGCGATCGTGGCCAGCATCCCCACCACTCCCCTCTCGTCGGGCCGCCCCGGAGCGTACCGTCAGCGGGATGCCCGATCAACGAGGCACGCTCGGAGGATCGCCTTGGATCCGAGATGGAGCCGAGGGGCGGGCAGACATCGAAAGGCCCGAGGGACCTTCGGCTCGCCTCCGGACGGATCCGGCGGCCACCGTTGGCCCCTCGGGCCAAGCGCTCCGAGGAACCCTTGCAGCGGGACCGGGTCTCCTCCGGCTTCCCCTTTCGTTGGGCTTTGGGGCCTTCCGAACCTCCCCACCCGGACGGCTAGTTGGCCTTCCCAACCGTACGAGCAGGTGCGCCCAGTCGGCCTTACGGCTTTCCCAGGGGGTCCCCTTCGGGTTCCCGTTCCTTCTGCTCCAGCTCCTCGGAGCAAGGCGGATTCTATGGACGGTCACCCTGGAGTCAAGGTGACAAAACCCCTGGTCGCCGAGAGTTTGCCCACGTCACAGGGGGTGAGGAGGATGGGCAAACAGGAGCGACAAAACCGCGGTCGACGGTCGGGACCGTCCCGGTCAGGCTCCCTCCTGGCGGCCCAGCCAGCCGTCGTGAGCCCGTTCGAACTCCTCCCGGTTCACGCTCATGACGACGCGGTCCACCCACCGGCCGTCCCTCCAGGAGCGCTCCCGCAGGCGGGCCTCCTCCACGAACCCGCAACGCTTGTACGCCCCCACCGCGCGGTCGTTGTCGCCCAGCGTCCAAAGCTCGACCTGATACAGGTCCCACCGGTCGAAGGCGAACCCCAGCAGCGTCATCGCTGCGTCCTGCGCGTGACCCCTCCCCCAGAACGCCGGCTCTCCGATGTACATGTAGAAGCCGCAGATCCGGTCGCGTCGGCGGAACTGGTTCAGCCCGATCCTTCCGATCGGTCTCCCGTCGGCCACGATGGTGAAGGCCTGGCCCTCCGCGCGGCTCCGTTCGACGTCCTCGGCCACGTCCGCCAGGGAGACGGGGCGTTCGTAGTCCATGTAGCGCCACACCTCCGGATGGTTCATCCACCGATGGATCAGCGGGAAGTCGGTCTCCTCGACCGGGCGCAGCACGACGTTCCTCCCGGGGATCACGGGGCCTCCGCTCACCCTCTGGAACCCCCGGCGAGCTCGCGATAAGCCCTGCCCAGCCCAGCCGCCGTGGCCTCCCAGGAGAACCGGCCGGAGTGGCCCAGAGCGGCGTTCGACATGGACGCCGCCAGGGCCGGGTCGCGGAGCAGCCGGAGGATGCACCGCGCGTAGTCGCCCGGCTCGTGGCCGTCGACCAGCATCCCGCTCGATCCGCCCGCGACGGCGTACCTCAGTCCGCCAACCGCTGCCCCGATCACCGGCGTCCCGCAAGCCTGGGCCTCCAGGGCGACCAAGCCGAAGGACTCGGACCGCGAGGGGAGGAGCACGGCGTCGGCTGCGGCGTAGAACTCGGCGAGCCTCTCATGGGGCTGGGGCGGAAAGAACACCACCCGGTCGGCCACGCGGCGGTCGGCGGCCAGCGCCATCAGCCGAGAGACCTCGTCCGGGCCGGGCCCAGTCGTCGATGGCCCGCCCACCACCGCCAGCACCAGGTCGGCCGCCAGATCCGGCTCCATCCGAACCGCCTCCGCCAGGGCACGGATGGCCACGTCCGGGCCCTTGTGGGGCTGGAGCCGGCCCACGAACAGCAGCAGCCGGGCATTCGCCAGGTGCAGGCGAGCCCTGGCATCCTCCTTCGGCCGGGGGCTGAACAGCGTTCGGTCCACCCCCGGCGCCACCACCCGGATGCGGCCCGGGTCCGCGTCGTACAGCGATACCAGGTCGCCTGCCTCGGCCGGGGTGGGCGCCAGCAGGAGGTCCGAATGCCGGATCACCCGCTGCTCGCCCCGGAGGCGAACCTCCGGCTCCAGGCGCTCCCCTGGCGGGGAGGAGGCGTTCTTCACCTTGGCCAGCGTGTGGAAGGACGTGATCAGCGGCGCGCCCCAGATCCGCTTCGCCCGGCTCCCCACCCAGCCCGACAGCCAGTAGTGGCTGTGGACGACGTCGTAGGGCGAATGCCGATGCGGCCGGCCGTCGCCCTCCGCGGCGGCGTGGGTCAGCACCCCGTCGAGGAAGGCGGGCAAGAGGCTCGGAAGGTCGTCCTTTCGAACGGGGGCGCAGGGCCCCGCCTGGACCTGGATCAGCCGGGCACCCCGCCCGATCTCCTGGACGGCGGGAAGGTTCTGGCCGTGGCAGCGCGTGTACACGTCGACCGATACCCCTTGCCGGGCCAGTTCGTTCGCCACCGACAGGATGTAGACGTTCATGCCGCCCGCGTCGCCCGAGCCCGGTGGGTCCTGCGGCGAGGTGTGCAGGCTGATCATGGCCACCCTTGCCGGGCGTCCGCCGAGGTCTCCCCGGGGCATCCGCATCAGGTCCATGGTAGTCGCAGGCCGCGTTTGCACCGGTTGTGGCGAGGAAGCCCGAAACGGAAAAGACCCGCCCTGAGGGGCGGGTCTTTCCGGATCCGGTCGGTCGCGGGAGCTATCCGACCTTGCGAACGGCGGCGCGGGTGGCCTCCGCGGTGGAGCCGGCGGCCTTGCGGACGCTGTTCGCGGCGACCTTCACCTGGCCGCGGGCGGCCTTGGTCTGATCGACGGCCCGCCGGGTGTAGGCCGAGCGCTGGATGCTCTTGGCGAGCCTCTCGCCGCGCTTGGCGAGGTCCTCGTAGAGCTTCGCGAACGCCGTCCGCTGCTCCTTGGCCGTCTCCACCGCCTTCTGGGAGAGGCCCTTGACCTGCTCGAGCGCGGCGTCGGCGGCTCCCAGCGGAACATAGACGTAGTAGTCGAGGACCGCCTTGCGCGTGTCGTAGCCCTTGGTGATCGCCATGTGGTGCACCTCCTTTCGACCGAACTAGTTGGGGGCGGGGGAACGGGTGGGAGCCGGGTGAGGGCTGGAACCAGCCTGCGACCCCGTTCCCCCGCCTGCCTGCTTCCCGCCGCCGCGGCTCACCCCGCGCCGGTGGGACGTCGTCGTGGGCTTCGAACCCTTCGGCGTCTTCGTGGTCTTCTGGGGCCCCTTCGGGCTGGTGGCGGCGCCGCCGGCGATGGCCGCCAGTTGGGGCACCTCCGGGACGAGCGTCCGGCCCGCGCCTTCACGGAACGCCTCGTAGATCTGGAGCAGGGCCCTCTTCTGGCTCTCGGTGATGCTCATGTCGGCCATGACCGCCGCGGCCACGTCCGGGATCGGCTTCTCCTCGAGGATCCCGGCCTGGACGTACAGGGTCTCTGCGGAGATCCGAAGGCCCTTGGCGATGGCCTGTAGGATCTCGGCGCTGGGCTTGCGCAGGCCCCGTTCGATCTGGGAGAGGTAAGGGATCGAAACCCCGGCCAGCCCCGCGGCCTTCCGCAGCGAGAGCTTGGAGCTCACCCGCTGGTCCCTGATGAAGCTTCCGACCTTCCGAACGTTCATCACGGAGAGACCGTACCACATGTGTATAACACTTGCAAACGCTTCGGATAACGGGAGCTAACAGGCTGGGAGCCTCGTCAGCGCAAGAGGTCGAACTCCGCGAGCAGCTCTCCCACCGGCCGGCCCCCACCCAGGACCGGGGGGCGGGCGAACGCTTCGAGCCGCCCAACCCGTTCGTCGTCGAGGGCCCCGAAGGCACGCAACGCGTGGATCATCGCCGGCGCCGCCGCCCGCGCCGATCCGTCCCGGACCTTCACGGCCACCCCGATCCCGCGATCGACCAGCGACGCGCACAGGAGGCCCTCGGCGCCCGCCTTCACCACCAAGCCGGGTTCGGCCTCCATGACCGCGGTGTCCACCCGGTTGCGACCAGCCACCATGTAGGGCTCTGCGCGCATGGCGGCGACGGCCCGGGCCGCCGGCGACTCGAGGTGCCCCCACCGCCCGGGCCGGGCCAGCCCGGCGTAGATCCGGGCCATCGCCCGCAACGGCATGCCGTGCACGGGAGCGCCGCAGCCGTCAACCCCCAGGTGGACCCGCTCCTCCCCACCGGCCCGAAGCACCGCCTCGAGCACCGCCCGTTGGTAGGGATGGCCGGGGTCGAGGTACGTCTCGGTCGGCCACCCCGCGGCCACGCATGCGGCCAGCATCCCGGCGTGCTTGCCGGAGCAGTCGGAGTAGATCGCCCGAATCCCCGGCCCGGCGGCCGCGGCCTCCTCGTCGATGGGGTGCCGAGGGGTGCACCGAAGGGCGTCTTCGTCCAGGCCGGCGCGTTCGAGGATCCGCCGGACCGCCTCCAGATGGACCGGTTCGGCGTTGTGGGAGGCGCACATCACGGAGATCTCGCGGTCGGAGAAGTCGAAGGCGCCGGAGGCGAACGACAGCGACACCGCGGCCTGCAACGGCTTCATGCTCGAACGGCTGTAGAGCCTCAGGTCGGGGTCGCCGACGCGGGCCAGGAGCGACCCGTCCGGGTCGACGGCCGCCACGTCGCCGAGGTGGACGGACTCCTCGAGCCCGGAACGGATCACGCGGACCAGCGGCACCGAGGTCATTCGAGCCACGAGCCTACGGCCTGGAGAGGCCGGATTCGAACGGCGCCCCGGATCAGATCTCGGTGGGGATGAGCGAAGGATCGTCCCGATAGCGCCGCTTCAACTCGTCCTGGAACCGGTCGTGGACCCGGAGCACCTCGAGCCGCCTCGCGGAGATGGCCCGCTCCTCCTGTGCCAGCGCCTCCAGGATGGCTTCCAGCCTGGCGTCGTCCAGCGAGGCCGGGTCCGACAACGCGCCTCCCGTCGCCGCGTCGGCCTGGCGGTCGGCCTCGGCCATGTCCTCCGGGGAAGGGCTGTGGGAGAGGGCCTCCCCCCGGGAGGGGCCACGCCGGGGGCCCTCGGACAGCACGGAGGTCACGCGCTCCACGAGCGGGGCCGGCTCGCGTCCTTCGGTCCTTCGCTGCTTCTCCCCCCGCACCAAGTCCTGGCGCACCTGGACCAGACGGCGGAGGTAGGACTGGAACTCCCGCTCCGCCAGGGCCTCGTCCCGGCGCTGCCGAAGCTCCTCGATCGGCAGCTCTCGGAGGCCATCGACGAAGGACGGCTCCAGGACGCGATCGGTGCGGGAGGTTCCGGTGGCGGCCACGCCTTCAGATTATCGGGTGAGGTCAAACCCGAGCTTGAGGCGCCGGCCGAAGCCCGCTCGGGTGAGGCCGAGAGTCGACCGCCCGGCCCGGTTCGATGGGGGACCCGACGTGACGTGCCGGCCCGGACGGTCTTAGAGGGCCCTGGCCTCGTCGGGCGTCCGGTCGAACGCGCGTTCGTCGCCGATTTTCCCTGGCTCCGCATACCTTCTTGTGATACAAGGGCGCGGAGTCGAACGGGAAGGGGGGACAAACGTGTCGGACCAGGCCGATCCTCGGGATGGCGACGGCGACGACGCCGGTGAGAACGAAGCCGACGAGGGCGGCCCGGAAGATCCGGGACAGGGGCTGGGGCCTCCCCCTCACGACGTCCCCGGGCAGGACTTGGCCCCGCCGGAGGACGAGCGGGCGGACGCTTCGGCTGCCCCGGACTGGGGCGCTTCCGGTGAGCCCACGCTTCCCGGAGCTCCCGTTCCCGTAGCTCCGCCCGCCCAGCCCCCGTGGCCCGGATCCACCGGTCCCGCCGACCTCCCGCCCCCTCCGCCGCCCAGGAAGTCCGGACGGCGACTCGGCCTGGTCGCGGCCATCCTCGTCCTGCTGGGCGGGGCGGTGGCCGGGATCGCCATCGCCCTCAGCGGCGGCAAGACGGCCACGGTCTCCAAACCCACGGCGGCACCAACGGCGGCACCCTCGCCCAGCCTGGTCCCCCCCGCCGCCCTCAGCGCCGATCCGACCGCGTTCTCGGTCACGCTCTCCTGGACGCAGCCCCCGGGGGGCTCCCCGGTCCAGAACTACGACATCTACCGCGACGACGCCTTCATCATCGAGTTGGATGCCGCAACGACCACGTACACCGACGGCTCGCTGACCCCCGGGAAGAAGTACAGCTACGGCCTGCGAGCGGCCTCGGGAGAGCTCGAGACCGGCTTCGTCACGATCACGGTCAGCACGCCGAAGCCTGCGGTGAAGGACGGCCGGATCGCGGGGGACTTCAACGTGAAGTTCACAAAGGTCTCCTCAAGCGGCTTCCAGTCGCTCGATTCGAAGTTCACCGCGGGGTGGCACTTCAAGCCGAAGTGCGACGCGGGAGCGTGCGACGTGACATGGTCCGACCTCACCGAGAAGGACCAGAAGGCGACCCTCGATCGCAAGGGGGCTTCCTACAGCGGCGAGGATCCCTCGGCCCACTTCGGATCGTGCAGCGGGCGAGCCACCTCTTCCACCTTGACCGTGGACCTCACCGTGACGAAGGCGAAGGGGATCTCCGGGGAGTGGCGGGTCACCCGCTTCGAGGGAACGGTCACGTTCGCCGGGCCCTCGCAGCTCGGGTGCGTCAGCACCACGGCGACGTACAAGGTCGCGGGCACGCTCCTGACCTGACCGGTCCGAGGACGGCGGCTACAGCCCGAACGACCGGCCGATGACCTCCTTCATCACCTCGGTGGTGCCGCCGCCGATGGGGCCGAGCCTGGAGTCCCGCCAGGCCCGCTGGACCGGGAACTCCATCATGTAGCCGTACCCCCCGTGGACCTGGAGGGCCTCGTCGGCGACCCGCCAGTCGAGCTCGGTGGCGTACCACTTCGCCATCGAGACCTCCCGTGGGGCGTCCTCCCCGGCCACCAGCTTCCGGAGCGCGTGGTAGGTGAGCGAACGGGCCGCCTCGATCTCGGTGGCCAGGTCGGCGAAGCGGTGCCGCCAGACCTGGAACCTGGCCACGGGGCGCCCGAACGCCTTGCGCTCGCGGGCGTAGGACATGGCCAGGTCGAGCGTTCTGGCCGCAGCAGCCACGGCGGCCAGGGCCATCGCCATCCGCTCCCACTGGAAGTTCCGCATGATCTGGTAGAAGCCCTGGTTCCGTTCGCCGAGCAGGGCATCGCCGGGCACGCGGCAGCCCTCGAAGGACAGCTCCCCGGTGTGGGAGGTTCGCCATCCCACGGTGTCGATCCGGCGCGCAGTGAACCCTGGCGTGCCCGCCTCCACCACGAACAGCGAGATCCCCCGATGGCCGGCGTCCGGGTCCGTCTTTGCCGCGACCACCACGACGTCTGCGATGGGGCCGTTCGTGATGAAGGTCTTGGAGCCGTCGATGATCCAGTCGGCGCCGTCGTGGACGGCCCTCGTCCGGATGCCGCCCACGTCGGAGCCGGCGCCGGGTTCGGTCACCGCGAGCGCGGTGATGACCCTGCCGTCGACGGCGGGCACGAGCCACCGCTGCCGCTGCTCCTCGGAGCCGAAACGGTAGAGGTAGTACGAGCCCAGGTCCTTGTGCGCGCCCAGGGCCGCCGCCACGCCGCCGGAGCCGCTACCCACCAGCTCCTCGGTGATGACCGCGTCGGCCACGAGGTCCGGCCCGGTGCCGCCATAGCCGGGCTCGACCTTCGCTCCGAACAGCCCGATGCCCCCGGCCGTGGCGAAGATCTCCCTCACCGGGAAGTGGCCGGCCCGCTCCCACTCGTCGGCGTGCGGCGCCAGGGCCCGTTCGACGAACTGGCGGACGTAGCCCCGGAGCTCCTCGTGCTCCGGGGTGAACAGCCCAGCCTTGGGGATGGCGGCGAGACGCGGATTGAGCGGCGCCTCGATCACCCTAGAACCCCATGGTCTTCGAGATGACCTCGCGCATGATCTCGTCGGTGCCGCCCCCGATGCGGAGCAGCCGCGAGTCGCGCCAGGCCCGGTCGATGCCGGTCTCCGTGGCGTAGCCCATGCCCCCGAAGATCTGGAGGCATTCGTTCATGACCCGGTTCACCACGATCCCGCTGTAGAGCTTCACCATGGAGATCTCCTTCACGGGGTACTCGCCCCGCTCCCATGCCATCGCGGTGTCGTACACGAGCTGGCGGGCCGCCTCCAGCTCGGTGGCCATGGTGGCGAACTTGTGCCGGTTGACCTGGAACGAACCGATGGGCCGGCCGAAGGCCTGCCGATCCTTGGCGTATTCGAGGGTCTTGCCGAACACGAGCCAGGCCCCGGCCACGCTTCCGGCCGCGCCGATGAGGCGTTCGCCCTGGAGCTCCCACATGATCTCGACGAACCCCCGTCCCTCCTCGCCGAGCCGGGCCTCCGCCGGCACCCGCACGTCGTCCAGCGCGAGCTCGGCCGTGTCGGACGAGCGCATCCCCAGCTTGTCGAGCTTGCGGGACACCTCGAACCCCGGGAGGTCGGTGTCCACCAGGAACAGGGAGAAGCCCTCGTGCCCGGCGCCCCGGTCGGTCCGGGTCACCAGCAGGCAGAAGTCCGCCCGGACCCCGTTCGTGATGAAGGTCTTGCGGCCGCTGATGACATAACCGTCGCCGTCCACCCTCGCGACGGTCTCGATGTTGGCCACATCGGAGCCGGCATTCGGCTCGCTGATCCCGAGACACACGATCCGCTCGCCCCTGATGGCGGGGACGAGATACCGCTGCTTCTGCTCCTCGGTGCCGAACTTCAGGATGGGCGGGGAGGCCATCTCGGCCTGCACGGCCACGGCCATCCCCACGCCGCCCGACCCGCTCCGGGCCAGCTCCTCGGCCAGCACGATGGCATGCCCCCAGTCGCCGCCCTGCCCCCCGTATTCGGGGGGATAGCGGACCCCCAGGAAGCCCAGGTCCCCCATCCGCTTGAACACCCAGTCCGGGAAGTGGCCCTCCTGCTCCCACTCAAGGGCGTGCGGGGCCAGTTCGGCCTCCACGAAGGTGCGGACGGAGGCCCGGAAGGCCTCGTGCTCGTCGGTGAACAGCGGGTGGAGCATGCTCGTCCCGAACTATACCCGGCGGTAGGTTCGAACCTCTGGGGCCGCCGCGTATCCTCGCCCTCACGATGGGGGAGCACGTCCATGAGGACTTCCGGCGGGTTCGCCCGCCCCTGGAGGGGACCCTGGTGCGGCTGCGGGCCATCGAGGAGGCCGACCTCCCCAGGATCCACGACCTGTTCAACGATCCGGATGTGCTGCTCTTCCTCCAGTCGGTGATCTTTCCGGAGCCATTGGCCGGCACCCGGTCCTGGTGGGAGCGAACCCGGAGGAGCGAGGACGACATCTCCTTCGTCATCGAGACGCTGTCCGGCGAGCTGGTCGGAGACTGCGGGCTTCATGGGATCAACGCCGCCAGCCGCACGGCCACCCTCGGCATCTGGCTCGGCAAGCTCTACTGGGATCGCGGCTATGGGACGGACGCGGTTCGAACCCTGTGCAGGTTTGGGTTCAGGGAGATGAACCTGCAGCGCATCGAGCTGCAGGTCCACGAGACGAACCCCCGAGGCCGGCGGGCGTACCGGAAGGTCGGGTTCACCGAGGAGGGCCGCCTCCGACGGGCCCACTTCTCGGGAGGTGGGCCCGTCGACTCGATCGTGATGGGGCTGCTGGCCGAGGAGTTGGCCGAGGAGTGATCGGCGCGTCCCTCAGGTGGTGATGGAAGGAGGCGCCTCCCGAAGGGAGGCGCCTCCTTGTCGACCTCGACCCGGCAGGTCCGCTACGAGAGGGTGCTCGCGGAGATGCCGTTGTTCACCGAGATGTTGACCAGCGAGATCATCCCGGCGAACTGGTCGAAGTTGTACTCGGTGACGTCCTTGTTCAGGACCGTCAGGTTCGTGGGCCAGATATAGGGCACCCACGGCACCACGTTCTCCATCAGGTACTTGTCCAGGTCGATCCAGCAGTTGGTTCGATCCTGGCCGAGCAGCGTCGTGCAGTGGTTGACCTTGTCGTCGACAGACAGGGTGTTGCCGCCCACCTTGTTGAACGCGTCCTGGACGCCGCACTCCTTGGCCTCGGCCGCGGTCAGGCCCACCTCGGAGTAGTTCGTCTGCCCCTCGCAGATGATGTTGCTCGACAGGAAGAGCACGGCGAACGTGTAGGGGTCGGCGTAGTCCTTGCCCCACGCTGCGGCGTTCGAGATCGGCACCAGGTTCTTCACCGTCTGGATGGTCTGGTACGCGGTCCCGGTGTCGAGCTCTCGGGTCTTGAGCTTGATCCCGATCTGGCTCAGGTCGTTCTCGATCGTCGGGTCCATGTTGACCCGCGGCGGGGTGGTCCGGCCGATCATCAGGACGTTGTTGCACACCGGCGAGTCGCACACCCCGTCGCCGTTGCTGTCGTACTTCGACTGCTTCATCTCGTTCTTCGCCGCGTTGATGTCGCCGGCGAAGTTCGGCGAAGGGTACGGGTCGTAATTGCCGCCGAAGTCCACCATGGACGGCGGGAAGATGTGCGTGGCGATCTTCCCGTGGATCGGTCCCCCGTAGGCCTTGAGGAAGGCGGACTTGTCGACCGCGTAGTTCACCGCCTTGCGCACGTGGATGTCGTCGAACGGCGGCACCAGCAGGTTCATGGTGAGGTAGCTGGTCACGTCGTCGGGGTCCGCGTGGAGCAGGCCCTTGAGCGAGGAGTCGGTGAGGTACTTCTGCTCGACCTGCGCCGGGGGCTGGCTGGCGATGGAGCCGTCCAGATCGCCGGTGGACACCTTGTTGAAGATGTCGTCGGTGTTGGTGTCGATGATGATCGAGACCCCGTCGACGTTCGCCTCCCGGTCGGAGGTGCTGTCGGTCGTGGGGTCGTAGTTCGGGTTGCGGACCAGGATCAACTTCTTGGTCGGGTCGAACCCGGACATCGGCTTGATGGCGCTGCACGAAGAGACGTCCACCTGGTCCGAGCCCTGGATCATGTAGGGACCCGAAGCCACAACGTCGCGCCCGTAGTCGCCGGCCTTGGTGAAGCACTTCGCCACTTCCGGCGGCATGGCCGCCGTGGCCGGCATGGCCAGGCGGTACAGGAAGTCGCCGGTGGCCTGCGTCAGATGGAAGATGATCGTGCTGTCATCGGGAGTCTCGATCCCTGAGATCGGGGTGGGGGTCTTCGCGGACCCGTCCATCCCCTGTATCACGCCGTCGTAGTAGAAGCCGTACTGGGCCACCAGGGCCTTCGTGTTGATCCGCTCGAAGGCGTACTCGATGTCCTTGGACGTGATGACCCTGCTCACCGGCGGGGCGAACTTCACCCCCTGCTTCAGCTTGAATGTGTACGTGAGGCCGTCCGACGACACCTGCCCGGTGTCGGTGGCGAGGTCGGGGACCGGAGCGTCACCCTGGATGCCCTCCACGTGCCGATAGGTCACGAGGTTTCGAAGGAGCATCTCGGAGAACAGGCCGAACCCGGTGGCCAGGTACTCCCCCGTGGGGTCGAACGCCCCGGTGAAGCCGAAGTCCTCCAGGGCGCTTCGATAGACGCCGCCCTTGACGCGCTTACCCTGGTTGGCGGAGGCCGCCGCCGAGGGCGACGACGAGGTGGTGGTACCCGGGGACTTGCTGCTCGAACAGGCCGCAGCGGCCAGCGACAGGACCATCGCGGCTGCCACCACCGAGAGCACCGGCTTTCGTGTCATTCCTTCCCCTCCTCTCCTGTCCGATCGTGCGGGCACGACGATCCTGCGGAATGCTGAAGCGCCAGGCGGGCATTGTCCAGCACTCCCGTGAAGTGGTACGCGCCCCCCGGGGGCATGAGATTGCCGGAAAAGTCCGAAAACAGCCATCGGGACAGCCCCCGGCCTCTCCCGCCGACTGCGGCGGCACCCCGTCCAGGAGCTGAACTCCGCCTACGGCGTGCCGTTGGCCGGGGCCGCCAGGGCCCGCGGGTCCACGTTCTGCTCCGCCGGGTCGGTCTGCATGGCGTCGATCAGGATCTGGGCCACCTCGGGCCGGCTGAACTCCATGGGCGGCTTCTGGCCCGCCCGGAGCATCTCCCGGACCTTCGTCCCGGACAGGATCACCCGCTCCGCGTCCCCGTGGGGGCACGTCTTCGGCGAGGCCATCTGCTCGCACTTCACGCAGTAGAACGAGTGCTCGAAGAACAGCGGGGTGATCCCGAGCTCACCGGGTTCGAAGTCCTCGAAGATCTTCTGGGCGTCGTAGGTCCCGTAGTAGCTCCCGACGCCCGCATGGTCCCGCCCCACGATGAAGTGGGTGCAGCCGTAGTTCTTCCGGGCGATGGCGTGCCAGATGGCCTCCTTGGGCCCGGCGTAGCGCATGGCCGCGGGGAACACGCTCATCATGGCCCGGTCGCGCGGGTAGTAGTTCTCGAACAGGACCTCGTAGCAGCGCATCCGGACGTCGGCGGGCACGTCGTCGCCCTTCGTCTCCCCCACCAGGGGGTGAAGGAGCAGCCCGTCGACGATCTCCATCGCGCACTTCTGCAGGTACTCGTGGGCCCGGTGGACGGGGTTGCGGGTCTGGAACCCCACCACCGTCTTCCAGCCCCGTTCGGCGAACGCCGCTCGGGTCTGCGCGGGCGTCAGCCGGAACTCGGTGAACGTGTCGTGGGCGGGGAGCCCGATGGCATGAACCTGGCCGGCCACCACGTAGTCACCGGCCGCGTGCAGGGCCTTCACCCCGGGGTGTTCGACGTCCTGGGTCCGGAACACGGCCGCGGCTTCCTTCTCCCGATCACGCCGGTAGACCTGTTCGACGTCGAGAAGGGCGATGGGGGTGCCGCCGGCCATCAGGGCCACCCGGGCGGCGCCGCCGATCCTCTTCGCCTCGTCCTCCTGGAGCGACAGCGTGACCGGGATGGTCCACACCGGGCCGTTCGACAGGTGGGCCTCGTCCAGCACCGAGTGGTAGTCCTTCTCCCCCATGAACCCGGTGAGCGGTGAGAGCGCCCCCACCGCGAGCATCTCGAGGTCGGAGAGCTCCCGGTGCCCCACCTCGACCTTCGGGAGGTTCGCCGCTTCCTCCACGGCGCGTTCGGCCTCGGCGTCGGGCAGCAGCAGGCTCACGAGCTCCCCGCCGTGCGGGGCGATGGTCTCGGTCGTGGTCATCGAAGCACTCCTTGCTCCTTGTCCAGCGGATCGGTGGAGAAATGGGGCTCGGTGTCCGAGCCCGGCAAGGATACCGACTTCCGCCCGGTCCCCCCGTGAGACTGCCCGCACGGGTCCGCGGTTAGGCAGATCAAGGGCCCGGGTATACTGGCCGGGCCAGTCTCCCCGGCACTCTTCCAGACAACGAGGAACGCCATGGAACTGTTGCTTCCCGAAGACGAGGTCCGCGACCTCAACAACCGGTTCGAAGACGAAGAGCCAAGCGAGGTCCTTCGGTGGGCCCTCGCCGAGAGCCGGCTCTCCAGCGTGGCCATCGCCTCGGCGTTCCAGGCCGAGGGCACCGCGGTGATCCACATGGCCACCCGGATCAGGCCAGACGTGCCGATCCTGTTCCTCGAGACCGGCTTCCACTTCGGGGAGACCCTGGCCTTCAAGCAGCAGCTTGCGGAGCGGTTCGACCTGAACGTGGTCGATCTCACCGGCGAGCACACCGTCGAGTCGCAGGCGGCCGAGTTCGGCCCCCGCCTGTACGAGCGCAACCCGAAGCTCTGCTGTGCCATCAACAAGGTGCGGCCGTTCGATCGGGCCCTGGCCGGGCTCGACGGGTGGATCACCTCGTTGCGGCGGGATTCGGCGTGGACCCGCCAGACCACCCCCATCGTGCTGCAGTACGAATGCCAGCCCGGCCATACCCTGGTGAAGATCAACCCGGTGGCGAACTGGACCCGGGCAGATGTGTGGCGCTACCTCAAGGAGAACGGCATCCCGCACCACCCGCTGTACGACCTGGGGTTCGCCTCGATCGGCTGCGCGCCGTGCACCCGGATGACCTTCCCGGGCGAGGACGAGCGGGCCGGCCGGTGGTCCGGGATCATGAAGACCGAGTGCGGCATCCACGCCGAGGAGGCCGAAAGGGAGCTCGAGCTCGTCGCCGAGCCCGAGGTCCTGGAGCAGGCCCGGGGCTGATCCCCTACAGGACGGCGTCGGCGGCCCGGTCGACCTCGGCCAGGTCGTTCGAGGTCGGGTCGAGGAACAGCTCGTCGAAGCCGAACTCCTCGAACTTCTTCACGGTCCCCCTGAGCCTCTCCGGCGTCGTGGGGATCCACTGGGCGATCTGCCTGCCCATGTCCCCGTAGTAGTCGCCGAGGTAACCCATGGCCTTCTCCGGCGCGTCCTCGGCGAGACCGAAATAGGTGAGGCCCACGATCAGCGGATCGCCCTCCCGCCCGGCGTCCTTCCAGGCCCGGCGGATCTGTTCGGCGAAGGGCCCGCCCCGCTCGGGAGGGGCCCCGCCCACGGTCCATCCGATCGCCCACCTTGCGGTCCGTTCGATGGCCTTGGGGTTGAATCCCCCCATCAAGATCGGCACCTTCTCCCCGTTCGTCGGCGTCGGCCCGATCGGCTTCAGCGCGCCGTTCACCAGCTCGCCCTTCCAGGCCCTGTGCATGAGCTCGAGATCCTGGTCGAACCGCTTTCCCCGGTCGGAGAACGGCCGCTCCACCGCCTCGTAGTCGTCTTGCCTCGACCCCACGCTGAGGCCCAGCGTGAAACGCCCCGCCGAGACCTGGTCCAGCGACGCCGCCTCCTTCGCCAGGAGGACCGGGTTTCGGGTCGGCTCCAGCAGGACGTTCGTCATCAGGCCGATCCGCTGGGTGACGGCCGCCGCAGCCGTCAGGGCGACGATCGACTCGTAGCTCGGGTAGGCGATCCGGTCGATCGTCGCCAGGGAGGAGAATCCCCGTTCCTCGGCACTCCGGGCCCAGTCGATCAGGACGTGTCCCGGCGTGTCCGGGACGGGATTGGGGAGGCCGATGCCGATCCTCATACGCCGCTCATTCCCTCGGTGATTCGACCCAACCCCTAACCAGCCGGTCCGGGTCGAGCGTTCCTCCCGACACCGGGGGCAGCAGCGCCACCTCCTGATCCGGCCCCACCTGACGGTCCCGGCTCGACCGCTCTCCATCCACGACCACCGATCCGGCCGCCATGATCCGGTCGAACTCCGGGCCGAGCGCGCCGGAGAGGCGGTCCAGCCCCTCGCCAACGGAGGCGGCCTCGACGTCCATCTGGGAGGTCCCGGCGAGCTCCCGGAGCGCCGCGAACAGCCGAACCCGCACTCAGGCCCCCACGGGGACCGCGGCCCCGGAGTCGGCGCCCACCGCCGCCGCCACCTGCCGGGCGAACGGCGCCCCGTAGCCGTCCTCGGCATGGCCGAACCGGCTCGCCAGGAGCAGCCGCTTGGGCTCCCTGGCCCGCCGGTACAGCAGCCAGGCCTGCTCCTCGTCGAAGTAGTGGTCGTCCCGGCCGTGCACGATGACCAGCGGTACGGGGCTGATCCGCTCCACCAGGTCCGCGGGGTCCTCCGCCCCCTCCCATCGCAGGCTGACCCTCGTCCCCCACGCCCTCAGGAGCTGCCGCCCGGGATTCGTCGCGGTGAACCACACCATCCGCCGGACGGCCTCGTTGTCGTGCCCGCTCCACCGGGCGGGCGTGCTCACCGCGACCACGGCGTCCGAGCCACCCACCAAGGCGGCATGGCGGACCACGGCGATGCCGCCCATCGACCCGCCGAACGTCACCACGCGTTCGAACCCCTCGGCCCGCGCCGCCCGCACCACGGCCTCCACGTCCAGGTGCTCCTTCGCCCCGAACGACGACCGGCCCTCGCTGTCGCCGTGCCCCCGGAAGTCGAAGGCATAGACGGTGAACCACCGGGCCAGCTCCTCCTGGAAGGGCACGAGCTTCGCCTTCCGGTGCCAGCCGGTGAAGCCGTGGCAGAACACGAGCGCGGCCGACCCCGTCCCGAGACGGTGGCCCGTGAGGCCCACGCCGTCGGCGGTCTCGGCCTCGAACGGCGACGCCGGCACGGAGTAGGGCCGGGAGAACAGCTCGAACGCCCGGCGGGGGCGACGGACCGGGGCGGCGACGGGAGGCGGCATCGAGGCTTCCAGCCTAGTGCCTCTCGCGCCGGAGCGGCCGGCCGGAGCGCGAACGGACCGCTGGCCGCCCTGCTACCCTCGGGTCGCCGTGGGCCGGGTCGTGTTCCTGACCGATCGCCCCTCCGCCGAGGCCCTTCCCTCCCTCCAGGCGTTGGGGCTGGATGTCAAGGTTGAGCCCCTCGCGCCCGATTCGCTGGTGCACCTGCCGGACCTCTCGCCGTCGGCGATCATCGTCGACGCGGAGGAGAACGCCGAACAGGGCTACCGCCTCCTGGCCACCCTGGCCCAGGCCACCCGCGACGTCCCGATGATCGCGCTGACTGCCCGGACCGACCTGGAGCGCTTCCCGTGGCAGGACGTGGCCGACGAGCTGCTGTTCTCCGGCGTCCCGGCGGCCGAGCTCCGGATCCGGCTGGGGATGCTGGCCCGGCGGACCGGCGGCCTCGGCGAGGCCACCCTCCGGCTGGGGCCCCTCTCCATCAACACCGAGACCTACCAGGTGCTGGTGGCGGGCCGGATACTCGACCTTACCTACAAGGAGTTCGAGCTGCTCAGGTTCCTGGTGCAGCGGCCCGGCCGGGTGTTCACCCGAAGCGCCCTCCTGCACGAGGTGTGGGGTTACGATTTCTACGGAGGGACCCGAACGGTTGACGTCCACGTTCGCCGGCTCCGGGCGAAGCTCGGCCCGGAGCACGAGAGCCTCATCGGGACGATCCGGGGCGTGGGCTACCGGGCCGCCGAGCCCGCCCCGCCCGACCCGTACGACTGACCGGGGGGCGGGCACGTGGGGCGGCCCATACCCGAGGACCATCTGATACGGTGCGACTCCGTCCCATTCCGTCACCGTCGAAGGGGGGAGCCGGTGAAGAAGCTCGGGGTCATGCTTTCGGCCATCCTGTTGGGGGGAGCATTGTTCGGCGTCGCCACGGGGGCGTCCGCCACCTCACGTCCGAAGCCCATCGCCCGGGGCGGGCACACCTCGGGTATCGCCCGGCCCGGCGCTCGTCTGTCGGCCCGCCGGCCGGCCGTCCCCTCCGCGACCTGCTCCCAGCCGGGAGCGACGAACTACATGGCCGACTGTCACAGCACCGGGAACCCGGTGAACGAGACCTGGATCGCCTCGAACGGCGCGGGTCTCGTGGCCGGGGCGAACGACTACAACTCCTACAACGGCAACGCCGATCTCGGGTACTACACGTCCCCCGACGGGAAGACATGGACCGACAACGGTCCGCTGGACCTGTTCCCGGAGGGAACGAACCACGCGGCCGGCGACCCCGGCTTGGCCGTGGACCAGGCGGGGGTCGTGTACTACTCGGGCATCTACTTCGACTACGTCGACTGCAACGTGGGAGGCGTGGAGCTGGCCAGGCAGGATCCGGCCACTGGGTCCTGGTCCTCCTACCAGATCCGGGCGAACTCGGACACGGAGTTCCAGGACAAGCCCGCGGTGGCCGTGGACCGCCGGCACGTCTACGTCTCCTGGACCCACTACGGGTCGTGCACCGGCGTCGGCGTGACCTCGCCCATCAAGATCGCCGTCTTCCCGGTGGGCTCATCCTCGGGGCCGCCCATCGGCATCCTGTCGGTGCCGGGTTCCACCTACTCCCAGGGCTCGGCGATCGTCGCGGACAAGAACGGCGGGCTGTGGGTTGCCTGGGAGGAGTTCCCCTCCTCCTCCGCGACCACCGGGTCCATCTGGCTGGCCCACTGGCGGGGCCCCCGGGCCGGATGGGCGGCTCCCTTCCAGATCACCGACTCGAACTTCAAGGACCTGCCGAGCCCGCTGCCTGGGTTCGCCTTCCGCGACAACTCGTTCCCGGCCATCGCCATCCACAACGGCTCGCCCAACGTCGTATGGTGCTCCTACGACACGGGCGTAGGCCGTTGCTACTGGTGGGTGTCCGGGGCGTACGTGGCGCTGTCCGACACCGGCGGCGACCAGTTCTTCCCCTCCATCGTCGTCGACACGAACGCGCAGTTCTCGTTCTCGTGGAGCCAGACGAACCAGGCGACGCAGACCTACGACCAGTACCTGCGGGTGAACGCCACCGTGACGAAGATCAGCACGGCTTCGTCCCATCCCAACCAGGACAACGTGTTCGGCGGGGCGTTCATCGGCGACTACAACGGGATCGCCCGGATCGGGACGACCGCGTATCCGATCTGGACCGACCTGCGCCGGAACGACCCGCTGTACGGGGGCAAGGCCGAAGACGCGATCGTGTACGCCCCCTGACCGAGCGGAAGCTCTCCATCAGGCCGCGGAGCGGTCGCGCAGGAGGCGGTCCCGCGACCGGGCCCGCAGCCAGGCCTCGAACGCCGCCCGGTCCCGCCGGTCCGCGTCCGCCGCCGCGCGGCACATGCCGATGACCGCCACCACGAACAGCACGTAGGCGACGACCCCGAGGGCGACGAGCAGCCATGCGCTCATGCCCTCACGATACCCCCAGCTCCCACCGAACATGCCCAAGCGACGTGGCGATTCCGTGACCGGCCCGGGGGCTCCGGGCCCTCACTGCCCCCGGCCGAAACACAGAATTAACGGAGCGGAAACACCGGGGCCATCGCCGGCGGCTAGGCTCGCCAGGCGAGCCCAATGGGGGAAGGGAGGCAGTCGAGCATGGCCGAGAGCACCGCCACACCGAAGGACGTCCTGGCCCTGGCCGAGGACGCGGACGCGCAGATCGTGGACCTGCGCTTCTGCGACCTGCCGGGCCTCATGCAGCACTTCTCCGTACCCATCGGCGAGCTCACGGAGGAGGGTTTCGTGGACGGGTTCGGGTTCGACGGTTCGTCCATCCGCGGGTTCCAGGAGATCCAGGAATCCGACATGCTGCTCCTGCCCGATCCGGTCGGAGCCTACATGGACCCGTTCACCAAGGTGCCGACGCTCGTGATCCACTGCTTCGTGAAGGACCCGGTCACCGGCGAGATGTACTCCCGCGACCCCCGAGGCATCGCCCGCAAGGCCGAGCTGTACCTGCAGCAGACGGGCATCGCCGACATCTCGTACTGGGGCCCGGAGTGCGAGTTCTACATCTTCGACTCGATCCGGTTCGACCAGAACCAGCACGAGGGCTACTACCACATCGACTCCATCGCTGGCGTGTGGAACAGTGGGGCCGAAGAGGGCGGGAAGAACCTGGGCTACAAGCCGAGGTACAAGGAGGGGTACTTCCCGGTGCCGCCCATGGACCACTACCAGGACCTTCGCACCGACATGGTCCTGAACCTCCAGAGGGTGGGCATCCAGGTCGAGGTGCACCACCACGAGGTGGGAACGGCCGGGCAGTCCGAGATCGACATCCGCTACGGGACGTTGCTGGCCACCGCCGACAACGTCATGAAGTACAAGTACGTGGTCAAGAACACCGCCCACCAGGCCGGCAAGACGGTCACGTTCATGCCGAAGCCGATCTTCCAGGACAACGGCTCCGGCATGCACACCCACCAGTCGCTGTGGCGGGAGGGCGAGAACCTGTTCTGGGACGAGATGGGGTACGCCCAGCTCTCGGACACGGCGCGCTACTACATCGGCGGCCTGCTGGCCCACGCCCCGGCGCTCTTGGCGTTCGCCGCGCCGACCACGAACTCCTACCGCCGGCTGGTGCCCGGCTACGAGGCGCCGATCAACCTGGTGTACTCGCAGCGGAACCGGTCGGCGTGCGCCCGGATCCCCGTGTACTACAAGACCCCGCAGGCCAAGCGGGTGGAGTTCCGGTCCCCCGACCCGTCGTGCAATCCGTACATCGCGTTCGCCGCGATGCTGCTGGCGGGGCTCGACGGGGTGAGGAACAAGATCGAACCCCCCGACCCCATCGACAAGGACCTGTACGACCTCCCCCCGGCCGAGGCCGCGCAGGTCAAGCAGGTTCCCGGGTCCCTGGAGGAGGTGCTGGACGCCTTGGAGGCCGACCACGAGTTCCTGCTCGAGGGCGGCGTGTTCACCCAGGACGTCATCGACACCTGGCTCGAGTTCAAACGCAAGCGGGAGCTGGACCAGGTGCGGCTCCGTCCGCACCCCTGGGAGTTCTACATGTACTACGACGTCTGAGGAACGTCGGCGGCGGCCCGCCGGATGGCCTCGGCCATGAAGGCGCCGCGCCGGCATTGGCCCACAAGCCGGTCGAGCTCCCCGACGAGATCGTCGTCCAGCGCTATGTGCAACCGCATCCCCACACGATAGCCCACCGGCTTTGTGCCGCCGTGCCCGACCGGCGGCTCAGCCCCGGAACTCCAGAAGCGGGACCAGCTGCTCCGCCGGGGTCATCGAGCCGTGGTGCCCGGTCAGCGTCCACTGGAGGGGATCGACCGACTTCTGGAACACCCCGATCGGGCCGAACGCCGCGGCCACCACGTCGCCGATGCGGCTCCGGGCCCGGTCGGTGACCCGCGGTCCGAACCATCCGGCCTCGACGGCCTCGTCCTTCGACACGACCCACATGGCCTGGTCGAAGAACTCCCGCCAATCGGCCAGCACCTGCGCGGCCGCGCCAGGTTCGGCGTAGACGTGTCGGGCCCGGGCCTCACCACCCAGGAACCTCACCCCCTCAATCAGGTGCGGCCAGTCGCCCAGGTCGACCTTGTCCTCCGGCGCGAGGTTCACCATCCCGTGGTCGCCGGTGACGAACAGCGCCTGCCCCGGACGAAGGCGCGCGGCCAGCTCCTCCACCAGCCGGTCGAACCGGGCCAGCTGCTCCAGCCATGGCTCCGAGCCCGCCCCCTTCGAGTGGCCGGCGGTGTCGAGGTCGGGGTTGTACGCGTAGACGGTGGCGCCTCGCTCGGCGGCGAACCCGCCGGACACCGCGGCCAGGATCTCGTGGTCCCAGTACGCGCCGGCGTAGGGGCCGCCCCGGAGGACGGCTCGGGTGAACCCCGACCCGTCGTGTGGAGGCGGGCCGATCCGAACCACCTTCGCTCCCGCCGCCTCCGCGCGTTCCAGCGCCGTGGGCAGGGGCTGGAAGTCCTCGGGGACGAGTTCCGCCCGCAGATCCAGGTGCGGCCCGATCCCGTAGAGCTCCCACAGCAGGGCGTTCATGGGCCGCTCGTGCCCCGGCACGGCCAGCGTGTAGCCGACCAGCCCGTGCTCGCCGGGGGCCAGGCCCGTCCCCAGCGACCCGAGGCTGGCCGCCGTGGTCGACGGGAACCCGGCCGTCACCGGCTCGGACGCCCGAGCGGCGGCGGCCATGAACGGCGCGGCCTCGCGGTGGGCCAGCACCTGCTCCCACCCCAGCGCGTCGATCACGAACAGGCAGAAGCCGTCCAGGGATCCCACGCCCAGAACGTTGTCGAACCCGGGCAACCCCAGTGCCGACAGCAAGGACGGCACGACCTCCCCCAGCGACCGCGAGCCATAGCGCGGGACCGGCGGCTCGGGGGGCTCTCCATGGCCAGCCGGGCCTTCCTGGTGATGCGCCGGTAGTCCTGGAGGAACCGGTGGCGGGGCCGCTCCTCGTAGCCGAGGGCCCGAGCCACCGCGGTGATGCCCTCCGGCGTGGGCGGGAGCGCTTCGACCCGAAGCCGCCGCTCCAGCTCCAGCGTGGCCTTCACGTCGGTGAGGAACGTGTACGCCTCCGAGAGCGACCGGGCCACGCTGTCCTCCATCAGCCGCTCCGCCGCCAGCGCCTGCAGGGCCAGCAGGGTGTTCGTGTGGCGAACCCCGGGATGTCCGAACCCGTAGCGCATCAGCGCGAGCTCGGTGGCGAACTGGACGTCGGCCAGGCTTCCGTAGCCCAGCTTGAAGTGGAACCGCCGGGCCTCCGCCGGCCGGACCCGTTCCTCTTCGATCCGAACCCGCATCCGCCGGATGGCCGCGACCTGTTCGAAGGTGAGGCGCTCCGGGTAGGCGAAGTCTGAGGCGTTCGACACGAACCTCCGGCCTAGGAGCTCGTCGCCGGCGACGAACCTGGCCCGCAGGAGCGACTGGAACTCCCAGGTCTCGGCCCACCGCTCCCAGTACTCGAGGAAGGACACCATCGACCGGGCCAGGGGGCCGCTGCGCCCCTCGGGCCTGAGGTCGGCGTCGGCCTCCCACCCCTGCTGCCGGACGGCATGCAGGACGCGTTCCGCCGCGCGGTTGGCCGTCTCGAAGTCGGCCCGGCCCTCGCCCTCGTAGACGAACATCACGTCGAGGTCGGAGGCGAAGCTGAGCTCCTCGCCGCCGAGCTTCCCCAGGCCGATCACGGCCATCGGCACGGGCGGGGCCTCGGCCGCGACCGCCTCGGCCACCACGGCGTCGGCCACCGCGGCGAGGGCTCGGTTCACCGCCGGGACGGGGAGCTCGCGGGAGGCGTAGGCGCCGGCCACCCGGATCAGCTCCGCGTCGGACCGGGACGGGAACAGCGGCCGTTGCGCAGCCGGGAGGTGGAACAGGGCGGCCACGTCCTGGGGCCGCGCCGCCAGCGAGTCGGCGAACCACGAGCTCAGGGCGACCAGCGCGGCCAGGCGGCGTGCCGCGTCGGGCCGGTCCGCCAGGCCGTCGGCCAACCGATCCTCGTCCCGAAGTCCTGCGGTCACTCGTTCGAACCTCACCAGCGCGCGGTCGGGGGCGGCGGCGAAGGCGAGGGCCGGCGCCAGCACGGGGAACAGGCCGGCCAGCACCTTGCCCAGCCGGGACGACGGATCGAACGTTCGGGCCAAGCCCCGGTAGGCCGCGGTGGGGTCGACGAATCCCAGGCCGGCCAGGAGCTCCTCGGTGGCGGTTCGGTCCGAACCCGGCTTGGCCGCCGCCACGCCCGGCCCGGCGAAGGCCTCCAGCAGGGGGCGGTAGAACAGTCGCTCGTGGAGCTGCCGGACGATCCCGGTGTGCCGCAGGTATTCGGCCCGGAGGCCGGAGGCACTCCCCAGGCCCATCGAACGCGCCAGGGGCCCGAGCGCGGCCGGGTCGGTGGGGAGCTCGTGGGTCTGGATGTCCCTGACCATCTGGAGGCGGTGCTCGAGGCGCCGGAGGAACCGGTAGGAACCGGCCAGGGCCTCCGCGTCCGCGGGGGCGACGAAGCCCTCGTCGGCCAGGGCCTCGAGCAACGGGAGCGTCCCGGGTTCGCGCAGGCGAGGGTGGCGCCGGCCGTGCACGAGCTGGAGGAGCTGCACGGCGAACTCCACGTCGCGGATGCCTCCCCGGCCCCGCTTGACCTCGGTGGCCTCCTTGCCGAGGGCCCGGACGTGCTCTTCGATCCGGGCCTTGGTGGCCCGCACGTCCTCGATGGCCGCCGGAGCCAGGACCTCGGGATAGACGAACGGTTCCACGGCGTCGACGAAGGCGCGACCGAGCTCGAGGTCGCCGGCGATCGGCCTCGCCTTGAGCAGGGCCTGACACTCCCACGTCTCGGCGTGGCGTAAGTAGTACTCGGCCATGGCGGCGAGCGATCGGGAGAGCGCGCCGGAGCGGCCCTCGGGCCTAAGGTCGGGATCCACGCGCAGGGCCACACCCTCGGACGTGGGCTTGGAGAGCAGCTCGATGAGCGCCCCCGCGGCCTTCGACGCGACGGCCTGGGGCTCGGATCCCTCTCCCCTGTGGACGAACAGCACGTCGACGTCGGAGGAGTAATTGAGCTCGCGCCCCCCGAGCTTCCCCATCCCGATCACGGCCAGCCCGGCTCCGCCGGCGACCGCCGCGACGGCCACCGACAGGCAGGCCTCGGCGATAACGGTCAGCTCGGCCATCACCTCGTCGGGCGGCGCGCCGCCGAGGTCTCTCGCCGCGGCCCGGTAGGCGGCGCGCCGCCTGAACCTCCGCAGCCCGGCGGCCGGACCGAGCCGGCCGGCGTCCCGTTCGGCTTCGGCCTGCAGCTCCTCGCGGCTCCGGGGCCTGAGGTCCGCCAACTCGGCCAGCTCTTCCGGGTGGGCCAGGAAGAAGTCGGCCGCGGCGGTGGAGAACCCGAGGAGCCGCGCCGCAGCCGGGATGATCTCGGGCCGCTCGAGCTGCTCCCGGGCGACGGGCCGCTCCCCCAGCCGCGACACGGCCACCCGGGCCATCTCGGGGTTCGGCGCCTCCCCGAGCGCCCGCCCGAGCAGCTCGGCGCTGATCACGCGGGGATGGTACTCGGGCCGCCGGTCCGGACCGAGGAGACCGGCCGTGTTCCCTCAGTCCTTCGGCGCTAAACAAATAGCGCTATTTCTCGGGCGCTGCCGGGGGTTCGGCTCAAGAGACCCTGATCGACACCGTCGGCGACCAACCGGATGACGCCCCGCTGGAGATCCGCTCCAGCCTCCCCCGGAATGCATAGGTCCCCACCCCGCCATCAGGGAGGAACGTCCTGCTTCGCGCCAGACCGACGAACCAATCTCCGAACGATCGCTCGCCGGGCCGTTTGATCTGGACGCGATACTTGAAGTCGACTGGGGCGACCACGCTGGCCCATCGGACCGTGAAGATCGTGGTGGTGCTTCCGCTCGGCGGTACGGCCGACATGCGGACCTGAATGACACTCGAGTTCGATGTGGCCGAGTCCAGCACTTCGTACGTCCCAGCAGCGAAGTAGGAAACGGAGAACGAGGTCCCAGGACCCTTCGGCCCCGAGTCGAACAGGTCGAGACCCGACCCGTCGGTGATGGTGTGAGACATGGTGTTCATCGGGTCGAGGCTCCAGAACAACTGCGTGTTCGGCGTGGCCCGGGCCGATGCCGGTTCGAACCCCGCATCCGAGACATGGATCGGGCAGAGCGCGGTGATCAGGGTCGGCCCCGGGTTGTGCCCGACGATGTCGTACTCGCCTGCCATCCACACCTCACCGGTGGGCAGAGCCGCCACCCCGGACTGGATGCTCGTCCGGTGGCTCATCGACGTCGAACCGGGTGACCTAGCGGCCAGATCGTCCGCATCCAGCTTGCGCCTACCCTCGCGGATTTAACACCCCGGTAACCGTTCGGGCTCTAGGCTCTCTGTCGCGACCGCGAGCGGAGGTGCCACCCGGGATGACCATGTCGAACGAGGCCGAGTACGTCCTTCGAACCAGCGAGGAGCGGGGGATCAAGTTCATCCGCCTGTGGTTCACCGACGTCCTGGGGTTCCTGAAGTCCATCACCATCACAGCGCAGGAGCTGGAGACGGTCCTGGACGAGGGCCAGGGGTTCGACGGCTCGGCCATCGAGGGGTTCGCCCGGATCCAGGAGGCCGACATGGTGGCCCGGCCCGACCCCTCGACCTTCCAGATCGTGCCCTGGCGCTCGGAGACCCAGGTGGCCAGGATGTTCTGCGACGTCCACGACCCCGACGGGTCGCCGTTCGACGGGGACCCGCGCTACGTCCTGAAGCGCCAGCTCGAACGGGCCACCGCGCTCGGGTTCACCTTCTACGTGGGGCCGGAGCTCGAATACTTCTACTTCAAGGACTCCGAGAGCACCCAGTTCCTCGACCGGGGCGGCTACTTCGACCTCACCCCCATCGACGTGGGTACGGACGTCCGCAAACGAACGGTGGAATACCTGGAGGCAATGGGCATCCCCGTGGAGTCGGCCCACCACGAGGTGGCGCCCTCTCAGCACGAGATCGACCTGCGCTTCTCCGACGCCCTGGCGATGGCCGACAACATCATGTCCTACCGGCTCACGGTGAAGCAGGCGGCCCAGGAGGCCGGCCTCTACGCGACCTTCATGCCGAAGCCGGTGGCCGGCGTGGACGGAAACGGCATGCACACGCACATGTCGCTGTTCGAGGGAGACCGAAACGCCTTCTTCGACCCCACCGACGAGCACCACCTGTCGAAGACGGCCAAGGCGTTCATCTCCGGGATCCTCCGGCACGCCGCGGAGATCACGCTGGTGACGAACCAGTGGGTGAACTCCTTCAAGCGGCTGATCCGGGGCTACGAGGCCCCCGTCTACATCTGCTGGGCCCGCCGCAACCGCAGCGCCCTGGTGCGGGTGCCCATGTACAAGCCCGGGCGCGAGCACGCCATGCGCATCGAGTTCCGCTCCCCCGACCCGGCGTGCAACCCCTACCTGGCGTTCGCCTGCATGCTCGCGGCGGGCCTGGCCGGGATCGAGAACGAGTACGACCTCCCGCCGGAGGCCTCCAACAACATCTACGCGATGAGCGACGACGAGCGCCGCGCCGCCGGCATCGAATCGCTCCCCGAGGACCTGTTCGAGGCCATCGCGGCGGCCGAACGCTCGGACCTGCTCCGGGAGGCCCTGGGCGACCACGTGTTCGAGTTCCTGGTGCGGAACAAGCGCGAGGAGTGGGACGCCTACAAGGCCTACGTGACCCCCTACGAGCTGGAGCGCTACCTGCCGCTTCTGTAGCATCCGGTCCGTGCCGGCGGAGCGGATCGTCGAGGGCGTGTGGCGGATCCTGAAGGGCTACGTCAACGCGTACCTGTTCGAGGCGAGCGACGGCGTGGTGATGGTCGACAGCGGCACGCCAAAGAAGGCGGAACGACTCCTGCAGGCGGTCCGGGACACGCGGCACGACGAACGCGACCTCCGGGCGGTCCTGATCACCCACCACCACGTCGACCACGTGGGGAGCCTGGCGGAGCTGGCCCGGCGGACCGGGGCCACCGTGTACGTCCCGGCCGGGGACGCCCCGATCATCCGGGGCCAGCGGCCTGCGCCTCCTCCCAACCGGGCGGTGCCGACGGGCCGGATCCTGGGTCCGGTGCTGGCGAGGTTCATCCCCAAGCTCGACGTGCCCCGGGTCGACGTCGAGCTCCACGAGGGCGACGACCTCCCGCTGCCAGGTGGCATGAGGGTCATCGACACGCCGGGGCACACCGCCGGGCACATCTCCTATCTCCTCCCGAGTGGCGGCGGCGTCTTGTTCGCCGGCGATGCGGCGGGCGCCCGCGGATCGAAGGTGGCCCCGCCGGTGGACATGGTCTTCGGCACGTTCACCGAGGACCTCGACGCGGCCAGACGGAGTTTCGCCAAGCTGGCCCGGTTCGAGTTCGACGTCATGCTCCCCGGGCACGGGAAGCTGGTCCGGGAACGCGCGGCCGAGCTGTTCCGCCGGAGCGGCCCCGCCGCACGCTGATCAGTCGGGGCGGCCCAGGCGATCCAGGAAGACGTCGAACGACGGCTGGTCTTCGGCATGCACCCACATCTCCTCGACCTTGCGCCGGCACCTCGCTCACGATTCGGGATGGTAGGAATCGGGCCGTGTCGGCTCGACTCGCCTCGATAACGGCCGGGCTCGGACTACGCTTGACGCCGGGATGAGCGTGCGGGTCGCGCTGGGCCAGATGAACGCCATCGTGGGCGACCTCGAGGGCAACGCCTCGAAGATGGCCGACTGGACGGCCATGGCCACCGAGGCGGGGGCCGACCTGGTCTGCTTCCCCGAGCTCGCCATCACGGGCTACCCGCCGGAGGACCTGGTGCTCCGGCCGGACTTCGTTCGGGACAACCTCGAGGCCTTGGAGGAGTTGGCCGCGCAAACCGCCGGTGGCTGCGCCGTCCTGACGGGGTTCGTCGACCGCACCCGGGCCGGGCTGCACAACGCCGCGGCCCTGCTCTCGGGCGGGGAGGTGGTGGCCCGATACCACAAGGTCAAGCTGCCGAACTACGGCGTGTTCGACGAACAGCGCTACTTCGTCCCGGGCCAGGCGGCCTGTCCCGTCCGGCTGGCCTCCTCGGCCCTCGGCATCAGCGTGTGCGAGGACGCGTGGGCGCCGGGGA
>WNGK01001698.1_pt1 | contig 40367 bp, 47 predicted proteins | sample 5400601 | NCBI WGS metagenome assembly WNGK01 (sample SAMN13153376, study PRJNA577476) | soil metagenome | isolation source: 60 cm soil or saprolite under Garry oak tree replicate 1 | place: USA:California | collected 2016-06-15 | reverse complement strand
AGCACTGGCCGCTCTGCAACGGCAAGCTGCTCCCGCCCCTCGACCTCCCGACGATGATCGAGTACGGACACCGACTCGCCGCGGCGGCGGTGAGCGGGTTGGTGCTGACCCTCGCGGCGTACGCCTGGTGGCAGCAACGAGGAGCGGGGAGCGGGGAGCGGTACGCTCCCGTGAAAACCGCCTACCTCGCGCTCGGACTACTCGTCGTGCAGGTCTTGCTCGGCGCGGTGACTGTAAAGCTCAGCTTGCCGCCGTGGACCGTCATCCTGCACCTCGGGACGGCGATGCTGCTCTTGGCGACGTTGATCCTTGCGGCAAGGGTGACGCCGGGCGCAAGCCCGGGGAACATGCAGCCCCCGATCACCCCGGGCTCGCGCCCGGGGTTAGTGGGGATCGTGGCGCTCGTTCTGGGATTCATCACCGTGCTGCTCGGCGCGCTCACGGCCAACCTGGGAGCGGCGAGCGCGTGCCTGGGATTCCCGCTCTGCAACGGCCAGGTCATCCCGGCGGGGAACTATCTGCAACACGTCCATTGGGTCCACCGGCTGATGGCCTACACGCTCTTCGCGTACGTCGGGTGGTGGGCCGTGCGCTCCGGGAGGCGTGGTGCGTGGTACGTGGTTGCGCTGGTCACGGTGCAGATCGCGGTCGCCGCGGCGATGGTGCTGCTCGCGCTGCCCCCACCGCTCCAGGCCGCTCACGTGGCCGTGGGCACGGCGGTGTGGGCCGGCCTGGTGCTGGCGATACTCTGAGCCGTCCGCCGGTCAGATCAAGATCAGCTCGTCCTGCGGGCGCAAGGGATTCACCTCGGGACCCGCGGTGTCGATGTAGACGTTGATCTCGCTGCGCATCCCGAAACGCCCCGGAAGATAGACACCCGGCTCGATCGAGAAGCCCACGCCGGGCACGAGGGCCCGAGCGTCCTCGGTCTCGAAGTTGTCGATGTGCGGGCCGGAGCCGTGCAGGTCGCGATCGATCGAATGCCCCGTGCGATGCACGAAATAGTCGGCGAGCCCGGCGTCGCGGATCACCGCGCGCGCGGCGTCATCCACCTGGGCACCCGTCACGGCGCCGTCCGGCCGCCAACGCTGTTGCAGGAAGCGGACGGCGGCGTCGCGCGCTCCCTTCACTGCCTGCCACACCCGCCGCACGTCCGCATCAGGCGAGCGCCCCGCGAACCCCATCCAAGTCTGGTCGGCGAACACCGAGCCCTTCCCCGGCCCGCCCCACAGGTCGAGCAGGACGACATCACCCGCCGCGAGGCGCCGGTCGGCCCCCGGATGCGGCTCGTAGTGCGGCATCGCGCTCGTCGGCCCGAACGCCACGATGGGTCCGTCGTTGGTCCAGAGCCCGGCGCGCCCCAGCGCCTCGAGCACGCGCTGCTTGACGCCGGTCTCCCGCACCTCGGCGCCGCCGGCGGCCCCGCTTCCCAGCCATGTCAGCGTGTCGCGCGCGACGCCCGCGAGGACCTCGGCCGCCTTGCGGTGACCCGCGAGTTCCTCCGCCGACCAGCGCGCCGCAAAGCGGGACACGAGCGGCGCGGACGACACCAGCCGCGCGCCGAAGGATTCGAGCAGCTGAACCACGCCGTGGGGCACGCGATCCAAGTAGGGCACTTGGTCCCGAGGCGAGATCTCGATCGCGAGGGTGCGGCCCCGGACCAGGGCCTCGAGATGCTCGTGGAGCTCGCGCCAGGCACCGTACGGCCGCACTTCACCGGGAAAATCGGCGAGTGCTTGCAGCTCGATACGATGGGCTACGGCGACCGGACGGCCCGAGCGCGGCAGCAGGACGAACAGGCGCCGCGTTCCCATCCCGGTGTCTCCGAGGATGCGACCGGCGATCGGGTTGAGCTTGCGGAAGTCGTACAGCAGCCAGCCGTCGGCCCCGAGGGCGCCGAGCGCGGGCGCGAGCGCGGGGAGGTCGAAGCCGTCCAGCAACGGCATCAGTCGTGTCGAGGATCTGGTGGGGAGGCCCGCCACTCGCACACCTCGCCGCCGAGCGCCCGGCAGGAGACGTGGAGCATGGCCCCTTCGAAGCCTACGAGGAGCCGGAGCAGCTCCGTGAATCCCGCGCCGTACAACGCGCACGCGGCGCCATCGGGCGTCGCTTGCACGGCGAGCGCGTCGCCCACGCGCGCCACCGGGACCTGGCTCTCGCGGCGCAGTTCTCCGGAGAAGACCGCGCGGGCCGCGCGCCGAGCAGCCACGTACGCGAGGGCCCGTGGGCCGGCGCGCGCGGCGAGCCGGGTGAGCACGAAGAGGCGCCGGACGGCGCGTCGCGCCGCGCGCCGCCCGGCGTCCGCGAATACCAGGTCCGCGTCGGGCCGCCGGCCCACCAGCCGCAGCAGCGCCTCGACGTGCGACCGGTCGGCCGCCGCGTCCCGCCGCACCATGCCCTCGTATTCACGCAGCTGCATCGCCACCGTGGCCGAAAGGCCGAGCCGCTTGGACAGCAGCTCCTCGGCGAACTCCGACAACCCGTCCTCGACCGGCGTGTCGAGGTTCCTGACCGCCTCGAGGACGGCGAGAGGGACGATGCTGTGGACCACGGCGCGCGAAACCTAGCCCCGTTCCAACTTGTTGGGAATGGACGGCGCGAGGCTGTCGATCAAGCGGACGCGTTGGAACGGGGCTAGCGGACCACGCCCCATTGCGAAACCCGGGCGCGTGGAGAGAGGTTACGGGACGCTATGACCCCGCCCACGCCCCCCCCGCCCCCGCGGACCCCCCCGCCTCCCGCGCCCAGTCCCGCGGCCGAGGCCGACAAGCGGGCCAGCTTCGAGCGCGAAGCGCTGGTGCACCTCGACAGCTTGTACCGCGTGGCCCTGCGGCTGACCGGCAATCCCGCGGAAGCCGACGACCTCGTCCAGGAGACGATGCTCAAGGCCTACCGCGCCTGGCACCAGTTCGAACGGGGAACGAATGCGAAGGGGTGGCTCCTCACGATCCTGCGGCACGCATTCATTAATGAGTACCGGCGACGCACCCGGCACCCGGAGACCGTAGACATCGACGCGATCGAGCCGTTCTCCGTGTTCGAGGAGCTCCAGGACGACGACCCGCAGGGGACCTTCTTCGATCGCATCGTGGACGACGAGGTCCTGCGGGCCATCGACCTGCTTCCGGAACAATTCCGGGAGACCGTGGTGTTGAGCGACGTGGAGGGCATGTCCTACGAGGAGATCGCCCGCATTCTGGAAGTGCCGGTCGGCACTGTGAAGTCCCGGCTGTTCCGCGCCCGGCGCCTGCTCCAGCAGAAGCTGTACGACTACGCCGTGGGAATGGGGTACATCAAGGGGTCCGCCAAATGAATTGTCGGGAATGTAAAGAGCACCTCTATGAGTACCTCGACCGCGAGCTCACGCCCGCCGTGGAGCAGGAGATCCGTCAGCACATCGCCGACTGCCCGCCGTGCGGCGAGGAATTCGACTTCGAAAAGCTGTTCCTCTGTTTCCTCAAGGCTTTCTTTCTCACCGGTAGCATCCTCACCCAGATCGCCGAGCGCCGCGGCCCGAGTCGCAGCGCGCGGCAAGTGTTCGCCAACGGTGGCGTCGCCCTGGTCGCCGCCCTGCTCGGCTCGTGGGCGGCGGCCGCCGGCGCCATCGCGGCGGCGGCCGCCGACACATGGGCCACCGAAATCGGAGCGTTCTCACCGTTCCCGCCGCGCCTCATCACCTCCTGGAGGCGGGTGACGCGCGGCTCGTCGGGGGGTATCACTGCGCTGGGAACGCTGGGCGGCGTGGCCGGGGCAGCGGGCATTGCGGGATTGACGGCTGCGCTTGCACCCCGCGGCATGGCCCCGGGGTTTGTCATACTCACCGCCGCCGGCGTCGCCGGCATGCTCGCAGACTCCGTCCTCGGCGCGACGCTCCAAGGGAAGTACGAATGTCCCGCATGCGATGCGCGCTTCGAGCGCGGCCAGACAGTGTGCCACGAGCCCGTGCGGCTTGCCAGTGGTTGGCGATGGCTCGACAACGACGGTGTGAACCTCGCGGCGACGCTGGTGGGTGCGGCCGTCGCCGTGCTCGGATCGCATGGTTCGCCGCCCTGAGCGCGACGCCCTCGTGACCGACCGCTGGGATGTCGTCGTCGTCGGAGCCGGTCCGGCAGGAGCGACGACGGCGTTGCTGCTGGCCCGCGCGGGGGCCTCCGTACTGCTGGTCGACCGCGCCCGGTTCCCGCGAGACAAGGCGTGTTCCGAGTACTTGAGCCCCGCGACCACGGAAATCCTCGAACGGCTGGGCGGGGGCGTCGTCGACGCGGTTGAGGGTTCGGCGCACGCCAAGCTGTACGGGATGAAGGTGGTCGCGCCCGGCGGCGCAGCGATGTGCGGACGGTTTCAGGGCGGTCCCCGCCCCTACAGCTTCGCCCTGCCGCGGACCGCGTTCGACACCATCCTCGTGGCCGCGGCCGCGCGTGCGGGGGCGCACGTGAGCGAGGCCACAGCGGTCGAGAACCTGGTGTGGGAGAGAGGGGCCGTCGCGGGCGTAGTCGCACGCTCGTGCAACGGGCACCGTGTAACGTGCACCGCACGCATCGTCGTCGGCGCCGACGGATTGCGCTCGGTGGTTGCGCGCCGTCTCGGTCTGGTCCGCTCCTCGCCGCCGCGGCGGGTCGCGTTCAGCGCGCATGTGGCGGATGTGGCGGGGATCGACGGCGTCGGTGAGCTGCACGTCGGCAAGCATGGCTACGTGGGCCTTGGCCCGATCGGCGGCGGCGTGACCACGGTCGCGCTGGTGGTCCCGCTCGAGACGGTACGCACCGCCAGGAGCGAGGGCCGGGATTTCCGCCAAAGTTTTTTCGCCGAGCTCGAGCGATTCCCCGGACTCGCAGGGCGTTTCAACCCGCAGCGCATGGTCCGCAACGTGCTGGCCACGGGTCCGTTCGCGCAGTGGTCGCGCACGGCCGTCGCGCCGGCCGGGGGGGCCCTTCTCGTGGGCGATGCGGCGGACTTCTTCGACCCGTTCACCGGCCAGGGGATCTATGCCGCGCTGCGGGGCGCCGAGCTAGCGGCCCAGTGCGTGATCCCCGCGCTTGCGCGCGGGGTCAGTCGTCGCTCTGACCCCGGGCGCAAGCCCGGGGTGCGGGACAGCAGTGGGCCTCTTCCAGCCGCAGCGCTCGAGCCCTACCGCCGCGCGCGCCGTCGCGAATTCGCCGGCAAGTGGGTGCTCGAGCGGCTCATCGGCGTGGGCGTGGGCTGGCCCGCGCTCACCGACCGCGTCGTACGCCGCCTGGCGGGCCGGCCAGACCTCGCGGATCTTCTGGTGAGCGCGACCGGGAATATCGTCCCGGCGCGTCGAGTCCTTAAAGCGAGCGTCCTGGCCCAATTCCTGTGGTGACCGATATGTCCGGCGTCGATCCCGCACAGTTCCGCCAGCTGCTCGGTCGCTTCGCGACGGGCGTGACCGTCCTGACCACGCGCGACCCGGCCGGCCGCCCGATCGGTATGACGGCGAGCTCGGTCGCCTCGGTGTCGCTCGAGCCGCCACTGGTTCTCGTGTCCGTGGATCGGAACAACGACATGTATCCCGCGCTCAAAGCCGCTCAACGCTTCGTGTTGAACGTGCTCGCGGCGGACCAGGAGGCCGTCTCACGGCGGTTCGCGGAGGACCATCCGAACCGCTTCCACGGTATCGGCTACCAGGAGACCAGGCACGGCATGCCGGTGCTCGAAGGCGTCCTCGCGAGCATCGAGTGCGAAAAACAGGCGGAAGCCCCGGGCGGGGATCACACCGTGTTTTTCGGCTTGGTCACGGGCGGCACCGTCTCGGACCGCCGGCCCCTGCTCTATTACCGCGGAGGATACGCCGGGCTCGGCGGCGGAAGCCCATGATCGGGATCGAGCTGCTGGATGACCCGCGGGCCGATCCCGAGCTCGTCGGGAGAGAGCTCCGCGACATCGCGCGCTTGAACGCGCTATTCGGCGGCACGCGGGCCGTGCTGGAGGCTCTTGAGCCCTTGTTCCAGCGCTCGCGCAACGTGGGACGTGCAACCTGCAACGTGAAATGGACCCTGCTCGACGTAGGAACCGGCTCCGGGGATATCGCGTTGGCAGCGAGGGCGGCGGCCCGGCGGCGGGGCGTCGACCTCACGGCGATCGGCCTCGAGTTGAACCCCACCGCCGCGAGGATCGCCAGCGCCGCCGGCGTGCCGACGATCGTCGCGGACGGAAACGCGCTGCCGGTCGGAGCGCGCTCGGTGGACGTGATCGTGGCGAGCCAGGTGCTGCACCACCTGCCGCGCGCAGTCGCGGTGCGCTGGATCGCGACGTTCGACCGCGTCGCCCGGCGCGGCGTCGTGCTGGCGGACCTGCGCCGCTCGCGTGTGGCCATGGCCGGCGTGTGGGCGGCGTCGGTCGGCCTCGCGATGAGCGGCGTGACCCGGCACGATGCGGTAGTGTCGCTCAAGCGGGGGTACACGAAGCGAGAGCTTGACGAGATGCTCCGGGATGCCGGCGTGCGGGCGGTGGCCGGATACCGGCCGGGGTGTCGCATAGTCGCGTCGTGGTCGCCAGGAGCCGGTCTTCAGTGAAGGTGACAGACTGCACTGATGTCTGGGCACCGTGATGCATACCGTCGATCGAGTGGTGATTCGCGCGTCCGTAGACCGCGTCTTCGACGCAGCGTCAGACGTCGAGCGCTGGCCACGGATCCTCGCTCACTACCGGTGGGTCCGCTTCCTCGAGCGCCGAAACGGCGGTGGCACCGTGGAAATGGCGGCGTGGCGCCCCTTCGGCCCGTTCCGCTACCCCACGTCGTGGGTGTCGGAAATGACCGTGGACCGGCGGGCGCGGGAAATCCGCTATCGGCACGTGCGGGGTATCACGACCGGGATGGACGTGGCCTGGCGGCTCGTGGAACAGCCGGCCGGGGTGGACGTGACGATCGTGCACGAGTGGGCGGGTCCCGCGTGGCCGGTCATCGGTCCGCTGGCCGCAAGACTCGTGATCGGGCCGGTATTCATTCACGGGATCGCCTCACGGACGCTCGCGGGGATCAAACGGGAAGCGGAGCGCGCGTGAAGTACGCGGGTAAACCCGCGGACCAACGGGGAGTGCAAGGTGAAAAACGGCGGACGAAGGGTGGTCATCACAGGGGTAGGCGCAGTCACGCCGATCGGGACGGGGGTCGATGGTTTGTGGGCAGGGCTCGCGGCCCGGACCTCGGCGGTCCGAGAGATCACGCGCTTCGATCCGGCCCCGTTCCGGAGCCGGATCGCGGCCGAGATCCCCGATTTCCGGCCGCAAGACCACCTCGACGCGAAGCGGGCCAAGCGTCTGGACCGCTTCTCCCAGCTGGCCGTGACGAGCGCGCGCTTCGCGCTCACCGATGCCGCACTCGACCCGACCCGTGAGGACCGCGACCGGATCGGGACGATGATGGGATCGGCGCTCGGGGGCGTGGCGTTCGCCGAGTCGCAGGTGGAGCGGTTCCGCGCGGGGGGCCCGCGTGGGCTCGACCCGGCGCTCGCGCTCGCCGTGTTCCCCGGCGCCGCGAGCTGCAACATCGCGATCGAATTCGGGTTCACCGGACCCAACTCGACGAACGCCATGAGCTGCGCCTCCGGCACGATTGCGGTGGGGGAGGCGTTGCACGCGATTCGGGCCGGGCGGGCCGACGTGATGCTGGCGGGAGGCGCCGAAGCGCCGCTAGCGCCGATGACTTACGCGGCGTTCAGCGTGATCCGTGCCATGAGCACCCGCAACGACGATCCCGTCCACGCCTCGCGTCCGTTCGACGCGGACCGGGACGGGTTCGTGATGGGCGAGGGGGCGGCCGTGCTGGTGCTCGAGGAGCGTGCGCGCGCCGTCGCGCGGGGCGCCAAGATCTACGCGGAGCTCGCGGGTTACGCCTTCACGAACGACGCGTATCACATGACCGCCCCCCGCCCCGACGGCCGGCAGGCGGCGCGCGCGATGCGGCTCGCGCTCGACGACGCCCGCGTCCTGCCGGGAGACGTGGGCTATATCAACGCGCACGGATCATCCACGCCGTTGAACGATTCGACCGAAACGCTGGCGATCAAGCAGGTCTTCGGCGACCATGCCTATCGGCTCAGCGTCAGCGGTACGAAGGGCTACTACGGCCACGCGCTCGGCGCGAGCGGCGCGATCGAGGCGGCGATCTGCGCGCTCGCTATGGAGCGGCGCTGGCTCCCCCCCACCATCAATCTCGAGCATGCCGACCCGGCCTGCGACCTGGACTGTCTGCGCGGCGAGGGCCGGGCGGCGTCACCGGAAGTGGTGCTCACCAATTCGTTCGGGTTCGGCGGGATCAACGCCGCGGTGGTGTTGCGCCGCACGTAGTGCGGCGCCCGGATTAGGCCGCATTGAGCACAAAGAGATAGATTGCCGCGGTCCACAACCTCGAGGACCTCGTCATGCCCAAGCTCCTGCGGCCGCTCACGGCCGAGTTCATCGGCACGCTGCTGTTTGTGTTCCTGGGCGCGGGCAGCGTCGTGGCGTTCGTCGCCAACGGCCCGACGACCGGCAGCATCGGCCCGCTCGGCGTGGCCCTGGCGCACGGCGTCGGGATGGCCGTCATCGTGTCGATGACGATGAACATCTCCGGCGGTCACATCAATCCCGCCGTCACGCTGGGCCTGTGGCTCGGGAACCGGTTCGCCGGCCGGCTGGTGTGGCAGTACGTCCTGGCGCAGGTCCTGGGCGCAGTGGTCGGCGCGGCGCTCGTGAAGGCCGTGTTGCCGCCTATGGCCGTGCGCCTGGCGCTCGTGGGCACGCCACGGCTCGCGACCGAGGTGGGCTTCATGCAGGGCATCTGGATCGAGGCCGCTCTCACCTTCTTCCTGGTCAGCGCCGTGCTCGGGACGGCCGTCTCATCGGAGGCGCCGAAGATCGCCGGCTTCGGCATCGGTCTCGCGATCTTCGTGGACGCGCTGGTGGGCGGCAGCTTCACCGGCGCAGTGATGAATCCCGCCCGCGCGATCGGACCCGCGCTCGTCGCGTGGCAATGGGACGCCCACGCGGTGTACTGGATCGGCCCGGTCATCGGAGCGGGCGTGGCTGCGGCGCTGTGGAGGGTGGTGCTGCTGCCGCGCGGCTAGAGGGTCTCGGCGACGGTCGGCGCGAAGTACGAGAGAATGATGTCGGCCCCAGCCCGCCGGATGGCGTACAGCGTTTCCCACATCGCGCGCGCCTCCTCGAGCATGCCGCGCGCCGCCGCCGCCTTGATCATCGCGTACTCCCCGCTCACCTGGTAGGCGGCGAGCGGGGAGCCGAATTCCTCTTTGGCGCGGCGGATGAGATCGAGGCAGGGCAGCGCGGGCTTCACCAGGACGATGTCCGCCCCTTCCTCGACGTCCAGCCGGATCTCTCGCATCGCTTCGTCGGCGTTGGTCCCCTGCATCTGGTAGGATTGGCGGTCGCCGAACTGCGGGGTCGAGCCGGCCGCTTCGCGGAACGGCCCGTAGAACGCCGACGCCATCTTGGCGGCGTACGACATGATCGGGACGCGCGAGAACCCGGCGGCGTCGAGCGCTTTGCGGATCCCCGCCACCCGCCCGTCCATCATGTCGCTCGGCGCGACGATGTCGATGCCCGCGCGCGCCTGCGTCACCGCGACCTTGCCGAGCAGATACACGGATGCGTCGTTGTCGACGTCGCCGTCCTGCACGACGCCGCAGTGCCCGTGGTCGGTGTACTCGCACAGACAGGCGTCCCCGAGCACGAGCAGCTCCGGCGCGGCCCGCTTCACCGCCCGCGCCGCCTGCTGCACGATGCCCTGCTCGTCGTACGCCTCCGAGCCGGTCGCGTCCTTGGCTGCCGGCAGGCCGAAGAGAATGATGCCGCCGAGCCCGAGCCGCCGCGCCCGCTCCGCGTCCTTCACGAGCTCGTCCACGGAGGTCTGACACACACCAGGCAACGCGGCGACTTCCCGCCGGACACCCTCCCCGTGGCACGCGAACAGGGGCCACACGAGCTGCGAGGGGACGAGGTGCGTCTCCTGCACCAAGCGGCGCAACGCCGGAGTGCGGCGCAGCCGGCGCATGCGGCGGTTCGGGAATTGGCTCATCGGCCGAGCAATCTCGACGCGCCCTGGGCGCGGAGCAAGTCCGCCACGCGCGCCCCCGCGGCGGCGGGCTCGCGCTCGTCGATCTCAGCGGATGCCGTGATCTGCACGGAGCCGTCCTGGGCCGTCACTCGCCCGAAGAGCCTGCTCCCCGCTCCCCGCTCCCCGCTCCCGCAGTAAGCCGCCACCGGCGCCTGACATCCGCCCTCGAGCGAGGCAAGGAGGCCCCGCTCGGCCGCCACCTGGCACGCGCTCGCCGGATCCTCGAGCGGCGCGAGGGCGCCAGCGGCCTTCCGGTCGTCCGCACGGACCTCGAGTCCGAGCGCGCCCTGACCCGGCGCCGGCATGACGTCCAGCGGATCGAGCCGTGCGGCGATCTGCCCCGCGAGCTCGAGCCGCTCGAGCCCCGCCCAGGCGAGGAGCGCCGCGTCGAGGCCATCGCGCCCTTCTTTCACCTTCCGGACGCGCGTCGGCACGTTGCCGCGCAGCGGCACGATGTCGAGATCGGCCCGGAGGTGGCGAATCTGCGCCACCCGCCGCAGGCTGGAGGTGCCGACCTTGGCGCCCGCGGCAAGACCGGCGAGCGACGTCATATTCGCCTCGCGCGTCACCAACACCTCGGCGGGATCCGCCCGCTTGGGCACCGCCGCCAGCACCAGGCCCGCCGGCAGGCCGGTCGGGAGATCTTTGAGCGAATGCACCGCGACGTCGATGCGACCGTCGTGCAACGCCTGCTCGATCTCCTTCGTAAAGAAGCCCTTGCCCTCGAGTTCGTGCAGGGGGCGATCGACCTCCGCGTCGCCGCGCGTCTTGATGATCACGAGCTCGCTGGCGACGCCGGCCCCCGCCAGCGCGGCCTTTATCCACTCGGCCTGCCACAGCGCGAGCGTGCTGCCGCGGGTGCCGAGCTTCAGCGCGCCGGTCACCCTTCCCTCTTGCGTCTGTCCTCTTCCCCGTAGTACCGCACGATCGCGTCCACGAGGCCGGGCACCGTGTAATCCCGAGCCTCGATCGCGACCGCGATCCCGAGCTTCCGCGCCGTCCCTGCCGTGATCGGGCCGATTACCGCCGCGGCAAACCGCCCGGACGCGGCGGCTGGCCGGCCCACCAGCTCCGCGAACCCTCGTACGGTCGAGGAGGACGTGAACGTGACAAGGTCGATCGTCCCGGCGAGGATCTCCGCCGCCAGTCCGCTCCCGTCTCCCGTCTCCCGGATCGTCTCGTAGATCGGGATGACGTCGACCAGCGCGCCCAGCGCGCGCAGCCCGTCGGGCAGGGCGTCACGGGCCTCCCGCGCCCGTGGGAGCAGCACCGTCTTCCCGCGCACAGCGCCCTGCGCCGCGAGCGCCGTGACGACTGCCTCGGCGACGAACTGCTCGGGCACCAGGTCGGGCACGACCCCGTGGCGCACCAGTGCCTCTGCGGTCGCGGGTCCGATCGCGGCGACCGCCGCCCGCGCCACGTCGTGCGGCGCGAGCTCCCACTCCGGCAACCGTTCGCACACCACCTGCACGGCGTTTTGGCTGGTGAACACGATCCAGTCGTAGGGCGGGACGCGCGTGAGCCCGGCGCGGAGCGCGGCGAGATCGGCGAGTCGCGCGATGCGGATCGTCGGGACGGCGACGACCTCGGCGCCGAGCGCCTCCAGCTCACGCACCAGGTGGCCCGCCTGCTCGCGCGCGCGGGTGACCGCGACGCGGCGGCCCGCGAGCGGGTGGGCGCGCGCAGGACTCGGCGGGCGCGGCGCGTGTGACATAGATTGGTGCAATCTACAATGCTCCGCTCCCTGCGCTCCGCGCTCGCCCGCTTCGCCGTGCGGCGGGCGGCGGCCTGTCAACGCGAAGCGCCCAAACGCGCCGACCTGTGGCTGCGGCTCGGCTGCGCGCTCACGCCGGCGTTCGCGGACACCTACCCGGCGCTGGTGCAGCTGCGGCGCGCCATCGAAGATCGCTGGGGCGCGGTGGCCGCGGCGCAGGAAGCGGCGCAGCGCTTCCCCGAGAATCCCGATGCCTGGATGTTGCTGGGGGAAGCCTGGCAGATGGCGTTCCGCCAGCTGGACGCGCTCGTAGCGTACGAGCAGGTGCTCGCGCTCGAGGAGCGTCCCGATGCCGCGCTCGCCGCGGGCGATCTGTATCGCCGCGCCGGTCGCCACGCCGAAGCGGCGGCGCGGTTTGCCCGCGCCTACGCGGCGGGCGGCGGCGCCGAGGCCCTGTGGCTCAACGCCCAGGCGCTGTTCCAGGCGGGCGACCTGCGCGCCGCCGACGAGGCGCTGCATCTGTGGGCCACGCAGGTGCCCGACGGGCTGTCGCGCCTGTCCGAGGCGCGCGCCGAGCTGTTCCCGGAGAAGCGCGGCGGCTAAGGCTTTTGCCTACGGCGGTACAACGACACGGCGTACGCGAGCAGAATGACCGCCGTCACGATGTACGCCGCCGCCATATAGCCCGAGTTTTGCGGCACGTCAGACACGGCCGGCCGGGCTCCCGCCGCCCGGCGCATCGCGCGCGAGCGACAACGCGTAGCGCTGCGTCACGAATCCCACGTACAGCAGCGTGAAGGCCGCCAAAGAAAAGAGCCACGTCGCCAGCATGCTGCCGGGCAGCGACGGGGCGCTCGGCTTCAGGATGATGGGCTGAGGATGCAGCGTGCGGAACAGAAAGACGCTCAGATGGATGAAGGGCACCAGGCACAGCCCGCAGATGCCGAGCACCGCGGCGTACCGGGCGCGGAGCGCCGGATCCCGCACGGCCCCGCGCACCAGCAGGTATCCCACATACAGGAAGAAGAGAAACAGGGTGGACGTCAGCCGAGCATCCCAGGTCCACCACGTCCCCCAGATCGGTTTCCCCCAGATGGGGCCGGTCGTCAGCACGATGGTCGCGAACACCGTGCCCACCTCCGCCGACGCCTCGGCGAACCGGTCCAACCGCGGATCCTTGAGGAACAGGTAGAAGATCCCGGCCAATCCCACGAGGATCATCGCCGCTTCGGTCCAGATCGCGGCGGGTACGTGCAGATAGAAGATCTTCTGCGCCGGCCCTTGCAACCGCTCCACCGGGGTGAACGCCAGCGCCCGAACGTACACCGCGGCGAGGCACGCCAGTGCGACCACCGTGATCCCACGACCCTTTTGCGCCAGGCTCATTCGTCCACCGTAAAGCGAAACAGGAAACTCGCGAGCGACACGAACACGATGTCGTAAGCGGCGAGCAACTTAAGGTACCCCACCGACTCGCTCAAGGGACGCCCACCGAGCAGTCGCGCCGTGACCTGTACGGCGCCGATGAGCGGAGGGAGCAGGAACGGGAGCAGAATCACCACGAGGAGCAGCTCGGCGAACCGGGTTCGAATCACGAGAGCGCTGAACAGCGTGCCCACCGCGACGAACCCGAGCGTCGCGAGCGCGATGACGCCGACGAGCGGGACCAGCACCCGACCCACGGGCACGTCGAAGAACAGGACGAACAGCGGCAACCCGACGCCTTCCACCACCGCGACGAAGACCAGATTCGCGATCAGTTTGCCCCAGTAGAGGCTGGTGCGGCTGAGCGGCGACACCAGCAGCCCCTCGAGCGCCTGGTTTTCGAGCTCGAGCTGGAAGGCACGATTCAAGGCGAGCATCGCGGCGAACGTGAACGTCACCCACAGAATCGTCGGGGCGAGGTCGATGGTGGGGACGGCCGTGGGGTCGCGTCCGAAGTTGAACACCGTGAGGACGAGCGCGGTGAACACGACGGCCGACACGAGGGCCGTGCGCGTGCGGAGCTCGAGCACCAGGTCTTTCCGTGCCACCGTCCACGCCTGCGCGAGCATATCACCCATCGGTCACCGCCCGCCGGTAAGCCTGGGCGATCTCCGAAGGCCCTCGCCCTCCACGCGGCGCGTAGTGGACAAACCGACCGCGCTGCTGGAACGCGACGTCCGTCGCGAGCTCGACCCCCTCATCCACGTTGTGGGTCGCCAGCACGACGACGCGACCTCCGGCGCCGCCACCGCGCAGCTCGCCCAGCAGCGCTCGGAGCTCGGCCGCCGCGGCGAGATCGAGCCCCGTGAACGGCTCGTCGAGGAGCAGGACCGACGGATCGTGGATCAGGGCTTTGGCGATCGCGGCGCGCTGCGCCAGACCTCGAGAGAGCGACCACACCGGCTGATCCGCACGTTCGCCCATGCCGAGACGCCCGAGGACTAGGGCGGCGCGGGGACCGCGGCGCGCGGCAGGCACTCCGTACAGCGAGGCCCAGAAGAGCAGGTTCTCGCGTACCGTGAGGTGCTCATAGAGGTGGGATTGATGGCCGATCCACCCGATCGCGCGTCGTCCCCCGGTCACCCGCACCGACCCCTCCTGGGGGCGGATCAGGCCCGCGAGGGCCTTGAGGAGTGTGGTCTTCCCTGCACCGTTCGGCCCGAAGATGGCGAGGGTCTGGCCCGAGGTGAGGTTGAAGGACAGGCCGTCCAGCGCGACCACCCGTGCTCGCCCCTCGCCGAAGGCATGCCGCAGGCCCTCAGCCGAGAGCATCGATGCGGGCGGCGAGATCTTCCAGGTCGAACGGCTTGACGAGGTACCCTGAATGACCGAGGTCGAGCACGTTGATGAGCGGCTCCATGCTCACGTACGAGGTTGTGACGATCACCGGGAGAGAAGGCTGCGACTGGCGGATTTCCTGCAGCAGGGTGATCCCGTCGGTGTCGGGCAGTCGGAGATCGAGCACCAGCACTTCTGGGTGGAACGTGTCCATCTGGCGCCGAGCCTCGGTCCCACTCGCGGCGAAGGCCAAGTCGTAGCGTTCGGCGAAGAAACGCTTGTAGGTCCGCCGTAGCGTCGACTCGTCCTCGACGAACAGCACTTTGCGCCGCGGGCCGAGGGTGGGGGACCCCATGGTGGGCCAATATATGCGGGTCCCCCCCGCCGTCTACGGGCGGCTCAGCTCGGGCTGCTCTCCAGCTCGAACAGATCGTCGAGCTTGGTCAGCACCAACAGGAAGCGCAGCTCCTCGTTGGCCCCGCGCAGGCACACCGTCAACCGGCGCTCCGCGGCCTTCCGCTGGATCAACATCAGGGCACCGAGGCCCGCGCTGTCGATCTGGCGCGTACCCGCGAGGTCGATGACCAGACGCCCGGCACCCTCCGCCAGCTGTTCCAACAGCTCGGTGGCAGCACGGCGGAACGCCGTACGTGAGTCGAGCCCCAGCTCTTCGGGACCGGCCAAGACCTTCTCGCCCGGACGCATGGACATTGTCACCAGCTCCTCCACAGTCGGCTCCAGTAGTTCACCGGCTGGGGGTTAATGCGACTCCGATGCCATACAGCTAACCTGTGGGCCGTCAACCGCTTGTCAAAGCGGGGTGAGGCGTCTCACCCGCCCGGGTGCCGCAGACGGAACGCCTGCGCGGCAGTTTGCAAGGGCCGCCTTGACCGCCGTCCATCCGGGGGGCATACCTTAGCCTATCCCCCGAACACACGACATCCCGGGCAAGCTTTGCGCAACGGGAGTAGGTGCCGCTAGGAGGCAAAACCAGATGGCGAAGCCGATCAAGACGACGGAGCAAACCGAGGTCAGCGAAGCGCAGATCGCCGTGCATTGGAAGGAAGAGGCGTACTATCAGCCTTCCGAGAAATTCAAGGGACAAGCGAACCTGCGAGACCCGCACGTCTTTGACCGGTTCGGGCTCGACAAGTTCCCCGACTGCTTCCGCGAATACGCGGATATGCTGACGTGGTTCGAGCCCTATCGCACCGTCCTCGATACCAGCGACGCGCCGTTCTGGAAATGGTTCGCCGGCGGCAAGATCAACGCCTCGTACAACTGCGTGGATCGCCAACTCGCCAAGTATCGCAACAAATCAGCCTTCATTTTCGTGCCCGAGCCCGAAGCGGAACGGGACGTCGTCATCACGTACCAGGAGCTATACGACCGCGTAAATGAAGTGGCCGCCCTGCTTCGCGGCGTGGGTCTCAAGGCGGGAGACCGCGTCACCTGTCACATGCCGATGGTCCCGGAGCTGCCGATTACGATGCTGGCGTGTGCGCGACTGGGAGTCGTCCACTCGCAAGTCTTCGGTGGGTTCAGCGGCCAGGCGTGCGGCTCACGCATTCAGGATTCGGGCAGCCGCGTGCTGATTACGATGGACAGCTACTGGCGGAATGGCACGCTCGTCGATCATAAGGCGAACGCCGACATCGCGGTGCGTGCGGCGAACGAGTTGGGACAGGACGTGGACAAGGTTCTGGTGTGGCAGCGTTACCCCGGAAAATACTCCGCCAAGACGCCGATGGTGTCGGGTCGCGACTTCTTCGTGAACGACCTGCTCAAGGAGCACACGGGCAAGAAGGTCGAGCCGGTTGCCCTGCCGTCGGAGGCGCCCCTGTTCCTGATGTACTCGAGCGGCACGACGGGCAAGCCCAAGGGCGCGCAGCACGGCATCGCGGGATATCTGTCCTACGTCACCGCCACGTCCAAGTGGATTCTCGACATTCATCCCGAAGACGTCTACTGGTGCATGGCCGACATCGGCTGGATCACCGGGCACTCCTACATCGTCTACGGTCCCCTGGCGAACGCGGCGACGAGCGTGCTGTACGAAGGCGTGCCCACGTTTCCCGACGCGGGGCGACCCTGGCGCATCGCCGAGCGTCTGGGGGTGAACATTTTCCACACCGCACCGACGGCCATTCGGATGCTGCGGAAACTGGGCCCTCAAGAGCCGCGCAAGTACCAGTACCACTTCAAGTCGATGACGACGGTGGGCGAGCCGATCGAGCCGGAAGCCTGGCGCTGGTACTACGACGAGGTCGGCAAACGGGAAGCCGTCATCACCGATACGTGGTGGATGACCGAAACGGGAGGGTTTCTCGGCACCACCGTTCCGGCGATTCATGCGATGAAACCGGGCAGCTGCGGTCCCGCCGCGCCCGGGATTCATCCGATCATCTACGACGAGACCGGAGCAGAGGTTCCCAAGGGGTCCGGCAAGGCGGGCAACATGTGCATCCGCAACCCCTGGCCGGGGATCATGCAGACGATCTGGGGCGACCGCGACCGCTACGTCAAGACCTACTTCGCCAAGTACAATAGGAATCCCCGCAGCAAGGACTGGCGCGACTGGCCGTTCCTGTGCGGCGACGGCGCGGTGCAGGCGGCCGACGGCTACTACCGCATCCTGGGCCGGATTGACGACGTGATCAATGTCGCGGGTCACCGCCTCGGCACGAAAGAGATCGAGTCCGCCTGTCTCACGGTCCCCGAGATCGCCGAGGCCGCCGTCGTCCCGGTCCAGGACGAACTGAAGGGACGCGTGCCGGAAGTCTACGTCGCGCTCAAGCCGGGCGTGCCGCCGAGTCAGGCTGTGATCGACCGCGTGGTCAAGGCGAACGAAGAAGTGATCGGCAAGATCGCCCGGCCCAAGCACGTCTACATCGTGCCGGATATGCCGAAGACGCGCTCGGGCAAGATCATGCGCCGCGTGCTCGCGGCCATCTCGAATCGCAGAGATGTCGGCGACGTTACCACGCTCGCGAACCCGGACGTGGTCGAGCAGATCCGCGTAATGGTTCAGGGCAAGGGCACGCAGACGACCCAGGAAGCACTGCCTGAGGACATCGCAAAGTTCGGCCAGGTTGAATAATAGGGCACAGTCGAACGGCACAGGCCCCACGAAGCGACTGCGTATTTTTGTCGCGGAGTGGGGCCTGTGCCGTTCGACTGCTACAGCTCGACCTGGGCTCCCACCTCGAACACCTGGTCCGCCGGGATCTTGAAGAAGGCCGTGGCCCGCAGGGCGTTGCGCGACATGAAGGCAAACAGCTCCGCGCGCCAGTGGCGCATGCCGGGTCGGTCGGAGGCGACCAGCGTCTCGCGACCGAGGAAGAATGTCGTTCCCGCGATGGCAATATCGAGCGACTTCACCTGACACGCCGCCAGCACGTCGTCGATGTCGGGGTCGTCCATGAAGCCGTAGCTCGCCACCACCCTGTAAAACCCCTTGCCGATGGCCTTCACGGTCACGCGCTCCGCGGTCGAGACGTGGGGCACGTCCTGGGTCACCATGGTCAGGAATACGACTCGCTCGTGCAGCACTTTGTTGTGCGTCAGGTTGTGCACCAGCGCCGGCGGCGTGCCGTCCGTCGTGCCATACAAGAACACCGCCGTCCCCGGGACGCGAAGCGGCGGCTCGGCGGCGAGATCGGCGAGCAGCATCTTGAGGGCGACCGTCTTCTCCTGCATCCGCTTCCCGAGGATCTCGCGCCCTCGCTGCCAGGTCGTCATCAGCAGGAAGATGGCCGCGGCGATCGCCAAGGGGACCCAGCCGCCGGAGCGGATCTTCAACATGTTCGCGCCGAAGAACGGCACATCCACGCACAGGAACAGGCCGGACACGATCGCCGCGCGCGCGAAGCTCCAGCGCCACACCTCACGGCTCATCACGTAGAACATCAGGGTCGTGATGAGCATCAGGGTCGAGAGGGCCACGCCGTACGCGCCGGCGATGTTGCTGGAGGTGGGCTGCGCCGTGTCGGCCGCGTGGAACCCGATCACCAGCACGCACGTGAGCAGCATGAGCCCCCGGTTGACCAGGGGCACGTAGATCTGGCCGATCTCGCGCGACGATGTATGCGCGATCTGGAGCCGCGGGCTATAGCCGAGCTGCACCGCCTGGCGGGTGAGGGAAAACGCGCCGGAGATCACCGCTTGGGACGCGATGATGGTCGCCGCGGTCGCCAGCGCGATCAGGGGGTACAGCGCCCAGGCGGGCGCGAGATGATAGAAGGGATTCTCCGCCGCCGAGGCATCGCGTAACAGGAGCGCCCCCTGCCCGAAGTAGTTGAGCAGGAGGCAGGGGAGCGCGACGCCGAACCACGCGATTTGAATCGCGCGATGGCCAAAGTGACCCAGGTCGGCGTAGAGCGCCTCGCCACCCGTGACGACGAGAAACACGGCGCCCAGTACCACGAATCCGCGACGCACATCGTCGGCGAAAAAGCGCGCCGCGTGGTACGGCGAGACCGCCGCCAGCACGGAGGGTTCCCGCATGATCTGGCTCAGACCGAGCACGCCGATCGTGGCGAACCAGACGAGCATCACGGGGCCGAACACCGCCCCGATCCGGGCGGTCCCGCGACTCTGCACCAGGAACAATCCGATCAGAATCACGAGCGTCACCGGGGTCACCCACGAGGCCAGCGCCGGCGTCGCGATCTCGAGCCCTTCGACGGCGGAGAGCACCGAGATCGCCGGCGTCAGGCCCCCGTCCGCGTACAAGAGCGCCGACCCGAAGATCCCGAGGACGATCATGACGCGGCGGGGCGACAGACCCCGGGCCACACGGCTGCCGTTGACGAGCGCCATCAGGGCGAGCACGCCGCCTTCGCCCTTGTTGTCCGCCCGGATGATCACGATGTGGTACTTGATCGTCACCACGATCAACAGGGACCAGAACACGAGCGAGAGTACGCCGAGCACGTTGCCCGGTGTGACGGGTATGCCGTGGGTCCCGGAGAACGAATAGCGAATCGCGTACAGGGGGCTCGTGCCGATGTCGCCGTACACCACGCCCAGCGCCGTGAGCGCGAGCGTGACAAGATAGCCGCCGCGGCGGCCCGCCCCAGCGTCAGCGTGCGCCGTCATCGCGTCATCGAGGGCGGGTGACGGAGGCCCACGATGCACAGCACCCAGATCGCCGTCATGATCACGGCCGAAACGACGCACCACCGGCAGAGCGCGTGCAGCATGAACAGCTCGATCGCGGTGAGGTACAGGGTGAACCCGAAGCCCACCGTGGTGAGTGCCGCGAGCAGCGTGCTGACGCGCCGGTTCGCGGCGAACCTGGGCTGCAGGCCGGCGAGCCCAAGTCCCAACAGCCCCGCGTACCCCACCACCCCGTAGAACGCGACGGGGATGCCGAACAGCTCGGCGAAGCGGCTCGCCTGCACGTATTCGCAGCTCCCGGTGCCGCACTGCAGCTCACCGAGCACGCCGATCTTGTAGAGCCAGAGATAGGTCGCGACGAGGAGCCCCACGAGCGCGAGGAGCACGATCGCCTGACGCCGGATCACTTGCGCTTCTTGGTCAGGCTATCGACGAGGGCCTTGATATCGTCCGAGGTGCCGCGTCCCGTGTACGGACGCCCGTTCACGAAAAAGCTCGGCGTTCCCCGCACACCGAGCCCCTCGCCTTCCCGCACGCTCGCGTCGAGCCGCGCGACGTAGCGCTGCCCGTCCATGCACGCGTCGTACTTGTCGAGATCGAGCCCGGTGGCCTTAGCGAAGTCGCGGAACACCGAGCGGGGGTTTTTGTCCGTCTGGGCCCACTGGTGGTTGGTGAACAGCTGGTCGTGCATCTCCCAGAACTTGCCCTGCTCGCCCGCGCACTGAGCGGCCATCGCCCCATAGCGGGAGTACTTGTGCGAGGGCAGCGGAAAATCGCGAAACCGCCACCGCAGTCTCCCCGAGGCGATCAGCTGCTCGCGGATCACCGGCATCTGCACCGTCGCGAAAGAGGCGCAGAACGGACACTCGAAGTCCGAATACTCCGTGACCTCGATCGGCGCGGAATCCGACCCCAGTGTATAGCCGTGGAACGCGTCCGCCGCCGCGACCGGGAGAGGCGCACTCGAGGCGGGCGGCGCGGGCGGCGCGGGCGACGCGGGGCTCCGCCGCGACTCGTACCAGAGCGCCCCGCCGCCGATCACGGCCACCGTCACGAGCAACACGTAGAACCCTTTCATTCGTCCCGAGCCCTCCGCCACGGTTCGTCGTCCTCGTTGTCATCGAATCGGGCGGCGGCGTCACGCGCCCGCCGCTCCGCCTCATCCACGATGCGCCGACCTTCCGCGATTTCCGGCGTGTCGTACGTCACCCGCACCTCATAGTGAAACAGCTCGCTCCGTGCGTTCCCCATGAGCTTCTGGAGCTCCGGCGCTCGCTCGAGCAACCGTCCCGTCCGGTCCAGCGCTTGAATGCGCTCAGCCAGCGCGCGCAGCATGGCGAGCAGGCGCTCGGCGCGGTCGGGTCCGTACACTTCTTCCGAGTGATCGCTCATGTGCCCGCCTTCCCTGATGTGTCCACCGCCCCGCCCCCTTCCCGTTCATGATAATACCACTCCCCCAAGCGGCCGTGGTCGGCCTTTGCGTGGAGCATAGCGCCCTATTACATTGCGGCGCCGATTGATCGGCGGCTTCGAGCGACCCGAGCCGTCTCCCAGTGCCCCCGTTCCCGGTCCAAAGATGCAGAGAGGAGTGCCCCACGCATGACCAAGAAGCGTTCGGAACCCCGCAAAGTGTCCACCCCCAGCCCCTTCGAGCAGGCCCGCGACGAGCTGTTCTCTCACATACTGCGCTGCGGCGTGCTGGAAGCCACCCCCGAGCATCAGAAGGAATGGTTCGACGACACGATGCTGTACCTCGCCGAGCGCTACGATGCGTTGGACGAGCCACAGCTGGCGGAGTTGCGCGTGCTGGGTGAGCGCTACTGCCGGCCCGTGGTGGGACGGAGCGCGCCCGTGGGCGCGAGCGTCTGAGCGTAGCCGACCGCGACGCGTCCTCGGGCGCCCGCTCTCGCGGGCGCCCTTTTTTTAATGTGGCCACGACGAAGGAAAGCGCCGGAAGCGCCGCCCCAGGGTGAGCCGCACGCCGCCGCCTAAGCCGAACTCCGCGTACCAACCGGCCCGCGCGCCCGGCGCCTGGTCGACGCCGAGCAGCGCCGTGAGGTAGCTCGCACCCCGCACCCCGTCCGAGCCGACGAACGCCAGGCCCAGGCCCCCGTACGGGCCGATGCCGCTGCGCTCGCCCGGGCGGAGCAGGAACTGCGCGGTCGCCTCGAGGCGGACGCCCAACGATCGCTCGTAGTCGCCGCAGGCAGCCGCGACGGCGAAGCGTCCCTGGCCGCCGGAGCGCCGCGCCACGCCCAGCTCCGGACCCCAGAAGCCGCGATGCGCCAGGACCACCATGGCCCCGGCGCCGAGCTCCGTGGCTCGCACGGCCTGAGCGCGCGCCGCCCCGGCCACGCCCGCGGCGAGCCCCGTCGCGGCGACGACGGTCCGAGCCCCGTTCCGACACTTCGAGCGCAGGCGGACGAGAGATCGGCCACCCCACGTCGGAATGGGGCTAGCGAAGCGCGACGTCGTAGGTGACGCGGATGTCGGGGGCGAGGGATGCAACGACCGAGCAGTACTTCTCGAGCGAGAGATCGATGGCGCGGCGAGCCTTGGCCTCGTCCACGCCGACGCCCGAGATCGTGAAGACGAAGTGGAGAGCGGTGTAGCGCCGCGGCTGCTCCTCGCGACGCGTCCCCCGTAAGGCCACCTCGAGGGCCCCGAGCGCCACGCGCTGCTTCTCGAGGATCACCACGACGTCCGACGCGGAGCACGTGGCCGCGGCGACCAGCAACATCTCGACCGGGGACGTCGCGACCGCCCCGTCGCCATCCACCAGGACGGGAGGCCGGCCCGACGCGCCGGCCTCGAACAGGAGCCGCTCGCGCCACCGCATGGTGATCTCGCGCCGGTCGCCCGCCACCTCAATTTCCTCGCCGGGTCGTCAGGCCCACGTACAATCGGTTGTGACGGAAACCACCCATGCCGTGGTACTCGAGCAGCCAGTTGAACGTGGAGCGGTAGTGGAGCTCGAAGCCGACCGCCAGGTTGACCCACACGTCGGGACAGTCGGGGTCGGCACCGCAGGACTGATGTCCCGCCAGGCTGAATCCCGCGCCCATGTACGGCGTCGCCACCTGTTCATCCCCGGTGAAGCGATACAGCGCCTCGAGACTGCCGACGTAGCTGTTGCGTCCGTTGAAGAAGCCGATCTCGCCGGAGGGACGGATCCGGAGGCGAGGAGAGACCAGGTTGCCGGCGTCGAGCGTGAGGCCGAACACCATTTGCGTGCTGCCGGCCAGGTCGATGCCGCCGCGCACCCCGAACCCGAACAGCCCGAGGTGGGTGCCGCGCCCCGACGATCGTACCTGGGGCGGATGGAACTCCTGGGCGGCGAGCCCCGTGACTCCGCCCGCCGCGAGTAGCATGGCCAGCCACACCCGCCGCATCAGGTCCCCTTCCCCCCCGTCACCGGTGCGCGCGCCCGGGCGGCCGCCCGGCCGTAGTCCCAGATGGCGTACAGCCCGACCGCCGCGGTTGCCCACGCGAGCGGGCGCACCAGCGGGGAACGGGCGATGAACGCCACCAGCGTGAGCAGCTGCAGCACCGTGACCGCTTTCCCACCGGCGCGGGCGGGCAGTGCGGTCGGCCGCCGCCACAGCCACGCTCCCACGTACCCCAGCGCCGCCACGATGTCCCGAGCCACCACGCCGACGATCTCCAGAGGATGCAGCAGACCGGTGCGTGCCACCGTGAGGAACGCCGCCGCCATGAAGACCTTGTCGGCGGTCGGGTCGAGGACGGCGCCCGCGCGCGAGCCACCGAACCGGCGTGCCAGCATCCCGTCGAAGAAATCCGACGCGGCGGCCGCGCCCACGAGCGCGAGCTGCCACGCCGGCTGGTGCACGAACGGAAACGCGGCGGCCAGAGGAAGCCGAAGCGCCGTCAGGAGATCCGCGCGCGTCACCCACGGTTTCACTTGCCCGTCCCTCCGATGCGCCATAGCTTCGTCCGCGTGAACCTCAATCTGCTGAAGCAGGCGGCGATCTTCCAAGAGCTCGACGACGGCGAGCTGGCCCGCGTGTCCGAAGTTTGCCGGGAGCAGAAGTTCGCCGTCGGCCAGCAGGTCTTCAAGGAAGGCGAGCCGGGCAACCGGCTCTTCATTATTTCCGAAGGCGAGGTGCGCATTTCCCGGACGATTCCCGGTTCCGGCGAGGAAGCGCTGGCGGTCCTCAAGCCGGGCGCCTGTTTCGGCGAGATGGCGATCTTCGACCGCTCCGAGCGCTCGACCGACGCGATCGCCAACAACTCCTGCACGCTGATCACGATCGCCCGCTCCGACTTCGAGCTGTTGCTCGATTTCAACCGCGACATTGCCTACAAGGTGCTGTGGTCGGTGGTACGGCTGTTGTCGGCCCGGCTGCGCGTGACCAACGACAACCTTCGCTCGTTCCTCGCGATGTCGATGTTCTAGGGGATCCCGGAGCAATCTCCGGCCGCCGGTGTTCCATAATGGTCCCGACGGCCCTGGTCTCCCGCAACCCACTCCCCTTAGACTGAGGCGCTATGAAACGATACCTGTTCGCGCTCTCCCTCGCCGCCGCGACGCCGCTCGCGTGCATCAACGTCTCGGACAACCCGTCGTTCCTGCTCGTGGTGGCGCCGGTCCTGGATTCCGTCTTCGTCGGAGACACGCTTCCGCCGAGGGACGTCTTCCTGCGGGACGAGAACGGCGTGCGTCACGACCCCGGCTCCTTCAAGTGGGACATCAACCCGAAATCGGTCGCGACGATCGACTCGCTCACCGGCAAGATCGTGGGAGTGTCCAAGGGAAGCGCCGTCGTGTTCGCGACGGTCTCGGGCGGGACGAGCGGCGCGGTGGTGATCGTCTCGCGGCCGCTCGAGATGACGCCGCAGCTGGACACGATCTACCTCATGCCGGGTGACACCATCACCGTCCCGCTGGCGATCACCCAAAAGACTCCGGGCGCGACCACGCGGCAGTTCGACGCGTCGCCGACGCCGAGTGTGTATACGATCGACGACCCCGCCACCGGCTTCCTCACGGCACACGCCACCGGCGGCCCGGTCCTCTACCGAGCGCACGTCACGGACGGTACCAACACGGTGACTGACTCCGGTGTAGTGGTCGTCACCACTCTCACGGACACGACGGCCGACGGCCGCTTCTACATGACCGCCTTCGGCACCGGCATCCGCCACCAGAGCGGCGGCGGCTATGCGGTGCAGTACCCGAAGCTGAACGGCAAGCTCGGGTTCCAGCTCATCGACACGCTCACGCGCAACGCCGCGCATGAGACGGTCCAGATCACGTTACGGGATTCCGTGCTCGACGCGGGGACGTTCGAGCTCGACTCCATCGGTCTGGACGAGGCGATTCCCCCCACCAACCGGCTCGATCTCAGTCCGTTCTGCAACCCGAAGCGGCCGTGGGCCTACTGGTCCAGCGACCCGATCGACGTCACGCGGCCGCCTATCCTGGCGTTCTCGCACGGGACGGTGACGGATTCGGTCTCTGGGCAACTGACCGTCACGCAGTACGTGTCGGCGGCGGTGGGCGGAGGGACCATCATCAGCGGCCGCTACCTCTTCCGGGCCCAACGTAGAGATCTGTACGGCGACCCGCTTGGCCTGGAGCTCATCCGGGGCACGTTCGTGGTGCCACTGCGCCAGCGGAACCTCTGTCAGGGGTGACCTTCGAGCACGTCTTCGCCGATCTCGGCGGCATCCCGGCGAACCGGCTCACCGATCCCCAGGGGCTCGCCGGCCTCCTGCTCGCCGCTGCCAACGCCGCGGGGTTGAATCCCGCCAATCCTCCCGTGGTGACGCTCGGGCCGCGAGGCGTTTCGGCGGCGCTGGTCTGCCACGGCGGCCACGTCGCCATGCACGGCCTGCCCGAGGCAGGGCTGTGCTTCGCGGACCTGGCGGGCGTAAGCGGAGCACTGCCGCAGCGCGGGCTCGAGGTGATCATCAAGCGGCTGGGCGCGCGCGAAGTGCGCACGGACGCGCGCCGGCGCGGTCCCGTCACGCAAGCCATCCACCCGGAGGGTCCATGAACGCACTCACCCCCTACGCGGCCTTCTTCATGCGCCTCGCGGTGGGCGGCGTGTTCCTACTGCACGGTGTGAGCAAGTTTCATCACGGCATCCCCGCCACGACCGCGTTCCTTCACGACATCGGGTTCCCGTTCGCCGTCGTGTTCGCGGTCATCCTGATCGCCGTGGAGACCATCGGCGCTGCGTGCGTCGTGCTGGGGATCTTCACGCGGTTCTGGTCCCTGTGCATGGCGGTGGAGATGGTCGTTGCGATCCTGGCGGTGAAGCTGCCGCACGGCGGCAATATCGACGTGGAGGCGCTGCTGTTCGCGGGGGCCATCACGCTCGTCGCGCTGGGGGATGGGCCGCTGTCGATCGCCGTGAAGTTGAAACACAGCAGCACCTAGCGCGCGCAAGACCAGGGTCTCCCGTAGCGACTGCGTATTTTTGTCGCGAAGGGAGACCCCGGTCTTGCGCGTTTTAGTGCAGGATTCTCAGTAACCCCGCGTCCGCGCTGCCGCGGATGAAGCTCTCCGGATCCGTTGCGGGAATGGCGACGCCGGTCTCCTTGCGTCCGCGGTGCGCCACCGCCGCCATGTACTGCTCCAGCGACCCGCGGGCCCACTCCGCCGCGTCGTCCTTCATCTGTCGCACGATCTCTTCCCAGGTACCCACGTACGTCGCCCCGTTGAGCATGCTGACGCGGTGGATCTCGCCTCCGGATCCCGAGCGCGCTTTCATTCCCTGCAGCTCCGTGAGCAACGTGCCGAACAGCTCGAGCTGCCGTGGGTCGCGCATCTGGCCGTCCGGCCCCATGGCCTCGATCTCCGCGAGCAGCAGGTCCTCCGGGCCCGCGGCCGCGGCCAGCTCGTCCAAACGGTGGTGCCACGGCACGAGCTCGGGGTCGTCGTCGAGGAGGCGGTAGACGCTCTTCTTGAGCTCGATGAGGCGCCAGATCGCGAGGCCGTCGAAGTGGTCGGCCGGCGCGGTGCGCTCGAGGTGGAACAGGGCGGCCTCGTACTCGCCCCGATCGTACAGCAGGTTCGCGAGGTAGACGCGCGCCTCGCCGTGCGCGAGGTCGAGCTCGAGCGCCCGGCGCAGCCAGTACAGCGCGCCGCCCTCGTCGGCGAGGCGATGGGACGCGTAGCCCACGCACGCGGCCGCCTCCGCCGAGTTCGGATGTCCGGTGATCGCTACTTCGAAGAAGCGCCGGGCCTGGTCGAGGACGCCCTCGCGGAACAGGGCGCGTCCGACCTGGAGCATGAGGTCGTGGTCGTCGCGGAATCCGAGCGCGAGAATGCGGTCGAAGCACCCGACGGCACCCGTGCGATCGCCGAACTTGAGCAGCACTTCGCCGAGCCCCGCGAGCGCGTCTTCGTGCTCGGGGTCGAGGCCCACGGCTTCCTCGAAGGCGCGACGCGCCCACAGATACTGCAGGGTCTCGATCGCTTCGTCGTATTGGGCTTCGTTGTAGAGCTGATGCGCGCGTTCGTCGTAGTCGTCGGAGCTCAAGAACGGTTCCGACATCGAACGGGCCTCCCGGGAAGGTTGTGCTATGATACGACGCCCCGAGCGGTTACACAAGCGACGGACGCCGACTATCTTCCCCGCCGATGACCTCCACCCTCGCGGACATCCCGAACGGCTCCGTCACCTCGCCGCGCGGCTTCACCGCGGCGGCCGCGCATGCCGGCCTCAAGGCCGGGGACGCGCTGGACGTCGCGCTCCTCGTCAGCGCGACGAGCTGCGCCACGGCGGGCGTGTTCACGAAGAATGCGCTCCGCGCCGCGCCCGTCGTCTACGACGCCGACCTCTTGGCCGAGCGGCCGGGGCGGATCCGCGGCGTGGCGATGAACGCACGGGTCGCCAACGCGTGCACCGGCGCGCCGGGGCTCGCGGCGGCCCAGGCGATGGCGCAGGCCGCCGAACAGTCGGCAGGCCTCCCGCCCCGCACCGCGCTCGTCCTGTCGACCGGCGTGATCGGCGTACCGCTCCCCCTCGAGCTGGTCGTCGACGGCCTGCGCGCGGCGGCGGGACGCCTCACGTCCGACGGCGGGCCGGAGGCCGCCCGCGCCATCATGACCACCGACACGCGACCGAAGCACTGCGCCGTGCGCTTCGAGACCCCCGCCGGGAACGTCACGGTCGGCGGCATCGCGAAAGGGGCGGGGATGATCCACCCGGACATGGCGACGTTGCTCGCGGTGCTCACCACCGATGCCGTCGGCGAGCCGGCCGGGCTGCAGCCGCTGCTCCGGCGTGTGGCCGACCGCAGCTTCAACGCCATCTCCGTGGACGGCGACACGAGCACGAACGATACCGTCCTGTTCCTCGCCGGGGGCGCGTCCGGGGTCGATCCGTCGCGCGACGGCGCCGTGTGGAAGACGTTCGAGGACGCCGTGCTGCACGTGGCGCGCACCCTCGCGCTGGCCATCGTCTCGGACGGCGAGGGCGCCTCGAAGCTCGTCGAGATCCACGTGGTCGGGGGAGGGAGCGAAGCCGCCGCACGGGAAGTGGGCCGCGCCATCGCCCGCTCGGCCCTGGTGAAGACCGCCATCTACGGCGCCGACCCGAACTGGGGGCGCATTCTCGCCGCCGCCGGCGCGGCCGGCGTCCCGCTCGCCGTGGACCGCCTGTCGCTTCACGCGGCTGCCGACGGCGAATGGCTGACCCTCGCCACCGGGGGCGCCACCGCCCACGCGGATTCACACGCCGCGCACGCCATCTTCCAGCAGAAAACGATCCGCCTCCGCGTCGACCTGGGGCTCGGGCGCGCGGAGGCGGTGGTGTGGACCTGCGATCTGACGCCGGACTACGTCCGGATCAACGCCGACTACACGTCTTAAGGCTTGCTCTTCGACGTGTCCTTGGATTCCGGCTTCGCCCCAGGCTTCGCGGCGTGCTTCTTAGCGTGCTTCTTGGTGCCCTTCTTGCCGGCCTGCGCCTTCGACGTGTCGGCCGCCGGCGCCTGACCCTGCATCGGTGACGGCTGCTGCGCCATCACAACCGCGGGAGCGGCGAGGAGGGCCAGCGCGAGGAGCGTGCGACGGATCATGTCTCGATACCTCCAGGAGGGATAACGCGGGCCACCCTGGCCCGCTTCACCGTTGAGACCCGGGACGTCCCGGCGGCGTCACGGCGCACGGTTGCATCCTGCAACGCCGCTCCCTCTTACGGCGGCGCCTGTGTCGCCGGCCGCCGCGCACCGGCGACGCTGCCGCGAGTCGGCTTCGAGGGTGCCGGGAAATTGGGCAGCTGCCGCCGCACCATGGCCAGCGCTTCGGCGCGCGTGTGCCCGCGCTGCACCTGCTGCAGCGCGGCCGTGGACACATCCAACAAACGCTCTCGGGGCACACCGTCTTGGACAGCCTCGATGATCAGCCCGGCCGCGGAATCGGGATCGAACCGGTGGGCCACGAGATCGGCAACGGCGTGCATGGCGGCCGCACGCGGCGGTCGCCCCAGGGCGGCGACGACCCGCTCGACCAGCGGCTCGGGCAGCCCCCGTCGCAGCGCCCACCCAACCGTGGTCATTTCGGCGGGGAGCACCGGCGGCTGGTCGCCCGCGCGCACCAGTAGGTCGCGCGCGTCGCGCAGCTGTCCCAGACTCACCTGCACGGCGGCGACGATACCCGGCCCGGCGACGTGCTTCGCTCCTCCTTCCAGCGCCTTCTGAATCAGCGGCTCGGTCGGGAGCCCCTCCTGGGACGCGAACTGGATGAGCGAGTCGACCGCCGGAATCGCGGTGCTCGGAATGCGGCCTTCCAGGCGGGCCCGCACCGATTGGGCGGGGAGCGGGAGGGCCAGGAGCCCCGTGAGGGCGAGGCACATCCAGGACGTCATCGACGGGCCGCCCGGACGATGACAATGGAGTTCTCGCGGCCGAAATTGTCGGCCACGAGGCGTTCCGCGAGGTGGTCGGGAACCCAACGCTCGCCGTCCACCACGAACATGTACTCATAGGTGCCGGCCGGCAGCACCACGGTGGCCCGCCAGACGCCGTCGTGGTCCTGGTCTACCAACGCGATGGAGCCGGGACGCCAGTCGTTGAATGTGCCGACCACGTGCACCGATTGCGCTTCGGGGAACCGGCCCACGAACTGGGCGATCCCCTCGTGCTCCGCGAGCTCCGGACCCTCATCGCCCGCCGCGAACAGGGTGAGCGCGGCGACCAGCGCGGCGAATGCCAGGCTCCAGGCCGGGCGGACTCGGAGGATGATGGCGCGCGGGGTCACGAGCCAGCGCATCAGGCGCCGTGCGCGAGACGGCACCGGGCGCCGGACTTCCGCCATCACCCGCGACTCGAGGCTCGCCGCCGGCACCGGCGCGGCGAGGAGATCGCCGGCAGCCGCGATCTGCGCCACTGCCCGGCGCAGCTCGGCCGGGACGGCCTCGGCGGCGAGGTCGCCGTCGAGTGCTTGATGAATCCTCGGGTCGATCAGGTTCATGCGTGGTCCTCCAGCACCTTCAGCAACGCTTCCCGAGCGCGATGCACCCGCATCTTGAGCGTCGGAATGCGCTCCCCGGTGACTGCCGCCATCTCCTCGTAGCTCAACCCCTCCACGTGCTTCAACACGAACGCCTCACGCTTGTCGGGCGAGAGGTCCGCGAGCGCCCGTTCCACCAGGAGGAGCTGGTCCGCGCGCTCCAGAGCCGCCTCTGTGTCGGATGGGTCCGCCACGGGCGGCGCGTCGTCGAGCGGCACATCCGCGACGGACCGGCGCACCAGATAACTCTTGCAGCGGTTCGTCACGATGCGATACAGCCAGGTGCGGAGCCGCGTCGGCTCCCGGCAGCTCGCCAGGTGACGGTAGGCGCGGACAAAGCTCTCGGCCACCGCGTCCGCGGCGGCATCCCGGCTCCCGAGCATCCGGGTCGCGAACCGCAGCAAGCCTGCTTCGTAGCGGCGAATCACGACGCCGAACGCCTCGGTGTCGCCGGCCAGCACGAGGGCGACCACCTCCGCGTCGGGGGGCGTCCCCCTCACACCCATGAGACCTGCATGGAGATTAGAGCGTCACGCTACGGGCTGGTCATACGATGGGGATGTTGCGGACGGGAACCGAGTTAGCGATCGCGCAGGAGCTCTTGCACGGCGGCGAGGTAGCTCGCGGCCCGCAGCCCTTCGCCGGCGACGGCGCCCGCGAGGGCCTCGAGCGTGGCCTGGGCGCGCCGCCGATAGCGTCCGTCGCCGGTGAGGCGGGAGAGGCGCAGCAGCACGCGCCCCGCCCAGCCATTTCCGCCGGGCAGCAGATCGTCGAGCACAGGTTTCGCCCGCTCGGCGAGAGCCGGCGCGGTCGGGTCCGTGGCGGCGGCGTCGAAGTAGCCGGCCGAGCCCGAGTCGGCGAACTCGCGCTCCAACAGCCGCACGAGATCTTCCGCGATCTCCAGGTAGCGCGCCTCGCCCGTGGCCTCGCGGGCCGCGAGACAGGCCCAGGCGACCTGCACCTGATCTTCGAGCAGCGCGCGCACCGGCGAGCCCACGCCGGCGACATGGCGCACGGCGCGCCCCCGCGCATACACGCGTCGCAGCAGCGTGTCGAGCGCCGCGCGGGCGTGGACCACGACGCCCGTGTCACCCAGCGCCACGGCGGCGTCCAGGATCGACCCCATCACATACGCATCGCGGTCGGCGAACACGGTCCGATCGGCCGTCCGGCCCACGTCGCCGGTGAGGCGTCGGGCCACGGCGCGCGCCTCGTCGCGATAGCGCAGCTCGCCCGTGGTCGACCAGGCGGTCACCAGATCGCGCAGCAGGCCGGCGCGTACCAGCTCCGGCGGATCGTCCCGCGCGCTGGCGGCTACGCCGGCGTCGCCGGAGTCGACCAGGTAGTCGAGCACGGCGCGCGCGGGCACGAGGTACGAGGAGTCACCGGTGCGCGCATAGGCGGCGAGGAGCAGGTCGACGGCCTGCGTGAACCGGAAGCTCGCGAAGTCCGCGTGGGTCCGGGCCGCCGCGGCCGTCAGACCGCGCACCGCCTCGGTCTCGCGCTGCACCACGGACGCCTTGCGCGCGCCGCGCACGCCGCCGCGATGCCCCAGCGAGCGTTCCCGCACCAGCGCCGCGCGCCGCAGGATGGAGCCGCGCTGCTCTCGGTAGCTCCGGGCCACCTCGGGAAGCAGCTGCTTCAGCCCGCGTCCGGTGATCGGGTCGTCGAGCGGAAAGTAGGTCCCACCGAAGAACGCCGACCCGTCCGGCGTGAGGAACACGGTGATCGGATAGCCGCGCAGGCCGGCGAGGAGCTGCACCGCGGTCGCATAGCGCTGCGCGATGTCGGGGCGCTCGTCGCGGTCCACCCTGACGGGCACGAAGAGCGAGTCGATCATGGCGCCGAGGCCCGGGTCGCCGTACACCTCTCGGTCCATCATTCCGCACCAGCGACAGTCGTCCGCTCCCACGTACAAGAGGATGGGCCGGTCGAGCCGCAGAGCGAGGGCAAACGCATCGCGCCCCCACGGCTGCCAGCCCACCGGCTGGCGTGCCGCCCGGGCCAGATAGGACGTCGTCGACTGCGCCATCCTGTTCGTGAGCGGCCCGTGCTCGGAGACGCAGCCAACCAACGCGAGCAGCGAGAGGGGGGAAAGGAAAGACGCTAGGGCGGCTCTCATGGGAGCGGGTGGAAGATACCCTGTCCCTCGCACCGCCGTTCCCGAACGGCACCTTCCCAGGCCGTCGTGCGCAGTTTGCGCAGTATCGCGCTGGACGTCCGGAAGACGCCGCGGTTATTGTTGGACCATGGACGCCACCCGGATCACCCCAAAGCCCAACGGCCCCCTGATCGTCGAGGGCCCCGTCAAGATCGTGACCCCGGACGGCCGGGAGCTGGCGGTGCCCCCCCGAAAGGACGGCCGACCGGCGGAAGTCGTTGTCCTGTGCCGTTGTGGAGGCTCGGCGACCAAACCGTTTTGTGACGGAAGTCACAAACGGAACGGCTTCTCAGACGCCCCGCCCACAGGGGTCGCTCCCACGATTTGAGCACGGGGTATTATGTTGTCTCCGTCCCGGGAGGGGGTGTACCGGGGGAGCCGCCCCTGACCGCACCCGCTGCATCCTGCCCCCCTGCCGTGCCCCCGAAGGAGGAGCGCAATGGCGAAGGCTGGAAAAGCCCCGATGGCCGCGGATGAAGGCTACTGCGTGAAGTGCAAGGCCAAGCGCAAGATTTCGAACCCGCAGCAGGTAAAAATGGCGAACGGCCGGCCCGCGCTAAAGGGCGTGTGCCCGGTGTGCGGCACGGGGATGTTCAAGATTCTGCCGCCGAAGTAAGGCACCGACCAAACCGACACCGCGAGCCCCCGGTCGAGCCAGACCGGGGGCTCTTCGCTACCGGGCAGGCGTGACTCGACGCGTGCCATCCCCCTGGTAGGCATAGCGGAAGCTCACGCACGCCGTACCCACGTCCCTGCAGTAGTAAGCGAGTAGCTCAAGCTTCGCGTACCGCCCCGCCGCCGTGCGCACCCCATAGACGTGACGCTTCGACGTGAGCAGGTGACTCAGCATACTGTAGGCATACCACTTCCCCACGCCGGGGTTGGTCGTGTCGGACGTATTCGTGTTCGCGAGGTAGCCGCCGGCGGGCAGCTCCCGCACCGAGTCGAATTTGACGGGGCCGAGATCAACGATGCCCCCGCCGGGGCCCGTGATCAGGTGGAAGCGCCGGAAGGCGATGTCCCATGCTCCCGAATCCACCGCGGCGCTGCGCCGAAAGTCGAAGCGGCGCCAGCGGTCGGTGCTCGAGGCATCGAGGGTGTAGGTCGCAGGTCCGACGAGGGAATCGCCAACGACCGCGGGGTGCGGGACGGTGGGCGTGTAGGGGGGGAACTCCGGTGTGGCGAGCGACCCGATCACGAGGGAAGCAATGAGCAGTGCGAACGCGCCGCCCATCACGAGCACCAGGATGGGCGGCCGGGCGCCCCCGGCGCTCACGCCTCGGCCATGAAGGGGTAGCTGAAGCCCCGTGGTGGGACGAAGTTCTCCTTCACGGCGCGGGGGCTCACCCAGCGGATCAAGTTGAGCAGGCTCCCCGCCTTGTCGTTGGTGCCGCTCGCGCGCGCCCCCCCGAACGGCTGCTGACCCACCACCGCGCCGGTGGGTTTGTCATTGACGTAGAAGTTCCCGGCGGCATACCGGAGCGCGTCCTTCGCCTCCTCGACGGCACGGCGATCTTGCGCGAAAATCGCGCCGGTGAGGGCATAGGGCGAGGTGTCGTCCACGAGGCGGAGCGTCTCGGCCCACCGGGCCGCCGGGTAGACGTGAACCGATAGGACCGGCCCGAAGATCTCCTCGCACATCGTGCGATACGCCGGGTCCTGAGCTTCGAGGACCGTCGGCTCGATGAAGTAGCCGTCCGTGTCGTCGGCGCCGCCGCCGAACAAGACCTTCACGCCCGGGGCCCGCTTCGCCGCGTCGACGTAGCCCTTGATCTTGTCGAACGCCTTTCGATCGATCACCGCCCCCATGAAGTTCCGAAAGTCCGCAGGGTCGCCTACCTTGACCTCGGCGAGCATCTCGAGCATGCGATCCCGGACCGCGGGCCAGAGGGCGTCGGGGACGTAGGCGCGCGATGCGGCGCTGCACTTCTGCCCCTGATACTCGAACGCGCCGCGCACCATACCGGTCGCGAGGACGTCCGGGTCTGCGCTCGGGTGCGCGAGGATGAAGTCCTTGCCGCCCGTCTCGCCGACCAGCCGCGGGTAGGCGGCGTACGACGTGAGGTTTGCCGCCGACTGCTTCCACAGCGCCTGGAACACCTCCGTCGAGCCGGTGAAATGAATTCCGGCGAAGGCACGATCGGCGAGCAGGCGCTCCGACACCTGGACCGAGGGGCCGGGGACGAAGTTGATCACCCCCGGCGGTAAACCGGCCTCCGCGAGCAGCCGCATGATGAAGTAGTTCGACAGCACCGCCGTGGCCGCGGGCTTCCACACCACCGTGTTGCCCATGATGGCAGGTGCGGTGGGCAGGTTGCCCCCGATGGACGTGAAGTTGAAGGGCGTGATGGCGTAGACGAAGCCCTCCAGGGGACGATAGTCGAGGGAGTTCCACACGCCGGAGACGGATAACGGCTGCTCGGCGTAGATGCGCTCCGCATAGTGCACGTTGAAGCGGAAGAAATCGATCAGCTCGCACGCCGCGTCGATCTCCGCCTGGTGCGCCGTCTTCGACTGGCCCAGCATGGTGGCGCCGTTGACGATCGGCCGGTACCGTGTCGCCAGCAGATCCGCGGCCTTGAGAAACACGGCGGCTCGCCGTTCGAACCCCCACGCGGACCACTCGCGCCACGCCTCCCGCGCCGCCCCGATCGCCGCCTGCACCTCCGCGGGCCCGGCCTGCTGCACCTTGGCGAGCACGTGGCGATGACAATGGGGCATGACGACGTCGACCGTCCTGCCGGTGTGGACGTCCCTGCCGCCGATGACGAGGGGAACCTCGAGTTGGCGGGTGGAGAGCTCTTTCAGGGTCCGCTTGAGCTCCGCCCGTTCCGGGGACCCCGGGGCGTGGCTCAGCACGGGCTCGTTGACGGGGGTGGGGATCTTCGGGATGCCGTTCATGGGGAGGAATCTAATCGTGGAACTCTCAAGCGTTGATAGAGTGATGACCATTCACGCCAATACCCGCATCGGCCACATCCATCTCACCGTGTCCGACCTCGACCGCGCCCTCGCCTTCTACCGTGACGTGCTCGGCTTCGAGGTAACGAGTCGCTACGGTCGGGACGCCGTGTTTCTCTCGGCAGGCGGCTACCATCACCACATCGGGCTCAACACGTGGGCGGGCCGGGGGGCACCGGCGCCCGCCCGGGGCACCACGGGCTTGTATCATTTCGCCATCCTCTTCCCGGACCGCCGCACGCTGGCCGGGGCCGTGCGGCGCGTGCTGGAGGCCGGCGTCCCGCTCGAAGGAGCGGCCGACCACGGCGTCAGCGAGGCGATTTACCTACGGGACCCCGACGGCAACGGCGTCGAGTTGTATCACGACCGGCCGGAGCGCGAATGGCCGCGGGCGCCCGACGGGAGCATCGCGATGCAGACGCGGGCGCTGGATGTCGAGAACCTGCTGGCTGAAACGGACTGATGGGAGCAGGGAGCCGTATGCTACTGCTCCCTGCTCCCCGCTCCCCGCTCCCTGCTCCCTCTCTTAGCGCGTGGCTTTCACCAACAAGCTGTCGCTCACCTTCACGGCCTGCACCTGCGTCGGCACCGATCTGTCACCGCGCGGAATGAGCCCCGAGAGGTTCGCGAGCTCGTAGGCCGACACCGCCATGACGGCGGATGCCTGCTTCAAGTCCGCCGCGACGGCCATGTCGTAGGTGTCGGATTGGGAGTGATGGGTGTGGCTGTAGCCGCGCTCGAGCTGGTTGAAGTTGAACCCCGGGACGCCATAGGGGAGGAACGAGAGGTGATCGGTGCCCGTCTTGTTCCGGTTCACCACCGAATCGACGCCGAGCCGCGCCACCGGAGCGAGCACGGCGCGCCACAGCGCTTCCAGGTGCCCCTGCAGCGCCTGCCCGGTGATCGCGCCGGTGCCGTTGTCGAGCACGATGACCGCCTGGATCGAGTCGGCCTCGGCGGCGTGCGCCTCGGCGTACTTGCGCGACCCGATCAGGCCCTGCTCCTCCCCGGTGAAGAGCACGAACCGAATGGTGCGCTTCGGCTTCAACCCCGACCGGGCGATGACCCGAGCCGCCTCGAGCGTGCACATCGCGCCCGTGCCGTTGTCGGTCGTCCCCGTGCCCAGGTCCCAGGAATCGAGGTGCGCGCCGACGATGACGACCTGACCGGGGCGCTCGCTGCCTCGGATCTCGGCAACGGTGTTCCACTGGGGCACTGAATCTCGGGTGATCGTGTTCGAGATGCTCACGGCAAGCCGCGGCGTCGTGCCTGCCTGGAGCAGCCGGTCGAACAGGGCGTAGTCCTCATGGGCGACGGCGACCTGGGGCAGCGGCAGGACGCGGTTGGGAGAGCCGCTCATGTTGAGGAGCGCGTGCTCCTTGCTCGTGTCCAGGAGGATGCCGAGCGCACCGGCACGGTGCAGCAGATAGGGCAGATCGTTGGCGAACTGCTGCAAGCGTGCCCGCGTGGTCGAGTCGACGTCGCGGAACGGCGTGAACACAGTGCGCACGAAGTCGCGCTGTCGCTGCGAGTCGGCGGCGGTCATCGGCGGCCCGTCGGTGTTCCACACGAGCGACGGCGGCCGGGTCATCACCCAGGCTTTCTTCACCCGGCTGCGATACGCAGCGAAGCTGTCGGACGTGGTGGCGTCGATCCGCACCACCGGCCCCGTGAGGGTCGCGCCGCCGGTGCCCGGCGCCCAGGCCCAGCTCGCCGCCATCACGTCGTGTGCGCGCGGCTCCGTCATGCGCGCCCGCAGTGGTCCCCGCGTCCAGGTGCCCCCGAACTGCCAGGGCTCGAGGTGCGCGTCCAAGCCGTAGGTCCTGTACCGCTCGAGGGTCCAGTCGTTGGCCCGGCGAGCGGCGGGCGAGCCGGTGAGCCGGGGGCCGATGACGTCGCTCAAGTATTGGAGATTCTGCATCACCTCAGAGCGATCGAGCGCCTCGTCGATCAGGGCGCCGGCCCCCGTCGTGTCGACGACGAGATCCTGCCCGGACGCGGGACGGACGGCAAGCATCGTGAAGGCGGCGGCCGCCGCCAGGACGTGAAGACGCACTGTGGATCCTCCGCGTTTAGGACGCCGGGGCTTCGGACCGTGAATCGGCGGCGCGCTGCGCAGGAATGGGGAGCGTGACCGTTACGGTGGTGCCGGTGCCCACGGTGGAATCGACCGCGATGCTGCCGGCGAACATGTTGCGCACCACGCTCTGCACCACGACCAGCCCCATCCCGCTCCCTTCACCGAACGCCTTGGTCGTGAACCCGGGCTCGAAGATCCGCTCCAGGTCTTGGGGACGGATGCCTGCGCCCTCGTCCCGCACGCGCAGCCTGACGGCGTTCCCCACCTGGGTCAGGCCGACGCGGATCGGTGCCGGCCGGCCGGCGCTCGCGTCGGCGGCGTTGCGGATCAGGTTGACCAGCAGATCGTAGAGCGCGTTGGGGTCGCCCTTCAAGTACACGACGTCGAGCGTGGAGTCGAACTCGAGGGGGATCTTCTTGTCCTTGAGGACGCGGCTCTCGAGCGTGCAGCAGGAGCGGACCACACGCACGACGTCGAACCGCTCCGACCGCGCCAGGGCGCCGCGCGCGCGGTCCTGGACGGCCCGCAGGAAGCTCGCCGAGCGGTCGATATCCTCCACCACCTGGCCGAGCTCGTCGAGCAGCTCGAGCCGCCGGCCGGCGGCCACCTCCGTCCAGCGCCCCAGCGACTCCATCGCCAGCTGTAAGCCGGCGCGTGCCGCCGTCAGGGGATTCGACAGCTCGTGCGCGATGATACCCGGGAGCGTGGTGATGTCGTGCAGCGGGTCCGACCGGGTGGTCGCGAGGTGGCCGGGCGTCGGCTCGCGCCGGTCGAGGAGCCCGAGGCAGAGGCCGGCGAGCTCGAGGGTGAGCCGCTCCCGGCTGCGGCGCTCCCGGCCGTCGGGAGGCGGCGCGGGCGGCCGCGCGCGCACGGGGGCGACGACCCAAAACCCGTCGGACGCGTTCTGACACCCCACCCAGCGGCTGCCCTGCACGATGGCGATGTTCCACCGGCGTAGCGTGGCGTCGACGTCGAGTTTGGTGGTGTGATGCGTGGGAGCGGGCTCGCTCGAGGCCTGGGGCTCGAGCTCGGCACGCGCGGACACCTCCCAGACCGTGACGGGGCGGCCCCCGAGGGCAACGCTCGCCTGGCGGAGGATTTCGCGCCTGCCTTCGACGAATGTCTCCGGTTGCGTCACCGAGGCTCCCACGCGCACCCCGACACGACCGGGCGGCCAGACGATCCGCCGATCATGATGGGCATCCGTTGGCACAAGGGGGCGCGCACTACATATGCGACAAACCGCACACGTCGTCAAGCGAAGGAAGCGCGCGGTTTTGCCCCGCGCGGCAGCCGGGCTTATTGTTCCGGGAATGGACGTCGGTCCCCGACGAAAGGAACGCCACGTGACGCCGTCGAAAGCTTCCCCCACGCCGCGCGTCGGGCGCGCCCCGCGCGGCCCCATCGAGGGCCGGCGCGATCGCGAGCACATTCGCACGGTCGTGGTCCCGGATCACGACGACCTCGCGCTGCGCCTCGCCGACCGCGTCGTGGAGATCGTCACCCGGGAAACGGCCGCCAAAGGGCGTTGCGTGCTCGGCCTCGCGACGGGGAGCACGCCGCTCGGCATCTACCGAGAGCTGATCCGCCGCCACCAGGCGGGCGAGGTGGATTTCTCGCGGGTGGTGACGTTCAACCTCGACGAGTACTACCCGATGCCGCCGGACAGCCCCCACAGCTACCGGCGCTACATGTGGGAGAATCTGTTCGCGCACGTCAACATCCGGCCCGAGCAGGTGCACCTCCCCGACGGCGGCGTGCCGCGCGAGACCCTCGTCGAGCACTGCGCCGCGTACGAGCGGGCCATCGTCGAGGCGGGCGGGATCGACTTCCAGATGCTGGGGATCGGCAAGAGCGGGCACATCGGGTTCAACGAGCCGGGCTCGTCATCCGACGAGCGGACCCGCCTGGTGACGCTCGACACCGTGACCCGGAAGGACGCGTCGGCCGACTTCTTCGGCGAGGACAACGTGCCGCGGGAAGCGATCACGATGGGCGTCGCCACCATTCTCGAGGCGCGGGAGATCGCGTTGATCGCCACCGGCGAGCACAAAGCCGAGATCGTCGCGCGCGCCGTCGAAGGCGACGTGTCCCAGGACGTGGCCGCGACGTTCCTGCAGCGTCATGCGAACGCCACCGCCTACCTCGATCTCGCGGCCGCCGCCGAGCTGACGCGCATCAAGACGCCCTGGGTGCTCGGCCCGGTGGAGTGGACGCCGGAGCTCACCGAGCGGGCGGTCGTCTGGCTCGCCGAGCGGACGGGGAAGGCGATCCTCAAGCTGACGGCACGCGACTACACGGAGCATCACCTGAGCCCGCTCTTGGCCAAGCACGGCGCAGCCGGCCCCATCAACGGCGTGATCTTCAACCGCCTGCGGGACAAGATCCGGGGGCGCCGCAAGCTCCCCACGCGGAAGTCCGTGGTCGTCTTCTCCCCGCACCCCGACGACGACGTGATCTCGATGGGGGGGCTCCTGCGCAAGCTGTGGGAGAACGAAAACGCGACCGTCGTGGCGTATATGACCAGCGGCAACATTGCGGTTTTCGACCACGACGTGCGGCGGCACCTCGACTTCGTGGAGCGCGCGGCCACGACGCTCGGCCTCGAGCGCGCGGCGGCCCAGCGCGTGCGCGGGGAAGTGGAAGCGAGCTTCGAGCGCAAAGCGCCCGGCGATGTGGACCTGCCGGCGGTACAGGAGTTGAAGCGGGTGATCCGCGAGTCGGAGGCGGTCGCGGCGCTCGAGTCGGTGGGCCTGCCGCCCAGCGCGGCGCGGTTTCTGAACCTTCCTTTCTACCGCACCGGCCAGGTCCGCAAGCATCCGATCGGCCCGGAGGACGTGGGCCTAGTGCGGGCCCTGCTGGTCGAGACGCGCCCCGATCTCGTATTCGTCGCGGGCGACTTGTCCGACCCGCACGGCACCCATCGGATGTGCCGGGCGGCCGTCGCGAGCGCGCTCGAGCAGTACGATGCGGCGCCCCCCGAGGTCTGGCTGTACCGCGGCGCTTGGC
>WNGK01001582.1_pt1 | contig 40389 bp, 30 predicted proteins | sample 5400601 | NCBI WGS metagenome assembly WNGK01 (sample SAMN13153376, study PRJNA577476) | soil metagenome | isolation source: 60 cm soil or saprolite under Garry oak tree replicate 1 | place: USA:California | collected 2016-06-15 | reverse complement strand
CGCTGCTGATATTGTTCATTGCATCGGCAATGTGGATAAAGTGCTCCCAAAACTTGCTCGCCACGTCTTCATAAGCTGAATCTTCGCGCGCCAACTCCAATGCAATCGTCAGAAGATTAAGCGTATACATCGCCATCCAGCTTGTGCCGTCCGACTGCTCGAGGTGACCGCCGCCAGGCAACGGCTGGCCGCGATCGAATAGACCGATGTTGTCGAGCCCGAGAAAGCCGCCTTCGAAAATGTTGTTACCTTCGGCATCTTTCCGATTCACCCACCAGGTGAAATTCAACATCAGCTTGTGAAAGATGCGTTCAAGGAATTTCCGATCGCCAACACCACGCCGCTTTTTCTCGATCTTGTACACGCGCCACGCAGCCCAGGCATGCACCGGCGGATTCACATCACCGAGCGCCCACTCGTAAGCCGGCAGTTGCCCATTGGGATGCATGTACCATTCGCGGAGCAGCAGCACGAGCTGCTCTTTAGCAAACTCGGAATCAACCAACGTCAGCGGCACGCAGTGAAAAGCGAGGTCCCAGGCCGCGTACCACGGGTACTCCCATTTATCGGGCATAGAAATGACGTCAGCGTTGTAAACATGTTTCCAATTATGATTGCGACCATTCTTTCGCTCAGGCGGGGGCGACGGTGTTTTTGGATCGCCGTCCAGCCACTTCTCGACGACGTAGTGATAGTACTGCTTGGACCAAAGCAGCCCGCCCAACGCTTGCCGCATCACTGAGCGCGCATCCTCCGAAAGATCATTACGAATAACGGTCTCGTAGAACTCATCTGCTTCGCGAATACGATCGGCAAAAACTTTCTCGAAACTCGCACCGAAGACTTGTGAGCATTTGCCTTGCTGATTCGTGAAGCGCAGACGGATAGTCGTTGTTTCGCCAGGTTGTAGGGTCAGCGAATACTTGGCCGCCGCCTTCGTGCCTATATGCTCAGGATTAACCGCGCCATGCACGCCGTGGACGACGTAGTCATTGATGCCATCCTTAACATATGGCGAAGCATTCGGAACCTTGAACAGACGCTGGTTGTTGGTTTCATTTTCGGTGAAGAGCAACTCCGGCTCGGCTTCGCAACAAAGCCATCGCCGGCCATCGCGGAAGTGGTTCAACTCGATTGCCGTCACGGTGCGCGCTTGCGCTTTGCGGAGAGCCGGCTTCGGGTCGTCGTTGTCTCCCCAGGCCCAGCGATTGCGAAACCAAATGGTGGGCAACAGATGTAACCGCGCCTGCTCTGACCCGCGATTGATGGCGGTGATTCTTATCAGGATATCTTCGACATCTGCCTTGGCGTACTCGACGAAAATATCAAAGTAGCGATCATCGTTGAAGATGCCAGTGTCGATCAGATCAAACTCGGGCACGCTGCGGTCACGACGATGGTTTTCTTCAACAAGCTGAGCATAAGGGAACACAGCCTGCGGATACTTGTACAAATATTTCATGTACGAGTGCGTCGGGGTTGAATCGAGATAGAAGTAATACTCCTTGACGTCCTCGCCATGATTGCCTTCACTGCCTGTCAGTCCAAAAGCGCGCTCTTTCAAAATTGGATCGCTGTTGTTCCAGAGAGCAAGCGCGAAGCAGATCATCTGGTGGCGATCGCAAATGCCCGCAAGTCCATCTTCGTTCCACCGGTAAGCGCGCGACCGCGCGTGATCGTGCGGGAAGTAATCCCACGCCGCGCCAGACGCGCTGTAGTCTTCACGTACGGTCCCCCACGCGCGCTCGCTAAGGTAGGGACCCCAACGTTTCCAATGCTTTGTGCGCTGTCGCGACTGCTCAAGTCGCTTCTCTTCTGCCGTTAGCTTCTTGACTTTTCTAATGCTCTTCTTGGCCATAGCCCGTTGACCACACGTCTAAGCTTCTTTACACCAAAGAAGCTCGAGGATGGAAATGGCGATTCAGAGGAGATGCGTAGTCTGGCCGATTCAATGTCCAATCAAAATGAGTAGCGTAGAAAGGCAGTTGCTACATTGGCATGAAAGCTTGTGAACCGAGCATCCAAAAACAATTGTCGCGCTGTGGGCACTGGCAAATTGCCGTCGGCTAACTGCTTTTCCGTGTATTGCTGCAGGCCATTCGTGTAATAGTCGCTCAAGCGATATGGCTCGTATCGGTAGCTGAAACCGAGATCAACATCCTGCCGCAATTTGTGAGTGAGCGTGATATTAACCTCTTGCTGCCGGTTGATCACGTCCGGATAATTAACGGCGTTCGCCGTTCGCAGCGAAATCGGCAGGATAGTGAACGGATTTGCGGTGCGCGTTCTGTCGCGGGCAAAAGCCATCACATAGGAAATATCCAGCGTCGTCTTTTCACCATCGCTTGCCGTATTCATGCCGAACTGAAACATATCCAGATGAATTCTGGAGCTGCGATCCCATGTATTAGCTATCGGAAACTGCGCGCAGCAGGCCCTCGAGTTCTGGACGGCGCCGATTATTAAATGGCCCAGGTCGCGATACCCGACCTGTTCCTGCTCGCGCGAATAGTTGGCATAGAGGAATGCATTGTCCTTCCAACCGCTCTTGGTAACGGCCGCCTCATCCTTCTCAGTGCCTCTGGGAAAATAGGAAACCTGAGCCTCCAGGGCGGAAAGCACGTCATAATGGAGCCCGTAAAAGTGTTTGTCGTAGTCGTCTCGCAGATAGCGATAGGAAGCTGAGTAATTGATCTTGTCTGAGCGGGTCACTTCCAATGAAATACCACCGTCCTTGCGAATTCTGTCCGCCTCGTCAAACCGCCGCAGTTGATTAAACTCCAGCGGCACTCCGCGAATGAGCCCCGCGTTTGCCTGTGCCATGGTGACTTCCCAGCCACCGAGCGCATTGCCCTGGAGGGTGGGATTGAAAGTCAATGGTTGCGTCAGGTAGGTACGCGGAATGCGATGAGAGTAGAGATAGTCCGCTTTGAGCGCTACACCCCTCATCAGTTTAAAGTCCACTTCACCATTCACACGATGTTCATTCGTTCTGGGCACATCTCTGAAAGTGCGAGTCCAAATTTCCCAGTCATATTCCACTTCCATGCTCAAATTCTTGCGCGGATCCCACTGCCAGGTCGCAGTCGTGTTTCGCCGGGTGTATGAGGTTGGTAAGTTCTCGAGCGGCACTCCGTACAAGTCGACACTGGTGCGCTCAGATGAATCGCCAAAAGAGGGAAAAGCTGGAAAGGTAATTATCGGGGTCTGGTTGTCTCGCTTGTCCGAGCGAAACTGAAACACGAAGTGCATGTTCTTCCAGGGCCTGCTGGCTAAAGAATAATCCTGGTTCAACGTATGAACTACTCCGTTCAAAGACGGTTGCGGCAGGGCCAATCCGAAGAGTCCTATTACGCCGGTGGTAAGGTTGGCGGTCGTCATTGCTGAGTTCAAAGTGTAGGGCAGGAAGGCCTGGTTTTGGGTCCCTCTTCCCCAGGTCAACTCGCCGCGCAGTTGAGTCATGCGCGGCAAATCCACGCTGGCATGAACGCTGAAGCTCTGAAAATCGTTGTCCGGTGGCAGGGCAAGCTGAGCTCGAGCAAAACGATTGCGCCCCACGCCGAATGCCGGCGGAATTGCCAGGGCATCGGTAACGCGGAACGGATTTTCCCAAGTCAGTGACGGGACTGAATCATTGAACTTCGAGAAGTTGTATTCAAGTCCCACTCTCCATTTAGGTCGCGAGTACTGCATGCCGAAAGTGACATTCGTTGTCCCATAGTCGACTGGCTCAGGCAATTCTGCACCCAATGATTCCCAGACCCCGTCGCCCGCCGGACCGTTTCCTTCACGTGCGAAAGTGCCGGTGCCTTTTGGCCGCGTGCCATGGAGTCTGACGTGCTGCGCACGAAAGAAAAACTCCCAATTCTTAGTCGGATGATAGAATTGCGTAAACAAGAATTGGTCCGCACGTACGCGCAAAACCACGGTCGCATTATTCTGAATTTCCTGACGCACCAGCGCCGGCAACGCCGGACCTAACACGCTGGCGGCTGCGCCTGCATCCGGCACCGCCTGCAGGCGCGCACGAACGTCGGGGTTTACCACCAGCAGGCCAGGTCCTCCACTCAAATGAAAGGTACGGCCGTTCGAGTAATATTTCGGAAGCTTATCCCACAAGAGTCGAGTTCGGAACGTTCCAACTTTCCTCGCTTCTGCGCTGTAGCGCTCGTCGCGTTCCCCGAGTTCCTGTCCTTTCAACTTAAGCGAGTATGGTGAATCCGCGTTCGCCCAAGTCAAATTAAACTTCCGAATGAAAAAAGCCTTCGGCACTTCTCGGTTTTCCTCGAACTTGCCCGGCCGATCTCCGTCAACGTCGCGAAAGTCTCCGCCCACCTCCAAAGTACCTTTGAGGCTGTCGGACAAACTGACTTTTTTGGCGGTCTTCTTTTTCGTGTCCGGTTTGTTTTGCGGGTCTGGATTTGATTGACTCCGGGCAGACGCTGCGGCTAGAACCATCAGAACGATTATCGCCAACGAGGTGACCGCGGCCTTTACTAACGAATAGTGTCGGCTGGTTCGATCGGATCTCATCCTGGCCTCCTTAGCGAGTAAATGTCTTTCCGGCCGGGTGATTGGAACCGTGGATTTGGCTGTGACAGTTCACACACCCGCGGTTAAATGTGAAGACGTCGAATCCGGCCACGGTCGAATGTCGGGGCAATAGATGAATGTGGCATTGCTGGCACAACTGATGGGTGCGCCTACTCAGCAGACTAATGTTGTTGGAACCATGTGGGTTATGACAGGTGAGGCAGTTCTCCTCGACGGGCGGATGTTCCCAAAGCAGCGGCCCGCGCTTCTCAGCGTGACATTCATAACAGACGTCGTTGGTCGTTCGTCCGAGGAGCATCTTGCGGCCCTCTCCTCCGTGCGGATTATGACAGGAGGTGCAGTTCACCTTTAGTCCAATCGGCTCGGTGCGAAGTACCTGCCGACGATCCGTAGGCACCCAGTTCTCAGTGCGGAACAAATGGGTCGAGCGCTGGAACAGGGCCTTTCGTATTTCTTTATGGCAGCGAAGACACGTCTCCTCAACCGTAAAGCCGGCTAACATATTCTCGGTGGATTTTGCGTGGTGATTACTGTGGCATGACAAGCAACTCATGTCGCTTCGGTCGTGCTTACCACCCTGCCAGTTGAAATGGCTGCGATCCATAGAGTGGCACTGAAGGCAGGTTTCGTTTGTCTGCGCCGCCGCCATCTTTGCGGGGTTTCCCACGTCTCCGCGGCTCACAGTGCGCGTGCTCGTTTCGGCGTGCTTATCGCTGTTCGAGTGGCAGACTTCGCACTTTGCGCCGCGGGTATCGGTTAGGAACTTTGCGCTCTTGCCATGAACCTCAAGAGCGAACGAGTCGATAACGGCCTGGTGGCATTGGCGGCAGTCCCTTCCAACCACGTTCTGCTGGGCGGTCGGTCGCGTGGATTGCGCCTGATCGGAAGGCCCGGTGGATATCGCCTGAGCATGTGGCCCGCTTGGAATTACCCAGGCAAGAAATAGACAGAATACGACTGCGACAGTTGATAGGGCGACGGCCCGTATCATTGGCAAAGAAATTACTCTGTCCTTGGGCAACGGAGTCAACCTCCATTCCTGAGTACTTCTCAACCCATTCTGGAAAAACGCTCCCAGTACCTACTTAGACTCGCAGTTATTAAGTTCTGAGACTGTCGTCTCGTATCTCACAGTGAAATGCGAACCCCGCGATTCCATCCGGTCAACCGAAAACGAACCGAAATGCATTCGTTACCGTGGAGCATGTGAGGTGTCCACAACAGCAGGGGATTTTCTTACCTGGCTCTAATAATCTCGTTATCGATGTGGGCGAGAGGATAATCGAAGTCTCTGGTCATTGCAAGATTTTTAAACGGACATAGAGGTCGTAGAGCACCCTTCAGTGAGCAGACCGCACATAAAAATGGTAGGCGCGTGGGGATTTGAACCCCAGACCCCTACCGTGTCAAGGTAGTGCTCTACCCCTGAGCTACGCGCCTACAAACTTTTCAAACTCGTGCTGAGCTAACTCTCGCACGAGCAACGGCCGAAAGTAACAAACGGCTTGTGAAGGTGTCAAGCAAGTTTCTCTCACGCAATACTGCTTTAGAAAGTCTCGCTCAGCGAAAGAGCTTCGGACAGAGGCATGTCTATGATCTCCCTAGCGCTCTCGAAGAGGGAGTGAGAAACCGAGTCGTCCCATCTCCTTTCGTGCCTGCTCTTTCTTCCACCAGGAGAAGGGAGTAGAAATGAGAGATGGGAGTTCATCCGACATTACTGACCAACTAGCGTTTCGCGGAGCTCTCGCTGGTTTCAGCTCGCTCCCACTCGTCTAGCAGCTCCGACAGTCGCGCGTCGGCCTGCTGGTACTCTTCGTTAAATTCAACCAATCTGCTGATGTCGCGCGCCACCTCCGGAAGAGTCATTTTCTGCGACAAATCCGCGATTTGCTTTTCCAGTTCGGATATTTCGGATTCGATCACATCTGCATCGCGCGGCTTCTTGATTACCTTGACGCGGGAAGACCCGGCCGCTAACACAGCCGGTACTGACTTGCCTTTTGTGACTCCCTGTTTGTTATGCGTTCCCGCGCCTCTCTTGTGTCGCTTGCCGGCCGTGCGTTCGCCTTGTGCACGGACCTTCTCGGACAACGATTTCTCTTGCGGCTGGACGCCTGAACTCTGAATTTCAGCAGTGTCTCTCAGCCGCGCCGCTTTCCAATCGTGATACTCAGTGTAATCGCCGTTGTAGTGTTCCGCGTTCCCTTCTCCATCGAGGGCCAGAATCTGCGTGGCGAGGCGATCCAGAAAGTAACGGTCATGGCTGATCGTGATTATCGTTCCTTCATAAGCATCAAGCGCCGCCTCTAACGCTTCACGCGAAGGGATGTCGAGATGGTTTGTCGGTTCGTCGAGCAACAGTACATTCACTCGCGAGTAAATCAGCTTAGCCAGCGCGAGCCTCCCCTTCTCCCCGCCGGAAAGATCGCGCACATGCTTGTAAACATCATCGCCAAAGAAAAGGAACTTTGCCAGAAACGACCGCAACTCGCCTGCCGTTGCATTCGCCGGCGCAACGCGCCGCAGCTCCATGATTATCTCGTTGCGGTCATCAAGGTCTTCAAGTTGCTGAGCGTAATAGCCAATCTCAACCTTGGCGCCCCAAAGCACTTCTCCTGCCAGCGGAGAAATTTTGCCAAGGATAGTTCTTAGAAAGCTGGTTTTTCCCGATCCGTTCGGACCGATTATGCCGAGGCATTCGCCGCGCCGAAGTATTAGTGAGATGTCACCGGCCAGAATTTTGTTTGGGTATCCGATCGCCGCTTCAGTCACTGTCAGCACATGGGTTCCAGCCCGTTCGATCTCCTGCAAACGAAAATCGCCCGAAGCTTGATCAGCACGCACTGCTTCAACACGATCGAGTCGCTCGAGCATGTTACGACGTGACTTGGCTTGTTTGGTTTTTTGCCCCGCAAGATTGCGACGGATGAAATCTTCAGTTTTCGCAATCAGACGCTGTTGATTGTCAAAGGCGCGCTGCTGAATCTCTCGTCGTTCTTCACGTTCGACCAGATAATTCGAATAGTTGCCACTGTAACTCGTCGCCCGACCGTTTTCAATTTCAATGATGCTTCGGCACGCTCGATCGAGAAAATAGCGATCATGACTAATGATCACGAATGCCGATGCATAGGTTTGCAGGAATTCTTCCAGCCATTCGACTGCACCAACGTCGAGGTGATTTGTCGGCTCGTCAAGCAACAGGACGTCGGGCTCGGAGAGTAGGAGCCGCGCAAGGCCCAAACGATTTTGCTGGCCACCGGAAAGCTTTTCTGTTTCCAGTTGCCACGTCTCGCGGTCAAAGCCGAGGCCTTGCAGAATCGCTTCAGCCTTGGCCGAATATTCAAAACCGCCTTCACGCTCAAATTGGTGTTGCAGATCACTGTAGCGCGAGAGAACTTTCTCCAGATCGTCTCCCGCATCGGCCATGCGATGCTCGAGTTCGTGCATCTCGTGCTCTATACGTTGCAGATGACCGAAAGCAGCCAGGGCCGATTCATGCACCGTCGATTTCATTTCAAAGTGTACGTGTTGGTCCAGCAAACCAAGTTTCAATCCGCGTGCGCGCACCACACTGCCGCGATCCGGCGACTCTTCCTCATTGACCAGCCGAAAGATCGTAGTTTTGCCGGCGCCGTTGCGACCAACCAGGCCCAAGTGTTCGCCCGGATTGACTTGCAGCGAAGTGCCGCGCAGCACATCCTGAGCGCCATAAGATTTGTATACGTCTGAGAGTCGAAACAACATCTGGAGCGCTGCGACTTGTCGCAGCTCTAACATGGGCTAGGGTTCAACGAAAAGCGGTGACTAGTCACCGCACTCCAAAACAAAGCGGACGCGGCAACCAAATTAGAGCAGGCACCGCGCCCGTTTCAACCGATAACTAATCGCTTACAAGTACGCCGGCTAAAAAACCATCGCTGCGGCAGTCATTTCTTTGCCGGCGATCCGGCAGGAGACGCCACCTTCGCCGCTGGCGACGCGGTTGTAGCCGCAGCCGTAGGATTGCTTGCGGCTTTGGCGGCTTCCGTAGTTGCCGGACGCAAGCCGAGATTACTCGGGTTATTCAAAATGTTCGCTGCAAGGCTGTTGACGACTTTCGCCTCTGACAGCGCCACTTCAAGCAGAGCCGCATTCAAAATATCCTTGCGTTGATTCGTCAAAGCTACGGTGATTTGCTGGCGCACGCCCTGACTCTCGAGGGTCAAATTCTCTGTCTGCAGACGCTTTTCCTGAAGCTTGAAAATGTACCAACGACCGGACGGATACTGTGGCGAAGCAAACTTCACGGGCGACGTGAAGCTGCCCACTTGTAAGGGACCGAAAAACTGCGCCACCAGATCAGGCGGGAAGCCATTCTGCTTGAGATCTTCCTCAGTCGCAAACCCGATATCGCCGCCGCGCAGCAGGCTTTGATCTTCACTCTTAGCCCGCGCGACGGTGGCAAAATCAGCCCCACCTTTCAACTGCTGATAAACGTCATCAATCTTGGTCTTGCCTTCCGCGTCACTTTTCGCATCGCCTTGTGTGATTCCCTGCCCGCTGTTATCGGCCGGGTCAACCGCAATCATCGCCAGGGCAACGCCTCGCGCATTGACGAACTGTTGCTTGTTGGCGTTGTAGTAATCCTCAACCTCGCGATCGCTTATGCTGATCTTGCCGGCGTACTTGTCCTGCAGCGCATTGATCGCCAGGTCCTTCTTGGCCTCTTCGCGTAGGGCTTCGTTCGTCATCCCTTGTTCTTTAAGTTGACGATCGAATTCTTCCTGGGTTGCGCCCGACTGCTGTTTCTGTTGATTGATCGCGGACGTAATCTGTTCGTCTGTCGGCAAAAGCTTTTCCTGCTCGGCCCTTTGATAAAGGACTTCGCGCTGGATCAGACTGTCAAGCACCTTTAGGCGTGCTTGGGCCAGATCATGAGCCGACAGCTGGGACTCCTTGCCCTGCGACTGTTGGTGGATGATGCGCTCCACCTCGGCGAGCATGATCTTTTTGCCGTTGACCGTTGCGGCCACGGTATTGTCAGGGGATTCGTTTCCCCCGCCGCAGGCGGCGAACAGTGTCGCGGCTAACACGACTACGATCAGCCACAAGAAGCGTTGATGTTTTCTCTGCACTTCGGTTCTGCTCCTTAATTATCAAAAATGACTTTGTAATTGTGGTACTGGTTCAATTTTAGTATTCAGGCTACTTACCACTGGGAACGCGGGCGCCCTCGCCCGCTGCGCGCCGAAGGCGCGAAGCTTCCAAATACCCAACAGCACGTTATCAAAACCATTTCTCGCGCTTCGCGCTCAAGTGCGGGCGAGGGCGCCCGCGCTGCCAGTGAGGCGGAGCCTCAAATTCCAAATTGAACCAGTACCGGAATTGTCTTCCGCTTGACCCCGCCACATAGCGTTTGTTATAAGTTTTCGTTTCAAATATTCGCGCCGATCCACACTGTGGCATCGCGCGCATGTCAACGGGAGATCAGGAATCATGGCTAAGCGTTGTGAAATTTGCGGCAAAGGCCCTCAGTTTGGCAACAATGTCTCGCATGCTAACAATCGAACGCCACGCGTTTTCAACCCGAACCTGCAATCAATTCGCGTCAAGCTACCGCAGGGCGGCGCGCGCCGAATGAAGGTCTGTACCAGTTGTATCAAGGGCGGCAAGGTAGCAAAAGCCGCCTAGCGATTTCGGAATGCGGAATTCGGATTCCTGATTTCTTCTTGATTCCGTCAATGCTTCAAACTGATCGCCGCTTCACCTTTCGCGCGCATCGTTCATCCTTCGATTAAAGCAATCGCGTCAATTTCAACTCTAGCGTCGCGCGGCAAACGAGCTGCCTGAACCGTGGCGCGGGCCGGCGGATTTTCGCCAAAGAAACGGCCGTAGATCTCGTTCATCGCGGTGAATTCTTCCATATCCGCCAGGAAAACCGTTGTCTTGATCACCTGGCTTAGCTCGACGCCCGCCGCTTCAAAGACGGCCCGTAAATTCCGCATGACTTGTTCAGTTTGCTCGGCGATGCCTCCGGCAACGAACTCACCAGTAGCGGGATCGATCGGAATCTGGCCTGAAGCAAAAACCAGATTGCCGGAGCTAACAGCTTGCGAATACGGCCCAATCGCGCGTGGCGCACGGTCTGTGGAAATGATCTGCTTCACAGTAAACTAAGACAGGTTTTCGATTGCCAAAACAAAAGCTGTACTTTAACAGAAAGCTGGTTAGAATGGGAAACCGGAACGGCTGAAAGATTTGTTGCTGAACGCGATCACTCTTTCGCAAATCAGTAAGAAGCGCCAAGGGCGCGGAATAAGGTAGCCAGGGGCAAGCGACCATAGGTCGCGCCGTTCCTGGAAAAACTCAATTATCAATTATTAAGAACAGCAAGCCCTGAAAGAGCGAAATAAAAGCATCGACCATCGAAACATGATCTCTTCGCGGACCATCGGCGCGCGAATGTAGCTTGGGGCTTGTGGTAACCAGACGCTTCGCGCTGGCGTCTGGCTACCTTATCTCGCGCCCATGGCACTCAGTTGACGTATTTCTTGAAAGATTGAGAGGGTATCTTGCCTTTGAGACACAAACTTTCCGCGGCAGTACTTCTCGGGGCAGCCTTACTTGTTGTCAGCGCTTTCCGCTTTATCCAGTGGAAACCGCAACAGGCCGAGGACGATCGTTTGAAAGGAAGTTACCGCTTCGAACGTAACGGTTGGGTCTTTGTCCACTTGCAGGGTTCGCCTGAACAGATTGGTTACCAACACGGAACATTGCTGGCAAAAGAGACCGATGATTTGCTCAGGGTCCTCAAACCATTTCTGCAGCACGAAACCAAACGCGATTGGAATTTTTATCGCAAGGCGTCGCAGGAAATTCTATGGCCAAAGATCGATTCCGAGTTTCAGACTGAACTCGACGGCATCGTCCAGGGGCTCAACGACCACGGCGTCAAGGTCGATCGCTGGGACATCGTGGCGTTGAACTCGCTCGAAGAACTTCCTTATTACTACCTGCCATGGCTGGACAAACAGCAAGGCCGCCTGCCCACAACGCATGCACCGGGCAACTGCAGCGCGATAGTCGCCACGGGCAATTTCACGAAAGACCATCGGATCGTGATGGGTCATAACACCTGGACGAATTACATTGTCGGTGAGCGCTGGAATATCATCTTCGATATTAAACCGCTTCGCGGGTACCGCATTCTAATGGATGGGCTGCCTGGGGTGATTACCAGCGACGACGATTTCGGCATCAATTCGGCCGGCATCATGATTACCGAAACGACTATCACGGGCTTTGCATCATTCGATCCGGCTGGTTCGCCAGAGTTCTATCGCGCGCGCAAAGCACTGCAATACAGTAACTCGATTGACGATTACGTCCGCATTATGCTCGACGGAAATAATGGTGGCTATGCTAACGACTGGCTTCTAGGCGACAACAAGACGGGCGAGGTCGCTCTTTTCGAACTGGGCCTGAAAGAGCACAGCGTACGTCGAACCAAAGACGGCTACTTCGTCGGCTCGAATTTTCCAGTCGATCCGAAGCTGGCAAGAGTGGAAACCAACTTTGACTTTAGTAATCGACAGGGCTCGCCGCTGGCTCGCAAGGTTCGTTGGGAGCAAATGGTTGATCAATCAGCGCGCTCCATCGATATAGAAACGGTCAAGCAGATGGAGAGTGACGCCTACGATTCGTTTGAAAAGAAGCAGGGACCGAACGAGCGCAGCCTGTGCGGATGCGTCGAACGATCTTCACGCGGAATTCCGGAGTGGGATTGGGGTAAATTCTACCCGGGCGGAACCGTCCAGGCGAAAGCCGTGGACAGTCGGATGGCTGAGAAAATGCAATTCTGGAGCGCGATGGGCCATCTCTGTGGCAATGACTTCATCGCGGCGGTATTCTTGAAAGAGCATCCTGAATACGATTGGATGAGCGGCTTGTTGCGCGACATGAAGTCCTATCCCTGGACGATTTTTACCAGTGACATGAGAAGATGAGTAAGCAAAGAACCTATGGAGGGCTCGCAACTCTTTCAGGTGAAAATATCTTGGATCAGTGGCTGGGCCTGGTTAAACAATAGCGCCTGCAGCCAGTGGCAGATTTGAGGTTCGCACTCTGTTTCGCTGGGCAATCTCGCTGGCAATGTCGCAAATCTGATCGATTGAAAATGGTTTTGTGACGACCCAATCTACTTTCGCCTCCTGCTGATCGACAGAACCGACGGCCTCACCCCAGCCCGTGATGACAGCAATTGGTATTTTTGTATCCTGTTCGCGGATAGCACGCGCCAGCTCCCAGCCGCTCATGCCTGGCATCCCGACATCCGTGAAGATGGCCTTAAAATCGGCAGCATTGAGAATTTTTAGCGCCTCATCAGCATTGGCGGCCTCACTGACTTCGTAACCTTCGGCATTCAGAACGTCTCGAAGAACGTCGCGCACCGACTCTTCATCATCGACTATCAATATCCGATGGGAATGTGGGTTGGGTACTAAAGTTAAGTGACTATGAGTTTCGGCTTGCGCATTTGCTTCAGGTTTAATTGCGGCAGTAGGCAGCCTGAGCCGGAAGGCAGTGCCCTTTCCGACTTCTGATTCCACTTCAATGGTGCCCTGGTGCCGTTGAATGATGCCGTAGCAAACCGCCAAACCCAGGCCCATACCCGCTTTCCCCTTGGTGGTAAAAAAGGGATCGAAAACGCGCGATCGGACTTCGGGGCTCATACCTATGCCGGTATCGCTGACCGCGATCTCTACGGCATTTTTACGCTCTGTCGCAGAGAGCGTAAGGCGACCACCCTCAGGCATGGCGTCAACCGCGTTGAAAATCATGTTCACCAGTACCTCACGTAATTCGGACGGATGGCCCATCACCCAGGCGTCCGAATGGACCTGCAAGTCGAGGCTGATATGGACGTTTGCCGCTTGTGCTCGATCTTTCCAGCGTGGCCGTGTTATTTCATTGACGTCCATGAGTAACTGATCGACGGCGAGCGGGACAAAGTCGTGATCGCGACGCTGTCGCGCAAAGTCTTGAATACGCTTGACTGTGTTCGAACCATCCTCGGCGGTTTTGATGATAATGTTTAAGCCGCGTTCGATTTCCGGATCAGTAGTCTTTCTCAACATTAACTGGGCACGGCCAAGTATGCCCGCCAAGGTGTTATTGAAGTCGTGGGCTACTCCCGAAGCTAACTCGCCCAAAGCCGACATCTTTTCCACTTGACTGAACTGTTCACGAATGCGCTCTTGCTCCGCAATATAATGAGAGAGCTCATCGATGTGCCGGCGTGCCTGCTCTGCCTTCTCTGTAGAGGCCTGGACGTTCTTCAGATATGTCTTGTAGGTAAAGTAGATGATTGCCATGATAGGAGCAATCATCATCAGACTGTAGATCGAAAATCTTTCGAAGTATTTGGCGGCAACGCTAGCGATTGAGGCGCCCGCTAAATAACTAATCGATGTCCAGAGATAATGTTTGCGCCAGGTGGCCCAAATTGGCTGGTCAGTCTTACAAGCCGTATACAACGCGACCAGACCGCTGTTGCAAATGTACTGTGTCAGTGCCATCACGCATATGACACCAATCGAGATGCTGGCACGAGCGATTCGTCCCTGATCTAAAATCGAACCGAAACTGAGACGCAGTACGCAGACAGTGAGAAATGTTGAGCAGGCCATTTGGCCAGCATTGAAAGATAAGACTCGCAGCTTCTTACTAACGTAGAAAGACGAACATAAGCCGTCCAGGGCGGCTACTAACACGGCCGCTTCGCCGCCATAGAGCAGGATGACCAGGAAAATGATGGTATCGGCGATGGTGACCTCGCCTTTAACGTGTGGGATCCTGATACTAAAGCGGGAGGCAACCGTAGCCGTGGCCACAGCCAACCACAGAAAACTCCAGTCAAGCTGACGAAAAGACAGACGATACAAACAGAAAAGAACTATTGCGCCACCCAGGGCAACGGTGACATACAAAATCGGTTTGAAGAAACGTTGCCTCTTCATGACTGTTGAATAATCCGTTCTCAAAACGGTCTCTGTTGCGCCAGGTACAGAGTGTCATAAGTCTCCCGGAGTTTATATCCGGCTTTTCGGTAGCATGTTTGCGCTGCAGAATTCATCTGGTTAACGAGTAAGCAGACGGATTTTGTGCGACTCAATAGAGTGTTCGTTAGCTGAGTCATACATCTTGCGCCATAGCCGTTGCCACGGTGTTCTGAGCTGACGTAAACGCCTTCGATATAAATTACTTCGGGAGTATCGCTGACGATGTCGGCCTTAAATTTCAACCGTTCTTGCTCGACCGACACCCATACGCGTCGTTGTTCGACGCGCCGCGCACAGCGTCGCCGAAAGCCTTCCGGGTCTGCTTCGAGCGGATTAATTCCGCTCTCCTCGAATGCCGTCTGCGCATGAGCCGGCACAATTAGATCTAGATCCTTCAATGTCGCCGGTCGTAAGGAAGGGACGGTTTCAACGTTCGACGCCACTCGTTTCTCGAACAAGGAATCGCGACAAACCATTCGCGGCGTTTGCCCTCCTCTTACGTAGTATTTAAGAAACTGATTCACCTGGTTTTGCTCGCCGAGGACCGTGTGCGCACTGGGGCAACCCTGGGTCAGTGAGGCGAAAGCGGCTAAAGCTGGATCGGCTTCCGTCTCGAAGAGCGTTATATGACCGATCAAAGCCACACCCTGGAGACGTCCCTCAGCATCGCGGGAACCATAAAACCAACCGCGATTGAAGTCGCTTACGAGGCCGTTGTCACGTATCCAGCTCGTCATGATGAAGGTCTGACGGGGCCGCGCGGCGAGAAAATTCAGCACTTCACCCTTGTGACTGTTCACGAGACTATGAACTCGTTGATTACCAGCCGGGATTGGCGGGGCCGTTTTGTTTTGAGAGATAGTAGGCATGGTTGAGTCCTTTCCCAGTTATGGATGAGTCATTTGTGCAGAGTTGAACTCAAGTCTCAGTAGCTGAGACAATCGATACCCGTGTCCAGAACGACGTTCAGATTGGAGGTAAGATCGCCGTCGAGCATTGCGGCTTGCGCCTGAACATAGACATCACTCACGATCGTGCCATCACTGACGATGGTACCGTCGCTGGCAATTACGCCGTCGCTAACGATGGTCCCGTCGTTAATGATGACTCCATCACTAACGATTGTCCCCATGCTTAAGAAAAGCACCCCGCTGCTGATAGTAAGTCCGCTACTAATCAAAATGCTGTCACTGACGATTGTGCCATCGCTCACGATGGTGCCGTCGCTGACAATGGTCCCATCGGCGATGATTACGCCGTCACTGACTATGGTCCCATCGCTCACAATTGTGCCGTCGCTGACGATAGTGCCATCGCTAACAATCGTGCCCAACGCGTAAACGGGCTGATACTTGGTGATCAAGCCGGTACCCTTCGCCCAGTGCTGGCCCAGTATAATGCCTTGCGACCAGGTGAAGGTTTGTCCGGCAATGGTAGTCTGGGGGGTGGGTAGAATAAGCGTCGTCAATAATGAACTCCCAACAGGTTTGGTTGTTCCTAAATTCGTGCGTACCAACCGAGCCAGTCGCACGGCGCCTTCAATGTTAACTTCGCCTGCTCCTTGCTCGAACATATTGAAGCCGGAGAGCGGCTGAGCCGTGTACATAAGAATTGCTTTAACCATGTTCGGGGTCAGGGTCGGGTTCGCCTGCAGCAGCAGCGCCGCCGCGCCGGCGATTACCGGCGCCGACATCGATGTTCCACTGAGGTACATTTGATCGCGTGCAGCAACCGGGCTAATGTTTGCATCGAGTTGAGGACTTTGGCTCACCAAAAGATTGTTTGTAGACTGCGCGGCGATGATCTTGTTACCTGGGGCAACGAGATCGGGCTTAATCAGATGATCGTAATGCTTAAGACCCGCTTCATCGGTCCAATAACTTCGAGTCGGACCGCGCGAGCTGTAGCTGGCAATGCCATCGTCATTGCGCCCGTCCGTGCCAAAAGTATTGGCAGCGCCTACCGTAATAGCGGATGGTTCATTGCCCGGACAGTGAAGTCCTCCATAAACTTTTTGACCTGCGGCGTTCTTACCATTGTTGCCAGCGGCGGCAACAACGACAACGCCTGAATCAACTAAACGACGCACGGCGCGGCAAATCGGATCATTCTTGTATGAGTCAACAGCAGGGGTGCCCAGACTCATATTGACAACGCGAATGTTATAGGTGGTTTTGTTATCTAGTACCCAATCCAGTGCTGCCAGCGTGCTGGAGACTGTTCCGGTGCCGTTTGCGTCCAGCACCCGGAGATTAATGAGCTTCGCGTTTGAAGCAATTCCGAGATAGGTAGCATTTGATACGCGACCATTGCCGGCGGCAATGGCGGCGACGTGGGTACCGTGGCCGTAAGGATCATCCGTTCTGTTCTCGCCCGTGAAGTCCTGGCTAAAAACCACTCGGACGTTAGAGTTCTTGTCAAGAAAATCGGTGTGGCTCGCATAAATGCCTGAGTCAAGAATGGCGATTCCTATGCCCGTGCCGTCCACCCCACTGACGTTAATGCCGCTGGTAGTACGGGCAGCATCCGCTCCTGCTGTCGCCGAAAGGTGCCCCATTGATAGGGTCGGCCTGTCCAGCGAGACGTAAGACACTTCGTCAAAGGCCGCGACGGTATCAACAATACTCGCCGGCATTTCTACGGCATGCGAGCCAAGCTTCTGGAACGTCTTCCTGACATGCACGCCATTGCTATTCAGGACCGAGTTTAAGTCCCCGCTCATCGGCGCGCTGAGCTGAACAATAACTTTGACAGTGTCCGCGCTGCTGGCGCTGTGCGCTTTACCCAGCAAATCAGGCGATACTTTCGTCGGCTTACTTAGTGATTGTGCGCCGGCGCGGTCGTTGACCATAATTCCGCCGCTCAGACTGAGCACCAGTGATAAGCAGGTTAATATGGTTGCGGTGTAGCGTTTCATCTTTTTCATTTCATCTGTCCCCAATCGTCTTCAAGTTTTGCTTCGTTCTGTCCTATTACCGTTATCTGCGGGCCCGCAACACCCGCGACGCCTGTAATCCTCCATCACATCGAATCGCTGCTGACAAAAAAGGCCGTTCATCTTCGAAGAGAAAAGGAACGGCCGCAGAATTAGTAAGCAGCGTCCTTCGGGAACTCCCACTACCATATTCCACGGAATTGGAACTTAGGCTGGTAAGTGCATGCCGACTCGGGCTTTCGCCACGAGCCGGCTCTTAACGGTGACGGAATTCTGGAAAAGAACAGGCTCGACAGAATCGAGCGCACCATCGCTTCGCGAGTGGTGTGCCAAGGTATCTTAGGGACGAATTATTTGAAGAAAGTCCAGTAAAACGAGGGGTTTTCAACGTATCCCGATCCAGTGTCCTGCTCTTCCGAAATCTATCGATTTGACTTGGGGAGCCTCAATCTGACTGACTCGGTTGACCGACCCTCAAGGTCTGAAGGCGATGATCAATTGCGGATTCGCAGATAAAAAAACCGCCCGGTGGATCCCACACCGAGCGGTTCATCACAGGAGGAACCGAGTGTTATCGTGTGCCGCTGCGCCAACGACTAATGCGAGGCTCTTTCTGTTAGCAGCACGTCCGGAATAACCTCGATTGCTCAGATGAGTTTTGGCGGATTCAGGTTGCTAGGAGTGCTATCGCTTGATTTAGGTTGGGATTTGGCAGGCGACGAGCCAGAAATAACAAGTCCGCAGTCCGTCTTCCCCTCACTTTCTGCAGCACAATGTTATAATCCCGCACTTCATTTGCGGAATGTCTGTTTGTATTCAGCAGTTAACACTTAAGCATGGTTATGAGGTCACAAAAACCTGACGGTAAGCGTTTGCGAGTGGTGAGCGCGCCACAAAACGGGTCGGGCATGGGTGAAGGTCCCGAAACACCGGCTGTTGATTCGCAGCAGGCCAACTGTCCGTTCTGTTTCGGCACCGGAATGGAAGTTGTTCCCGGTGTCGGCGCCCACCGGTGCCGCTGTCAAACGCCGGATCATCGGCAACGTCTTTTCCAGGCTGCGCGAATCCCGCCGCGCTATCAGCACTGCACGCTCCAGGGTTACGTCGCAGGCGACGCTGAGCTATCAAAATGGGCGGCCAAGCGCGAAGCCCAGATAGTGCTTGACGAGTATTTGTCACTGGATGGCCGCGGACTGCTCTTTATTGGCGCAGTCGGCGTCGGCAAAACTCATCTCGCTGTCGCAATTCTGCGTGAATTGATCGAACGCTATCAGGTTCGCGGTCTGTTCTATCAATTCGGCGCCCTGCTGCGACAAATTCAGGATTCCTACAACCCGATATCGCAGAGTTCCGAATTAAAAGTCGTTCAGCCGGTTTTCGATGCCGAGGTGCTGGTTCTGGATGAGTTGGGAGCATCCAAGCCAACTGATTGGGTGCGCGATACGATGATGCAAATCATCAACACCCGATATAATGACAAGCGAGTGACGATCTTTACAACTAACTATCTTGATGTGCGGAAGAACGAAAAAGATACTGGCGAGATACTCGAGGATCGCATTGGTGTTCCACTGCGATCGCGACTTTACGAGATGTGTAAGACCGTGGTCATCGAAGGCGAGGACTATCGAAAACGATCACTGGCGCAGACGGTTTAAGATAAGACCAGGACCAGCTATTTTCAAGACTGCTTCTCAGTATAGCGCTTCCGACATTCCTCAACGGTCTGGCGCGCGCTCTCAGTGTCGTGCCAACCCGTAATCCGAGTAGTCTTTGCCTCTAACTCCTTATAGATCGTGAAGAAGTGCTCGATCTCTCGAAGCAGATGTGGATAGAGCTCGCTGTAGTCGCGCACATCGTTGAAGATCGGATTGTTCGTGCCAACCGCTAGAATCTTTTCGTCCTCTCTTCCCTGATCCACCATCTTCAGCATACCAATCGGCCGCACGACCATCAGACAACCCACAAAACTGGGCGCGTCCACTAAAACCAGCACATCGAGCGGATCGCCATCGTCGCTGAGAGTACCGGGAATGAAGCCGTAGTCTCCGGGATAATGAACTGGTGAAAAGAGGTTGCGATCGAGCCGAAAGACGTGAAGTTTCTTATCGTATTCGTACTTGTTGGTCTGCCCGCGAGGAATCTCGATCACTGCGTTGACTTCGTCCGGCGCGCTGTCACCGATCGGAAGAGCGAGATAATTTGTCATGATTCAGCGGCGGCGGATAAAGGGGTCGTCGCGCCAAAAGAAATTACAGAGTAGGTCGCGCGTTGTGTCCTCTTGCTTCCTCAACTGCGGTCTGGCAGGCGGCGTCATAGCGCGCCGTCGGCAAAGCTTCGAGCCGCCGTTCTTCAATGACTTTGCCGCAACGCACGCAGATTCCATACGAACCTTCATCGATCCGCATCAGCGCCTGGTCGATGTCCGCCACCATTTGTGATTCCTGTTCGCCCAGCTTCAAGGCAAGCTCCTCGATTACGTCACGCAAGGCCACATCGGCGCTCTCTTTAGCGCCGTCGCTCGCTGCATCGACAACGGCTGCCTGCTCGTCGCCCACCAGGCGCGCATGACGACGCAGCTCTTCCAACAAGAGCTTTCGAAAATGTTCCACTCTGGTCGATTCCATAGAAGACTTCACTCGCAAACACACTCGATCAAAATGCTTAGAAACTCCGGCCTGAGATTATAACCCGCGGCGACTCGCAGCAAAAGTGTCATAAGGTTGCATGTTTGATGCCTGTTGTGCTTTCATCCGACCCCGTTATCTCTGCAACCGATCAAGAACCTTGGACGTTACCACCGTCGCAATCATTGCTGTCCTAATGTTCGTCGTCGCGCTCTTGTATTCCACAGTAGGGCACGCCGGCGCCTCAGGTTATCTCGCAGCTATGGCGTTGTTCGGCACTTCGCCCGCTGTCATGAGACCCACTGCGCTCACGCTTAACATAATAGTTGCGACCGTCGGCACCATCCGATTTCTCCGCGCCGGTTTCTTTTCGTGGCGAACGTTCTGGCCTTTCGCGGTAGCTTCGATTCCGGCATCGTTTCTGGGGGGCTGGCTGACTTTGCCAATACCCGTCTACAAAGCCCTTGTCAGCGCTGTTTTGCTATACAGTGCAGTCAGACTCTTTTTCAGTGCCAAACAAGCAGATACGAAAGATACCAAACTGGTTGCGGTCTGGGTTGCACTTGTTCTCGGCGCGGCGATAGGTTTGCTTTCCGGCCTGACAGGCGTAGGCGGCGGGATTTTCCTGAGTCCACTATTGTTACTGATGGGTTGGGCCGGGACTAAAGAGACTTCGGGAGTATCAGTCACGTTTATTCTGGTGAATTCCATCGCCGGCCTTTTCGGGCATGGATTGTTCAGCCACTTCTCGGCGATCAGTTCACTGCCTCACGCAGCTTTCGTTTGGGCCCCGGCGGTACTTTTGGGCGGGTGGATCGGGACGGAGTTAGGTACGCGGCGCTTGCCAATCTCCGGAATCAGGCGTTGGCTCTCGGTGGTTCTAGTGTTGGCCGGACTGAAACTAGTAAGCGAGGTCGTGACTATTTTGCTCCACAGATGAGTTGAGCAGCCAACAAGGGGATCGTAAGTTCATGGTGGCCTGTGATCGCATAGCCACGACCCGCCCCATCAGCAGTCGGACGCCTGACAACATTCGTCAAGGGGCGATACGATTGGATGAAGTCAAGATTTGCCGTCGTGATATCGGTAAATTCGTTACCGAGATTGCGCACCAGCGTAACGCATTTCAGGAAAACTTCCGGCAGGGTTACTGCCGATCCGATGTTCAGGTAAACTCCGCCGCCGTGCATTCGTCTTACCAGCTCAGCCAGCAAGCGAAAATCAGTATGCGATGTTGCGCCGAGCGCCGCGCCATCTACGCTGGGATGAAAGTGTGCGATGTCACCACCGATGGTTATGAAGGCGGTGAACGGGACGCGGGCTTTGTAGGCGGCGCAAAGCAATGACATTTCTTCATATGCAGGCTGGCGATTAATCAACGCGCGGCCCACTGCCTCTCCCAACCCAATTGAATCGCGTTGACCCTGGCTCGCTGCTTCATTCAGAAGACTTCCTGTTTCTTCGGCGCCGCCAAACTCTCCTTCACCAAGGGTTGCGTCAACGTCTTCGGACGTGGATCCGACCATCGCGATTTCCGCGTCATGCACCAGCACCGAACCGTTCGCGGCAATGGCGGTCAAAAAACCGCGCCGCATCAGATCGATCATGACCGGTGCCAGACCGGTCTTGATCACATGACCGCCGATGCCCCAGATGATCGGCTTCTGTAATTCCCGTGCGCGCCGCATGCGGCTCGCCAGATCACGTAGGCTTTGCACCGCGAGAATGTTAGGAAGCGAAGAAAGATACTCGGACAGCGAAGAATCCTCATTTACCGACGTGACAAAGTCTTTGACCGTGACTTTGCTTGAACGTGAAGCGAGTGGATAAGTACTGACTTCGTCGAGACTGAGGGGTTGAAGATCTTCGTAGATAGACATGATTCGCAGAGCGCGCGCATCCTGCGTCCGATTCGCAGGCATAGATGCCTGCGTTTCTAGTTCTGTCAGTTCTATGCGGGAAACAGTTTCTTTTCAACCAGTTCGCAGAGGATGTGGCCGACCAGGTTATGCGTTTCCTGAACTCGCTGTGTGTCATTGCTCGGAACAATCAACGCGAGGTTGCAAAGCGCGGCAACAGTTCCACCGTCACGCCCGAGCAGGCCAATCACTTTTATGTCCTGTGCGCGCGCGCGTTCGCACGCGAAGACAATATTCGGTGAAGTTCCTGAAGTGGAAATGGCCAGACAAATATCACCTTTTGCACCGAGCGCCTCGACCTGTCGGGCGAACACATTCTCAAAACCGGTGTCATTCGCTATGCACGTTAACACGCCGCCGTCAGTTGTTAATGCAATGGCCGGCAGCGCGCGTCGGTCTTGCAGAAAACGATTAACCAATTCTCCCGTGATATGCTGCGCATCAGCTGCAGAACCTCCGTTGCCAAAGACCAAAACCTTCCCTCCCTCGTTGACGGCGCGGGCGATAAGTTCGGCCGCACGCTCAATATCGGCAGCATGAGCCTCAAAGAATCGGCGCTTCACATCGAGACTCTCGGCAACGATGGCTGAGATGCGATCTGACATGCGTTAACTGAAAGAATGGCAGGCGAAGTATATCACGCGACCTTCTTTGAGGTTTCGCGATCTATTCGGTTTTCTTTCCGACTACCGGGAAGCGCGCCTGTCGCGTTACCGTTTCGTTTGGCAGCTCCATTTAGTAGCGGCTTCAGCACCTGTCCCGTGTAGGATCGTTTGACCGCGGTGATTTCTTCCGGAGTTCCGCTGGCAACTACGCGGCCGCCGTGCGCTCCGCCTTCAGGCCCAAGATCGATCACGAAATCCGCACTCTTTATCACGTCCAGATTGTGTTCAATGACAATCACCGTGTTTCCGAGGCTTACCAGGCACTGAAGCACGTCGAGCAACTTGTTTACATCCGCGAAGTGCAATCCGGTCGTTGGTTCGTCAAGAATGCAAATTGTTCGACCCGTAGCTCGCTTGGATAGCTCTTTTGCCAACTTGATCCGTTGCGCTTCACCGCCAGAAAGAGTCGTAGCCGATTGGCCGAGTTTGATGTAACCCAAGCCGACGTCGAGTAACGTCTGCAACTTCGGCTTAATCTGTGGAATATTCTCAAGCAAGGGCAGCGCCTCTTCTACGGTAGTATCGAGAAGTTCGGCAATTGACTTGCCTTTGTACTTGATTGCGAGCGTTTCGCGATTGTAACGAGCTCCGCGACACACGTCGCACAAAACGTAAACGTCCGGAAGAAAATTCATTTCGATCCGTTTCAGGCCTTCACCTTCACACGCCTCGCAACGCCCACCCTTCACGTTGAATGAAAAGCGGCCGGGCTTGTAGCCGCGCTCGCGCGATTCCGGCAACATGGCGTAAAGCTCGCGAAGTGGGGTGAAAAGCCCTGTGTAAGTAGCGGGATTAGATCGTGGTGTGCGTCCAATGGGTGATTGGTCAATTTCTATCACCTTATCGATGTATTCCAAACCTTCAATCGTCTGGTGCGCGCCAGGTTCTGGCAGTGAACCATAAACGTTCCTGGCGAGCGCGCGGTAAAGGATGTCGGCAACCAGAGTAGATTTACCAGAACCGGAAACGCCGGTGACGACGGTCAACAGTCCGAGCGGAAACGCCACGTCGATCTCTTTGAGGTTATTGTGACGCGCGCCACGCACAGTGATTGCCTTTCCGTTTGGCGCACGTCGCTCAGCGGGAACGGAAATCTTCAGTTCGCCGCTGATGTATTGTCCCGTAATCGATTGCGGATTTGCCGCAACATCCCCTGGTGATCCCACAGCTACGACTGCGCCGCCATGACTGCCGGCGCCTGGGCCCAGGTCGACCACGTAATCCGCTCGCCGAATGGTTTCTTCGTCGTGCTCCACCACCAGCACCGTGTTACCGAGATCGCGTAAGGCTGAAAGCGTATCGAGCAAGCGACGATTGTCGCGTGGATGCAAACCGATAGACGGCTCGTCGAGAACGTAGAGCACGCCACGCAATTGCGATCCAATCTGCGTGGCCAGACGAATTCGTTGTCCCTCGCCGCCTGACAAAGTTGCTGACGCCCGGTTCAGCGTCAAATATCCCAGTCCGACGGTCTCCAAAAATCGCAGACGCATCTTAATCTCGCGCAAGATCAGTCCCGCGATCTGTTCCTCGCGCTTATCCAGCTTAATCTGATCGAACGCTTTAATTGCGTCCTCGATCGTCATGGCGGTGTATTCCGCAATGCCCCGACCACCCACACGGACAGCCAGTGAGTCTGCGCGCAAAATGATCGATAACGGCTTGCAGCGCGCTCCGCAAATACGCCGAGGCCGCCTTGTCGGCCGATCCCATAAAAGCCAGTTGCTCGGCGCTTTCATTGGTGTTTGGAATCAATCTTGCCGGATCGATTTCCAGGACCGATCCCAGACCGTGGCAATGCCGGCAGGCGCCGTAGGCGGAATTGAATGAAAACGAGCGCGGCTCGAGTGGCGGCACGTTAATTCCACAAATCACGCATGCCATTTTTTCCGAATATAACTTCTCTTCACCGTCAATGACGGCGACCAGGACTGCGCCATTGGTAAGTTTCAGCGCCGTACGAATCGATTCTCCCAGACGCTCGTTTATGCCGGGTTTGATCAGCAAGCGATCGATGACTGCTTCGATTGTATGGTTGCGGCGCTTGTCGAGCCGGATCTCTTCATCCAGAGAGCGCAACTCGCCGTCGATCCGCGCGCGTATAAAGCCGTCGCGGGCGAGTTTCGCCAACTCCTTTTTGAATTCGCCCTTTCGGCCGCGAACAATCGGCGCCAGGATCATGACGCGTTCGCCCTCGGGCAGCGCCACAACGCTCTGCAGAATCTGATCCACGCTTTGCCGGGTGATCGCAGCGCCGCATTGATGACAGTGCGGCAGGCCAATGGACGAGAAAAGCAAACGCAGGTAATCGTAAATCTCGGTGACTGTCCCGACTGTCGAACGCGGGCTGCGCGCCACAGTTTTCTGTTCGATCGAGATTGCCGGTGACAATCCTTCGACCGAATCGACATCCGGTTTTTCCAGTTGATCCAGAAACTGGCGCGCGTAAGCCGAGAGCGATTCGACATAGCGTCGTTGGCCTTCGGCGTAGATCGTATCGAATGCCAGTGAAGACTTACCCGAACCGGAAAGCCCCGTAATCACTGTCAATTTGTCGCGTGGGATGTCAACGTCGATGTTCCTGAGGTTATGCTGGCGAGCGCCTCGGATGGTGATGCGGTCAATTGCCATAATCCTTGAACGAAAGACGGGCGCCACAGAGAAGAAGTTTTGGTGACGCAGAACCTGCTATTCTAGCCGACTAGTTTCCAACCGAGCAAGCGCGCCTAACCGTGTCTTGACAGCAAAAATACAGCCACCTAGACTGCAAACTGTCTCTTTCATTGGAGTCCCTAAGTGAATCTTCCTAACGCGCTAACGCTGTCGCGAATTTTTATTGTGCCGCTGCTCGTAGTCGTTTTGCTGACGCCGCTGTCGGAGAACCTCGGCGTGCCGCGTTACATTCTGGGCGTTGCTATTTTTGTCGGGGCCGCGTTGACTGATTATTTCGACGGTAAGATTGCGCGCCGGCGTAAGCAAGTTTCCAAACTGGGAAAGTTGCTCGACCCAATTGCGGACAAGCTTTTGATTTCGGCAGCGCTGATTTCACTGGTTGAGAATCACTTGGCGCCCGCGTGGGCCGTTGTGATCATCGTGGGGCGCGAGTTTGCCGTTACGGGATTGCGCTCGATCGCTGCGACTGAAGGCGTGGTAATTTCCGCTTCGCGCATGGGCAAGTTCAAGATGGTTGCCCAGGTTGTGACGGTGGGTTTACTGATCCTTTCGTTGTCGCCGACAGGTGGAACGCCGCGCGTGTCAAATTTTGGCCGGCCCTTTCCGGCGATTCAGTTTTGGACAGTGCCTGAGCTGAGGACTGCCTGGGCTCATCTGGTCGGCCCGGAACATACAACCTGGAACGACTGGCAAGTACTCCTTTACACTGCCGGCCGAGCGATGTTATGGGTCGTCGTAATCTCAGCAATCTTTTCAATGTACGGTTATTTTCGCGCTTTCTTTACTGGAGTGGTTCGCCGTAAAGAGCCGAGTCCCAAGACAGTGACTGCGCCAGCCTCAGCGACGGTGCAATATCGCGAGCGGTGAACGGCAAATTGTTTTGACGCGGGCGTTGCCCGTCTCGGCAGATGGAGGTCCGCACTCAAAAAGAACGAGGCTCTTCAGCAAAAATGCTGAAGAGCCTCTTAACGATCCGCGATCGAACCCTCCCTAACGGTCGGGCTAGTGCCCCAAACCCACGCGCTTACGCAGGTGCTACTGACAAACTACCGACTAAGGCTGAGGCGTCGGCGATGGTTGTGCTTGCGGCTCGCGCCTCAACGTTGGCGGCGCGGGTTTGCTGTTATCCGGTTTCTGCGTGCCATCCGGCGTTGTGGTCGTCGAATCGTCCGGCGTCGGTTGTCTTCGCTTCAGAGTCGGTCGCCCAGGTGTCCCATCATCGCTGCCAGCAATCGCTCCGGTTGCCGAGGCACGAGCGTTTGAGAGACGCAAGAGACGATTCTTCACACGCTGAAACTCGGATGAGCTAATTACGTATTCCTCGCGCTCCGGAAAACGCGAGGCCAAAACCAAAGCCGCCGAGCGACGATCGGCCGGCGCTGGATGATCCATGAACATCTTGGCAATCGTGCCCGGTTTTTTCTTGTTCTTCGCTTCCAACTTCTCGAACATGGTGGACATAGCAGTCGGATCATAACCGGCAGCCCACATGTACTGAACACCGAGTCGGTCAGCTTCGGCTTCAGCGGCGCGAGTGAATTTCAGCATCGCCATACCTTCAAAAAAACCACCGCCGTTATAAAGCACATTACTGAGGATCGGACCCCCGAGGAGAATTCCCGCCAACATGCCGTAATTAAGAAGCTCGAGCTTCTTTTCGTTCTCCATGTAGTGCCGAGCGCAAACGTGCGCAATCTCGTGAGCCATAACGCCGGCCAGTTCAGCCTCGTTGTCCGCGGCGAGAATCAGCCCCTTGTTCACGTAGAAGAAACCGCCCGGCAGTGCAAATGCATTCACTTCGTCCGAATCGATTACTTTAATTGTGAACGGCACCTTGGCGTCCGAATGAAGCACGATATTCTGGCCTACGCGATTTACGTATTCGGTAATGATTGGATCGTCTACGAATTTGGCCTCCTTATCGACTTCTGCCGCCACTTGTCGTCCGATGCGAACTTCTTTTTCGGTGCCCGCGGCCATCTTTCCCCAGATGCCCTTATTGATGTTCCGCTTCCCGATCATGGTCGGATCTTCGTTTGGCGATAGTTGTTTATTGCTCGAAGATTGGCTGACTGGTGTTGGCTGAGTGCTTTGTGCGCTGCCCGCTTTTTTTTCCTGGCTGACTGGCGCAGTCGATTGATTCTGACCCTGTCCTTGATCCTTTGTTTGCTGCGGAGCAGCCAACGCCGCAACACTGCTGATCCAGAGACTCATCCCCAAGCCGGTTGCAATAGCGGCACGAGAGAAGAAACTTTTCATTTAAACCTCCAACTTCCGAGGCCGGGAGAGAAAGCCCGGGCTTAATCTCTCGGTGGCCGCAACCGACCTGATTGCGACCGCTTTCAGTTTTTAAGGAACAGCACCCCGAGGCGCCGGCACTGCTTTCAGCTAACGCACCGCTTTGATGCGGTGTCAACAGCCGAGGTTGCGCCGTGACTGAGGAACTTTATTCGCGCAAATTCAACTTGACCGGGGTTCGGCTTCAATCGGCATTATAGACCAGCAGAAGCGAAAAACCTATGCAATTGCGCGTGCTTCTGAGCGCATGCTACAGTCCGACTCCCGACGGCGACCTTGAGTCGCAACGCAACGAAGAATGAAAACCTCGAGACCCAAATTCCGTCTAAGTTCGCGAAGGCAGGAGTCTGGAATTTCGATCATTGGCGCGGGGCGCCTCGGCACAGCGTTAGGCTTAGCTCTTCATGACGCTGGTTACCCAATTGAACTCGTCGTTACCAAGCGACCGGCGAGCGCGCACCGGGCAGCAAAGGCAATAGGCGCCAATACTCAAGGCGTTTCAGCGGCTAAATTAGAGCAGTCCCATGCCGGGCAGACGAAGCGACTAATCGGCAGCTCGGTGATTTTAATCGCGACTCCGGATGACGTTATTTCCACGGTCGCTGAGCAACTGGCCACTATATTCGCGTCGACATCGGCGTCGCTGGAAGCGAAGATTTCCCGGCCACGTCATACAGCCTTGCATACCAGCGGAGCCCTGTCCTCAGCAGTCCTCCGGCCACTGCGTAGTCTTGGCTTCGCGACCGGCTCCTTGCATCCGCTGGTTTCCGTCAGCGATCCACTCTCTGGAACCAGGTCGTTTACGAAATCTTTCTTTTGTGTGGAGGGTGACATCCCGGCCGTGCGTACAGCGACTTCGATGGTGCGCGCGCTCGGCGCAGAAACCTTTACTATCGACCCCGATAGCAAGGCGCTTTATCACGCGGCCGCTGTGATGGCTTCCGGAAATGTGATTGCGCTCTTCGATATTGCTCTCGACATGTTGGAGCGATGCGGTTTGTCTCGGCGGCTGTCGCATCGAGTGCTGTTGCCATTACTCGAAAGCTCGGTAAGGAACCTGGAAGGGACAAATTCGTTTAGCGCTCTGACTGGCCCATTCGCGCGCGGTGACATTACTACGGTACAAAAACATCTGACCGCCATGGAATCGCGGAACTTGCGACCGGCGCTCGCAGCTTACCTGGACCTCGGGGCACGGTCAGTCGCGCTAGCCAGGAAGCGAAAGCCCAGGCCCGCAGGCCTCGACCGCCTTGCTCGACTGCTTTCAGCCAGTGCTAAAGAGTCTTTATAGGCGAACGGTTGGGCTCCGGTTTCTTTAAAACTTAAGCAAAAGCGAGGCTTCGGAATCTGGCCGTCGCCAAACCCAGACCTAATCGACCGCATCCAAGCACGCCGAGGGATGCGATTCCACTTAACAAAGCCTTAACACAAAAACTTGGAACTAACGCGCGACTTCGTGCGTCTGTACAAATGCGCCCGTCTTGTTAACAGTTTTTTGTCGAATTCGTCTTAACGAGGGGAGTTCTTAACAATGAGCACTGCAAAAGCTGCCATCGTTGAATCCATATCCAAACGTCGCCTGCGCGGTCTACCATCGCGGGTGCGAAAGGCGCAGCCGGCCCAGAGATTGGAGAAAATTAAAGAAATGGCGTCGGCATTGCTTGACGAGGCTGCCACGCTCGATCACGAGAATGCTTTGGCGGAAACGACCGCGGCAGTGGAGAACCTTAATCCGAAATCTGGTCTGGATTTCTTCAAAGAGGTTCGGCGTTTTGAGATGCGGCTGATTCGTCGCGCTCTCGAGCTTACCGGAGGCAATCAAGCCCGCGCGGCCAGAATGCTGGGATTGGGCACAACTACTCTCAATTACAAGATTAAGTCCTACGAAATGCTTTAGCTTTAGGACGCGGCTTCACCTCGGCCGCGACACCCTCAATTTACAGCTTCGGAAGCCTCGTCCGCCGGCGCAATCAACTGTTGTTCAGAGACAGCCAGCATCCGCTCGTCAAACAGATTGGAATCGATCAAGGTCTGCACCAGATACTGACCTGCCACGGGAAAGGTTACGTTTACAAAGAAACTGATGTTGTCGGCCGAGCCGTGGGTGATTTCAAATCGCGCCGGTTGCGAGACGACCAGTGCCTGTTGCCGATCGGGCATTAGAATCCGCACCTCGGAAAGATGCGCACCGTCTCCACGCCAGTGATTCACAACCGCGAGCTTTGGCAACCAGACGGGCAACTGCGGCACGACGATGCTTTGAAAAACGCCCATGTATGACAGCTTGTTTCCAACTTCCAGACGCACGTCGTCGCAAAGAAGTGTGTATAGCAGTTCGAGTTTCTGTTGCCTGGTCGTTTCCATTTGTTTTTCCGCCATCATCCTAACATCTTTTTGAAAATAGCCTCATCGATTACCTTCACACCCAGTTTATTAGCCTTATCAAGTTTCGAGCCCGGTTCAGACCCAGCCAGCACAAAATCCGTTTTCTTGCTGACCGATGACATGACTCGGCCGCCATGAGCTTCAATAAGAACGCGAGCTTCATCCCGCGTCATCTTCGGAAGACTTCCGGTCAAGACGAACTGCTTTCCTGCTAATTTTTCATCTGTTGTTGCCGGCGCCTGTTTCTCGACTTCAGTGCGCACGCCCGCTTCGCGCAAGCGCTCGCACAGGCGCTTGTTTCCCGGATCGGCGAACCAGTCGTGAATACTCTGGGCCATAGTCAAGCCGATCTCGTGAACATCGTCCAGTTCCTCGACCGTCGCCTCGCTCAAGCGTTCCAGCGAACCAAATTGACGAGCCAGGATTGCTGCAGTGCGTTCACCCACGTGGCGTATCCCAAGGCCGTAGATCAAATGCCAAAGGTCGCGTGTTTTGCCGGCTTCAATTTGAGCCAGGATATTTGACGCCGATTTTTTCGCCATGCGCTCGAGCGACGTCAGATCTTCCAGGGTCAAGCTGTAGAGATCTGCGACGTCTCTAACCATTCTCCTGGCAAGCAACTGCTCGGCGAGCGCTACGCCGAGCCCTTCAATACGCATCGCGCGCCGCGAAGCAAAATGCAACAGACGACCGATTAATTGCGCGGGGCAGTCCGCGGCCACACAACGTGACAAGGCCTCGCCTTCAGGACGGGAAATCTGCCCACCGCAGACGGGACAGCCCTTCGGCATGCGGAATTTCTTTTCCTTGCCGGTACGTTTTGGATGCGCAATCCCAGACGCTTAATTTCGTCTTCGTTGTGCAGCGTCGAGCGCGATACCGTGACGCCGCCGAGTTGCACGGGCTCGAGCATGGCCACCGGAGTTAGTGCGCCGGTTCGGCCGACCTGAACGATGATGTCGAGCACCCGTGTGGTGGCCTGGCGAGCCGCGTACTTATAGGCGACAGCCCAGCGCGGGGCTTTTCCCGTGGCACCGAATTCATCCTGCAATGCAGTCGAGTTCACTTTGACTACGACGCCGTCTATTTCGTAACCGAGATCGTCGCGTTTCGACTCCATCGCATTGCAGAAGTCGATGACTTCTTCGATGGATTCGCATAGTTTGCGATGTTCATTGACGCGAAGACCGGCGCGTTCCAGCCAGTTGAGAGCTTCCCAGTGCGTCGCGAACGCTTTGCGCTCGCCCAGGAGAACGTCATAAGCAAACATGTCCAGGCGGCGGCGCGCGACAATTGCCGGATCAAGTTGTCGAATAGTGCCGGAAGCGGCATTGCGCGGATTGGCAAAGCGAGGCTGCCCTTGTTCTTCCCGCTCCGCGTTGATGCGTTCAAATACTTTGCGCGGCAGATATACTTCGCCGCGCACTTCGATCTCATGTCCGGCTTTTGCGGCTCCGTTTCTTAGCTTCAACGGAATGCTGCGAATCGTGCGAACATTTGGCGTCACGTCCTCGCCCCGAAATCCATCTCCGCGAGTTACACCGCGAACAAACAATCCATCCTCGTAATGGATCGAAAGGGACAAGCCATCAATCTTCAGCTCGGTGACGTAATCAAAAGATTTCCCACGCGCAAGCCTGCGGCAACGTTCGTCAAACGCACGCAATTCGTCGATGTTGTAGCTATTGTCGAGCGAAAGCATTGGCCGGCGATGGAAGAATTCCGGAAAGCCTTCCGCCGGGCGGCCACCAACCCGTTGCGTAGGACTGTCGGGTGTAATGAATTCGGGATGTTCTTGCTCGAGCTGGCGCAGCTTTTCGATTAGCTCGTCATATTCGCGATCAGAAATTTCGGGATTTTCCTGGAGGTAGTAGAGTTCGTCGTGGTGCCGAATCTCGTCACGAAGTTCGTTAATTGCTCTTTCTATGGATTGTTGCTTAGCCAAACGGCACCATCAATCTCGGAATAATAAGTAGCGCGGAGTCTTCGCGTCACGCTCAAACGCCCGACAAATCAAACCCGCGCTCAGGGCTTTCAAGAACTCTTCACGCACACGCAACTGCTCCCGCTTCGCGATATCCGGAGCTGATTTTAGAAGCGCGGAAAAATCGGCCGGGATTTCTATTACTTCCGCGGGCGACTCAAGCGGATATTCCAGGTCTGCGGCCAGTGCTTCCACGCGCGGCGTGCATAATTCCCAGCTCGCAAACAGGCGGTCGCTGTCCATCCCCTTGGCGCCGGCCGACCTTTCTGCCGGGTTCGTCACATAATCCGTGCCATAGAAATTCACGGCGTAATCTCGAACCACCACGCCCAATCGATTCAAATTGAAGTGCGCATTACGCGCGCGCATCGGTTCAAAAGTCCACTTGATAAAGTCGCGACCTTCCGACAAAGCACGCGTTCGCTGCGCCCATTTAAGACGAGCGCCAATTCCATGATTCTGATATTCCGCGGCAACAGCCATCATGTGCGAGTAACCGAAAATTTCTGAGCCACGCACTGCCGCCAAATGATGCACGAAGCCGACGAGCCGGCCGTTAATGAATGCACCGAGTGTCCATCCGCCTGCCAAACGCGAGACGATCAAATGCCGCCGCGGCGAAATTTCCAAATCAGGAAGTCCAAAAACCGCGCGTTGAAGAGCAATACAGGCGTCGTACTCCCCTATGGTCGATACCTCGCGGATTTCGACGGCTCTCTCTCGCGTTTGCTTCAGCTCTTGTGAAGACATACGATATGATTAGCAGTAACTGCGCCCCAACAGCGCGGCTGTTTGTTGGTACACCGCCATGATATCACGCAGTTTTGATCGCCTGCGATTACTTGGGTGATTCAACTAAGTCTGCTTGTTCTGAGTGGTAGTGGGAAGCTCGATCAGGATTTCCAATCCGCGCGATTGACGGTTCTGAAAGCTCAGCGTCGCGCCGAGCAGATCGAGATTATGTCTTGCGATCGCCAAACCGAGCTCGCTGGTACCGGATCGTGAATTTGTTGATTCCAGATCAATCATACCCGCTCCTTCGCTTTCGATCTTGAGAATAAAACCTCTGGCAGCCTTGTCGGCCGTCATGCATATCGGCGCTCCGGAACGATTGCTCGCGATTGCATGGGCGAGCAAATTGTAGAGGACCTGACGAAGCTTGCCTCGATCGGAAACTATCAGGGGCAGGTCCGCTGCGACTTTCGACCGCACCTGGCAACTTTGCTTGCGGGCTGCGGGCGCAACCGCCCGGCATGACTCGACTAACAGATCCTCAAGCGCGAACTCTTCACGACGAAGCTCTGACTTTCCTGCTTCCAGCCGCGAAAGGTCGGCCAGTTGGTTCAGACTGGCCTGCAGTTGCTGGGCGGAGTTTTGAATTCTTTCGCAGAAATTCCGTTGCGGTTCATTAAGCTTTTCCTGACTCAACAGAATCTCGGCAAATCCCAGGATTGACGTAAGCGGCGTGCGTAGCTCGTGAGCCAGCCGCGCCAGAAAGCCAGAGCGATATTCGGCGAGCTGCCGCAGCTTTCGATTTTCGTCTTCCAGCGCGGTGTTGCGGACTTTAAGGCTTTCGATGGAAGCGTCGTTCGAATCGCGCCCTCTATCTTTTGGCGAGCGCACCGCGATGTTTGATCGTGACTGAGCCATTGAATTGCGATTGCCGGGAAACGTCAAGCAAATTATCAAAAAATGGAATGCGACTCAAGAAGGCTATGCTGGGCTATCTGGCAGTGTTTCAATCGTAAGTTGCGCGCAAACAAGCTACCCGGGGCACTAGCCCGACCGTTAGGGAGGGCTCAGTCTTCAAACTTAGCCAACTCGTCACCTTGACGAACAAGACATACTCGATCTCAACATCGCGTTCCTTCCAGAGATAGATCGTGATGCCGTGACGCACCGAAACATAATGAGACAAGCCAACGGAAATTCGCTGTCATCAAAGTCTCGCATATCGGGACCGACTCACCTTGAGCCCTCCCTGACGGTCGGGCTAATGCCCCGTTTTCCACCGCTCCAGAAACGCTACCAGGTCCTTCTTCATCATCTTTCGGGCTGCTTCGAACTCGCCATCGCTGCTGCTGTAGAGCAGGCCTCCACTTCCATTGAGAATCACAACTGCGGGCACTCCTTTCTCGAGCGGAATCTTGTACTTTCTGACGAGGTCAAGATTCTTGTCAGCCTCGCCGATATCTACGTGCACCAGCAGGAAACTCTCTTTCACGATTTTTCCGGCCGCGCCTTCATGCAATGCCTGGTCGAGCACATGACAGTCATAGCACCAGTTGCCGCCGAAGATAAGCATCACGCGCTTGCTTTCTCTTACGGCGCGCGTCAACGCATCATCGATTTCTTTAGAAGCGTCTGCGTCAACGGGATAGAGATCTTTCTTAACTGCGACGGGTTCGAGGACGCCGTTGTTGGCTTGCCGTACGTTAAGATTTCGTTGTTGCCTAACCTGATTGGCTATCTGCTCGATCATGGGCTTCAATGCCGGCTTTAGCTCGAAGCATTTCTTGAAATCCGTTTCAGCTTCAAGATCTCGGCCCGTACTGAGCAAAACCAGACCACGAGCGCCGTACGCCTCTGCATACAGTGGATTAATCTCAATAGCCTTGGCGAAATCAGCTAGCGCCCCGTTAAAGTCTCTCTTGTCTCCGCGCGCAATAGCCCGATTCAAATACGCGAGAGGATATCTGGGACTGATCTCAATCGCCTTGCTATAGTCGGTTATGGCACCGTCAAAATCATTTGTGTCATCACTTACGTCTCCCCGAAAAACGTAAGCCTCAGCAAATCGTGGATTGATTTCCAAAGATCTATTGCAGTCTCTCATGGCCCGTTGGAAATCTTCCTTCTTCGTCCAGGAAACGCATCGATTGGCGTAAGCAAAGGATTCACCTGGGTCAATCTTTATTGCACTGTCAAAATCGACAATCGCTTCGTCGATAAGACCCTTGTCCATTAGAGTGTTCCCCCGATTTACATAAGCCTTGGCGAACTTCGAATCCAACTCTATGACCTTGGTGTAGTCGGCGATGGCTTGGTCAAAATTCCCCTTCGCGTGCCAACTGATGCCGCGCTGATTGTAGGCATCAGCATATTTCGGGTTTATTTTGATAGCCTGGCTCAAGTCAGCAATTGAGCCATCAAAATCATTCTTGTCATGCTTGGCAATACCGCAATTGAGATAAGCTCCCGCTAGATGCTTGAGATTGTCAACAAGCGAAGTGTTTGTGCTTGAAACAGCGCCGGCGATCTTTATAGCTTCGGTACAATCGGCAATCGCCGCCTCAAGGTTGCCTAAGCGTCTTCGAATTTCTCCACGATTAATATAAGCAGGAAGAAACCCGGAATCCTTCTTAATTGCCTTGTCGTAATCATCAATAGCCGCATTCAAATCGCGGCTCGCTTCTCGAGCACGCGCGCGATTGTAATAGAATCCGGCATCGTTGGGATTTAGCGCGATAGCTTTGTCGAAGTCTTGGATTGCTCCCTCGATATCCCCTCTGCTCCGTCTCTCAAGACCGCGGTTGTTGTAGTCTTCAGCGCTCCGCGGAGTTTGCGCACTGATAACTTGAAAACTAAGGCCCAGGAAAAGCGTGCACAGAAAGTACGTTGCCTTCATCATTGCCGCTGAGTTCGTCTCGGCACGATAGTTATGTAAAATGTTTCAACTTTATGCAAGTTGCGGACTGTTATTTGGTTTCAGATGCCCAAGCGCACTGACATTCACAAAATTCTGATCATTGGATCGGGTCCGATCGTCATCGGTCAGGCGTGCGAGTTCGATTATTCAGGCACGCAGGCTTGCAAGGCCCTGCGGCAGGAAGGCTACGAGGTTATTCTCGTCAATTCCAATCCGGCAACGATCATGACGGACCCGGAAATGGCCGATCGAACTTACATTGAACCGCTCACGGTCGAATCAGTTTCGGCAATCATCAGACGAGAGCGACCCGACGCTTTGCTGCCCACTGTCGGTGGCCAGACGGCGCTCAATCTGGCGATTGCTCTGGCTGACGCAGGGGTGCTCGAAGAATGCGGCGTCGAAATGATCGGAGCGAAGCGCGAAGCAATCAAAATTGCCGAAGACCGAATGCTCTTCAAAAGAGCGATGGACGAAGCCGATTTGCAGATGCCGCGTGGTGGCTTTGTTAAGTCATGGGCCGAGGCGGTCGCAATCGTTGAAGAGATCGGTTATCCCGCGATTATTCGTCCATCCTTTACGCTGGGCGGCACCGGCGGCGGGACGGCCTTCAATCCTGAAGAGTTCGAAGAGATTGTGCGAAGCGGTTTGGCCGCGTCACCAATTCATGAAGTACTAATCGAAGAATCGATTCTCGGCTGGAAAGAATTCGAGCTGGAAGTGATGCGCGACTTGGCGGACAACGTCGTCATCATCTGCTCGATTGAAAACTTCGATCCGATGGGCGTGCACACCGGCGATTCCATCACCGTGGCTCCGGCGCAGACCTTGACCGATCGCGAGTATCAGCAGATGCGCGATATGGCGATTACTATCATCCGCAAAGTCGGCGTCGAAACTGGTGGCTCGAATATTCAGTTTGCCGTCAACCCGAAGAACGGCGAGATTCGCGTGATCGAAATGAACCCGCGCGTGTCACGATCATCGGCGCTGGCTTCGAAAGCAACGGGCTTTCCCATCGCGAAGATCGCGGCGAAGCTCGCGGTTGGCTATACGCTCGATGAAATCCCGAACGACATCACGAAGAAAACGCCGGCGTCATTCGAACCTACGATCGATTACGTCGTCACGAAGATTCCGAAATGGGACTTTGAAAAATTTCGCGAAGCCGAAGACGTACTTGGCACGCAAATGAAATCCGTCGGCGAAGTGATGGCCATTGGCCGTACCTTCAAAGAATCGCTCTTCAAAGGTTTGCGTTCTCTGGAAGCCGTCAAACCTTTGCGTTTGGAAGACGTCTCGAATGACGAGCTGCAAAGAAAGCTGGCGCGGCCAAACTCACAAAGGTTCTCTTATATCACTTACGCATTGGAGCATGGATGGACAATTGACGAGATTTATCGTCTCTCGAGCATTGATCCGTGGTTTCTGGATCAACTCAAGCAGGTAATGGAAATCCAGAAGCAAGTTGAAGGCAGGAAGTTGGAAGACATTCCGCTCGACCTGCTGCGCGCATTCAAAGAAGCCGCCCTGTCGGATCGCCGTCTTGCTTATCTGACAAAGCGGAGCGAAGACGAGGTCCGAGCTTATCGAAAAAACCTTGGCTTGATTCCAGTCGCTGCACGAGGCCGGTTACGAAACGATCATGGTCAACTGCAACCCGGAAACTGTTTCGACCGACTATGACACTTCCGATCGCCTGTATTTCGAGCCGCTGACGTTCGAAGACGTGATGAACATTGTCGATGTCGAAAAGCCAACCGGCGTGATTGTCCAGTTTGGCGGGCAGACGCCCCTGAATCTCGCAATGAGACTGCATGAAGCCGGCGTGCCAATCATAGGGACGTCGCCGGACTCGATCGATCTTGCCGAAGATCGAAAGCGATTCGGTGCGCTGCTTAACGATTTAGGAATTCCGCAACCTGAAAACGGCACGGCAACTTCAATCGAAGGCGCGCGCGCGATTGCCGGGCGTATTGGGTATCCGGTGCTGGTCCGGCCCAGCTACGTACTCGGCGGTCGTGCCATGGCGATCGTTTACGATGAAGAAAGCCTGGACGAATACATGCGCACTGCCGTCGACTTCTCTAACGATCGGCCGGTTTTGATCGACAAATTCCTCGAACAGGCCGCGGAGTTCGACGTCGACGCGCTTGCCGACGACAGCGCATGCGTCATCGCCGGAATTCAGGAACATATCGAAGAGGCCGGGATCCACTCAGGCGATTCTTCGTGCGTGCTGCCGCCGGTACGCATTGCCGAAGAGCACGTCGAGACGATGCGGCATTACACGCGCAAGCTCGCGACTGCGCTTGCGGTTAAAGGCCTGATGAATATTCAATTCGCAATCAAAGACGATCGCGTCTTTGTTCTCGAAGTAAATCCGCGCGCGTCGCGTACCGTGCCCTTCGTTTCGAAAGCGACCGGTGTTCCGCTCGCACGCATCGGCGCGCTGGTGATGGCCGGACGAAAGCTGAAAAACTTCGATTTGCCTGATGAACTGACCGTGGATCGCTTTTATATCAAATCGCCGGTGTTTCCCTTCGTTAAGTTTCCCGGAGTCGATCCTGTTCTCAGTCCCGAAATGCATTCGACTGGCGAAGTGATGGGCATCGGAGAAAGTTTCGGTGAAGCTTACGGCAAGGCCATGACTGCCGCGGGCGCGGGACTCCCCGAGAGAGGGATTGCATTCATCAGCGTCAACGAAGCTGATAAAGGCCAGGCGGTGGTGCTGGCGCGAAAACTTGTGCGTCTGGGCTTTGATCTGATGGCAACGATTGGCACGGCCGCGCGCTTGAGCGAAGTCGGCTTGGACGTCGCGAATGTTTTCAAAGTCAACGAAGGACGCCCGAACATCGTCGACCACGTGAAGCAAGGCGAGATAGCGCTGGTCATCAACACGCCTCTGGGTCGGGCTTCGCATTACGATGAACAAGCAATTCGTCGCGCTGCTTTGCAATATAACGTGCCCTGTGTGACCACGATGACCGGCGCGCAGGCCCTGGTTGAAGCGCTTTCATCGCGATTGGATTTGAAAGAGATCACGGTGCACGCGTTGCAGGAGTTACATGCGGTAAGCGCTTCGGCGACCTGAGTAAGAGCTAAAGGGCTTTGCCCGCTGATGTGCGGAAAGGCTGTGCCTTTCCGTTAACGTCCCCCCAGAATGTGGGAGGCTACGCCTCCGACAGGCGAACCGGGAGGCATAGCCTCATCCGGAAAATAATTCACTTGCCGGAAAGGCAAAGCCTTTCCGCACATCAGGCGGCGGAGCCGGTTGGTTTTCAAAGCGCGTGTACATCAATAGCCCCGAAACAATTGCGAGAATTCTTGATGAGTGCCGCACCATTGCTGTGGTCGGTTTGTCATCCAGCTCATGGCGTCCGTCGCACGGTGTCGCTGCTTACATGCAACGTGCCGGTTATCGAGTGGTTCCTGTCAATCCGAACGAGACTGCAGTGCTGGGCGAAAAGGCCTACGCTTCGCTCGCCGATGTCCCGGAAAAGTTTGATCTAGTTGATGTGTTTCGCAGACCTGAAGAAGCCGGCACGACTGTCGATCAGGCGATCGCTGTAGGCGCGAAGGCTGTCTGGCTGCAGGAAGGCGTGATCGATCACCAAGCCGCGCAGCGTGCAGTTGACGCCGGACTACTGGTCGTGATGGATCGTTGCTGGCTTAAGGAACATGCACGCCTGAAAATGTAAGGGCGGGGCTTGTTCCCGCCCGCTGGCTCATGCAGAAAGCCGGGCAGGCACAAGGCCTGCCCCTACAATGGGTACGATCGAATGTCAACACAAATCCACGCCGTTGTGATTACCGCCAGCGACGCCTGCTCGCATGGCGAGCGCGAGGATAAATCAGGGGAATCGTTGGTCGAACTGTTGACCGAGATTGGCGCGCACGTCGTTGCCAAGGAAATCCTCGCAGACGATCTCGAACCACTCACCGACAAGATCCGCACATATGCCGACCGCCCTGACGTGAATCTAATCATCACGACTGGCGGCACTGGTTTTGGTCTCCGCGATAACACTCCCGAAGCCACTCTACGCGTTATCGAACGCGAAGCACCCGGCCTGGCTGAAGCTATGCGGATTGAGACGTTAAAGAACACTCCGATGGCCATGATCTCCCGCGGCGTCTGCGGACTCAGATCGGGAACGCTGATCGTAAACCTGCCCGGCTCGCCGAAAGCTGTGCGTGAGAGCTTCGCAGTAATCAAGCCGGTTATAGATCACGCAATTGCATTGCTCGCGGGAGAATCTCACGATCAAGCCAACTAGATCGTTTTCGCGGTCGCCCAGACACATCGAAGTGATTTCGCGCTCGGATTAGTTTCGCGACGCAGCTATTTCGTAGTGGAGTAAGTCCCGTCAGCGACGGAATGTTTATAGATCGCGCGGTTGAAAATATTTCCAAAGCTCCGTAAGGAGCGAAATGTCGATCGCGATTGAATGAGACTTCGATTGAAAAACATTTCGCTCCTACGGAGCTGATGTTTTATCGGCCGGCCGGTAGCTATAAATAGGGGTAGGGAGAGGCGATTGGTTTCGCTCCCCCTCCCTCCGAACCGGACTGGCGGATCTCCCGCATCCGGCTCTCCAGTTGGGGTTCACCTCCGAGAGGATTGACGCTCCAACGCATGGGCCGTAGCAAGAGA
>WNGK01000483.1_pt1 | contig 40389 bp, 30 predicted proteins | sample 5400601 | NCBI WGS metagenome assembly WNGK01 (sample SAMN13153376, study PRJNA577476) | soil metagenome | isolation source: 60 cm soil or saprolite under Garry oak tree replicate 1 | place: USA:California | collected 2016-06-15 | reverse complement strand
AGGCGGTTCCCAGAGAGTTTCGCAGCGATCTCTTGCGCGCGCTGGCTCTCAACGGCCGCCATATCGAACGCTACCTGTCCACGTATTTTTCACCCAATACCCATTTGCTTGGCGAAGGAGTCGCGCTGTTTTTTATCGGTAGGTTGTGCCCCCAATTGCTTCATGCCGAACGCTGGCAGAGCAGGGGATGGGAGATCGTTCTGCAGGCGGCCAAGCAGCAGGTGAGCAGTGACGGCGTTTATTTCGAACAGGCGCTGCATTACCACGTTTACGCCCTCGACTTCTTCCTGCATGCGCGCATTCTCGCATCACGCAACGGAATGGGGATCCCCGCCGAGTTCGATGCGATGGTTGAAAAAATGCTTGCCGTAGTCGAGGCCCTGTCTCAGGCCGGCCCAGCGGAAGGCTTCGGCGACGACGACGGCGGCCGCTTGTTCGATTCCCGGCGCAACCGGACCGAACACATGACGGATCCGCTGGCTCTCGGAGCAGCAGTGTACGGACGTGACAGCATCAGATCCGCCGCCAAATTGACGGAAGAGGCGGTCTGGCTATTCGGAGAACGAGCGTTCGAAGCGGTGAAGACTCCCGTTGCGCGTGCGATTCATTCCCAAGCGTTTGAAGCCGGCGGAATCTATGTCTTCGCAGGCACTCATCCCCGCCCGCAAGAGATGGTGGTGGATGCTGGCCCGCAGGGCACTGGCCGCTGTGGCCATGGCCATGCCGACGCCTTGAGTATCCGCATGACAGTAGACGGGCGCCGGCTTCTGGTTGATTCCGGGACAGGTGCATACATTTCCGATACCAAAGATCGAGACCTGTTCCGAGGCACCGGCGCTCACAACACGCTGCGAGTGGACGGGCAGGACCAGGCCATTCCCGCAGGCTCCTTCGCGTGGGCGGAGCTCCCGAATGTCAAGGTCGAGTGCTGGGTGGCGGCAGATTCCTTTGATTTGTTTGTTGCCAGTCACGACGGCTACTGCCGCTTGGCTGATCCCGTCCTGCACCGGCGTTTTGTCTTCCGCGGTCCAGGCGGCCTCTGGCTGGTTCGCGATGTGTGCGAAGGGCGTGGCAACCATCTGATCGAGAGCTTCTGGCACTTTGCCGAGGATTTGACCGTCACACACCAGCACGGCGCAGTCATTGCAGCTCCAACCGAGACCGGGACGCGCCTGGTTCTTCTAAACGCCGGCAATTCAGCCTTCCAGGAGGAATTAGGTTCCGGTCTGCTGTCGCCGGCCTACGGCATCAAAAAGACGGCTGCAATGGCGCGAGTTTTTGCTTCGCTGCAGTTGCCGGCAGAGTGCGCTGTCATGATGGTCACCCAAGAGAGCGCATGCAACACAGGTAAGTTCGTCGCGATCACAACGTCGCAGCACCAAGCTCTTCGTGCTTACAGATATCAGATTGAAGAAGTTGCTCATAGTTCTCTCTTCTCTGGCACAGTTGGCTCGTGGAGCTTCGAATCCTGGAAATCCGATGCCGAGTTTCTATACTGGCGAACAGAACGTTCCCGGCTGGTGCAATTTGTAATGGTCCGAGGCAGCTTCGCGACTTGGCAGAACAAAAAACTTGTTTCGCAGTCAAGGGCGGTCGAGAAATTCGAGTGGCCGGATCGCACGGGGGATTTGCCGCCCGCTCCGTCTGAGGGAACCGAACTTGCTCCTGGCAGGGAGTATCTGAAATGTGTGGAATAGCTGGAATCTTAGAGCTGCGAAGAGAGACGCGAGTCAATCCGGGTGAGCTGCGCCGGATGTGCGACGTCATGTCGCATCGCGGCCCGGATGATGAGGGCATCTACACCGACGGCGGCATCGGCATCGGCATGCGCCGCCTGAGCATCGTGGACCTCTCCACTGGACACCAGCCGCTCAGCAACGAAGACGGCTCCGTCTGGATCGTGTTCAACGGAGAAATCTACAATCATCTTGCTCTTCGCGAACAGCTCATCACTCGCGGCCATTGCTATCGGACCCACAGCGATACCGAAACCATCGTCCATCTCTACGAAGAGTACGGAAACGATTGCGTCCAGCATCTGCGCGGAATGTTTGCCTTTGCCATCTGGGACGCCAAACGGAAGCGGCTGTTTATTGCGCGAGATCGTTTGGGCATCAAGCCTTCGTACTATCGCGTCGCTTCTGACCGGTTCGTGTTCGGATCGGAGATCAAGGTCTTGCTTGCATCGGAGGGGGTCCGCCCGGAATTCAATCGTTCGGCCCTGCAGGAATACCTGGCATTCGGATATTTGTCTGGCGAGGAAACATTTTACGCTGGCATCCGCAAGCTCATGCCCGGCCACTGGCTGGAATTAAACGCTGAAGGCGCGCTGCGTATCGAGCAATACTGGGGCCTGGCAGCCGCAGCCGACGATCCCGCGCAACCCGAAGATTATTACGTCAACTCCTACCGCGAACTGCTCGAAGGCGCAGTCAACACCCACTTGATGAGCGATGTTCCGCTGGGCGTTTTCCTGAGCGGCGGCATTGATTCCAGCGCGGTCGCAGCCCTGGTGACCAAGATCCGTCGCGAGCCGATTGAGACGTTTTCTGTGGGATATCCGGAACATCAGTACAGTGAACTGCCCTACGCGCGCACCGTGGCTCAACACATTAACTCGATTCACCATGAGGTTTCCGTCAGCCGCCGGGATTTTTTTGATGCACTCCCCAAGCTCATTTGGCACGAAGACGAGCCGATCACGTGGCCTTCCAGCGTGGCGCTGTTCTTTGTCGCTCAGCTGGCACGCGAGCGGGTGAAAGTGGTGCTTACGGGCGAGGGCAGCGACGAAACCCTTGCCGGATATTCGCGGTACGCATTCACGCTGAAGAATGCCGCCCTCGACCGCATCTATGGTGCCGCGGTTCCTGGTTTCATACGCCGCGGACTTCGCCAGTTCATCGCAAACTCCGCTCTAGTCGGCGCAACGGCGCGGCGGAAGCTGTCCCACACCTTCCTTGGGCTTGACGGCGAGTCCTGGGTCTCATTGTATTTCGATAATTTCTTCTCCGCATTCAGCGAACAGGATCAGTCGGGATTGTTCACCGACGATGTTGCCGGCGAGTTCGAGACTGGCGCTGCGTATCGCAACGTTCTTGGCTATTGGGAGCAGTCCAAAGGAGATTTGCTGCAACGCCTGCTGTACACCGATATCAAGACCTACCTGGTTGAGCTTCTGATGAAGCAGGACAACATGAGCATGGCAGCCTCGATCGAGAGCCGGGTACCCTTCTTGGACCATGTGCTGGTCGAGTGGGCGATGCGGGTTCCTGCGAGTGTCCAAATTCATGGGACGACCGGTAAGCGCATCTTGAAGAAAGCCATGGAAGGCCTGTTGCCCGATTCAATTCTCTACCGCCCCAAGCTGGGTTTCCCAACGCCCTGGAGCGGCTGGTTGGCCGGACCGCAACTCGACGAGATTGAGCGCATGCTCCTAGGGCCACGCAGCCTGGAGCGTGGCCTGTTCAATCGCTCGGCCATCGAAAAGCTTTTGCGTGAGCACCGTGCAAAATATCGTGACCACTACGACCGCATCTGGCGCTTGCTGAACCTGGAGCTCTGGCATCGCGCCTGCCTGGAAGGGGAATATCGCGGGAGGAGTGAGACCGGCGAAAGACGAGTTACTTCGAGTGTGTAGCCCCGGAGGCCCTCGTCCGGGGTGGCGTAAGGCGGATTGATTTGCGGAACGTAACGGGCGCAGATGGAAGGTGTGCCGTCCCTAAAGGACTCGTGCGCCCTGCTCCGAGACTCGACCGCTGCCACCGAGTCGTCGCTAGTGGTTACTATTGCCGCTGGATCAGCAATGCCACGGCGATCACCCCGCCATTGTGGGTTACTCGTCAATTTATCGATATTAAGAGCTTGGAGACATCCTCTTGCTGAAACGAACGGTAAAGAGTGTAATTCGAACCTTAAGTCCCGTCTTCGTCCGAAATCTGCCGATCGAAACCTGGCCTGGATGGCTTGGCCGGGTCCACGGCGTGAAAATTCCCGCTTCTCTCCCGGTTCAGCTTCAGCCTGCGCCAACCGGACACGCCAACATCAACATTCTTACCCAGATGATTGAGAGAACGAAACTCTTAAGCGGCGCCATCGCTGACGTCGGAGTTTACCAGGCCGGCAGCACGGTGGGCATGGCGCTACACATGCGTGAGCGCCGCATCCACAAGCGAATCTACGCCTTCGATTCCTTTGAAGTCTTTAATCCTAAATCCGTGGCGAACGACATGCCAGTTGGGGGGAATGAAGACGCCACCTGCATGGATTCAGCAATACAACGCTGGATGCGGTCAGAGCTAAAATTCGCCGTTTCCGGATTGATAAGATCGAACTTGTACGGGATATCTCGAAAAGACATTCCCTCATCTTCCAGCGGACGTGAGGTTCAGCTTCGCGCACGTGGATGTAAATCTTTATGACTCGTATCGAGAGTGTTTGCACTTTTTCTATCCTCGAATGGAGCTGGGAGGCATAATCCTGTTCGATGAATATAACGACCCTCCGTGGCCAGCCTGCAACAAAGCAGTGGACGAATTTCTCGCGGGCAAGCCGGAAGCGTTGAGAATGATTTGCCGGGACAACTACCAGAAATGGTACTTTGTGAAAAATAACTCGCCGCTTATAAACCCTGAGTTAGTGTTGCTGACCAACCTTCAGTATCGCGTTCTTAAGAAGATCTCTCCGGGCGCGCCCGACTGCTGCAGCGGACGGGCCTACGAAGGTAAGTCCAAACTCGCGGCTCTGATGGGCAGCGAATTTCTCGACCAAATCAACGGCAAAACCATCATTGATTTCGGCTGCGGGGAAGGAACCGAGGCCGTTGAGATGGCTCAAAACGGTGCCAAGCGCGTGATCGGGATTGATGTCCGCGAGGACCTCCTGGAGCGGGCAACACGGAACGCCAGCGCCGCGCGGGTTCAGGACAAGTGCCGGTTCGCAACCTCGACGACAGAGCTGGCCGATACTATTGTCTCGATCGACTCGTTTGAGCACTTCTCAGACCCAGCCGCGATGCTGGCGCTCATGAGCACGCTCCTCAAACCCGAAGCGGAGGTCTACACCAGCTTCGGACCGACTTGGTATCACCCTCTGGGCGGGCATCTGTTCTCCGTTTTTCCATGGGCACACCTGATCTTCAGCGAAGAGGCCCTTATCCGCTGGCGGTCTGACTTCAAGAGTGACGGTGCAAGGCGTTTCAGCGAGGTCGCCGGCGGCTTGAACCAGATGACCATCCGCCGATTCAAGCACTTGGTTGAGGAAAGTCCGTTCTGTTTCGCCAGCCTGGAATTTGTACCGATTCGAAAACTCGAGCGTTTGCACAACCGCTTCACCCGCGAATTCACAACTGCGTTGGTGCGTTGCCGTCTGGTGAAGCGACCATGACCTCTAGAGGAGTGAACACGGGGCGAGGTCGCCTTTCCCTCCAAAATCAAGGACGTTCAGTCGTTGCATCCGCCCATGCTATTTCCACACTCAGAAATTCCTCGGCAGTCCATCGCCATCCCCCGCGTGAAATGGAAACGAAGTTTTATTTCGTCAAACGGCTGCACCAATCCCGCCAATTTCTTTGAACAGGCCAGTATGAAATTCGATTGCGTTTTGACGAAGCCTGCGGCTTCAAGCGCATTGCTCGAGTGGCGACCGGTTTGTATTTGGATCGGAGATCAAAGTCTTCTTGCGTCAGAACGACTTTGCCAGATTTCAATCGGTCGGCTCTGCCCGAATATCTGAATATCTCGCGTTCGGATATTTATCCGGCGCTGACACGTTTTATTCAAGCGTCAGCAAGCTCATGCCGGGGCATTGGCTGGAATTGACCGACACGGGTAAGCTGCACGTTGAGCAATATTGGGATTTGCAGGCGGTGTCCGATGAGTCTCCACAGGGCGAGACCTATTGCGTACAGTCCTATCGTGAATTGCTCGAGGGCGCGGTTAACAGCCACCTGATGAGCGACGTTCCGCTCGGCGGGTTCCTGAGAGGCGGAGTGGATTCGAGCCCAGTCGCAGCGCTGATGACCACAATCCCTCGCGAGCCGATCGAGACCTTCTCGGTCGGCTATTCGGAGCAGAACTACAGCGAGCTTCCGTACGCGCGCAGGGTGGCACAACACATTAATTCAATCCACCACGAGGTTTTCGTCAGCCGTCAGGATTTTTTCACAGCGTGGCCTAAACTCATCTGGCACGAAGACGAGCCGATTGTGTGGCCATCGAGCGTGGCATTGTTCTTTGTTGCACAATTGGCACGCGAACGGGTCAAAGTCGTGCTCACAGGCGAGGGCAGTGACGAAGCATTGGCGGGCTATTCGCGATATGCCTTGAGAACGACCAAGCGAAATTACTCGCAAACGGCGGTCACGTCCAGTGTGCAGCAGGTTATCCGAACAGACAGGTCCAAGCGAGTTTTGTGCTTTCCAGGTACCAGGTCTTCGCCGATAGCCGCTCGCGCCACCATCCATTTGCGCGAAATTCAGGATCGGGCACACCCTCAATCCACAACCGCAGGGATGGATCCTGCTTACGAATGGTCTTCCTCCAAATGATTCCCGCACGCCGGCTGTGATAATTCGAGGTGACAATGGCCACAGCTTTCCACCCGTGGCCCTGAATGCACGGGGCAAGCGCCGCCGCTTCCTGCTCTGTCGAGTTCACTCCCGATCCCGTCTCGCAGAAATCTACTCGGCCGGCGAGATCCGCGCCATAGTTCTTTTCCAGATAATGCCGTGCAGACGGCGCGACCGCTTCGCCCCAATAGGATTCCCGTGGCACGCTGAGAACCAGACGTTCCGCGTGACCCTGTTTCAGGAGATCGATCGCTCCACGAATACGAGCAAGTTCGCCGGCGATCGAGCCTTGCAGGACGATGGCGGCATCCACGCGCGGCGGCAAGGGATCGTTTGCGATCAGTAACGCTGAGCCCCACCGCATAACTGCGGCGATGGCGAGCAGAAGCAGAAGAATGCCCCACACCCAACGACGTCTGCCGCCCGTGATGCGATCACGGTCGTGGTCAGCCGAAGGCGAGGGAGAGTCCATCGCTATTCCCGTGAACTTCCAGCGGCTGTGAATACTTCGGTGGACGCCGTCTGGTTCCTCGATGCTGCGAGTCCGTAGACCGCCAGCCACTGCTCGCGGATAATCTTCCAATCGAAGCGCCGGGATTCTTCATAGGCTTGCTGGGCCAGCCGGGATGCCAGCGCAGGATCGTTCAGAAGACGCAGAACATTTTCCGCTAAGGCGTGCGCGTCACCCGGAGGCGACAGAAGCCCGGTGCGCTCATGCTCAACCAGATAGCTCATCCCCTCCGGCGCAGTGGTCACGACTGGCGTTCCGCAGGCGAATGCTTCCATCACTGAGACTGGCATGTTGTCCAGCCAAGAAGCATTAATGAAGATATCTGCCGCGTCGTAGTATTGCCCGATGGTTGCGCGCGGCGCCACCCCGCAGAATGTGACCCCGTCTAAATTCAGTTCGCCAACGAGAGTGCGAATCTGCTGCTCCGTAGGTCCGCCTCCAACCAGATCGAGCCGCGCTTCCGCGCATGACTTCCGGATTTCTGCGAAGGCGCGCACCACGACATCGACTGCATAGTAGGGGTGAAATCCGCGGGTACACACAAAATGAGGACGCACTGGCGAACGCCGGCGAAACGAAAATTGTTGCAGGTCCACAATATTGGGTACGGCCGTGGCAGCGAGACCAAACCTGCGGAACACACCAACCAGGTAACCCGAAGGCACAACAAGTTGGTCGGCGCGGCGGAGCACAGAACGCGCAATCGCCGATTTCGAAAGGTGGTCGCGAGCTTCTCCGCTATGGTAATGGATCAGCGCTTTCTTCCCGCGGAGGTGGGCAATAAGCCACGCCTGTGCAGGCGCAACCAGAAACGACGAGTAGGATGCGGAGAAAATGTGGGCAACTTCAACATCCTTCAAACCCCGCCATAACGCCCAGAGATAGAACGGTTCCCTCACCAGCGTACGTAATGCAGGAACGTGTTCCACACATGCCAGCCAGCGCGGCAGAGGCGGATCAATGGGAATGAGCCTGGCATCAATGGCTGAATCATCTCGCCAATTCCGGAGTAGCAGGTCTGCTTGCACGGATTGTCCGCCGACATATCGCAGCGATGCGGCCACGACCGCGATGGGCAGACGCTTGGTGCCCGACATGGAGCGAACCTCTCTTGGCTGCCATCGTTTTCTTTCGAGCAGTTCGGCGTACAGGGCCTCATGCCGTTGACACATGCCTGCGACCGTGTAGTTAGCGCGCGCAATTTTCCGTGCCGCCTGTCCCAGCTCGACGCGTCTGGCAGGATTCTGCGCCAATCCCGCGATTGCGTCAGCGAATTCCTCCTCATTCTCAGTTGCCACCAAGATTCCCGTCTGTTCGTCCACCAGTTCGGGATTGCCGCCGACCCGGCATGCGACGACCGGAAGTTCCGCCGCCATGGACTCGATAATGGCGTTCGAGAGACTTTCGGAAACTGAAGGCAACACCGCAATATCTGCGGACCGAAGAACGGCGGGGACGTCATGCCGCTCCCCCAAGAACTGAACTCGATCGCGGATGCCAAGCGTCTCCGCCTCGCGCTCCAATTCCGACCGAAGCGGTCCATCGCCAACCAACAAGATCTCGAGATTGGGCGCGCGATCTCGCAACCGCGCCATCGCGCGCAGCAACAAACTATGGTTTTTCGACCGCGTGTTCATGCGCGCGACCATGACCGCCCGAATGGTCCCCGAAACGCGGGGAATTGCAGGCACCTGAGGAGCAAATGCCGCTTCAGGCAAGCCGTTGGGAATCACGATCAGCCGGTGCTCCGGCACACCTTGCCGAACCAAACCCTGGGCGGCTGCCCGAGAGTTACACACCACGGCATCGCACCATCGCAGAACTGCCGCCTGCGCTCGTGACTTGTTAGAAGTCAACAAGTCTCCGAGTTGCCGCTGGCTCCCAATCACTACCGGCACTCGCGCCCATCGCGCAGCCGGAATGAGGACGAGGTTCGTATAGAAATCGAACGCGTGAGCGACGGCGGTCTCGTGCCTCCGCAAATGCCGTGCCAGCCGCCAGCGCGTGCGCCAGGAATACAAATTGTAGAGATTTCCCTCCAGGGGAAAACTGCCGACCTCGTCCAAGCCTTGCCGGAACCTGCCCGCTTGCGCGATACAGCCAAGCTTTACGCGGTAACGTACTCGATCGAGAGACTCCGCCAGGGCCCTGAACTGGCCTTCACTGCCACCAGTTTCAAAGCTGTTGGTCATAAGAAAAATGCGGGGTAATTCAGCACCAGGGGTTGATGCTGGCGAGCCGGCAGCGGCACTCATCCTATTTCACCGCGCAATGCAATGGCATGATCGAGCTGCTGACTGAAACTGTGAGTGCCGAAGTTATCAAGAAAGTTGCGATGCCACAGCTCCAGCATGAGCAGACGCCAGATGCGGGCGGATTGATCGCGCCCGCCGTGAAAGTGATCGTGAAGCAGTTGGCGAATCGCATTCGGGTTGAAATACCCGCGTTGTAGCGTTCTTGGCTCCAGCAGAACTGTGTGGATCATGTCTTTCAATTCATGCCGCATCCACTGGACCAGGGGCAGGGCAAAGCCCCGCTTGGGGCGGTGCAAGACTTCCCGGGGCACGCCCACTCGTTCTGCCAGCTTTTTGAGAATGTACTTCTGTGCTCCGCCACGAATTTTCCATTCCACCGGCAACCCCGCCACCCACTCCACAAAAACGTGATCGAGCAACGGAACTCGCGCTTCGAGCGAGGTGGCCATGCTCATCCGGTCAACTTTGGTCAAAATGTCGCCCGGCAGGTAAGTTTTGGTGTCCAGATAAAGGATGCGGCTAACTTCATCGCGGGCAGGAGCTTTGCGGATGTATTCACGAAAGACCTCCAGAGGATCGTTGTCGCCTTGGCCCAAGGCTACGAAATCCGGAGAGAGAATCCCCATCTCTCGCTGGAATGGCTTGAGGGTAACGCCCTCGATGTAGCGCTCGTCCCAGGGCAAAGAGACGCTGTAGGCGTAGTTGCGTCCGGGCCACCTGCGAGGAAGCCGGCCATACACATGCTGCCGGTACCATCTGCCGAAAGCGGACGGGATCCAAGGCATGGACCGGTAGTACAGATGTTTGCGGTAGCGCTCATATCCGGCAAAGAGCTCGTCCCCGCCGTCGCCCGACAGAGCAACCGTGACGGATTTCCTTGCCAGGCACGAAACATAGTAGGTCGGCAGCATGGACGAATCCCCGAATGGTTCTTCCAGCGAACGAGTCAGGGCTTCGACCGTTTCCACAACATCCGGTTCAAGAATTAATTCCTGATGCTCAGTGCCAAATTTCTCTGCGACCACGCGCGCATAATCCGCCTCATCGAAGTCCGGATGTCGGAAACCAATGGAAAATGTCTTGACCGGCCGGGAGCTGGCGCGCGCCATCAACGCCACGACCGTCGAAGAATCTGTTCCGCCACTGAGCAGCGCACCGAGCGGCACGTCAGCGATCAAGCGAATTCGCACCGCCTCTGCCAGGCGCCACTCCATCTCCTCCAGACATTCGGTTTCATTTTTTGGAGGGTTCGCACCGTAGGCAGGCAGGTCCCAATAAGGCCGGATCGAAACCCGTCCGTCTTCATATTCCAGAATGTGTCCCGGAGGCAATTTTTGGATGGGGGCGAAGGCGCTGAGCGGGTCGGGTATATATCCGAAATAGCAGTATTGTAGCAGGGCGGCCTGGTTCACTTCCGCGAGTTCCGGAGCAACCGCCAAAAGCGATTTGATCTCTGACCCGAAAAGGAGGCGGCCGTTGTTCGAGCAATAATGCAGCGGCTTCTTGCCCAGGCGATCGCGGGCTATGAACAGTCGCCGTTTGCGCTCGTCATAGAGGGCGAAGGCAAACATGCCGCGAAGTTTCTGAACGCATTCCGAGCCTAAGTCTTCGTAGAGGTGAACAATAACTTCGGTGTCGGTGTGAGTGTAAAAGCGATGTCCGCGTGCCTCGAGTTGCTTGCGCAGTTCGGGAAAATTGTAGATTTCGCCGTTGAAAACGATCCAAATGGTCCGATCCTCATTGAACACAGGCTGATGGCCGCCGCCGAGGTCAATGATGCTTAGGCGCCGCATGCCCAGTCCAACGCCAGCTTTCACGAAGATGCCTTCGTCGTCCGGGCCACGATGCACAATCGCTTGACACATCCGGCGAACCAAGGCCGTCTCTACTGCGCCCGCAGCCTGGTCGACTACACCTGCAATTCCGCACATGGCCTTATGCCTTGAGGACCGCGCGCGATGTGCTATCGGGCTCAGGAGTTGAGTTTGCGCGGGTCGGCTTCAGGCGATAGTCGCGATAGTTGCCCGGGTTGCCTTCTCGCCCGTCGCAGGCGGCAAGAATGATGTTGGTCATCTCGCGGGCAGTTACGAAATGAAGAGTCTCAGAACGACCTTCCGCTCCCTCCACCAGGTCGCGGAGGAACTGCCGCATCGGCTCACCCACCAGACAATGCTGCTGCCCCATATCCATGCCGTGGCAATGCAGCTTAATGAACAACCAGTCGGGACGCCCCTCGACCGCAATCGCCGCGCGTTTCCAGAGGTGCAACCGGTGAAGGGTGGGGGGATTGGGTCCCGTAATCGCTCCGTTCTCCACCCTGCCAAAGCGCGAACGCGGGGAGCGCCTGAAATCCAGCAGCAATGGCCCCTGCAGGATCAGCGGAAAAATAGTCGGGCGTCGTTTGGCTCTCAGGTTGTGACCCCGGCGATGGGGTGCGGCTTGGCTCAAGGGAAGAGCGCATTCGTGGAGCGAGTTGATCTTGGCGGTCTGCGCAGGATGAAATGCCCCGGTGGGCAGGGTCAGATCGGCATAGCAGCCGGTCTCGGCAAGAATCTGCATTTCCGAGTCCACCCCGCAGGCGCGCCCGCCCGCCGAATTGGCGAGCGCGAAATTGCCGTGAACAAAGGCGTATCGGGGCGTGCGGGTATCGTCCAGATAGGACAGACATTGATGCCGGGCGACGAGAAGGTCGCGAAATTCGAGCAGCTGACGACGGGTATTTTCAGCTGTGTCCGGGCGCTGGGCTCCGTGGTGCAAATGGATCTCAACTTCGCCCCAACCAGCGTGACAGAATTCGGCCAAGCGATCCAGGTGCGCGCGGTCATATTGCTCGGCGGGGAAGAAGTACGTATGCGTCAGTGGCAGGCCCTCATGGTCACGCCACTCACCCAACAGCCGCGCATACTCCCGGCACCAGCGTTCCAATCGCCGCTCTTGCTCCTCGTACGGGGCGCGGGCCGCTCCCCGGCCAGGAAGATAACTGGGTTCAAAGTGGTCCGCCAAGGTGAAGATCAGGTGAACCCGCCCCTGCGGAACCCTGCGCGTCAAACGCTGCCAAGCGAAAGACGGCAGCCAGCGGAGGGCGTTTGAGAACTTGCGCCCCAATGGCGGCTGCTCCATAGCTCTCAGATTTTCGGCCTGCATTGTATGCTTCCCCAATTCACAATCCCAGCCGCGGCCTTTACGGCTGAACTCACCATATTCGCGAAGGACCGGTTCCTTCGCGGAAGGGCTTCCGGCCTCGCATCGCCAAAGGAATGTGCCCAACCGTCAGACCCTCCAGGCCACAGCTCTCAAACCAACGAAAGACCTCTTCGTAAGTATGTTTGGATTGATACTTGGGGGAGTACCAGTCAAGTGTGTCGAGCATCCGTGTCTGCGGCTCCGGGTGCCGCGACACTGGAAATACGTTATGGAGGAAGCTAGCCAGCGGCCGACCAATGCCATGGACTTTCCGCAAGCCTTTGTCTAAATAATACAGCGGCGGCACCACAATTCGCAGCAAACTGTGCAATCTGCGAATAGACATCCGGTGCGTGATTTTGCGGTATTGATCGCTAAAGCGATACCACTTGTTGTACCCGCTGTACAGCCAGACGGCCAAAGTCCCGCCCGGCTTAAGATACTGCGGGAGAATTTTAAACGCTTTCTCGCAATCGGGGGTGTGATGCAGAACCCCGATGCTGTAAATGACGTCGAAGCTTTCTGGCGCGAAAGGCAATTGGAACAGGTCAGCCTGGTAGCCAACGAATTCGCGCTGTGTCAGGTTCCGGGCGGCCACCTCCACTGCGGTGCTTAGATCAATGCCCACTACGCGGGCACCCCAACGGGTGGCGACTTCTGCGAAACGGCCCATCCCGCAGCCAACGTCCAAAACCAGCTTCCCGTTCAATTCTTCCGCAGTAAACTTTGTTTTGGCGCAGAAATCATTCTCCGATAGGTCACGGTCGGTTCGGTCGAGTTGGGTCTGAGAGTACTGCTGCCATTGGTAGCCGAAGCTCTCGGTATAGCTCTCCGCCTCCACAAACCGCACCAAACCGCGCACCCCCGGGAACAGGCGCGCGCATCCTAAGCAGCGGTAACCGTCACTCTCCTCGCGCAACTCCGCTTTGCAAGCGGCGCAACGCAAGATCTCGCGCAGCTCAGTGGCTAAAGGTAAGAGTACTTGTTCTCGTGTGAGTTCCATAGGAATCCGATCGCAATGGAGGCATACTCGGCCGGTTAAGATTCGCTCGTTGACGTTCCCGCACGATGGCTACCAGCACTGAAGTGTAACCCACCGTGAAGTAAGGAAAATACTGGTAAGCTTCGGGAGAAAAACAAGCGCCCACCACAAAGCCCACCAAGGAACTATGCAAGGCTGCCACCAGCAACTTGGTTTCATGATCAAGGTCGCGGACTTTGCCCAAAAACCGAAGGTTAGCGAAGCCCCGCCAGAAAAACAGCAGATACAGAATCAAGATGGGAATACCGCCCTCCACGGCGATTTGTAGGTATGCGACGTGCACATCCCGCCATTTTCCGGAATAGTTCGGAAAATTATGCATTCCCAACCCAAGAATGGGATAGCGTATCACCCCATGCACAGCGATCTTCATCAACTCTCGGCGCTCCTCGTATGAGCCATAGGCGCTGACCATGCCGCCGTTCAGGTCCTCGCCCGAGATTGCAAAAAAACGATCTTTTAAGCGGTCACCGGCTACCAGAAGTAAGACCGTCATCCCAACTACTGCCGCGAAAATGAGATAAAGGCGCCGCCCCCTGACACCGAAATGCCACAAGCAAACCACCCCGGCGACCAGCAGAGTGACAAAGCCTCCTCGCGACGCAGTGAGAAACAAGGCAACTGCCATCAGGAGCATCGAGAGCGCCCATGCGATCTTGCGAAAAACTCCTTTTGCACTCAGGAGAAATGCCAGGCAAAACGGCAGCGACAGCACGATCGCGAATGCCAGATCGTTAGGGTTCGAATAGATTCCGCCCAGGACGCCTTCCAACCGGGCGTGTGAGCGGCCTTTGAGCACAGAGACGACAGAGATGGCGGCCACCGATCCCGCTTGCAGAAACACCAAGCGTTTGAGCCGGTCAAAATTTGTCACCAGCAGGAACGTCAGCACCCAAGCCACGTAAACCTTGGCGAAATCGAGACTCTTAAAGAATGCGCCGCCCTTCCAGACCGGCGACAGGAGCGCAGAGGGAAAGAGCAGAGCTATGATGACCAGCAAGTACTTTGCTTCCACGGGCAAATCACGCAAACCTCGGCGCGTTTTGCCGACGCTGGAAACGAAACCAATGATCGCAAGTATGCCTGAGATCTTGGCCAGTGGGAGCAGGTGCAACCCTGGAATCCAGTCTTCCGGGCGAGCGCAATAGACCAAGTAAAAGGCGCTGAGCCAGAAGAATGCGCCGTTCAGAGCCTCCTTTGAGGGAGGCGTCTGCTCGTTTGGCACGATATCGCTCGCCCGTACCGTTTTCTCGTCAGTGATCAGCGACTTGTTCTCCACTTTGAAATTCAGGATCGCAGCTCAACCCAACCGTCGGGCTCCCACATTCTCGCAGACTTCGGCCGAGAGCACACCTGCCCCCGTACCTGCTCCAGCACTTCGCCAAAGCGCGCGGCAATCGAAGGCCAGCCGTAGCGAGCCGCCAGTTCAGCTGCACGACTCTCGTAGCGGCGCCGAAATTGCAGATCGTTCAGAAAACGCACCACCGCATCCGAAAAGGCATTCGGTTCGTCGGCAAGTACGATGTCCTGCCCGGAGTGCACATCCAGACCCTCGGCGCCCACTGTGGTTGAGACCACGGCCTTACCTAGCGCCATCGCCTCATAAATTTTCAGTCGGGTTCCCCCACCCACTCGCAGCGGCACAACCACCACGGCCGCCGCCCGCAGATGTTCGGTCACTGAGGGTACAGACCCGGTGACTTCAACCGACTCTGAACACAGTCCTCGCACGCGTTTATGGGGATTCCGGCCGACAATTCGAAACTGCGCTGCCGGAACCTGGAGCCGGATTTTTGGCCAGACTTCCCGGCAGAAGTACGCGACCGCATCAATGTTGGGCTGCCAGTCCATGGCTCCCACAAACACGACCAGCGGAGCGAGCCCGCTCGCCGGGTGGTTAGGCTGGAAACGTTCCAGGTCCACACCTGTGGGCACTACCGTGAGGTGCGAGCCCGGGGCCAAGGCGCGCATCAAGGCCACGTCGTGTGCGGAAACTGCGATCACATGATGAAAGGCTTGGACCGCATTCTGTTCGTAGGCAAGCATCTTCCGGTATTCCAGTTTGTACATCGTCCTTTTCATTGGGTTGGATTCGGTGATCGCATACCTGCGCCAGATTTCGCTTTCCACATTGTGTTGAAACAAGACGCTCGGTACTGTCAGATCTTCGGGAAAATTCACCGTCGCATCGAGGAAGTCACAGACCGCAACCTCAACCCTCCCATCCCGAAAAGAATCCTTGATGAAGTCGCGTACCGCCGGACAGGCAAAGCGACTGAGGGCATAGGGAGCTTCCTTCGACACGCGCCAGAGATAATCAACAGTACGTTCCAGGACACGGCGCTTTCGCTTTCCCGTGCAAATCGCCACCGAAGACGGGAATTGCTTTTTTAGCTCGTCTTCGTAATCCGGATCCTGCGGGCCATCGTAATACGACAGGAACACCAGCTCGTGTAAGGACGCTAGCCATCGCGCAATGTGGAAAGAGCGAATGTCGCCCCCACTGCTGACGGGAAGGAGCTTGTTCGCCTTCACCCAGAGGATTCTCACTGCGTCTCACTTGCTTTCAACGCGCCTGGCATTTCGCGATCTGCCTGCACCCAGACTGAATTGCGTCCGGCAACCCAATAGACGAACGCGAGCCCGGCTGCGGCGTTCAACATCACGAAAGTGCTGGCCGCATCAGTTAACCGACCCAGCGCACCGCGTTTCACTGTACCTGTCATCCCCAGCAGACTTAAAGCGTAAAACCCGAGCTGCAGGATCAATACGCTGCGGAAGAATGCGCCGTCGATGAGAAGCGACGAGAACAGAATGACAACCAGGGCGAAAGGTACTACCAGGCGCATCAACTTGTGGCTGACAAACTCGAACCGGATAGGGTTTGCGCTTCCTAGAAGCCACCGGGCAAGCTGTAGCATTTGGTAGTTGCCATTGAGCGTGCGTACTTTGCGGCTGAATTCCCGCTTTTCACCCAGGCTGGGAACGTCCCAGGCGCGGGCGCGCTCGTCAAATACGACTCGGTAGCCTTGCCGTACCACATGCATGGGCAAATACAGGTCATCGAGGATCGTGCCAACCGGAATCGGCACTAGAAGAGCCCGACGCACGGCATAAAGCGCCCCGGTAGCTCCCACCACTGAACCTGAAGCGGACTCCCATAGCCGGATTTTCTTTTCGATCGCCCAATACAATCCCGTGCCTTGGGTAGATTCCCCCCGCGCAACGTCTCCGAGCATCAGTTCTCCACTGGCGCATCCCACGGCGCGATCCGAGAAGTTCTCCGCTAAAAGGCGCACAGCATCTGGTTCGATTTGTTGGCGGGCGTCGGTGAAGAGCACGATTTCACTCTGCACGCAGTTAACGCAGTCGTTAAGCCCAGACGCCTTGCCGCGAGACTCTGCGCACGAGATGACTCGAAAACGGTCGTCCCGCTGCGCATGCTGTCGCAAAAGCTCTACCGTTCTGTCCGAAGACCGGTCCGACAAAACGATGAAGTCAATCCGGTCCGAGGGGTAATTCAGGGCTGCGAGATTTGCCAACTTACACGGTAGCGTTCCTTCTTCGTTGCGCACCACCATGACCACTGAAACCTGCGGGAAAGCCGGAGCACGATGGATCGGTTTCGGCCACAAGCGGCCACGTAGCCACAACCAGGCGGGATAACCGGCGTAGGCGTAGACCATCGTGACCATGCCAGCCCAGAACAAGATCCTCACTGCGCGCCTCGGCCGATCAGCACGATTTTGATGGTTTGAAATATGATCATCAGGTCTAGTCCCAACGACATGTTCTTGATGTAATAGAGGTCATACTGCAACTTCTCTTTCGCGTCCTCCAGCGTGTTGCCGTACTTGTATCGCACCTGCGCCCAGCCGGTAATCCCAGGCCGGACTGCATTGCGGACCTGGTAGAAGGGGATTTCCTTGGCCAGCCATTCCACGAACTCCGGCCGCTCAGGCCGCGGCCCTACAAAGCCCATGTCGCCCTTGAGGACGCACCAAAGCTGCGGAATCTCGTCCAAACGAACGATGCGAAGAAACTTGCCGACATGCGTAATGCGCGGGTCATCGTCAAGCGCCCACGTGGCGCCCGTATCGGCCTCGGCATCCTGCCGCATCGTGCGGAACTTGTAACAATAAAAAATCTTCCCGCCCAATCCGACGCGCTTCTGGCGGTAGAGGATTGGACCGCGTGAATCAAGTTTGATGGCCAGGATCACAAAAGGAATCACAGGCAACACCAGAAGCAACAAAACCCCTGACGCTGCGATCGCTATGATCCGCCGGAGCAGCATGAAGCTGGCGCTGAAACGAAAGCCGTCGGCGAAAATCAACCAACTCGGGTATAAATTGTCCACTTCGATTCGACCAGAAATTTTCTCCAGCCATGAAGTTGCTTCTTCAATCTTTATGCCGTTCAAACGCAGCTGCAGCATGTCCATGACGGGCAGGGTACCTCGGCGGTCATCCATGGCCACAATCACCCGGTGCACTCCGTGACCGTGCATGAGTTCGATTAAGTGCGCAGCAATCGCCTCCCGGGTCATCGCGCCTTCGAGGTTTCCGCTCCAGCCTGCGACTTCAATGCCCAGCTCAGAGCGCCTGCGCAAGCCGTTGATGAGCCGTTGCGCGCGTTCTCCCATTCCGAGTACGTAAACGCGTTCGCGCAAATAAGGCTGCTGCGCCAGCCATGCGTACATCATTCGCCAGCCGAACAAAGCAATTGTCACCAGCAACAGACCCAGTACTACCGAGTTGTTGCCCATCAATACTCGCGGGAAAATGTACGCTAGGACGGCAATCGCGAGAGCCAGAATGCCCGGCACAAGTAGAAGACGAAAATAAAGTTCGCCGCGAGCACTCCAACGAGCTGGCTCGTAAAGATCAAACAGGTGAGAAAAGACGAGAACTGATACCGTGGCAGCCAATATCTTTAAATATCCGCCCTCGTAGTTCAGCATGACGTAGCTGTCCTCGGGGTGCCGCACGATGGCAGCAATCAGAAACGACGTCCATACCAGCAGGGCCTCGCCGCCGAGAAGCACCAGCGTGCGAACGGGGTAATAGACGTTGAACAGGCGGATCACGCAATCTCCTCAGCTCTTGGCTTCTGCGTTGGCTTCCCGCCCGTACGCCGGGTAGTAATACTGCGAATACGGCGACAGATCGGAAGCAATCCCGTTCAGAACCACGCCCACGACATTCCGATCGGTGAATTCGTTCCTGGCTCTGCGCGCTGCATCGATCGGGGTATTATTCGAGCGAACGACCAGCAGCACTCCGTCACAATAGTTCCCAATCAGGGAGGCATCCGTAACCAGCACGGCCGGTGGCGAATCGACAATAATCCAGTCGAACATCGCTTCAAGACGGTTCAGCAAAAACTTCATACGTCCGTTGGCGACCAGTTCTGCCGGATTGCCACCGTGGCGACCGGCAGGAATGAAGAACAGGTTCTCCATTGGGCCGCGCTGCATAATCGAAAACTCATCGGCTTCGGACTGCAAATACTCTGAGAGGCCGGGGCCCGGCTCGGCCCCGAGTAGATTGTGCAGCTGCGGATTGCGCAAATCGGCATCGATCAGCAGCGCGCGTTTTCCGTGCTGTCGCACGATGACCTGGGCGAGATTGGCGGAGGTGAACGATTTCCCTTCCTTCGGCAGTGCGCTCGTAACCAGCAGCTTCGAAATCGGCTGCTTTTCCCGGGTTTGGTAGAGCCGGCTGCGCAGAGTTCGGAACTCTTCCATCCCAGCGGCGTGCTCTTCCCCGGTAAAGAAAAGCATGGTTTTCGTATCTGGCTTCCAGTTGGTCTGACGGCTGCGCGCCAGCAAAGTCTCGGGCGTCAGAATCGCAGCGCCACCCGAACCTGCCATGGCCGGAACGCCCGCAATCACGCGCGCTGGTTCGGGCGACGGCTCCAAGATGGAAACTGGAGCGTCGGTCCGAACCGACGGTTGCGACATCGCCCTCTCCTGCTCTGCTTTTTTTAACGCTTCATGAATTCGGCTCATAGTTTTCCTTCCTTGCTTGCGTCGCGATCCGATTCCTTCAACCGCTCTGCCAGATTGGAGATCGTCTTCAGTGCATCCATCAGATCGAACTTCTCTTGCGAGGGAGTTGGAACCGGCATGGTGAAACCGTGACTATCGCCCAAATCGAAGTCTCTCGCCACCGCTTCAACCATCCCTGGTGCCACCATTTTTTGTTGATCCACGAAGGCGCTGACCAGACAGTGCTCGCAAATCAAGTTCACCACACGCGGAATCCCGTTCGAATAGCGATGGATCGCGGCCAGCGCTTCGCCATCAAAAATCTGATGGCCATTCGAACCCGCGATCCGCAGCCGCTGCTGAATGTAGGATTTTGTTTCTTCGAGCGTCAGCGCATGCGTTTTGGCGCGCAGCGTCAGTCTCTGCCGAAGCTGGCGAAGGTTTGGCTGCTTGAGCTTCTGCTCAAGTTCAGTCTGCCCGACTAGAACAATCTGCAGCAGTTTCTCGGTGAAGGTTTCTAGGTTGGTCATCATGCGAATTTCTTCCAGTACTTCGTCCGCAAGATTTTGGGCTTCATCCACGATCAGGACCGCAGTCTCTCCTGTGCGGTAACGTTCCAGCAACCAGTTATAGAGGCGCAGGAGTATTTGGCTTTTGGATCGCGTGTCGCAGGGAATGCCAAAATCCGCCATCATGTAATCGAGAAATTGCGGCACGTTCATCCGGGAGTTGAAGATGAAAGCGGTAGGCACCTGCTGCGCGCGCAGCCATTCCAGCAGCTTGTTAATCAGCGTGGTCTTTCCGGTGCCGACTTCGCCGGTCAGCAAAACGAAGCCCTTGCGGCTCTGGATACCGTAGGTCAGGCAGGCCAGTGCCTCCTCAGTATGCCGGGTTAAAAAAAGATAGCGAGGGTCCGGATTGACGTTAAAGGGGTTGGCTCGCAGCCCGAAAAATTCCTTATACATTCGCGTTTAGACCTCGACCGTTTCCTTCTTCTCGTCTCCGGAACGCGACTTTACTTTCCGTTTACCGTTGCCGTTTTTCTCCGCGTCGTCAACGCCGACCCAGGGAACCTGCGAGAGCACGGGCAATTCGAGTGCGGCAAGGACATCACTTTCTGTGCGTACCGACTGGTCACGCAGCTCAAGCCAAAGAGCCAGCCCCAGGCCCAATGCCAGTCCACCCGCCAGGCCGCCGCCAGCAAACAAGAGCCGGTTCGGGAAGCTCGGCTTCTCAGGAAAGTCGGCCGCGTTCAGCAGTCGCATCTGTTCGCCCTGCTGCTCGAGCTCCATAGAGGTTTGCATTTCCGAGTCTTTTTTCTTGGCTAGCAGATCGCCGTAGAACTTCTGCGCAGTGTCGTAGTCGCGCGTGAGCTGCTTATATTGCTCTTCCACCGCCGGGCTGAGGGCCACCCGACCCTGGTAGACCTTGATCTGGTCCTGCAGGCGCTGCTGGTCGCGCGTGGCTTGCGTTATCACCTGCTGGTATTGGTGAAGTTGCAGGCGCAGTTGCCGAATCTCAGGCGGTTCCGATAGATCGTCCTTACCGTTATCGTTGGCCGGGCTGGTAGGATTTGAGGCCGCCTTGCTGAGCTCGTCAAGCTTCTTCTGTAGCTCCGCAATATCCCTTTTTGTCTTCACCACGTCCGGATAATCATCCGTGTATCGCGCTTGCAGCGTGATCAGTTGTGCCTGCAGAGTGGCTAGTTGCTGTTGCAGGCTCTGCGGATTGGTTGAATTCTGCGAGGACTTCCAGGCTGCGAGCTGTTGCGATAGCAATGACTCAGCGTACGCCTTGTCCTGCTGCGCGCGATTCAGGGTCTGGGTATTGGCGTCAAGCTGGGAGTTCATCCCCATCAAGATCTTCAAATTGTTGTCTTCGTCGCCGGGAAGTTGGCCTATGAACTGTTTCTTGAAGTTGGCCAGTTTGGAGTCCAGTTCGTCCAGGCTGCGCTTGGCATCTTCAACCTGACGGCCCAGGAAGTCGGTCGTGTTCTGCGCCATCTGGGCGCGGGCTTTCAGGTTTTCCTGAAGCATGACCTCGGTCAAGCCAGCGCAGATTGCTTGTGCCTCGCGCGCGGTGCTCGCCGTGAAGTTCACATTGAAGCCAGGTACCTCTCCCTGGCCTTTTTTCTTCGGGCCGGGCGATGCCATCACAGCAGCCTGCACCGGCTGAATAGTGACATTGGCGCGAATGCCGTCCATCACATCATCCACGCTGCCGCGCAGTCCCAAACGCTCGACCAACGGACGCAGCCGCTCAGCGCTCAATGCCCGCTGCTCTAGAGTCGCCACTCGCTGGCTCAGGTCTTCCGTCACCATCGCTTTTACATAGCCTTCCGGGACCTTTTGCTCTTCTACAAGCACCAGGGATTGCGAGGTGTACTTTGGCGAAAACCCATACGACACTGCAAAACCCACCAGCGGCGCCAGTAAGGCAGGAATAAGGATCACCTTTAGCCGCCGTCGCAGCATTGCCAGGTAATCGTCCATTGTCAGTTCGCGATTCTCAATCATGCTCATTCCCAGTTCTGCCAGCACACCTGCTGGCGGAAAAATCAATCGAGGCGGATCGGGTGTGGCGTCCAGTCCAGCCCAATCAATCCGACGTGACGCCCGTAAGTGTCGCAATTGGCGCCAGTACAAAAACCAGAGCCGAAACGAATACCGTCGTACTGGTAGCTGGTAAAGGCTCCAAAATGCCGCCCCAACTGTCTGCGCAGCCCCGCACCGGCATACCAGTTCTGATATGTGCTTGCGTTATTCGCTATACTCGCTTGCGTCGCCAGAATCCGCGAATTGCGGACGTAGCCTGTGTCCAGAGTCGAACTCCACCGCCGTGTCAGGGTATGCGAGAGCGCGAGGCGCACGGCGTCACTATTGGCTCCGGCAAAGAACCCGGAGCCTGGATTCGTAGAATGCGAATAGGCAAAGGTCAGGTTGGAACGTGTTGACATATGGTACATCAGCGAGGCACGCCCCGATCCGCTTAAGACACTCCGATTGCTCTGAACCAATGCACCTGATGGGGTTTGTGCGAGGCCGTTGGTGTGTACCCACTGCGGCCCTCCGCCCAGCTTCAGATCTAATTTGCCTGAAATGCGGTGGCCGTACATCACCTGCCAGACATTCACATTGAAGCTGCCACTGCCTGCTCGGGGGAAATGGAACTCCTGATATGCGTAGGTCAGCGCGATTTGATCGTGTCTGGAAATCTGGTAGTTGTACCCAGCTTGCCCAGTGGTGTGTTGGCTGTTGATGTACCCCGTGGGTGCGTTAAGAAAGTCGGTTAAACCAAAGCCCCCTGAAAGCACTACCGAACTGCGTGGCGAGAGCGCCTGTGTGACGTCTGCAATGGAGCTGTTCGTAATTCGCGGCTGATTCCCCAAGGATCCGAATTGGCCGCTGCCGAACGGACTTCCTCCGCCCCCGCCGGGTATACCCGCGCCAGTCGTCACCCCGCCACCTAACCCTCCGAGACCACCTCCGCCATTTACGGCGCCCGCACCACCGAACGAACTGAATCCGAAACTGCCCTCTGGCAAATAGCTGAACGAATCCCGCAAGGCAAGTTGCCCGGTACGCCACAAAAACCGCTGCGTGGCCGCCAGCGAGTGAATCTGAAAGGTCTTCCCGCCGGGGCCGTAGTACCTCAAAATGCCCCCCGAATAGTCGATGTCGAGTGGGTGCGTCTTCCACATCTCCCGCAAGGTCAGTGAGCCCAGCACTCGCGTCACGTCTCGAATCGTCGCATTTGATCCCACGCTGCCGGTCGCGTTGGTGTCCACCGCCTGGCTGACCTGCAGGGTGGGAAGCAAATAACTTCTGGGTCCATATCCGGGCTCGAACGACGGTTCGTCCAATCCCGATAGCGGCGGGTTCTCGATGACCTGCGTGGTCGTATCTGGTCCGCTGGCGGCCGGTGGCGCCCCTTGGTCCCCAGCTTGCTGGGCGTAAACAACACTCATTGGCCCTGCCAGCAAGCCCAACGCGGAGACAATCAACATCGTTGCAAATGTGTTCATAAGCGTCTTACGGGACGACAATGGTGTCTCCAGGCTTCAGCGCAATATTCTGATCGGCGGCCTCTCCCTTGATCAGCTTCTTGTAATTCACGGGATATCGCTTCTGTTGTCCATTCTCAGTGCGGAGAACGTATATCCCCTTGGTATTGGCAAACTGACTGAACCCTGCCGAAGCTAACGCTTGCAGCACGGTCATGTCCGGGGTCAAGTTCATCGCGCCGCTGTGCAGCACTTCACCCGTTACATACACGCGCTGGCTGTTCATCTGCGTGACAACCACCGTCACGTGTGGATCGGCAACAAATTTCTTCAATTTCTCGGTAATCGAGGCTGCCAATTGCATGGGGGTAAGCCCGGAAGCCTGAACATCGTTGAGCAGCGGCATGGAAATCATGCCATCCGCGCGTACCGGCAATGTGTTAGTCAGGTCTGCCTCTTTCCACACTGAGATGTAGAGCGTGTCGTCGGGTCCAATTACATAAGAGGGACTGACCTGCGATGCTGGCGCTTTGGACGCGTCCTGCGGAGCGGACGGCTTGCTCGGTGCCGAGTTCTGCGAGCACAGAGGCAGGCTACACAGCAGGAACCCGGCTGCTGCTAGTAATCGAATCGTGCGGTTCATTTCTTCTCCATTTCCTCTGAAAATTTAGGTTGCCCCGTATTCCTCGCAACCGATCTGCCTGAGCTTGTACAGCAAAGCCTTGTAGCTAATCTGTAGCTCCTGCGCGGCCCGGCGGCGGTTCCAGCGTGTCCGAGTTAGCACCTTAAGGATCAGTTCCCGCTCCGCTTCACGCGATGCCGCGCGCGCCGCATCTTTCAATGAGACCTTTTCCCCATTCGACTTGTGGTTGTTGGAGCTCGTCAATATCGAGCGCAGCCCTCCCATAGCCACCGATTCATCGCCAACGGCCACGATGGCACGCGCCACGGCCTCGAGCTCGCGCAGATTTCCCGGCCAGGAGTAATCAAGAAAGAGGTGTTGCGTTGAAAGACTCAAAGGTGGAATGGGACGGTGGAAGGCCTCGGAATATCTGGCCAGAAAGAAAGTAATGAGTTGCGGGATGTCTTCCTTTCGCTGCCGAACTGGGGGGATCCGAAGGCAGACCCCGCTCAGCCGGTAATACAAGTCTTCGCGAAAGTTGCCACTGCGAACATCGGCTTCCAGGTCGCGAGAACTGCCGCAGATTACCCGCGAAGCGATCGCTGACGCGCCAGCGTCCTGGGGTGAAAGAAGATCAAACAGTCGCTGCTGGCATTCCACCGTCAGTTCCCCGATTTCGTCCAAATAAAGTGTGGTGCCCGAATTCGGAGAGAAGGCGTCGAGACCCTCCGGGGTCAGTCCATCACAACTTACAACCAAGAAATCTTCTTCAAGTCCTGACGAACTGCGGTGAATTCTTTTGGCGATAGTCCGCTTCCCCGCGCCGTGCTCGCCGATCAGCAGAACCTGCACGGAACTGTGCGCCAATTCCCGGATGACGGCTTCGACCCCCCGCATGCTTGGGGTGATGGCCTCATACAACGGAAACTCAGTGACCACAGAGGATGACCTGGAATCGTGCTCGTGGAAGTTTTGTTCCATGAATTTAAGTTCTGTTCCGCCCGATGCGAGAAGACCGTCCGAAGTGTAGGCCCTGCTTCCAGAGCACGGAGGGGGCCAGACTTGGCGTTATGGGGGTGACTATTCGAGTTAGGGCTGCCTAAATTTATCAACAACTTACGCTTGTTTGTACCTCAAGGCGATGACTCGGGCCCAACTCAAACTGGCACAAAAGGGAAAAGATTTTCCCAATCCGAAGGGCACATCCGAGGTTATTATTGCCAATGAGCTCACATTGTGTTTCTAAACCATTAAGCGGAATGTATTTAGGTAGTGCCTACCTTTGACCCGCAGGACAAATAAATAGTGGGAAAGTAATTGTCCATCTTAGGTCGGGAGAGCCTCAACTGGTGATTGGAATAGCAACATAACCCATAAATATTCACTCTAGATGTCCGTGGCCTGCACGATTTTCGGGGGAAAGGTGCCCCAACCCGGTACTTGAATTGCAGTACAGACAGCGCTCGGACTAACCTTGAGAAGCCTGTCTAAGACCACATGAGCGATCTGGCACAAGCCGTTTCCATGCCCGACCGAGGCGCCACGAGTTCGTTCGGGGAAAAGTGGGGAAGCTGGCGAACTGCCCTGCTATTGTTTCTGGTCGGTTGGCTGTACGCCCCAATCCTTGGCCGCCTAGCACAGCAGTGGTGGGCTGATCCCAATTTTTCCCACGGCTTTTTCGTTCCCGTGTTCTCAGCTTTCGTGATGTGGCAGGACCGTTTCCGGTTAGCGGCCGTTCCGAGGAAACCTTCGACTTGGGGTCTACCTGTCATTTTGCTTGCCCTTTCCATGCTGGTTCTAGGTGTTTTCGGCGCCGAGCTTTTTCTCTCGAGGCTTTCTCTGATCGCGCTCGCCGGCGGCCTGGTCATCTTCTTTCTAGGGTGGGAGATGTTTCGGGCGGTTTTCTTTCCGCTGCTCTTCTCCATCCTGATGGTTCCGATTCCCGCCATAGTCTTTAGCCAGATCACTTTCCCCTTGCAGATATTGGCTTCAAAGCTGGCGGCCTGGAGCCTGCCGCTCTGTGGGGTTCCGGTTCTCCGCGAAGGCAATGTAATTAATCTTCCGGCCATGCCACTCGAAGTGGCGGAAGCTTGTAGCGGCATTCGTTCCTTGCTATCGCTGACTACTTTGGCAATCATGTATGGCTACCTGATGGAGACGAGACCATTCATCCGTACGATGCTGGCGTTGGCGTCAATTCCGATCGCGGTGGCCGCAAACGGCTTCCGCATCATCGGCACCGGTCTTCTGGTCCAATACTGGGATCCCGACAAAGCGGAAGGATTCTTCCATGCCTTCTCCGGATGGCTCATCTTTGTGGTTTCCTTATTAGTGTTGTTCTCGCTCCACCGGGCGCTCAAATTCTTAGCCACCCGGAAAGAGGCGTCGGCATGATGTCGCAATGGCGCTTTGCGATCGCGACCGCGCTGCTTGCAGGCACAGTGCTGCTCTTGCATGCGCGAAATACTGCCGAGGTCTTACCCAAGCGCGAACTCTTGCAATCGTTTCCGCACGCTATTCAGAGTTGGTCGTCAGTGGATATCCCGCTTTCAAAGGACGTGCGCGACGTTTTGGGCCCGGGCGATTTTCTCCTGCGAAACTATCACGATAACGCTACGAGTTCGGACGTGGACCTTTTTATCGCCTACTTCCCTAGCCAGCGGTTTGGAGACACGATTCACTCCCCGAAGAACTGCCTACCTGGGGCTGGATGGGCACCGGTCAAGTCCGACCGTATCGCAATGGATCTTCCCGGCCACGGTTCGTTTCCGGTGAACCGGTATTTGATCGCGCGCGGAGAGGACCGCCGCCTGGTGCTCTATTGGTATTGGGCACACAATCGCGCCGTTGCCAGCGAGTACTCAGCCAAGTTTTATCTGATTGCCGATTCGATTCGCATGCATCGCAGCGATGGATCGCTGATACGAGTCACAACGCAGCTGGCTCCCGAGGAGAGTATTGATTCCGCCCAACAGCGGCTGGTCTCATTTGCGGGCAATGTCGTCCCCCTGGTGAACAGCTATGTCCCCCGCTAGAGTTCGCAATTTTCCGCACCGGTCTGGAGGCCGGTGACGGCAGTACATTCGAGCACTTTTCGATGCGGTACGTTGGTCAATCAGCAGAACTCGATGTAGCAAAGGCGCAGTGCGCGCCAAATGGAGAGTCTGTAATGAAGCGTTCTTCTAGGTTCCGTTTATTCCTTGTGCTCGGGTGTTTGGCCGTTTTCTCCACCGCTTGTTCGCGCGATGCTAACGTGCGCAAGCAGAAGTACTTTGAGAGTGGACAGCGTTACTTTGCCGAAGGCAAGTACCGCGAATCGCTCATTCAATTCCGCAACGCCACCCAGGTGGACAGCACTTTCGCAGCTGCCCACTTTGAACTGGCGCAGGCTTACCTCAAGGTTCAGGATTGGCAGCACGCTTATTCCGAGCTCAGCCGCACGCTGGAATTGCAGCCTGACAACTACAGAGCGCAGGTGGACATTGCGAATCTCCTGATCGCTGGAAATGAACTAAGGATGGCGCAGGAACACACCGATCTGTTGGCCGAGAAACAGCCGAACGATCCAGACACTCACATTGCGCTCGCCAATCTTTTTGCTGCGCAGCACAAATTCGATCAGGCAACGGCCGAGACCCGGAAGGCGATCTCACTCGCGCCCGATCGGGGCGACTCGTATCTGAACCTTGCCCTTCTCGAGACCAAGACTAATCAACCGGAAGCCGCCGAGACGCACTTCAAAAAAGCAATCGACCTCAAAGCTACCGGCGTGAACCCTCACCTTGCGTTAGCTGCGTTTTACCAATCGCGCGGACGCTACCCTGAAGCCGAGCAACAGGTGCAGACCGTCATCGCTGCCGATCCGAAGGACACCGATTCTCGCGCCTCTCTGGCAAAGCTTTATCTAGCCGAAGGAAAGAGGCCGGAAGCTGAAGCTTTTCTGAGACAAGTGAAGAACGAGATGCCGGACGTCTCTGCCGCCTATCGCATGCTCGGCGATTTCTATTTTGCGATTGGCGATCTCGACAAAGCCGTCGGCGAATATGAAGTCCTCTATAACGACCATCGTAAGGACCCACAGGTTCAGAAGAACTATATCCAATTGCTGATTCTTAAGAGAAGGTTGGACGAAGCTGACAAAATCAACGAAGCGATTCTTAAGACATCCGCAAAAGATGACGAAGCTCTGACCTATCGTGGCGAGATCCAGATCGCGCGCGGAAAGTTGAGCGAAGCCACCCAAACCCTGCAGTCAGCGATAACCAACAACCCGTACAATGCCGTGGCCCATTACCAACTCGGATTGGCCTTAAACCAACTCGCGGATTTTGACCGCGCAGGAGCCGAATGGCAGGAAGCCGCACGTCTCAAACCAGACATGATTGAGGCCCAACGAGGGCTTGCTAGCGTTGCCATTCAAAAGTCTGATATGTCTGGCCTGGAACAGGCCGCGACAAGAATTGTTACTCTACAGCCAGCTTTCCCCGACGGGTATGCCCTGCGCGCAATATCGCTAATGGCCCGCAAACAGTACCCAGCCGCCGAGCAGGACGCGCGTAAAGCCATCGAAGTTGCTCCACAATCGGCTCAGGGCTACTTGCAGATGGGCAACTTGAGGACGCTTAAGCTGAAATCGGGCGAGGCGGAAACATGGTATAAGCAGGCTCTCACCCGTGATCCGAATTCAGTCGACGCTCTCCGCGGACTGATGAATATCTACTTGGGCCAGAAACATCCCGAACAAGCCGTTGCCGCGGCAAAGACGCAGATTGCTGCCGCCCCGAACAACACCGTCTTTTACGATCTGCTTGGCTCGGCCTTGCTGGCGCAGAAAAACTACGGTGAAGCGGAAACAGCGCTCAAGAAGTCAGTCGAAATAAACAAGAACAACTGGGACGCTTACGCAAAACTTGGGCAAGCCCAGGTTTCCAACGGCGCACTCGACGAGGCCCTTGCGACCTACAATGCAGGCGCCGCAGCCAATCCCAAGGTGCCGGTATTTCATATGCTCATCGGCGGCGTTTACGAAACCAAGCACGACCTGGAAAAGGCGAAGAACGCATACCAGACCGCGCTCCAGATCAAACCCGAGGACCCCGCCGCATCGAACAATCTGGCCTATGTCCTGCTTGAAACCAATAGCAATGCTGACATAGCACTGCAGTTGGCAAAGACGGCCAGGCGCGGCCTTCCTGAATCCTCGAACGTTGCCGACACGCTTGGCTGGGCGTTTTATCAAAAGGGCGTCTATCAGTCCGCCATCAGCATGTTCCAGGAGGCAATCAAGTTAGCGGGCAAGAACAAAGAGGCTGACAGCGCCGTTTACCACTACCACCTCGGAATGGCGTACGCCAAGTCCGAACAACCGGCGCTGGCCCGGCAGCACTTGGAGCGGGTGTTGAAGATCGATCCGAAGTACAGTGATGCCGAGGACGTGAAAAAGCAGTTGGCGCAGTTAAGGTCCTAAATCAGGAGGAAATGCGCGTTTGCCTTCGCCTGGAAGGCAGTCCCATGCGGCCTGCCCTTCACTTTCTAGTGAGTACATTTGTTGTCGGCTTCCAAATCCTACTTGTAAACATTCAGCAAGAGTTTGCAAACATGCTTCCATTGGGTCACGTAAGTACCTGCCAAATCAGCGTTTTTGTTCTTCTCACATTGGAATCCTGAGTGCAATCATTTCGCCGTAGGGTCTTGGCTTGCGCGGTGCCGGGCAGATTTTGGGCTCGGCGGCGCGATCAAGGATGATAGAATCCTGCCTCAAACGCGGAGGGGTCGATCAATGAAGGTTCTGTTTCTTCGAGGCGTCGGTGCGCTTGCGCTCTTTTCTTTGTTGTCCGGCATGTTGAGCTGCGCTCACGACCAGCAGTTGGTATCCATTACAATTAAACCCGATACTGAGGATTTCGGTGCTGCAGACCCGGCGCTGAACGTCCAACTCAGAGCGCTCGGTAGCTATATCCATCCGCCGGTGATCAAGGATATTACGGACCAAGTCACCTGGGCCTCTAATACCCCAAATATGGTGACGGTGAACTCTACGGGCCTAATTGCTCCTGCCGGCTTCGCTTGCGGAAACACTCTCGTCTCAGCAACAGTGACGACAAATCACAGTGCCGGGGATCGGTCCTCCTCGGGAGCCCTTGTAACCGGTTATATGACAGCAAACGTCGCCTGCCTGAGCAGCTCAGGGCCGATACTGACTTTGAACTTCCTGGGCACCGGCACCGGAAACGTAACCAGTTCGCCGGCGGGCCTCAGCTGTGCCTCGACTGCGGGCACATGCAGCGCGGGCTTTGTGAGCGGCACTCCGATCACTTTGACAGCTACGCCGACTGGCACTTCTACGTCCGTAACTTGGGGCAATTGTCCCTCTCCATCTGGACTGGTATGTACCATACCCAGTTTGACGGCGAATACCATTGTCACCGCAACCTTCAACTAGGCCGGATATGGGGACTCTGTTTTTGCTTCGCGAAGGAGGCTAGATGTCATCTTGTAAGTTGTCGATGCTTCAGTTCTTGGCGCAATGCTAGTAGCCAGTAGCTGCGGCGATGTACGGTCTCTCGAGTATCCAGATTTATCCTGCCGATCCCAAGCTTGCCCATGACACAAGCTTTTACATCGCTCCCGGCACCGCAATCCAGTTTCAGGTTCAGGGGCTGGTACAGCAATAGGGCAGTTCAACCAATCGCCGCGTCGTCAGGAAAGTGGTCCTCTACCAATACGTCCGTTGCAGGTGTTGATGCTAATGGGTTGGCAACGACTGCAGGCCCAATCGGAGTGACCACGATTGTTGTCACGGTCAGCAGTCCCAAGAGCAGCGTCCCTCCGGCGGTATGTGATCCGAGCGTTATCGTATGTCCTCCGCCACCAGGATGGGGTGTTGGGTATTTTGAAACTCACCTCTTGCCCTATCGAAAACAGATGAGGTCTCGCTACGAGTGTCTGGTCCCGCAGGAGTGACGACAATTATCGTAACCGTGGGCAGCCACAGAACCACGAGTATCCTATCGGTGTGTAATCCCGTCAGTTTCTGCCCCCCATAGAGCCTAGCGAACGCGCGCTTTTGTGAGCAGCGAATTTCCTGATAGTCTCGTGTGGTTTGCTTGGGCTTTGTCCTGCGGCGGAATGCCCCGTTCGTTTAATGCTGGCCCGCCCGTCCTAGTCCGAGAGCTCAGAAGGTAACCACGAGAGAACAGGTTCGGGTCTCAGGGAAATGCTGCGTAGCGCTCAAACATCTCTCAAAGCGTGGCTCGTGATTTTGTGCCTTGCGACCCCTTCCGCGGTAGCACAAACCATCGTTCAAGGTTCAATACATGACAGCGCTGGTAATCCGATAGCACGGGCTGACGTATTTCTACAACGGGTCGAAAGCGGTGCCTCGCAACACATTCTTAGCGATTCTGCTGGAAACTTTCGCTTTTCCAGTCTCGATGTCGGAACCTACGTCTTGAAGGCCGAGGCAACGGGTTTCTATATCACCAGCTACGAGTTCGTTCTGCAGCAGCGCCTCCCAATCTCCCTTGCCATTACGTTGCGGCGCAAAGATGCCACTGAGGAAACGGTTGAGGTCAAGGTCAACTATTTGGCAGTGAATCCGGAAAAAACCGGAAGCTCTTACACTTTCACGCAGCAGAACTTGGAAAGACTTCCTGACCCGCTGGTGGATTCGACCAATAATCTGGTCAACAACCTAATGCCAGGGGCGAGCGACAGTCACGACAACTTCCTTGCGGTGCGTGGCACTGAGTTCTCGCTTCACGAGTTTGTTAACGGCGTATCTTTCCTGGACAACACACAACCCCAGTTCGGCCCAGGCATAAGCCCCCAGATCTTCGAGACGGTCGACCTGATGACCGGAGGCTTTACCCCGGAATACGGCAATCGCTTTGGGGGTGTGTTGGACATTACCACTCGCTCTGGCACCGACTTGGGCGGACATGGCGACGTGAATTTTCGCGGTGCAACACTTAACACGAATGATCTGAATGCCGATTATGGCGGCCAAGCCGGCAGGCTTGGCTATTACGCTTTTGCCGATGGCTTTACTTCAGGCCGGTTTCTCGATCCACAGGAGCCAAAGGAACTTTACGATTTCGGCAAAGGCTCTCGGGCGACCGTGCAACTTGATTGGCGAGCACACGGCGACACTTTCAAACTTCTCTTGATGGGCGGAGGTGACAATTTTCCGCAACCTAATATCCGCGATGACCAGACCGTTGGCCGCAACGCTCAACGCCACCTTCGACAGCAGACCGGCATCTTGAGCTGGTTGCACGTGCTTTCCTCGCGCGCCGTGCTGTCCACGTCCCTCTACGAACGTACGGGTTCGGATCGTGTGTTGCCCACCACGGACCCGATCACTCCGCTGTCGATAGCCTCGCGCGCTTCTCTCACAGTCGGCGCCAAGAGTGATTTGTCGCTGGACTGGCGCGGGCAGTTCTTGAAATTCGGCGTAGATCTTGTTCGCTTGCGCGAGAACGAGAGTTTTTTCTTCGATAGTCGGGGCGATCCGGACGTGTTTCCCTCTTTCCAGGGCGGCTTGCGTGGAGGCCAGGCCAGCCTGTACGCGCAAGATCACTTCTCGCCGATTCGCAATCTGACCTTGGACGTTGGTCTTCGCTATGACCATTTCGACCTGGTGGACACCGGAGTCCAGGTCAGTCCGCGGTTTGGGCTCGCCTACCATGTCGTTCAAAAATCGGTTGTGCATGCCGCTTACAACCGCTATTTTTCTCCGCCGCCAATCGAGTATTCGCTGCTCTCGAGTTTTATCGGCAACAACGCAGTCGATGTGGGTCAGCGCGTGGGCAACGTGCGTCCCTACACGCAAAACTACTTTGAGGCCGGAGTCGCCCAGGAAATCAGCCCACGGCTCAGTCTTGAGCTGAATGCGTATCTCCACACCGGGCACAACGGCTTCGAGAACCATGAGATCAGCATTTCGCGGGTCTTTGTGCCGATTAACTTTCATGCGGCCCGCGCGGAAGGCGCTGAGCTGGTTCTGAATATGCGCCCGCTGGAACACACCGGCATTAGTGGTCGATTGCAATACGCCGTAGGAAAGACGTACTTCTATGGCCCGATCACTGGAGGATTTGCAGGGGACGAACCTCTCGTCGCAGGCGAGCGCATTGTTCCTGCGTTCGACCAGACCCATACGGGCACAGCGCAAGTCTTCTATCGCAAGCGCTGGCGCGGTTTTTGGTCAGGCGGTGCGATGCGCTACGGAAGTGGGACGATTGTGGAACACGGCAGCCGCCTCCCAGAGCACCTGAATGCAGATTTAGCCTCCGGCCTTGTTCTCTGGAACGCCGAACCAAAACATTTGGATCTAGAAGTCGACCTGACCAATGTTTCTAACAGTATTTACGAAATCGCCAAGGAGAGCGAGGAGATCCCTATCCAGTACTCTCCCTCGCGCACTGTTGGTGGCAGTTTGAAGTTGCATTTTTGACAGCGCCAGCCGAATGTTGCAGGGCGAGCTGCTCTATGGGGGCCGGTCAAAGTTTGTTCAGACCGCCGCATCTTGGCCGCTGCAAATTGCGCCTTTTTGACCCGCTGGGCCGCTGCCAATCACCACCAGATCGTACTCATTACTTTCCATGCAATTCCGCGTTTCTGCCAAAATCCTACTCAAACAAGTTCTTTCAAGTCTGACAACGTTGCCGACCTTCCAGCGGCAGCGACAAGAAGGACGAAGGTATCGAGTGTCCCTTTGCGGGAAAGCGCTATTACTAATTCCGTAGCAGGAAAAGGGCGGCCTAATTGCGAAACGCAACCGTAACACTCCTGTAACAATCTTCTAGCTAATATCCCCGCGACTGAGGAAAACTGCTGATGACGCGCATCCGTCTGGATGATGCCCGCTACTACCAGGACCGCCATGAGTCTAGCTGGCTTTTCAGCCGGCGCGTGCTGGAGGAGTGCCCATTCTGAATCCCGTCACCCTTCGCGAGCATCTTTAGTCCAATAGCAGCCTTTGAGGTGCCAAGATGAAGCGATTTGGACTTCTGCTCTTAGCATTGCCGATCCTGTTTCTTTCCTTGATAAGCGCGGGATGCAGTAATACTGAGGCAAAGCAACCGGCCCCACAAGCAATGCCCGTGAAGACAGAGATTATTAATCTGGCGGCCGTGCCGCGAACTGATGAGTATGTGGCCACGATCAAATCGCGTCGCTCGGCCAGCATCCAGCCACAAGTAGATGGCTCCCTCACTCGAATTCTGGTGAAATCTGGAGATCACGTGCGCTCCGGACAGGTGCTAATGACCATCGATCCGCTGAAGCAACAGGCGACGGTGGACCAGCAACGCAGCACGGAAGCACAAAAGAAAGCGATCTTGGATTACAACAAGACAGAGGTGGAGCGGCAGCGGGGACTCTTCGAGGGTGGCGTGACCAGCAAGCAGAATTATGACTACGCGGTGCAGGCGTTCGAGAACTCTAAGGCGGACTGGGAGTCAGCGCAGGCGGCGCGTGTTACTCAGGAACGCCAGCTCGCCTACTATCACCTGACCGCGCCCTTCGCGGGTATCGTCGGGGACATTCCCGTTCACGTTGGAGACTATGTTTCTCCGCAGACGCTGCTCACCACGGTCGACGAGAACGCGGAACTGGAAGGTTACATTTATATTCCGACGGAGCGGGCAGCTGATATTCGCGCCGGCCTTCCAGTGCAGATCGTCACCAGCCGCGGAGAACTGATCGAAAACACAAAAATCAACTTTATTTCACAGCAGGTGGACAACGGTCTCCAGGGCATCCTAGTCAAGACTGCCGTTCACAAATCGCTGGACACATTCCGCAATGAGCAGTTGGTGAAGGCAAGAGTGGTGTGGAGCACTGCTCCTACGCCGACGGTCCCGGTGCTGGCAGTCACTCGCATTGGAGGGCAATCGTTTGTTTACGTCGCCGCCCAGTCGGATAAGGGAATGGTCGCCAAACAACGCGCGGTCACTCTCGGCGACACTATTGGCAACGATTACGCCGTGACATATGGATTGAAGCCTGGGGACAAAGTCATCATCTCGGGCATTCAATTCTTGATCGATGGCGCGCCCGTGCAACCAATCAGCTAACCAGGTAACTTTCCGACACTAATCACTCCGCGGTAAAGCCGCGGCCAGTAGAGGAAGTGCTTCTTTGGTAGATTTTTTCATTCGACGCCCCATTTTCGCGACGGTTTGCGCGTTGCTGATTATCCTGGCGGGCGCAGTTTCCATTCCCACGTTGCCGATCTCGCTCTATCCAACGCTCGCCCCTCCGCAAGTCACCGTGACCAGCAACTACGTGGGCGCCAACGCCAGTGTCGTCGAATCGGCCGTAACCACGCCGCTGGAGCAGCAGATCAACGGCGTCGAGGGCATGCATTACATCACCTCGACGAGTTCGAACGATGGCACCAGCAGCATCAATGTAACCTTCCGCACGGGATACGACCTAAACATCGCAGCGGTAGACGTGCAGAATCGCGTGGCTACCGCGCAAGGCCGCCTGCCACAGGAAATCAAGAACACCGGCGTGACCATCACCAAGGCGAACCCAAACTTCGTTTTTGCCGCCGGATTCTACTCGCCCGATAACAGTCTCTCGAACCAGTACATCTCGAACTACCTCGACGTTTATGTGAAAGACGCGCTAAAGCGAATTCCCGGAGTTGGCGACGTTCTGATTTTCGGCGAACGCAAATATGCAATGCGCATCTGGCTCGATCCCACGAAATTGGCCGCGCGCCAGTTGACAGCGGCCGACGTAGTTTCAGCGCTGCAGGAGCAGAACGTTGAAATTCCCGCCGGCCAGCTGGGGCGTCCTCCAGCGGACCCGAAACAAAGTTTCCAAGTCACTTTGCGGGTGGTGGGACGCCTCTCCGACCCGCGAGAGTTCGAGAGCATCATCATCAAGAACACGCGCAACGGCATCGTGCAACTGAAAGACGTGGGCCGTGCCGAGATCGGCGCAGAAAGCTACGATACGAATCTTTTGTATAGCGGGCACGAGGCCATCGGCGTCGGAGTTCAGCAGCTCTCCAACGCAAACGCACTCGATGTCGACAAAAAAGCTAAAGCCGCGCTTGAGGAGCTGTCCAAGTCTTTCCCGCCGGGAATCAAGTACGTGATCGCTTTCGATACGACTACCGTCGTCGGCGATTCGGTCAAAGAAGTTGTGACCACGCTGGAAGAGGCGATCCTGATCGTTATCATCGTAATCTTCCTCTTCCTGCTCGATTGGCGGGCCACGGTTATTCCAGCGGTGACGATTCCGGTGTCGCTGATCGGCACTTTCGCATTCATCAAGATTTTCGATTTCTCGATCAATTCCCTGACGCTGTTCGGGATTACGCTCGCAACCGGGCTGGTAGTCGACGACGCTATCGTGGTCATCGAAAACGCCCAGCGGCACATCGACGCAGACCATACCGATCCGCATGCCGCGACAGCCGCTGCAATGGCGGAAGTTTCGAGCGCTGTAGTGGCGACATCGCTCGTACTGATTTCAGTGTTCGTGCCGGTGTCATTCTTCCCCGGCACCACCGGAATTCTATACAAGCAATTCTCGCTGACGATTGCGTTTTCGATTGCCATATCGCTGTTTAACGCGCTCACTTTGTCGCCCGCGCTTGCGGCCATCCTATTGCGCAGCGAAGAACAAAAATATTCAGTGTTTGACTGGACCCATATCGGATGGCTTTCGAGCGCGTATCGCAAGTTCGCACATGGCGTCAGTGGGGCCATCCAGGCGCTCGCGAATGCCTATGGCAAAGCCATTTGCAAAGTTTTGAACTTTCGCTACGCGATGATTGTGCTGTTTTTCATCGGTCTGGGTGCGACCGCATACATGTATATTCATGTGCCAACCGGATTCGTGCCGCAGGAAGATCAGAATTACTTTATCGTCGTGGTACAAGCCCCGCCGGGCGCTTCGCTCAGCTACACCACAAACATAGCGCGGCAAGCTGAGCAGGTGCTGCGCGCCGATCCTGATGTATTCGGTACCTTCGCGGTTCCCGGCTTTTCTCTCTCCGGAGGAAGTTCGTCAAACTATGGCCTGGTGTTTGCTCCGCTTAAACCCATAGATGACCGCAGGGGCAAGGGTCATGGGGCAAGTGATATTGTGGCGCGTGTGTCACCGAAACTCTTTAGCATCCCCGGCGCAGTTGTGGTTGCATTTGAACCGCCGGCGGTCAACGGCATCGGAAGCTTCGGCGGATTTCAATTCGAATTGCAGGACTTGGGTCGCAATACCCTGCAGGATATCGACAATGTCGCACACAAAATTGTCGCATCGAGCCGTCAGCGCCCGGATCTGCAAGGCCTCTTCACCAGCTTCACCGCCAATGATCCGCAGCAGTTGGTGCAGATCGATCGCGAGAAGGCTAAAGCTATCGGGGTACCCATCAACCAGATCACCCAGGCGCTGGGCGTGTATATGGGTTCCGAATATGTGAATGATTTTGATTTCAATAACCGCTCATATCGCGTTTACGTACAAGCCGACCAGCCGTTCCGCATGAGCGCGCGCGACTTGCGGCAATACTACGTTCGGTCCGACACCAACGGATTAGTGCCGCTAGCAAATATCGTTGAATTGAAGGAGACGTCCGGGCCGCAGGTCATCAATCACTACAATCTGTTTCGCTCAGCGGAAATTGATGGTGCTGCCGCCGCAGGTTACAGTTCCGGCCAAGGTCTGAAGGCCATGGAGGAGCTGTCGAAGGCGAACATGCTGCAAGGGATGACGTTTAGTTGGACAGGTCTGGCGCTCGAAGAAGTGGAGGCCGCTGGCAAGGCCATTATCATCTTTGGCCTCGGTATTCTGGTCGTCTATCTCACGCTTTCGGCGCAATACGAAAGCTTTGCGCTGCCATTTATCATTCTGCTCGCTGTACCTATGGCGGTGCTGGGCGCGCTACTCCTCATCTCCGCGCGTGGTTTGGTGGACGATGTTTATGTGCAAATCGGTCTGGTTATGTTGATTGGACTCGCGGCGAAGAACTCAATCTTGATCGTCGAGTTCGCCGAGCAACTGCTGGAGCAGGGACGCACTATCACCAACGCCGCCATTGAGGCTGCCGAGCTGCGCCTGCGCCCCATTCTCATGACGTCGTTTGCATTTCTGCTCGGCGTGCTGCCGCTGTATTTCGCCTCCGGCGCCGGCAAACTAGGGCGACACTCCGTCGGGACAGCGATTGTTGGCGGCATGTTATTCTCCACCGTCCTGAACCTGTTCTTTATTCCAGTGCTGTACGTAATTCTGAAGACGCTGCTGGTTTCACTCTCCAAGAGAAAACCGAAGATAGTGGAAGCAAGAGAAGCGGAACTAAAAGCCTCATAAGCGCATGCTGGTGGCCCGTTAGGGTAAAGCTGCATCACATCACTGTCGCCAATTCCTCGGAATAAACGGAGAAACACGATGGCCGAGTGTATACATCTCGATCAGATCCACGAAGTGAAACCGCAGACGCAAGGCTGTGAAGAATGTCTGAAAATGGGCGATCGGTGGGTTCATCTTCGTCTGTGCCTGAGTTGCGGCCATGTTGGTTGCTGCGATTCATCGAAGAACAAGCATGCCACCAAGCATTTTCATGCAACCAAGCATCCCATCATGCGATCGTTTGAACGCGGCGAAGATTGGGGCTGGTGTTACATCGACGAACTCGAATTGGACTTTGCCTGATCCAGAGCTGATTAATGTTTGAGAGCATTCTCTGTCAAGTAACCGAGTACGATCCCGACATCCTCGACCCACTCATCGAGTTGGCGGTCGAAATCGCCCGCGAAGGGCGCGAGGGCCGGCGCGTCGGCACCGTATTTATTCTGGGAGACGAACAGGCTGTTCTTGCGAGATCCAGATCGCTGATTCTTGACCCATTGCTCGGTCATCCGGAATCTTCCCGTCACCTTAGTAATCCAAGCCTGCGGGGGACCATCAAGGAATTAGCGCAGCTGGACGGTGCATTCGTAGTAAGCGGCAGTGGAGTTGTTCTCTCTGCGTGCCGTTATTTGGACGCAACGGCTGACGAAGTAGAAGTCCCGCTGGGATTGGGGAGCCGCCACATTGCCGCAGCCAACATGAGTGCTGCGACCAATGCCGTGGGGATTGTGGTCTCCGAAAGCTCGGTGGTCCGAGTTTTCTGCCACGGCAAACTGGTCGCCGAAATCATTCCTGAACTATGGATGATCGACCATGCCGCCCAACTTCGCGGGCCGGTGCAGAGGGAGCAGGTCGGCGAACTCACGGTGCTGACACCGAATCAGCGCCGCGCCTCGGCGGTCAAGTAACCGCCACCTCCCTCGACTCGAGCGGGGAAGGATTTGACTGCCGGGCATGATTGTACAAATGCGCCCGTGGTCAATTGGCGCTCGGGACGGTAGAGCGGACTGTATACGTGCAGAATACGCCGAGCTTCATGCCCCAAGAGCCAACATTCTTGACAACGCGAGTCCAACGAAAAACATCGTAGTCGAACGTCGTAGTCGAACGTCCTGCGTTCGTTTCCAGTCTGAGAGGGTGTATTTGACGGTGCAGGGCTTTGATTTTGATGTTCTTGCGGCAATTGCTAGATTCTCTCCTGTTTTCCACATTTACATCCACAGATATTTGAATAAGTGATGCAGAGAAGCATTGACATCGATGAAGCAACTATTTAAGTTTGCTTCCGTCGATGGCTGAAAGGGTTGGCTTAAATAAAACTTTGCCAGTCCGAAGTAGGCTGGGTGATCTGCTCAGCAGGGCAACCTAAAGAGCAACCGGACCCGAAAAAACCGACTGACTTCTGCGAGGAGCAGTTGGGGTTTGGAACTGCAAAAGCGGTGATCGCATCAAGGGCTGTGACGGTGCATGCGTCCACGCTGTTAGCTCCCTCGCAGGAGCTGATGGCTAGAGCATAACCAATGTCACAGCCTTTATATTTGTTCGGCCCGCTGAATTCCTGCCTCATGCCGATTCTGATTTTCACACCATTTGTGAATAAACGGTGCAAATTGGTCTTGATGAGCAGTGTCTACGCGGCTTTCAGCAGTTTGCACCAGAGTTGGGCTACACTTTCGCTAGGTCTCAACCGCTTCGTCGGGCTAGCCTAACTTCCACGGTATTTTGCCAATTTCGGGATCGACTGAGGCGGAAGTCCTTCGTTTGTAACAAAAGTTGTGGATGAGCCAAAATAGTGACGAATAGATATCAATATTATTCTTGCATTTATTGGCAAGTGTGATAT
>WNGK01001546.1_pt1 | contig 40525 bp, 24 predicted proteins | sample 5400601 | NCBI WGS metagenome assembly WNGK01 (sample SAMN13153376, study PRJNA577476) | soil metagenome | isolation source: 60 cm soil or saprolite under Garry oak tree replicate 1 | place: USA:California | collected 2016-06-15 | reverse complement strand
GATCGAGATCGCTCCAGGTAACTCTGCCAATGGTGAAAGCACCGGCGCGCTCATCCCCTATAACGTGAACTCCCAAAGCGTTCGTCAGCGAGTTTGGGACGGTCAGGACAAGATGATACGCGACGACATCTCCATGGTTAAGGGGAATCACCTCTTAACTTTCGGCGGACTGTTCCAGCGCAACTTCGACTTCCACGTCCGCAGCGACAACGGCCAGGGAGTCAATAACAATATTACGTACCAGATCGCGAGACAGGGAATTGACTGGTCATCCACTAGTTTCTTTCCGCTTGCGATCAATACCGGCACCACCAGCAACATCTCTACCCAGCAGACTGCATACTCACGGCTGGCGTCGGAAGTGCTGGGGATGGTCGGTCTGCCGCAGGTCGCCTATGCGCGCGTCGGTTCGGACTTGCACCTGCTGCCGGTCGGAAGCTCAGCCTTCGACAAGAGCATCATCAAGACGTACAACGTATACTTCAGCGACACCTGGCACATGAAGCCGACGTTGACCATTAACTATGGTCTCGGATACATCTACGAAACACCGCCAGTTGAGCTGGAAGGAAAGCAAGTCGCGCTCGTTTTTGGACCAGGCCAGGCTGACTCGGGGCTCGTCGACACGGCGGACTACTTGGCCAAGCGCAAAGCAGCCGCGTTAGCTGGACAGGTATACAATCCGATCATCGGGTTTGAGACCACCGGTAACCTCGGCTTGAAGTATCCCTACACGCCTTTCAAAAAGGGCTTCAGCCCGCGCATCTCTGTCGCCTGGAATCCCAATTATAAGTCAGGGATCCTGGGCAAGTTGTTCGGAGATGGCAAGACCGTGCTTCGCGGCGGCTATGGCCGGATCTACGGCCGTCTCAACGGTGTAAACCTGGTGCTAGTGCCGTTGCTCGGCGTCGGGTTGCTGCAATCCGTTAGCTGTGCCAACTCGCAAATGCCCGCGACCCCAGGCGGTCCCGGCATCTGCGCTTCTACGGCGGTGAATCCGAGCAATGTATTCCGCATTGGAACCGATGGCTTGGTAGCTCCGCTGCCGGCGGCCTCGGCGACATTACCGCAGCCCTTCATTACCGGTGGTACGAACCCAATCGCCCAGGACGCGACAATGCTCGATCCAAGATACAAGCCCGAAAAGACCGACAACGTCGACTTCACGATCCAACGTCAGTTTGGGTCGAAGATGTCGCTTGAAGTCGGTTACATGGGAAGGCGAATCAAGAACGTGTTTCAGGAAATTAACCTGGATGCCGTTCCCTACATGACGACCCTCGGAGGCCAGACATTCGCCCAGGCCTATGCGAACGTATACACGGCATTGAACGCTGGTACGGCATTCTCGGCTATTTCATCCCAGCCATTCTTCGAGACTGCGTTGGGCGGGGCTAGTTCGACTTACTGTACGGGCTTCACCAATTGTACCCAGGCATTGCTCAATCAATCAGGCGTACGCAGTTTGATTGGCAGCGCTCTGGTTTCCCAATTCTGGGGGTATCTCGGCAAGAACAACAGCGGACCTGGTGCAACGCGTGCGGGCGGTACCCTGGGTTCATGGGTCCTGCCTCGCAGCATGATCAGTGAATCCCTGAATGGCGGCGCAGGCCAGTCCACAACCCTGAACATGACCACGGCGTTGGGCTTTTCGAACTACAACGCGATGTTTATCACCATGAGACTGCGCGACTGGCACGGTCTGTCCGGCGTGGGTAATTTCACCTGGGGCCGGTCACTGGGTACGGCCGAACTTGCGCAGTACAACAGCTCCAACACCGTTCTCGACCCCTTCAACATCGCCGCCAACTACGGGCCGCAGAACTTCGACGTCCAGGCGCTTTTCAATGCCGGCATCAGCTACCAGCCCACGTCGCTGTTCGGGGTCTTCAACTTTAGGAACGCTAAGGGAATCGTCGGCCACCTGGTCAAGGGTTGGTCGATCTCTCCGTTCTTCACCTATCAGAGTGGACCAGGCAACGCCGTGGTTTACTCCTCGGGTGGACAGGCGTTCGGTGAAGTAACTCCTCCTGGAGGCGACGGTTCGACGGCGGAGAACGCGGTGATGTCAGCGCCGTTCACCGGCGGCACGTCAGTCCATTATGGCGTTCCTGGTTCCAATGGCGTGGGAACGAACAACCCGGGACAACTCAACATGTTTGCCGACCCAGCCGCAGTGGCCGCCGGGTGGCGAAGATGCATACTCGGCGTGGATAGCAGTTGCGGTGGCTACTACAATCTGCGAAGTCCCGCTATTTGGAACATGGACCTGACGTTGGGTAAGGACTTCAAGGTCAAGGAGCGCGTTAGCATTAGAGCGAGCCTTCAGTTCACCAACGTCTTTAACCACTTCGCGCCGGGCGGCCCGTCTCTGAATATTGACAATCTTTCGCAATTCGGCAGGATTACCGGTCAAGCCATCACGCAGCGGCAGACGGAGTTCGGTTTGCGAATCGCTTTCTAAAACCACAATCCCGGGGCCGCAGCAATTCGACCCCTTTGCTGAACTGGGGCGTTGCCTGCACGGGTAGGCAACGCCCCAATTCTTTTCTGCACAGAGAATGCCAGTTACTGGTAGATCAGGAATTGGTTTCGCACCTGACGAAACCGATCGAGAGCGGAACTCCACGACCGCGCGATCTCGTCCGGCGCCTCGCCTCGCTTCACTCGTTCGAATGCATCTGAATTGACCAGCAGCCGAATGTAATCGTCAACCTTCCAATCGTTTGGATATAGGCGACGCAGCGCCGCCGCGATCTCGATGCCCGTCGAAACGGGTCGAAATCGCGCGCGGTCGGTGATGACGATGTTGATGCCACTACACTCTTTATCCTTAAAGACGGAAGCTGTCGGCGTGAAGCGCACCGGCACAAAGCGCGCGCCCGGAATCCTGCGGCCATTCAAATACGCGGCGATTTCCTGGCCATTGATCCACGGCGCGCCCACCAGTTCAAAAGGCGTGTCAGTGCCGCGACCGACTGAAAGGTTTGTCGTCTCCAACAGACCGATCCCCGGATAGAGTGTTGCTTCCGTCAAGCTGCGCATGTTTGGCGAAGGGTTAATCCAAGTGAGGCCAGTTGAGTCGAACCACATCGCGCGGCGCCAACCTTCCATCTTAATCACACGCAAGTCGCATCCGATCTTGCGTTGCTCGTTATAAAGCTGGGCGAGTTCACCAATCGTCATCCCATGCCGAACGGGAATCGTGTGATAGGAAGTGAATGAAAGCTTGTCCGCGTCGGCGATTGGACCTTCGACTTCGACACCTCCAATCGGATTCGGCCGGTCCAGCACAAAAACAGGCAGGTGCGCTTTGGCCGCCTCTTCCATCACATACCCCAGCGTTGTGATGTAAGTATAGAAGCGCGCCCCAACATCTTGAATGTCGTAAACGACAGCCTCGAGGTCTTTTAGTTGTTCTGACTTTGGCCGTCGAGTCTCTCCATAGAGCGAATAGATGGGCAGGCCAGTCTGCTCGTCTTTGGTATCTGAAACTTTTTCGTCAGCCAGTCCGCGTATTCCGTGCTCGGGTGAAAAGAGCGCAACGAGCCGAACGCCAGAAGCTTTGTTGAGCACATCGACTGTCTGGCGTCCCGCTCGATCGCGGCCGGTGTGATTGGTCACCAGGCCGATCTTTAATCCACCAAGCTCTTTGAAACCGTCGCGCTCCAGCACGTCGATTCCGGTCAGGACCTTTACCTCGGCCGGAAGATCCGGAAGAGTTCCCGCTTGGGCACTTGCTTGATCGCGAGGCGCAGGGAAGCGCGCCAGATCTTTGGCGAGCGCCGTGTAATAGTTTGAAAGCTCGAGACGCGCCCGCGCTACCGCTGCCTGATCGGTCACCGCGCCGGCGACAATCGACGACACGCGGCCGCGTAGTGGACCAACGTCGCCTTTGCCATCGGGATGGACTCGGTTACTGAGAAAGACGACAAACATCTGGCTGGCGGGATCGATCCAGATCGATGTGCCGGTAAATCCTGTGTGGCCAAACGAGCCGAGCGGAAACAGATCGCCGCGATTGCTGGAATAACTCGTGTTGATGTCCCAGCCGAGTCCGCGGGTCCAGCCTTGATCTGAAACCAACCGCGGTCGCGTCATTTCGGCAACCGACAATGGACTAAGAATGCGCGCGCCGCGATACTGACCACCATTAAGAATCATCTGGCAATAGACCGCGAGATCGTCCGCTGTCGAAAAGAGTCCTGCGTGTCCAGCGACGCGACCCATGCGATAGGACGTTGGATCATGAACTTCACCGCGCAGCCACTGGTCGCCTTCAGGTCCGGCATTCGCGCTCGTGTCCCCAAGATAATTCATCTGACCGCGTCGCTTTTCAGTGGGCGCGATGCGGTCCTTCAACCTTGCAACGGGGTGAAAGCCGGTGTCATGCATGCCCAGCGGCGCAAAAATATTTCGGCGCGCAAACTCGTCGAGCATCAAACCGCCGGCGCGATGCACGACTTCGCCGAGCGCGATGTAACCGATGTCGCTATAAACAAAACGCGAGCCTGGCGGATTGCGCAAAGGCTCCTTGATCAGTCGGTTGATCGCTTCGTCGTATCCACTCCAACGCTCCTTGAGATCAAAGTCAGGGGCATAACCGGCGCGATGCGTCAGCAATTGTTCGATCGTAATGCGTTCCCTTCCCTCGCCTCTGATCTCGGGAATGTAGTTTGACAGCGGGTCGCTCAAACGCACCCTGCCGCGCTCTACGAGGATCATGATGCTGGTGGCGGTGGCGACAACTTTTGTCAAACTGGCCAGGTCGAAAATAGTGTCAGTGGTCATTACTTCGCGCTGCGGCTCGACTGCGCGCGAACCATAAGCCTCGCGCCAAACCACGCGGCCCTTTCTTGCAACCAACACAACCGCGCCCGGCAATTGGTGCTTCGCAATCGCCTCCTCGATCACCTGGTTCATCTGTGACAGGCGTTTGGTTGAAATGTCCACCTTGGCGGGAATTGAGCGTGGTAGCTGAGTGGCGCAGATCTGGCCCGTGAGCAGGAAAAGAATGGCCAGGCCAACGCTCAACCAGTTCCGTCGGAACAAAATATTTATAGACAGACGGCTCCTAAGATATTTTGCAAGCTCCGCCAGGAGCGCAACGTTTTTTGTTTGACCGTTAACATTGCGCTCCTGGCGGAGCTGGCCGGCTTCTTTTCCAAGTTCTTCTATAAACATTCGGCTCCTACGGAGCTGTAGCGGTTCGATTTTGAACAAGCTGAATCCCAGTCCCGCGCGCATACAAACCTGGCAGTGAGATGGGAAGTTTGCCGGTGACATCGATCTGGCCCAGGAGGCTGCGCGCCGCTGCCTGCTGCAAACTCGGCATGTCGCCGTAAGCAACCACATAAGTGCGCAGTCCAGGAAAACTCATCAGCAGGTACGGATTACCGAAACTAACCCCGATCAAGGGTCTCTTGCTTGCGATTAGCGTTGCCAGCGCCCGCGCCCCTGGTTCCGGCAGGCCGACACTGCGCGCCTCACCGGTACGCACACGACCATACAGGGAAGCAATCACGATGTCTGCGCCCTGCGCGCGCTCAAGCGCTTTCTGCACTTCCCCATCAGACGACCGATCGTCAAGCACAATTGTTTCTACCTTGCGGCCGGCTCGAGCCATCGCTGAGACAAAAGCGTTGGCGACGACTAAACGATCGTCACCGTTGGTGATCGCGAGATTGAAAATGCGTGCGTCCGATTTCAGATTGATCAAGGGCACCAGCTTGTCCTGGTCGCGCACGAGCGTGATGGCATGATCGGCAATCTCATTTGCCAGAGCGGCTATGTCGCGACTGGCAACAATGCGATCGATCTCCTCAAGCGAAGTGGTTCGCTGCTTCGCGAGTCCCAGATCGTACTTGGCGGCCAGGATCTTTCGCGCCGATTCCTCAATGCGCTTTTCAGCTAGCCTTCCGGCATGCACTGCTTCGCGCACGCCACGTAGAGCCGCATCCGGATCAGCAGGCTTGAGCAACATGTCAGCGCCCGCCTCGAGCGCGCGCACTGCGGCTTCTTCCGGCGTGAAATAGATCGTCAAGCCGCTCATGCTGAGCGCGTCAGTAACAATCAGGCCGCTAAAGTGCAGATCGCGTCGCAGCATGCCGCCGACAACCGGTGATAGCGTCGCCGGAATCGTTCCTTGCGCTTCGATTTCACCCGCCTCGGTGGTGTCGGTTGGTTTGCTCTTGACGTTCTTTGGGAGCGGCTTAACTGTTGTCGGATCAATCTGCGGCAAACCAATGTGTCCGACCATCACGGCTCCGACGCCCGCGTCCACCGAGGCGCGAAACGGAACTAACTCAACCGCGTTCAGCCGGCTGCGATCGACATTGATTTCCGGCAAGCCGCGATGGGAATCGGTTGCGGTATCGCCGTGCCCGGGAAAGTGTTTTGCGGTCGCAATCACCCCGTTGCGTTGCGCGCCTTCGGTAAACGCCGCTCCAAAGCGCGCAACATCGGCCGCGTCTTCTCCGTAAGAGCGCACATTGATCACCGGATTCGCCGCATTGTTATTAACGTCGACGACCGGCGCGTAGATTTGTTGCACACCAAGCGCACGCGCTTCGCGAGCAGTAACCTCACCCTGGCGACGCGCGTATTCCGGATTGCCGGTCGCGGCCACCGCCATGTTCCAGGGAAAATTCACCGTGTCGTCAAAGCGCATCCCTGAACCGGCCTCGAGATCCGACGAGATCAACAAAGGATACTTCGCAAGCTGCTGCATACGATTCATCAACACTACCGATTCATACACCGGCCCGCGAAAGAGGATGATCCCGCCGACGTGATTGTCCACCACTTGGTGACGCAGCGCGCCAAAAGCGGCGCTGTCCTGATTGAGAAAGGTAGCGTTCACACCGACCGAGATGAGCTGTCCGATCTTTTCCTCGAGCGACATTTTCTTGAGTTCCTTGTTGGCCCACTCGACGGCTTTACGCGAAGGTACTGCCGAATAAGGACTGATCTGATTGTGCTCTTTCGCTGAGGTAGTCTCCGCGGATGCGGGCGCGGATTTGATTGTCAGGGTGACCATCGGTCCCAACGATAGTGCCGCTATCAACGCGAACACGCTTGGACACCGTCGGAAATAATGATGGTCCTTTCTCATTCTCTTGCTTGCTTCCCTCTTAACACTGATGAATCGCGCTTCAATTTCCGGCTTCAATCGCCGCGACCGTCTCGGCTGGTTTGCTTACGAGACTCACTGCATAACCTACTGCGAAACACACTACGGTTCCGAACAACACATACCACGTCCAGGCGATCGATGTCTTGTACCAGATAAGCGACATGAAACCCAGCGACGTGGCCATCCCTGACATCACTCCAATCTGATTCGCCCGCTTCGTCAACACGCCAAGCAAGAATGCTCCCAACATTGGACCGTAGACTAGCGACGCGATCGTCAGTCCAGCCGTGAACACCGAGCCCCACTTACGCGCCACCATAGCGATGACGATCAAGACAACGCCCCAGGCGGCCGTAAACCAACGCGACAGACTGAGCAGTTGCTCTTCGCTGCCGGCGGGCTTCACTAATGGCTTGTAAAAGTCGAGCACAGTAGTCGACGAAAGCGAATTGAGCGACCCGCTCAGGTTCGACATCGCAGCCGCAAAGATCGCGGCGATCACCAGTCCTGCTATGCCGTGCGGCAGGCGTTGGACAATGAATGTAGGAAAAATCTGATCGTTGCTCTGCAACGCAACCGAGAGCGGATAAGCTTTGTAATAAGCAAAGAGCATTACGCCGATTGTCAAAAACAGAAAGAACTGAAAAAACACTACAAAACCACTGAAGACGAGCGCCTTTTGACTGTCCCGCCGATCGCGACAGGTCAGCAATCGTTGGACCAGCAGTTGGTCGGTTCCGTGCGAAGCCATTGTCAGAAAAGTGCCGCCGAGCAAACCCGCCCAGAAAGTGAACGGCACTTTGAAGTCAAGGATGAAAGAAAACACCTGAAACTTGCTCGTCGGCCGCGCTTCGGCCACAACGGTTGTCCAGCCACCAGGAACCAGTTGAAGCAACTCATACGCGGCCAGCAGCGAGCCGCCAATGTAAATAATGAGTTGAATTAGATCAGTCCAGATCACCGCAGCGATGCCGCCTTCAAAAGTGTAGATCAACGTGAGTAGTCCGACGATCACGATGGACCACAACCAGAGATGTGGCAATCGCGGAAAACTCGTGCCCAGGACTGCGCTCAACACCAGCGACGCAGCAAACACCCGCACGCCTTCAGCGAGCGCGCGCATCACAAGAAACAAAGACGCGGCAAAGTTCTTCGCCTTTGGTCCAAAGCGCCGCCTTAACAGCTCGTAGGCCGTCAGCAAATCGCCGCGAAAGTAGGCTGGAATCAGCAGCAGGCTGATGATCACGCGCGCCACGATGTAGCCGAGCACAACTTGCAGGTAAGTAAAATTGCCTCCCTGCTCCGGACGCGCAAAGGTTGAATAGGCCAACGCCGGCACACCGATCAGCGTGAGCGTGCTGGTCTCAGTCGCGACTATTGAGAGGCTGATGACAATCCAGTGCGTGTTCTTCGCACCGATAAAATAATCTTTGACGGTACGCTGCGACCGACGGAACAGCGTCCCAAAGATTGTTATGCCGACCAGATACAGGGCGAGGACAGCGTAGTCGGTTCCAGAGAAGCCCATGCAGAGATTCCTTGTCCGGGAAAGTGCTAATTGACCAGGCTTTATTGGTGCGCCAGCGTCTGAATCGCGAGACTTACAACACCATGACTTGCCGCGAGCGATTGTTCCGCGTCACTGCGCGAGCAACCGGACTGCTTCATCACGAGAGCGACGCGCAGATCGCCGTTCGCCGTTTCCAAAGCAGCGCTTGCATCGGCCTGATCGAGATTAGCTTCCGCCATGAGAATGCGAATCGCTCGCGCACGCAGTTTTGAATTCCGCGTTTGCACGTTTGACATACGGTTGCCGGTAACATAACCCAACCGAACCATAGTTGCGGTCGAGATCATGTTCAGCACCATCTTCTGTGCCGTGCCGGCTTTTAGTCTTGTCGACCCGGCCAGGACTTCGGGACCAACTACGGGAACAATGCTCACTTCGGCAGCTCGCGTAATTGGTGAATCGGGCGCGCACGTTACCGCAACGGTGAAAGCCCCGAGCGCGCGCGCATGTGAAATGGCTCCGACAGTATAAGGCGTGCGGCCCGAAGCGGCGATACCGACCAAAGCGTCCCCTTTTGTGAATCCGCGCGATTCCAGATCGTGTCCGCCTGCCGCTGCGTCGTCCTCCGAAAGCTCAACGGCGCGATAACAGGCTTCGTATCCGCCAGCGATGATCGCTCGTACCATATCCGGCGACACGCCAAAAGTTGGCGGGCATTCCGACGCGTCGAGTACACCCAGTCTTCCCGACGTGCCCGTGCCGATGTAGAAAAGCCGTCCTGTTCCGCTTAAGCGCGCAACAATTCCTTCGACTGCTTTGACGACATCGGGAAGAACTTTAGCGACGGCTGTGGCCACCAGCGTATCCTCTTCATTCATCAGGCGCACTATCTCCGCAGCCGGTAACGAACTCAGATTGGCGGTGTGGGGATTTTCCTGTTCCGTAACGGGAAGGAGTTCGAGCCTGTCTGTCTTCATAGCTGGGTTTGGTCCACTCAGACGGCGAGCGCGATGCGATTCAAGTGCTCACGGGCCATGCGCGCCGCGGCAACCGCAGGAGGATGACGCGGTGGCGCCAGGTAAGCTTTGGGGGCAACGCGATGGACCTCAGCGCACAGTGGCTCGAGCACCAGGTCGCCGGCTCCGAAAACACCACCGACGTAGGCGACCTGAAACCGCTCGCGCCCCATCTTCAGATTGCGAATCACCGCAACGGCGGCGGTTCCCAGCTCCGTTCCGGCTTCAGCCATTATCTCGCGAGCCACTTGATCTTTCGCTTTCGCTGCCTCGATCACCGCCTTGCCGAATCCAGCGATTCGTTCGTTGCTCATAGTCGGAGCGTAGATTGCGGTTGAGAGATCGTCGGCGCTGGTAACGTGAAAGTACGAACGCGCCGCGGCAGTTAGCGACGTCTCTGGCCCACGCCCGTCGGCCGCATAGGCTATCGCTTTCAACGCGCGCCGGGCGACCCAGGCCCCACCGCCTTCGTCTCCAACGATCGGGCCCCAGCCGCCTGCGCAGGCGCGCTTGCCTCTTGCGTTGATGCCGCAGCAAACGGATCCGGTCCCGGCGATCACCACCAGGCCGGGCTCGCCATCAGTCGCGCCAAACAACGCGATATCAGCATCACTGACTACTTCAACCTCGCCAAGCTCAAGATCTCTTAAGGCGTCTTCCATTCGGGCGCGCAGCTCCTTGCGACGCGCGCCGGCGAGTCCGACCTCGGCTGCCATTATATCGGGACGTCGAACTTGCGCTGCGACGCACGCTCGATCGATCGCTTCCCTGATAGCGGCGGCGGCGTTGGCAACCCCCACGCGCAAAGGATTGGAGGGACCAGCAGCGCCCTCTCCCAGGACGTTGCACCCTTCGTCCATCACAACGGCCCGTGTGCTCGTACCGCCACCGTCAACCCCCACCACTGCGTTTTGCGACCGGAGACGCCGGGGTGTTAACGGATCTGCGGATCGATGCTCAACGGTTACCATATTGTGGACCACCCGAAGCAAAATTGTTCCGAGAAGGGCGGTTTGTCCTATAAGCAGTCGAGTCTGTGATTATTCTAGGCACGCCTGATTTATAATGGAAACTAAAAGATTTTATCGTTATGATAATGGCTAGTGATAGTGCGGTGATCCACCTATGGAAATAAGACAACTTAGAGCGTTCATCGCCATTGCCGAATCCGGCACGTTTACGGCAGGCGCGGAACGCGTGCACGTAACGCAGGCCGCCGTCAGCATGCAGATCCGGCAATTGGAAAATGAGGTCGGTGCAAAGTTGTTTATACGCGCGCCCCGGAACGTGATCTTAACCGAAGCCGGCGAGAAGATGCTCGAGCGCGCCCGGCACATATTGCGCGAGCACGACGCCGCCCTCGAGGAAATCGCCGAACTGGCTGGGGCCAAACGTGGCCGGCTGCGGATCGGCAGCGCGTCGGCGGGGGTTAGTTCGGATCAGCTGCCGCGGATTTTGAAGGAATTGCGAAAGCATCATCCCAGCGCCGAAATTTCTGTCAATTCAGGCACGAGCGAATCGCTGGTCCAACAGCTTTTGGCCGCGGAGCTGGACATCGCATTTGTATCTTTGCCGGTCGAGGCCCGCGGAATCCAAACCGAACGACTGAACGACGATCAACTCGTGGCGATTGCCTCACCCCGGCACCGACTGGCCAGGCAAAGAACCGTCAGCGCTTACGCGCTCGCCGGCGAGAAGTTGATTCTTGGCGAGCGTGGAGGCAACACGCGGCGACTGATCGACGAGTTCTTTGCTCAAGCAGGCGTGAAGCCGACGGTCGCGATGGAGCTAAGCCGCCTGGGAGCGATCAAGCGCATGGTTGAAGAAGACATGGGAGTGGGAATTGTGCCGCTGCAGTCAGCGCGCGACGAGGTAGAGAAGGGACGGCTGGTCCGCTGGTGGATCGAAGGCGCCCAGATCAACTGGGAACTTGGGCTCGCCAGATTAACTGGAGGTTACGATTCACCGATCCTGCAAAGGTTTGTCGGCTTGTGTCACAAGAATTTCGGCGGTAATGCCAGCGATGTGGTCACGAAGACAAAGGTATCAAGTCAGAAAACGAAAACGAGAAAGTCACGCTAAGATGAAGTGTGACCAGCGGCTTTGCCGCCGCCCAGTGGGGAAAGGCTCTGCCTTTCCGGAAGCCTGAGCTCAGGACTTGTGAGAGGCTACGCCCTCGAACAGAAAGGATCGGAGGCACAGCCTCCTAATCAAAAAATAAGCAGCAACGGAAAGGCGGAGCCTTTCCGCACTGTGCGGCGGCGGAGCCGCAAGAGCTTCACGCACAGTGACCTCGAATCTCACGCAACGCTTCAATCAATCGCTCGATATCACCTTCATCATTGAAAAAGTCTGTCGCGACGCGAATGCCTTGTGGCTTTTTCGTCACGATCACGCCTCGCTCCGCAAGCTCACTAACAACGCGCGCCGGATTCTCAGCCGCGACTAGGGTTTCCGCTGATCGAATGGCTTCATTTCGCAAAGGAGAAAGCACCTGCCACCCAGATTCAATCAACTTTGCAGTGAGATGGCGATTCAGTGAAAGCGCGCGCTCCTCGATATTGCCAAGGCCAATCTCCTGCATGAATTCTACCGACGCGCCGACCGCAAAGATGCCTGCGAAATGTGGGCAGCCCATCTCCGCGCGCGCGGCTGCGTCGTGTCGCAGGTGAATCTCGTTGTTGCGATCCGCGTACGGGTCTTCGACGCTTAGCCAGCCAATCGAGCGCGGCTTTGAGTTCGCCAACAATTCTCTGCTCAGATAGACAAACCCAGACCCGTACCCAGAAAGCATCCACTTATGTCCCGTAGCGCAGAGCGCATCGACGTGCATGCGCTTTACGTCTATCTGAAAAACCCCTGCTGACTGACTCGCGTTGACAACCAACGCATGATCGTCTTTGTATTTTCCCAATTCCTCGAGATCGATGCGAAAGCCATTCGAGAACTGAACGTGACTAAGTGAAATGATTCCCGTTCGATTCGTCATTAGTCTACGAATATCGTCAAGCTGAATCTCGCCTTCAACGTTCTTGACCAGATGCACCGGAATCCGTCGATTCATCCAGGGAATCGTTGTGACCGGAAACTCCAGATCGCACGAGACGACTTCGCCACGTCCTTCAAGCGCATCGACGATCACGTTCATGCCCGAGGAAGTATTCGTCGTCAATCCAATCTCATCGGGTTCGGCGTTGATAAACTCCGCGATCTGTTTGCGGACAGTCTCGCGGCGCACGAGCCAATGGTCCCAATGCACGTCGCCATCATCCATCATCTGACGGTAATACCCGCTCGCCGCTTCCATCACGCGCCGCGCCACCGGCCCCGCCGCCGCCGTGTTGAGATAAACGCCGCCGTCCGTTACGGGGAATCGTTCGCGAATCTGGTTCCAATCGATCATTTCGGCTACTGAAAATACACGAAGGGAGCGTTAGAATGGAAATAACGATGCATGCTCGCCGTAAGTACACCGAATTCTGGTACTCTTGCGACTCGTTTCCACGTTGTTCATAATCGGCTCGCCGCGTCGACTTTGAAGTCTGAGCGCGAGCGGCGGATGAAATTTAATTACCTTGGAAGGATTGACGGTATGGCAAAAGCGACTGCCGAAACATACGCAGAGAATCTGCAGTTCTACGAAAAGCTGGTAGCTACCAATCCGAAGGTCGAGCGTAAGGGCGCCACCATGCCGTACACGTCCGTGAACGGTCATATGTTCAGTCTTCTGACTAAGGCGGGCTGGTTGGCGCTCAGGCTGCCGGCCGCAGAGCGGGAGGTATTTCTGAAGAAATACAAGACTAAACTCTGCGAGCAATACGGAACAGTCATGAAAGAATACGTCGAGGTACCGAACAACCTGCTAAAGAAGACACAGGAGTTCTTCGACCTAAGTTACGCCTACGTCAGTTCACTCAAGCCAAAGCCGACGACAAAAAAGGCCGCAGCGAAGCAGCGGTAATAGAAGCCGGCACGAGGAGGTTAGCTATGCACCTATCTGCGAAAACCCTTAACGTCGCGACCACGTTACTGTTCATTCTGCCTTCGTTCGGTGGGGCGGCGTCGGCACAATCGGGTCGTGCTGTCATGAGGGGGTACGTCGCGTTTGAGAATATTGCTTACGTCGATAAACAACCCCGTGCCCGAGTCGAGCTGTGCGCCGGCGCCAAGGGTAAAAACTGTGGGCCAGCAACCGAAACTGACGAACATGGATTGTATGAGATCAGCCCGGCTCCCTTAGGCGAGTGGTGGTTACGTATCTCAGCGCCCGGTTTCACTACTTATGAGATAAACATTTACCTTCCTTCAGATTTTATCAGTAACCTTGCGGTCATGTTGAAGCGGGCGGACAATAAAAAGACGAGTAGTCGAAAGCAGGCTGAGCGCGGGAAGGCTTTAGCTCCAGTGGAGGTGACAAATAAATATTATGTGTCGAAACATTAAGACTCTGCACAACTTCAAACCGCCGGCGACCAACGAAGAGATCCGCGCGTCTTCGCTGCAGTTCGTCCGCAAGCTCAGCGGCTTTAACAAGCCCTCGAAGGCTAACGAACTCGCCTTCAATCGCGCGGTCGACCAGGTGGCGCAAGCGGCTCACGAACTCCTTCAATCTCTGGTTTCGAACGCTCCACCGCGAGATCGCGAAGTTGAATTGGCAAAAGCTCGTGCGCGGACGGCGGAACGCTTTCGCAACGTCGACGTTGAAAACTCCATTTGATTAGCGGCCGACCAGCCTACTCCGAAGGCGTTTGCTAATTTCAGCCCAGGGTTTCCTACCCTGGGTTGGTATCAGGCAACGGGTTCCAAACACCGGAGGTGTTGGCAGCGGCGACATGGATTGGGGCAGTAGCCCGACCGTCAGGGAGGGCGCATTATCGCCGTTGACTTACAACGACGCCCTCCCTGACGGTCGGGCTACTGCCCCGTTGGCGGCGCTTCGAACCACAACGTCGCCAGCGCCGGCAACGTGATCTTTGCCGAATACTGTTGACCATGAATCTGAGACGATCCCGCAGTGATTGATTGGGCCAGACTGATGCCGCCTCCGCCATAGACTTTATTGTCTGTGTTCACAAGCAGACGATACTCGCCCGGCCTTGGCAGGCCCAACCGGTGATTGTGTCTTACAAGCGGGGAAAAGTTACCAATGCAAACAAGCTCACGATCGGTCGCGGGCGAACGACGAATAAAAGAGACGACGTTCTCGGCAGCATTGTTCGCGTCAATCCATTGAAAACCTGAATGATGGCTGTCCACTTCCCACAGGGCTGCGGTATCACCATAGATAAGGTTCAGATCGCGCACCAGTCGCTGCATACCTTTGTGAAGCGGTTGATCCAAAAGATGCCAATCCAGACTCTCGTCGTCGTTCCATTCGCGCCACTGGCCAAACTCGCCGCCCATGAACAGTAGCTTCTTGCCCGGATGCGCCCACATATAAGCGTACAGCGCGCGCAGGTTCGCAAACTTCTGACGTTCGTTGCCCGGCATTTTATTCAGCAGCGCGCCTTTCATGTGCACTACTTCATCGTGCGAAAACGGCAGGATAAAGTTTTCGCTCCACGCGTAAACCAAGCCAAATGTTAAGGCGTTGTGATTCCCCCCGCGGAACAAAGTATCAGTCTGAAAATACTTGAGCGTGTCGTGCATCCAGCCCATGTTCCACTTGAAATCAAACCCCAGCCCGCCGGCGTAAACCGGATGACTGACCTGCGGCCAGGCGGTTGATTCTTCGGCAATCATCATCGCGCCTGGCTCGGCGCGATGGATCACTTCGTTCAGCTCCTTCAGCAGCGAAATCGCTTCGAGATTCTCGCGCCCGCCGAACTTGTTCGGCACCCATTGCCCCTGCTTCCGGCTATAGTCCAGATAGAGCATCGACGCGACGGCATCCACGCGCAGGCCATCGAGGTGAAAGGCCGTAGTTGAAGATGTATGTGCCCCAATCCGGATGCTCGCCTTTGCGTGGATCGAGATGCTCGTACAAAGCGGAACCATCGAAGCGCCCGAGTGCGAACGCGTCTTTCGGAAAGTGCGCGGGCACCCAGTCCATAATCACACCGATCCCGCGCCGGTGCAGATAGTCGACCAGATAACGAAGATCGTCCGGCGTGCCGTAGCGGGCCGACGGCGCATAGTAGCTGCTGACCTGATAACCCCAGGATGGTCCGTACGGATGTTCCTTCAACGGCAGAAACTCGACATGCGTAAAGCCCATCTCGGCAACATAGTCAGCCAGGAGCGGCGCCATCTCGCGATAGGTCAGCGGCCGGTTGTTTTCTTCAGCAACCCGTCGCCACGATCCAAAATGAACTTCATAGATCGCGAGCGGCTTGCGAAAATGCTCGCCGCTGGAGCGCTGTTTCAACCACTGCTGATCGCGAAACTTGTACTTCGACTCGTAAACAATCGATGAAGTGCCGGGCGGGACTTCCATGTAGTTCGCATACGGGTCGGCTTTCAAGAACGGCAGGCCCTTGCGCGCGCGCATCTCGAATTTGTAGAGCGTGTTTGGGCGCAGATCGGGAATGAACAACTCCCAGACTCCCGAACCACCGAGCATGCGCATCTGATGCAAACGTCCATCCCAGCCGTTAAAGTCGCCGACGACGCTGACACCTTCCGCGTTCGGCGCCCAGACGGCGAATGACACACCACTGACGCGCCCGTACTTACGCACGTGCGCGCCAAGTTTTTCGTAGACCGTCTCGTGCTTCCCTTCCCCAAAAAGATGCAGATCGAGATCGCCAAGCGTTGGCAGGAATGAATAAGGATCGCGCAACGTGAAGATGTTACCGTCAGCGTAGTGAACTCTGAAAAGGTAGGGAGGAATTCCTGATAGATCCGGCAGGACGGTCTCAAATACTCCCGCCTCATGTGTCTTGACCAGCGGCTGCGGTCTCTTTTTTCCGATAACTACTTCGACCTTCGTCGCGTTAGGCCGAAAGGCGCGAAAGATCACACCGCCATTTGATTCATGCGCGCCAAGGAGGCGATGAGGATCGCGGTGTTTGAGCGCGAGCAGCCGATTCAGCTCTGCCCGGTTTACAGTTAGGTCTCCGTCACGCGCCGCGGGCGTCCGTTTGTTTGAGCGCTGAACGATTGCGCGTTTTGTTTTCGCGGCTGGTTTCTTGCCTGACGCTTTCTTCGTCATGACAGTGTGGGCTTGGTCTCAACGGCAAAGGGTGCAAAGACCACGGGTGGCTCGGCAAAGCGTAGATAGACGTCGGCGCCGTTGCCATTCTCCGGGATGTTGCTGTGTGCTTCGGCGAGTATTTCGAGGAAGTGCGCCCGCGGGGACGGCAAACCGAGTTCGTCCATCAGCTCAATCGCGCGCGCGGCGTACTTCATGATCTGGACCGTCTCAATCCCCGAAATCTCTGAAAAGAACCAGCCGCAACTTGTGAACATGAGCAGCGCGTTGCGCTGTAGCTCAAGCAGCGTCAGGGCGCGCACCTGGTCCGGCGGCGCCAATTCGCGCTTCGTCTGTATTTCGAGAAACCGGTCGCGCGAGCGACCATGATCGAGCATCAACTCGACATAGGCATCGCGCGCTGCCCACGGATCAAAGAACAGATCCCCACCGATTGTTTCGAATTGGCGGGCGGCATCATCGCGCAGGAAATCGAGTGCAGTTCTGAGCGGCACACGCCATTTTTGGTTCCAGCCAGGCTCGCCGCCGGTGTGACAACCACAATCGCGTATCCAGCGACCGACTCCATGCGCGCAGCTCCACGAAGTGCCTTCGCCGTCCGCCCCCTTCTTGATCTCAACTTCGAACTCGGGCGGATACTGGTCCAGAAACTGGCCGTAGTTTGTCAACCAGAATCCCTGCTCCTTCGCCTCCACTTCAAGCGCGTGCGCCAGACACAGATCACCAAACTTGAAATGATGGCCGTAAGTCTCGCCGTCGGTCGCAACGTTTACCATCGGCCCGCGATCGCCTGCTCGCTTAAACATCTGAACCAGCGACCCGCTCGACGAGAGAGCTTTCTCGAACGCGATCGCGCGCGAAAGTGGACCATCGTAAAAGAAAACGGCAATTGAACGCCGCGAGCCGTCGCGATGAGTGTGACGATACGCTCGCGCCGTGTCGATGCGGCCATCAGCTACAGAATGCCACTGGCCAAAATTTGTGCAATAACGTTCCGCCTGAACTGGGGCCAGAATCACATAGCGAAGGCCTTGCTCAATTAAGAGATCAAGAGTGGCCGTATCGCAGGCGGTCTCAGGCAGCCACAGCGCTTCCGCCTCGCGGCCAAAGTGATGACGAAAATCAGCCAGGCCCCAGAGCACTTGCGTCCGGGCGTCGCGCTCGTTACCCAAGGGCAGGATCGCATGGCCATAAGCCTGCGCAATTGCATTACCATGCCCGTCTCGCTCGCGTGCGCTGTCCCTGTCGGCCTGAAGGATCCGCCTATAAGTATTCGGATGATGCGATTCCAGCCACGAAAGCAGCGTCGGCCCAAAGTTGAAGTTGATGTGCGCGTAGTTATTGCCCGTTTGCTCGATCCTATTGTTTTCCCCAACGATGTGCGCAAAAGCATTGGGTCCGTAGCATTCATCGTGAATGCGCTCGTTCCAATCATGATAAGGATACGCGCCCGGCTCGCGCTCAACTTTACCGGTCCAGGGGTTCTCGCGCGGCGGTTGATAGAAGTGTCCGTGAATGATTAGGGCAGTCATTTGAAGCTATTTCGCCGGTTTCAAGATCCAGTTTTCTCCGCGGCAAAGCTTTGCCAGCCGACTCGTGACAGGTTCCAGGAGATTAAGGCGCCCGCCGCTATAGCTAACAGTAAGTACAAAGAACCAATGGCCCATTCTTTGAAGATCAGCTTGCCGATACCAAATAGCGAACCATAGATCAGCGCGCATCCCAGGATCCAATTCGCAAACTGAGCTGACAGCGTTCCGCTGGCGTGAGCTTCCAGGACTCCGGCCTCGGCCGCCACCTTTTTCCAGCCTGGACCTTCAGGCCGCACGCGACGATAAAAACTCACCAGCTTGTCCATCGGCTCGGCAGAGGTAAACAGCGTCACCGCAAGCCAGACTATCGTCGTTAATCCCACCGTTACCAACATCAGATAAGCGAAATCTTTAGGCCGGTCGCTGTCCCACTTCAAATAGGTCTGCAAAAAGAGAGACACAACCGCAGCAGTGACCATCGCAGAGACTTCGGACCACGCATTTATTCGCCACCAGAACCAACGCAGCAGCAACACTGTGCCGGTTCCCGCTCCGGTCACCAACAGCAGCTTCCACGCCCCACCGATCGACTCGAGATTAAATGTCACTACCAGCGAAACGATCATCAACAACACCGTCACCAACTGCGAAGCAATTACATAATGCCGCTCGCTGCTATCGCGCGAGACGAAGCGGCGGTAGAAATCATTGATGACATAAGAAGCGCCCCAGTTCAGCTGCGTGCCTATCGTCGACATGTACGCGGCGGCAAACGCCGCCAGCATGAAGCCACGCAGATAGGTCGGAAATACATTCGGATCGAGCAACGTCATGATGTAGCCCGACTCTTTGTCAACCAGATTCGGGTAGAGAATTAACGAAGCAAGCGCCGTCAGTATCCAGGGCCACGGACGCAGCGCATAGTGAGCGATGTTGAACCAGAGAGTGGCAAGCAATCCATGCTTTTCGTCTTTGGCGGAAAAGATACGCTGCGCGACGTAGCCTCCGCCGCCCGGTTCTGCTCCGGGATACCAACTGGCCCACCAGTTCACGCCGAGATAAACGAAAAGCGTGATGGCCGGCATCCACAACGAGTCGTAATCCGGAAAGAAACTTAGACGCGACCCTGCCTGTCCGCTGGCGGCATCCAGCGCGGTGATCTTCGTCTTGAGCGCGTCGATGCCGCCAACCGCATGGACGGCAAGAATGGCCAACACAATTACCATTCCCATCTTGAGCACAAATTGAAAGAGGTCCGTTACCAGCACTCCCCATAAACCCGAGATGGTCGTGTAAAAGGCCGTAAACAGAAGCATTCCGATCACGACCATGATCGCCCCACGCTTATCCAGACCGAGAGTGATTTGCAGTATCTTGACCATCGCCAGATTGACCCAGCCGAGAATGATGCAGTTGATCGGCAGGCCCAGGTACAGCGCGCGAAAGCCACGGAGAAAGGCCGCAGGCTTCCCTGAATAGCGCAACTCCGCGAATTCAATGTCGGTCATCACACCGGCCCTGCGCCACAAACGCGCGTAGAGGAACACGGTGAGCATTCCGCTCATCACAAAATTCCACCAGAGCCAGTTTCCCGCGATGCCGTTCTTGGCAACAAAGCCGGTTACGGCCAGCGGCGTGTCGGCGGCAAATGTCGTAGCGACCATCGATGTGCCGGCCAGCCACCAGGGCACATTTCGCCCCGAGAGAAAGAAATCGGTCGTGCTGCCACGCGCCCTGCGAGCGTAGTAGATGCCGATGCCGAGATTGAACAGGAAATACGCGGCGATGACCGACCAGTCAAGTAGAGAAAGTTTCATGATTCCTGTCGGGCCTTCAATCTATCAGAGTCATCAATAACCCCGTGACAATCGGTCGTAGTAATGCTGCTGGCGCACACTCTAACATTATTTGCGTGATTCAAGATCGCCAGATTGCGTTATTCTCCGATGATCTTTAAGAGGACTCGTTTGTCGCGGTGACCGTCAAACTCGCCGTAGAAGATCTGCTCCCAGGGACCAAAATCGAGTTTCCCGTTCGTGACTGCAACGACAACTTCACGGCCCATGATCTGGCGTTTGTGATGAGCGTCGCCGTTGTCCTCTCCGGTGCGATTGTGATGATAACGCTCGGGGCTCGGATCGAAGGGCGCGAGCCATTCCAGCCAGCGCTGGTAGTCCTCATGCAACCCCGGCTCGTCGTCATTGATGAACACGCTCGCGGTGATGTGCATCGCATTAACCAGACAGAGTCCGTCCTTGATGCCGCTCTGCTTCACTTCACCGACGACTTGCGGCGTGATATTGACAAATCCCATACGCTCCGGAACATTAAAGGTCAGATACTTCGTGTGTGATTTCATCGCAATGCCTCCCGAGTGGGTCCGACAAACTTCAGTTTGTCGCGTGAGTAACACAGACTCTGGTCTCTGATTCTGACGCGAAGGTTCACAGACCGCAGTCTATGGTACGGAAATCGACGACAAACTGAAGTTTGTCGAACATCCCCTGTGCAAAACTTTAATTCAACGATACCATCAGTAATGATTTTCTAAAACGCGATCTTCGGGTTGAATGTAAATGAGACTGCTGGCGGCAATCTCCGGCCTTGTCATCATCTGGATCATTTTGTGGGACGCCTTCGAAACGATCGTCCTGCCACGGCGTGTGACCAGGCGCGTACGGCTGACCAGTCTGTTTTATCGCGCTGTCGGAATGCCCTGGTTCTTTCTGGCCAGACTAATCAAGAAGACTAAACGACGCGAATCCTTCCTCGGACTATTTGGCCCACTCTCGGTGTTGATGTTGCTGGCGATGTGGGCGGTGGGTTTGATTATTGGATACGCCGCAATCCTGTGGGCTATTGCAGCAAAGCTCAACGCTCCGAACGCAGTCGTAGATTTCGGGATCTATCTTTACTTGAGCGGCGTCACTTTTTTCACCCTTGGCTACGGCGACGTCACGGCGCTGTCGCCGCTCGGGCGAACAATCGAAGTAATCGAAGCAGCAAACGGACTCGGCCTGCTGGCAATCGTGATTGGATACCTGCCGGTGCTTTATCAGTCATTCTCGCGACGTGAAGTTAACATCTCGCTACTCGACGCACGCGCCGGATCACCGTCGAGCGCAACAGAACTTTTGCGCCGGTACGGAGCGAGCGGAAACCTCGGGGAGATAAGCGCCCTGCTGCACGAGTGGGAAGACTGGTCGGCTGAATTACTCGAGAGCCATGTTTCCTATCCGGTACTCTGTTATTTTCGTTCTCAACACGATAACCAGTCCTGGCTTGGTGCTTTGACGACAGTGCTGGATACCTGCGCCCTGGTTGTCGCGGGCGTTGATGATGTCCCAGTCTGGCAGGCGCAATTGACGTTCGCGATTGCGCGCCACGCCGTGGTCGACATTGCGCAGATTTTCAGAACGAAACCGAGCTCTGCCACTTGCTGCGATACGCGTCTGCCGCCCGAAGAATTGCGACGAGTGCGAGAAATCCTTGCAGCAAATGGAACGCCGCTAAGCGACGGAGGGGACACAGAAAGAAGGCTGCTCGAGCTGCGCTTGTTGTACGAGCCGTACGTCGTAGCTCTTTCAGGCTTCTTATTAATGCCCTTACCGCCGTGGATTCTGCCAGCCGACGCGATCGATAACTGGAAGACGAGCGCCTGGGGCAGGATACAATAAAGGATGAAGGCGGAAGGATGAAGGATGAAATGGCAGGCATCTGCTCAGATCGGAGTCAGGACTACTGGCGGCTTTGCCGCCGCTCAGTGCGGAAAGGCTTCGCCTTTCCGCGTGCTGGTATCAAACCTCTCGCGCGAGGCTAAGCCTCGCGCTAATTAATTGGAAGACCCCAACGGAAAGCCAGAGGCTTTCCGCACTGTGCGGCGGCAAAGCCGCAACATCACGATGAAGCTTCACGGCTATGTTGGTTTGCTAATTGTCATCGCTGCCGAAGTACTTCTCTTCAACGGCAATCGCTTCGTTGGCGGCTGGTTCACGCCGATTGTCTGGACCGGTTACATACTTTTCGTTGATGCCATTGTCCACAAACTCAAAGGCCGCTCTTTACTCGTCGACGAAAGGACCGAGCTGCTGATCGTTCTTGTCATCTCGATCGCCGCCTGGTGGCTGTTCGAGTTCTACAATGCGCCGCGCTTTTGGCGTTCGGATCTTGAACTCTGGTGGCACTATCACAATCTCGAACCGAATCCTTACCTGCGCCGCGTCGGTTACGACTGGGCCTTTGCCACGATATTCCCAGCAATGTTCTTAACCGCCCAACTCTTTGCGGCAAGCGTATTCGCGAAGCAAAAACAGTTTCGAAGCTTTCGGTTTTCGAGATTCACGCTTTACCTGATAATCATTTTAGGCGCTGCCGGCGCACTGCTCCCGTTGTTAATCATTTCATCATGGTTCGCGCCGCTGGTCTGGTTGTCATTCATCTTTCTTCTTGACCCGATCAATTATCTGCGCGGCTGGCCCTCGATCGTCGGTGATCTTGCAAAAGGAGACAGGCGACGACTTTTATCGTTGCTTGCCAGCGGCCTGATTTGCGGTCTGCTGTGGGAATTCTGGAATTATTGGGCCTTATCAAAATGGTCCTACACAGTTCCGTATTTCGGTAACGTGAAAATATTTGAGATGCCGGTGCTGGGCTATCTTGGCTTTTCACCGTTTGCAGTTCAGTGCTGGGTGATATACATCTTCTTCCACTCGCTGCTGACGCCAGGACCTACCGGCTTTGGCGCGAGCCGCGGTAACATCTGGACCGAACAGACCAATGTATCTACCTAGCACCAGGCAAAACAGAAACCCCAGGAGATTGACTTGGGCATTGCTGCTCCCTCTGTTCGGAATCATCCTTGGGTTGCACGGAAATATGACTAAAGGAAAAGAGAAGAGCGGACAGGATGTCCGCGCTGCCGTCAAAGAGAGGCCACGCGCGCGCGAAATGGGAATCAAAACCGGAATTCTGCCGACCGGTCCGTTGAATGCGATTACCGACGTGGCCGGCGTGTTGGTTGGTCACACGACAATCGTTCGCGCCGACAACGTCCGCACCGGCGTCACGGCAGTACTTCCGCACGGCGGAAATCTTTTTCGCGAGAAAGTTCCGGGCGCGATCTTTGTCGGGAATGGCTTTGGCAAGTTGATGGGCTCGACGCAGGTGAACGAGCTTGGTGAGATTGAGACGCCAATTGTTTTAACTTCAACGCTCAGTGTGCCTCGCGTTGCGGATTTTCTGCTCGATTACATGTTGTCGCTGTCGGGTAACGAAGACGTCCAATCGGTAAATCCGGTAGTTGCCGAAACAAACGATGGCTATTTGAACGACATTCGCGGACGCCACATCACGCGCGAGGACGTTCTGTCAGCGATCAAGAATGCGAAAGGCGGTACCGTCGAAGAAGGGTGCGTTGGCGCGGGAACGGGAACCGTTGCGTTCGGATTCAAGGGCGGCATTGGCACGTCTTCGCGCAAGCTTCCGGAAAAGCTGGGCGGCTACACGGTCGGCGTGCTGGTGCAAACAAACTTTGGCGGCGTGCTGACGATCAACGGCGCGCCGGTCGGCCGCGAGCTGGGAAAGTATTACTTGAGAGAAGAACTCGATTCGAATAAAACTCAAGGCAGGAACAGAAACGATTATGGCAACCGAGCGGACGGTTCGGTAATTATTGTCATCGCCTCTGACGCTCCGGTTGACGCTCGTAATCTGAGACGGATGGCGGCGCGCGCCATGATGGGACTGGCCAGGACCGGCGCCGCCGGCTCGAACGGCAGCGGCGATTACGCCATCGCTTTCTCGACAGCGTCTGATGTTCGGATCGTCACCACCAGAGAGCAGGCCGGGCCACGTTCACAAAAAACGCTTTCCAACGACGCGACTTCACCTCTGTTTCTCGCAGTGATCGAGGCGACAGAAGAAGCGATCTATAACTCTCTCTTTCGCGCCATCACCACCACTGGCCGCGGCCACACGGTGGACGCGCTGCCAATTGATAAAACTCTGGAGATCCTACGAAAGCATGGCGCGCTGTGATTTTCGACAGGGGTGTCCAAAGTCAAATCGGAAGCGTGAATGAAAGCGGTACTCGACAGAAGGTCTCTTTAGTTCCTCGATCAAAATTGGGAACCGCCCACCTGGACAGTAGTGGTGTGTTTGAATCTGCAACGCCACGCTCAATACAGACGGCATCTCACACAAAGTTTCAAAACTGACCCCACTGCCCACCCAGGCCACTCTGTTGACACTTCATTAGCGGCTGCATAGAATTCCCGTCAAACAACAGAGCCCGAGACAGGAGGTCACTAGCACGTGAAACTAAATATACGTGTCAGCAGAAAGAAACCGGAATCACTCACGCGACAAATCACGGACCAGCTTAGCCAACTGATCGAATCCGGCGCAGCAGCCGCGGGAAGTCTTCTGCCCAGCGAACGCGAACTTGCCACTTCCCTCAAAGTCGCTCGCAACGTCGTGCGTGGCGCCTACGAGAAATTGGTCTCAGTTGGAAAGGTCCAAAGTGAAGGTCGCAAAGGCAGGCGCGTCCGAGCGGCAAGCGCGAAGAAGAAATCCAAACCAGCCAAAAAGAAGTGAAGACTCCTGAGCGCGCTCGCTCACCGGGGCTGTTCCCAAATCCCTCGCTTGACCAGTCAAGGTATTTCCAGGTTATCGGTTTCCCAGCGTTGCTTCTTGCCCAAGGGCGACAATCTCGTTCCGTATCGCATTTCGCTCAGCGAGCAGGCGCACAAAGAACTTTCTGCGGGTGATGAAGAAGGCAAGTGCCCGCAAACCGCCAGAGAATGTGTCCCATTCCTCCAGGAAGCGCATCGCCGCGTAGCCGGTAACAGGCAGAATCAGCAGGGTGAGCAGCGCCGCAACCCAGCCGGCGATCTCGAAAACCGCGAAAGCCACCGCCAGCCACGTTAGCGGAAACAACAACATCGCCGAGATGATCTTGATCGTCGAGACTACGTCCTCGTCGTTTTTCGAGAACCTGGTTGAAAGAAGACCCCCAAGACGATAAGCGGGAAAGTGAACCACCATTCCCAGTACCGCGGGAGCGAGCAACGCCAGGAAGATGAGAAGCCGGACCAACAAATGTCTGAGCACGGCGACGGTGGACTCTGGTGGCGAGAGATCCTCCGGATCAAGTCCAGCCTGTCGCAACCCTTCCTCAAAACGATTGATCCGGGCGACAAGTTTTGTGACTCGCCCAGGAGCGCGCTCTCGCAGCATTGCGTAACCCTTGATGAATCGCTGACGCAGGAGTAACTCGTCCGCGAGGCTTTCATCTGCTTCCTCATCTCGTTTCTGTGAAGAGAAGATATTTTCGGCGCGCGTAATTGTGTTGAGTGCTTCTTCATGTTGAGCGTCAAGCATGACCTCGCGCAACGCGGCTTCGATCTTTTTTGATAAGTCGCGTACAGCTTCACGCGGTGGATCACCGTCGGGTTCAAGGTCGATTCGTTTCACCTCGATCGGTTTTCCAAAGTAGAGCAACGCCGCGCTGCGAAACATCGTCTTCGCAGTGTAGTAGAGACCAGCGGGAACGATCTTCAGATCCAGCGCTTCGCTCGTCGAGACTGCGCCGAGCGCAATACGCGCCGTTCCCGTCTTGATGGGTTGCAGACCTGGTTCATCGTGCGAAATTCCTTCCGGACAGATAGCGATCGTGCCCCCGCGCGCGAGCAATCTGCGCGCCGCTTCGAATGTCTCGCGATTCTTCGCAACGTCCTCACCCAGGTCTTGCCGGCGATACACTGGCAGCGAATCGAGCGCCCGCACTAGATAGCCAATCACGGGCATTCTGAACAACGGCGCTTTCGCGAGGAATGAAACGCGACGCGGCGCCAGGCACAAAAGGAACGCAGGATCGACAAGCGCATTCGGATGATTGAGGACAAAAATGACCGGACTCTTGCGCGGAACGTGTTCGAGACCGGCAACTTCAATGTGGCGGAAATAGAGTCTAAGCGTGAACCGCACGAGCGCGACTATGATTCGCCTGGTCATTTGCGTCTGTTCGCCAACCTTGGGACCGCAGGGTCTACGCCAAGACGGATAATAAGGCGCGGATGACTTGGGACACAATTACAATCTGGGTAATGTCCCAATTTCAGTTTTCTCTGCGCGTCCTCAGCGACTCCTGCGCCTTTGCGGTCAGTAACGGTTTGAAGACACTCACCGCCGAGACACAGAGAACGTCGAGGACGCGCAAAGAATTTCAGATGAGACACCACCACACTCTGGCGCCAGGTGCGCAGTGCTGCATTTGGTGCAATAATGGCTGCGCTTTCCATCAATGAAGAAGAGGTCAGAGAGGTCCTTATGAAGCGCTTCGTTGGCTCGCTATCTATCCTCGTCCTTGCGCTCGTGTCGCTCGTTGCCGCGCAAGAGAATCGCCGGTTTACCATTGACGATCTATTAAAGGTACGGCGCGTCGGCGATCCGCAAGTCTCGCCAAAAGGCGAAATGGTCGCTTACACCATCACAAATATAGATAAAGCCGCCAACCATGGTGTGACTCAGATCTACGTCGTGCCGATTGGCGGCGGTGAGCCGCGCCAGCTTACAAATGATGAGCACTCCTCGGCGTCTCCCCGTTGGTCGCCCGACAGCCGGAAGCTCGCTTTCATTCGCGAGGATCAGATCTGGACGATTGAGGTGGCGAGCGGTGCGATAAAGAAGATTACCAGCATCTCGACTGGCGCCGGCGAGGCGATCTGGTCGCCCGATGGCAACTGGCTCGCATTCGCTTCTGACGGTTATCCGGAATGCAAAGACGACGCGTGTAACAAGAGACAAGCAGAGGAAAGGGCGCAAAGCAAAGTCAAAGCGCACATGGCCGATCATCTGCTATACCGCCACTGGAAGACGTGGTTGGACGGTATTCGCAGCCACGTGTTTGTCGTTTCAGCGGAAGGTGGCGAAGCGCGCGATTTGACGCCGGGAGATTACGACGCGCCGCCATTCAGTTTGGGCGGGCCGACTGATTACGCGTTCTCGCCCGACTCCAAAGAACTCGCGTTTGTCAGCAATCACGATAAAGTGGAAGCCACGTCGACGAATGCCGATGTTTTTCTTGTTTCTGTCAAAGGGGGGTCGGCGAAAAACATCACGGCCGCGAATCATGGCTACGACGGCTCGCCTCAATTTTCGCCCGACGGCCGGTTCATCGCCTATCGCTCGCAAGCAACTCCTGGTTTTGAGAGCGATCGGTTTCGCGTGATGCTTTACGATCGCAAGGCGGGCACTGCCAGGTCGCTGACCGAGAGTCTTGATTCGTGGGTTGACGAGTTCACATTTGCTCCGGAAAGCAAGACGATCTACCTCGCAGCGGAGGAGCGCGGCAAGGAACCCATCTATTCAGTTTCGGTTAGCGGCGGCCCAGTCAGGAAGCTTGTGGCCGAGGGTTTCAACGGCGACGTTCACGTCACGGCTGATGGTCAGACCCTCGTGTTCTCGCGCAGCAGTATGACCAGGCCCAACGAGATCTATCGCGCGAATGCGGACGGCAGTGGCGTTACCGCGCTTACAAAGACGAACGACGCTTTTGTCTCGTCGTTCAATTTGAAACCCGCGGAAGAAGTGACGTGGACCGGCGCAATGGGCACGAAGGTGAGCGGTTGGATGATCAAGCCGTCAAACTTCAAACCAAACAAGAAATGGCCGTTGGCGGTTTTGATTCACGGTGGTCCGCAGGGAGCCTGGAATGACAACTGGGGTTATCGCTGGAACCCACAAGTGTTCGCAAATGCCGGCTACGTTGTTTTCGCGCCGAACCCGCGGGGCTCAACCGGCTACGGCCAGCAGTTTCTCAATGAGATTTCGGGCGACTGGGGCGGCAAGGTCTTTATCGATATCAAGAATGGTGTTGCTCAAGTAGCTTCCCTGCCCTACGTGGATCGTGACCGCATCGGTGCGGCGGGGGCGAGCTATGGGGGTTACATGATCGATTGGATCGAGGGCCACAACAACGATCCGCGATTTCAATTCAAGGTGCTCGTATCGCATGACGGGGTCTACAATTTGACGAGCATGACTGGAGCAACCGAAGAGTTGTGGTTTACCGACTGGGAATTCAAAGGCACTCCGTGGGCCAATCCCGAATTGTACGAGCGCTGGTCGCCGCACAAGTTCGTGCAAAACTTCAAAACCCCAATTCTGATCATTACCAACGAACTCGATTACCGCGTGCCCGTAACTGAGGGCCTACAACTGTTCACTGCGGTGCAACGCATGGGTGTCGAGTCCAAGCTGCTGGTTTTTCCCGACGAAGGTCACTGGGTGCAGAAGCCACAAAATTCCGAACTTTGGTACAACACAGTGCTGTCGTGGCTTGATAAGCATTTGAAGTGAGTAAGAAGCAGCCACGGATGAACGCAGATTCACACAGATGGATAACCGTGCCGTGGCCCACACCCTGAAGCGTCGCTCACCTCCCGGCAGCGTGAGCGCTGCCGCGCGCCGGCACTTCGCCCTCTCCTTTTTGCCTACCCGCCTTGAGAAGCAGATCGCTAGCCCGAATTCGCTGACACAACACGTGGATAATGCCCCGCGCCACGTCCGTGTGCTGTCCGATCAACTCGTAGAGTGCCGTGCGCTCCATGCGGAACAGGTACGAGTCTTCGACCGCAGTCACCGAAGCCGAGCGCGGCTCGGGATCGAGAGCGGCCAGCTCGCCGAATACTTCCCAGGCACTCAACTCCATCAACACCTCGTCCTCGTCGTGGACCCGGACGCGCCCTTCTACGATGATATACATGGCGGTGCCTATGTCGCCCTTTTTGAGAATTTCCTTCCCCGCTTTCACATCCTCTTCCTCCACCAACGAGGCCACTTCGACCAGGGACTCGTCAGGGATTTGGGAGAAGATGCCGACTGACTTCAAAATGATTACCTTCTCAATGGTGAGCAACATTGGACATTACCTCCGTTTCTTAACGCGCTGAAAGCTGCGCTTGTCGCTTTTACTAACCGCTCGTGTTCGTCCCTGCCAGCCCGGCCACCGCTCGTAACACCAACGGGCTCGGGTCAGCGAGCAACGAGGGCAGGTGTTGCCGGTAGGTCGTCGCATCGGTCGCGAAGAGTGCCCAAACGGCTGTCTCGCGTACAATCGGGTCAGGATCTGATAGAGCCGCCACCACGCAGTCATGGCAGGCGAACGTGTGAGTTTTGCCGATTGTGTACAAGGCGCAGGTCTTGATCCACGCGGTCGCTTGGTCCTGCGCGCGCAGGACGACTTCGCGTAGCCGTTCGGCGCGGTCAAGGTGACGCTGGGGAAACATGTGACGCAAGCGTGCCAGCCGCGCCTCGGGCGTAAGGTCATCGAGCAGCGGGAAGAGCACATGTTTGAGATCTTGAGCGACAAGGTTGTCAAGTGCTTCCAGCGCTCCCGCCCTTCGCTCGGCCGACTCGCTTTCGAGTTGCGCTTTCGCGCGAAGCATCGGTTCGGATTGATGAATGAACGACAGCAGCAGGAGTGCACGCTCCCGGTTCTTATGAACTTCGTGCATGAGCGCCTGCCTCAAGCACGCGCCTGACTCGTCGATGCCGATATCCTCGATTGTCACCAGCGCCCAGGTCGCGTCTTCGACTTCCCGCCTGATCGCCTCTTTGATCTTCAGCAGCTCGGCTTCCCCAGCGTTGTACTTGCAAAGCACCAGCGCAGACAAAATGTGTTCCCGCACGGTCTCGTCCGGAAAGGTGAGATGCTGACTCAGCATGGCGCTGGCCGCGGGCCCTCCGATACGCCCGCAGACCCGCGCAATACTATTGCGCGGTCCGCGCCCGGTGTCTTCGCGATCGAAGACCTCGGCCAGATGCGAGATGCCGCTCTCGCCAAGCTGTACCAGCGCGGAACACGCTGCCTCGCGCAAGTCCGGGTCTGCCAGATGGTCCAGCAGACGCGGCATGAGTTGCAGGTTCTTAACTTTGCCCGCCGCCTCCAGAGCGACTCTGCACACTTCCACGTCGGGATCGAGCATCAGCCTTAACAAGGGCTGGTAGAAATTAAAGATGCCGACGTCGCCCAGGACTTGCGCGGCCAGTTTGCGCGCTTCGGCATCCGGCGAGTTCAGCAAGCGGTTCAGCGTCGCTCCCGCGGCCAGCACCCCATCAATGCCGCCGCTCCGCAGCAGCCCGACCAGGGCACCCTGGCGTACTTCCGGCGCCTCGTGCTCCAGGTAAGGCGGAACTGCAGTGAGGATCTCGGCCCCGCCGATCGCGCACAGGGTGCGGAGCGCCCGCCCGCGCACGCTGCTGTCGGGTTCCGCATCGACGCGCCGACTGACAAGGCTGACAGCGGCGTTGAGTCGCAAGTATTCGATCCGCTCTAATACATGCCGGCGGACGGGCGGTTCTCTGTGGTCCAACAGCCGCAGCAGATGCCTGGGCAGCGACTCGTGCTCGTTGTCCTCCAGAACCCGCAAACAGTAGATCACCTCGCTGGCGGTGGGGCTGTTAAGGCCCTTCTGCAAAACCGCAAGGGTTGATTCATCATCGAGCGTGAGGTCGAGACCCCGCAATCGGGTGCTGGTTAGCGCTCTAGTCAACACCACCGTGTACTCGCGGCGTAGAACCAGGCTCACGGCCACACCGGCAGCGAGTAGCGCCAGCGCAATGCACAGAAGCTGCGGCGCACTCAGCTTAGCCACCGAAGTCAACAGCAGCAGAAGGATGCCGGCGATGCCCACAGCGGCCGGCTCGACGATTGATTCCCTGACTGCTTGAATGCGTAAGCGCCGGCCGCGGGGCAGAGGTTGATAGAGGATGCGGAGGGCGTGCGCCTGAACCGAGCTGCGAAACACTTCGTCGAACAGCTTGCTCGTAACTACCAGCCACAGGAAGAGACCACCGACCCCGACCGTCCAGGCAGTCACCGCGGCGCTACCGGTAGTCAGCCCGTCAGCGATCGGCAGCAACAGGAGGCCGAAACTCAGGCCGTAGCGCGTCAGCAGCCGCCCGGAAACGAACGCGCTGCTCACAAGATCAAAGAGACTTAAGAGAGCATAGAAGACCCCGAAGAAGCCGGCTAACTTAGCTTCGTCCGGGAATGCATTCTCGACCTGTTCGTAAAAGACGTAGTCGATAAAGTAGTAGCTCATGAGCGAGAGGATCGTGAGGCCCAAGAACAAGAACAGGTAGCGCTCGCGGAACAGCTCCATAAGGGATCTGGCATCTCTCTTGGCCTCAGCCTCGCCTTCCGCGGGCGCGAAGCGCGCGGCCTCAAACCGCAGCGTGTAGCTGAGCACAGCCAACGAGACGAGCATCGCACCGGTTGAGATGAGGAGCAGGTTGACGGTGCCGATGTGTGTGACGATGACCGGCACGGATAGGCCGCCCAGGATACCTGCCACGACCTCGCCCGTCCCGACAACGCCGAAGAGCCGCTTGCCCTGCCGCACGTTGAAGAGGAAGCCTGCCAGAGCCCAGAACTCGATCCCGGTGAGCGCCCACCACACGTCCTTCCAAATCATCAACCCTATCGCCAGCCACTTCGACTGGTGTAACTGGAAGGTCAGGTAGAAGAACCCAGTGGCAGCAGACAACACTACGAGCGTTACCGTAAGCAGTTTCGCCGGCGCGAACCGCGCTTCGAGGCGGGCGTAACCGTAGCCCATCAACGTCGAAACGACAGCCGTCGCGATATAAACGTAGGGCAGTGTGACGACCGGAAAGTTGCTAAGGAACAGTGTATTGGCTGGCGTTTCGAGGAACACCAGGGAGAGCCCCTGCGCAAACGAATGAGCCAGCAATAGCAGCAGGCGTGCGCCTTCACCGGGCCGGACGTTGAAGACAGATGCTAGTGTGCTCCTCAGATTGGCCATCGGCTCAACATCCCCGAGGGCGGCCATTGCCTGTGAAGAAGTCCGGTCGGGGCACGGAATGGTCACAGATCAAACGACCGGTTTTCAACCATCAAGCTGGCCCATCACCTTACTGCGGGCATTCGCCGTTGGTGTGCGTCGCAACAGAGCTGAAGCGCAGTTGATATTCCGCCGAGGTGACGAACGAGCAGACCATCGCGTGTTGTTTGTTGACGTCGCGCAATGGACCACTACTGACCTGGCCCAGCCAGAACAGGAAGCCACCGATGTCTGAATCGCGGCGCAGGTAGCCGAAGTATTGCGTCGCCACAAACGCGCGATTGTATTCGGCATCGATGAAGGCGCGGTTGTTTACAGGATTCGTCTGCGCGTTGTCATCCGCCAAACGGTACATCACCGCGCCGCGACCGCCGGAGGTGAACAGCGTCAACAGTCCTGGTTTTTGCGCCGTCAGATCAACCCCCAGGTCATTCTTGATGGTGTTGAGCACGGCGTCGATGAACGACGAGCCGTCGAGGTTGGCCGGATACTTCGCCAGAAACTCCGGCCGCTGCACAAACACGTTCGCCAGGCTCTGTTGTCCCTGGGCCAGATCCGCGCCGCCCACCACGCGCGCCCGGTCGGAGGCAAAGTGCAAGTAGTCAGGGATTTTCTTCCGTTCGGTATCATTTGAGTTGTCGGGGTTGGGGAAGGGTTGGTTATTGCCGTAAGCCGCGCGGTACAGGCGATAAACGTAGGCACCCGTCTGCTGAAACTCCAACTCATAGAAGAAGGCGTTGCTTACATCGACGCGCTTGTTGCGGACACACGGCTGGTTGCTGCCGCACTGCGTGATTTCGGCGGTCCAAAACGCCAGTCCGCTGCTATCGGCTATGCGACTCAAAAAATCATAGTAATGCTGCGTGACGAAGAACACCGGATCGTCCAGCGGGTTGCCGGTGGGCGTCACCGTGTCGTTATCCGCAATGTTCAGCACTGCCCGGGCGGGACTGTTCAGGCCCGAACCCAAAGGGTTACTGAGCAGCAGATTCAGTGCTTGATCGCCTTCGGCAATGACGTTGTCCTCAATCAAAACTCTGAAGGTCTTGCTGGTCTCGCCAGCGGCAAACGAAAGCGTGCCCGCGGCGCTGATATACTTGCTTTTTTGCCCCGCCGTGCCATCGGCAGTGGCAAAGTCTACCGCAGCAGCATTCGCGGTGCTGCCGGAGCGTGTCACCGTAACAAAGAAAGCACCGTCCCCTTCACTGACCGTGTAAGCACCGGCGCTAAACTGGAACGTACTCGTAACCAAGGCGAAGTTATCAAATACCGCCGCCCCCGGATTAGTCGGGCTGGACGTGCCCGCGCTGAGTTCCGCAGTGAGCGCCGAAACGCCCTTCTGCAAGACCACCCTATTTTGCACGGTGTAGTCGACGCCATCGGGACTGGTTTCAAAGATGATTGAGTTCGTCAGCGGCTCGTGCCTAAAACGCATGAAGCGGTGCTGCACCGGATCGTAATTGATGCTCAGCGTGGTGATCACGCCGTTCACTTTCACCTGGAAGATCAACTGCGCGGTCGTCGTATCCAACGGCGCTTCAATTCCATTTCCGCCTTTCACTGTCGGCTCCAGCAGGTTCGGCGCCCCCGCCGTATGCACGAGGAAGCGGAAGAAGTTGTCCGAGTCTGAGCCGATTGCAAAGATAGTATCCGCGCCTCCCGTCGCGGCTTTGACCACTTCGACGCCCACATTACCGTTGCGCAGATCGAATGAGTTTGCTGAAACATAACCGTTGTAATGCTGGCCAGCGGCTTGCGCCAGCGGCGAGATTACCAACTGTCCATTGATCCGCGTCGTACTCACTTGCGGATCAACGCTGCCCGCCGGCAGCGTCAGCGTCCCCAGATTCCATTTGTTCGGATCGCGCGTTGGGCTATTGAAATCATCACTCAAGGACGGCGTCGGCGCGGGCACGGCAACTGGAGCAGCGCTAGAGTTGGCCGTTTGATCGCTGCTCAAATTGAAGAAGTCCGCCCGAGACGGCGCAAAGATGAAATGGTGGCTCCGTATCGTTACTGCGTAGTCGCCGCCTGTGGCCAGATTCGAGAAGGCATAATTTCCGTTGACATCGGTCTGGGCCACGCGCGTAATCGGACCCGAGAGCGTTACCGTCACATTTGGGAGCGGTTTGCTGCCGGCATCGGTGAATTGGCCGGAGATTGTCAGGGAAGTCTGGGTGTTGCAGGTGGGTCCATTGTTCAGGAGAATCGAAACGCCGTTGGAATCTTCAGCCGCGACTGCCAGATCAAGCTTGCCATCACTATTGAAGTCGCCCAAGGCCACGAATCTGGGGCCAAAGCCTGTGGAAAAGCTGGTTTCCGCGTTGAAGCTGCCCGTGCCTGTGCCCAGCAGGATCGAGACGTGGTTTGAACCCGCGACTGCCAGATCAGGCGCGCCATCGCCGTTGAAGTCGCCCGCTGCGACCGAGACGGGTAGTCCAAAGACACCGAAGTTGCTGGCCGCACTGAAGCCGCCTGTACCTGTGCCCAGCAAGATCGAAACATTGGCGCTGGCTGAATTTACCACCGCCAGATCAAGCTTGCCATCGCCGTTGAAGTCACCCACAGTGACTGCCAAGGGGCCAAATGCCACAGCAAAGTTTGATGCGGCACCGAAATTCCCGATGCCGTCGCCCAGGAGAATCGAGACATTACTGGAACCGTTATTGGCAATTGCCAGATCAAGCTTGCCATCCCGGTTAAAGTCGCCTAATGCAATTGATTGCGGTTGTGTGCCCACCCCGAAGGTGGTGGCGGCACCGAAGCTGCCGGTGCCTGTGCCCAACAAGATGGAGACGCTATTCAAGCGCTCAACTGCCACTGCCAGATCAAGCTTGCCATCGCCATTCAAGTCGGCTATTGCGACGAAGATGGGATTTGAATTGGGATCTGTGCTTACAGCGAAGTTAGAGAAGGCGCCAAAGCTTCCCGTGCCGGTGCCCAACAGGATCGAGACGCTGTTCGAAGTGTAATTCGCCACTGCCAGATCAAGCTTGCCATCGCCATTAAGGTCCCCGGCTGCGACAGACATCGGGCGATTATCCGCTACGGCGAACTCGGTTGCGGCACTGAAACTGCCGGCGCCGGTACCCAGCAAGATCGAGACAAAAGGGCAGCAATCACCCGTCACCGCCAGATCAAGTTTTCCATCACCGTTGAAATCATCTGCCACTACTGAAACCGGATGTCCAACTCCCGCGAAGCCGGGCACCGCAAAGCTCGGCGTGTTGCACTGCGAAGGAATGCTGGGCGTGGCTTTGAAGTTGGCGATGGCGTTCGTGGTTAGACTACTGAAGGATTGACTTGATGGCGCCAGGCTCCCCGTCGGCGTAACCGTGTAACTCGCGCCCGCCGGCAGATTGCCGAAGCTGTAACTGCCGAGCGCATTCGTCTGGGCCGTCCCTGCCATCGTACCGTCCTTAATCAACGAGATCGTCAAGTTGTTGACGGCGGCATTGTTACTGTCAGTCACTGTTCCTGTAATGTTCACCGCGGTTCCCGTGCCGACAAAATTGCCGATGCGATCGACGTCCAGATTATTGAAGCTCTGGTTGAGTGGACTGAATGAGAAATTCGAACTCGAAGGAGTCACAGTATAGTTGCCCCCCGCGGCGAGGTTGGCAAACGAATAGTTGCCGCCGGCATCCGTCGTCGTGGTCGCCGAAGCCGCCCCAGTCAAATTTACCGCAACATTACCTAGCGCGTTGGCCGAGTCGTCTCGCACACGACCGCTAATGTTAAAAGTCGAGGGCGCGGCGGCACTGATCAGGGTAAGCAAAGTTAAGAAGAAAATCACCGTGGAGCTCAAGACAAAAATGATCAAAGGTCGAGCCACACCGCGACATAGCAGAAACTCGTGGTCAAGGCGAGTTAGCGTGGTGGCGGTTCTCAACGCTCGAACTCCTCTTCTGGCAAGCCGGACCCGGTTACGCCTTAAGCTTGAGCCGGCGTGTAAAATCAATCGCCCGGCAAAGGGTCATGACGCCATCGCGTTTTGATTGGCGGCAGAAAACTTTTTTGGGCCAATGTGCATTAGCACGAAGATTCGATCTGAAGCGACACTGACTCAATTGGTTTCCGCGAGTAGATACTCTGAAAGGAAACCATCGGTCACCACATGTTTTAGTAGGAATGTTTCAGTGGTCAGTGGACAAGGGCGAAGGGCGAGACCAGATCGGCGCATGCCAACGGGGCACTAGCCCGACCGTAAGGGGGCTCATGTGTTAGCGACGTGTAAAGACTGAGCCCTCCCTTACGGTCGGGCTAATGCCCCGGTGATTGATCAATTAAGCGAGTTTCTGAGACCCGCTAGCTTACGAGTCTATTGCGGAGGGCCTTGGCTACCGCCTCTGACTTGGAGTGGACCTGGAGCTTCTCGTAGATCTGCTTGATGTGAAAACAGACGGTGTTAAGAGTGATGCCCAGTTGCGCAGCCGCGGTCTTGTAATTGTGGCCTTCGACCAGAAGTCTCAAGAGTCTCAGCTCGTGAGGCGTAAGATGGTAATCGGCTTGTTCGGGCGGGCGGATCTCGCGAAACAATTTGACCACCTGGCGCGCGATCTCAGGGCTCATCGGTGCGCCGCCCTGAGCGACCTCGCGAATGCTTTCCAGCAAGCGTGCCGGGGGAGTTTTCTTTAGCATGTACCCGGAAGCGCCCGCGCACAGGGCGTTGAAGATGCGATCGTCGTCGTCGTAGACCGTCAGCATCAGCACGGTCAGTTCGGGATGTCGCTCCTTTAAAAGGCGTACACCCTCGATGCCGCTCATGCCAGGCAATCCGATGTCGGCGAGCAGCACGTCGGGCAAATCAAAGCGAATCTTGTCCAACGCCTCTTCCATAGTGCGAAAACTGCCAACACAATGAAAACCCTCCGTGCCATCAATCAACATGCGAAAGCCATCGCGCATTGAACTAATGTCTTCGACGATTGCCACCCGCAGAACGTCGTTCTGCGACGAAACTTCGGTGCCGGGCTCTGTATTCACTTTGAGCATCAGCTTTACCTGAGCGGGCCAGACCTCCGAGCTTACAACAACGCGGCGCTCGAATCACCACATGAATATGTAGCGCGCTGAAATATTTCTGAGCCTCCGCTCAACCATGCGGCCTGCGTCCGCGCCAGATCCAATGATGGTCGTCAAGGGGAGCTTTCAAACTAACAGTTGTGCCCTGTTCGCCCTGCGAACAGATTTCCAGCGCGCCACCAATCCTGAGCGCCCTCTGGCGCATGCTCGCCAGCCCGTTTCCGTCACTTGCGATTTCCGGATCGAAGCCGCGCCCATTGTCATAAACTCTCAATTCGAGCGCTCCATGTTGAATGGAAAAATTGATCCGAGCTTCATTGCAACCAGAGTGGCGAACTACGTTGTTGACGCTCTCCTTGAAAATCAGAAATATCTCGCGGCGCATATCCGCTCCCAGCCGGGTATCATGCTCAGCATCGGGGGCGCTAAAACTGAATTCAATGTCACGGACTGTGAACGCGTCACTGGCGAACCGCCGCATGCGCTGGGTCAGGTCACTTAGGCGATCTCTTTTGGGATTGATAGCCCAGACGATGTCGTTCATCGAATCCACCAGGTCGCGCGACAGGTTTGCGATCATTGAGAGCGGCTCTGACACGCCGGTCTGGTCGCCGACACGGCGGCTAATCACTTCGCTCAACACGGAGACTTGCGACAAACTTGATCCAATGTCGTCGTGGAGGTCAGTGGCGATGTGCGTGCGCACTCGTTCGAGTTCGAGCAGTCTGGCGACGCGGTTGCGGTAGAGGTAATAGACTCCAACTCCAATCACCAGGGCAACCAGCGTCAGGAACCACCATCGTTGCCAGACTGGCCGCAGAATACGGAAAGAAATCGTGGCGGGCGCTGAGCTGCTCACGCCGTCGGCGGTCACTGCCCGCACAAGAAAGCGATAATTCCCGGATGAAAGATTCGCGTAGTTGATGGTGCGTTGGTCCGAGGGCGCGCTCCAGTCACGGTCTGCGCCTTCCAGCTTATACTGATACCTAAGCACCTCGCCCATGCTAAAAGCGAGACCAACGAAATTGATTTGGATATCGTTCTGATTTGGTCCGAGTTCGAGCCTTGGCACCTCTGCCTGACCCAGTTCGGAAATGGGAAATCGGACGCCGGCAATGCGCAACCCGGTAATCAAGATGGGCGGCGGTGCTGAGGGCTTGTCCGGTTCGGGAACAAGACGTGACAAGCCCTGGGCACTGCCGAACCAGAGCGCTCCTTTAGGGTCGCGAAAGGCTTCCTCAATTCTGCCTCCTGCCAGCCCGTCAGCCGAGGTGTAATGTGAGATGTAACCGGTCGCCGGGTCGAGTCGGTCCAAACTACGACCGGTACCAACATAAATGCGGCCGTACTGATCCTCCGTAATGCAGGAAATCGCATTGCTCGAAAGACCCTCGGCAGTTGTGTAGATTACAAAGTGAGGCTGAGCTGCCTGAGGATCATCGATCCGCGCGAGTCCTCCTTCTCCGCTCGCGATCCACAGCCTGCCAGCGTGGTCACGGTAAACAGCATAAATCCAACCTGCCGGTAAACCTGCTGCGGTTGTGAAGACCGTAAAGTGCCCGTTGGCAAAACGAATCAGTGAATCCGCAGAACTAAGCCAGAGATTTCCGCCATCTTCACAAAACCCAGTAACCAGAGTGAGAGGCGAAATACCATCTGCTTCCGCGTAGTTGTGGAAGGTTCCCGTGGCTCGCTCCCATCGAGTTAATCCGTCTCGCGTCCCCGACCAAGTGGCGATCCAGACATCGCCTCTTGCGTCTTCAAAGAGGCGGAATACGTTATCAACGGGCAAGCCGTCTTTCTTCGTGTAAACGGCCTTCGGTTGACTATGCTCGAGCTGATCGAGTTGGTGGAGCTTCGGAAAACGGTAAAGACCATCGGCAGTGGGTACCCACCATTCGCCTTCACGATCCTGAAAGTGAATCTGATTCCATCCCCAGCCGAATTCTGTGAGGGCTTTGGATAGGTTTGGAACTGCGGCTGCGAACCTTTGGCCGTCGAATCGGTTGATGAACCATTTATCGTTAGCTGAGCTGACGGTGCAAAGTTCACCGGCCTGATCCTCGAATATGGCAGCAATTCGATCACTACCCAGTCCGTCGGCCTTGCTGTAAGTCACGAATCCGCTGCGGGCCATCTTCATCGCGCCGGCGCTTTCCGTCCCCAGCCAAATGTTGCCGTCGGGATCTTCAGCCACGGCGAAGATCCCGAAAGCGCTCAGTCCCTGAGCAGTCGTGTAACTGCGAAATTTCGGTTCAGCGTCTTTTCCTTGCGAGACTAATTCGCTCAGCCCGCCAAAAATGCCTATCCACAACCTTCCATCTGAAGATTGAAAAAGTGATTTGATGTCGTTGTTCGCAAGGCCATCACTGGTTGTGTATATCCTGCTTGCCCTGGGCCGGCTCGGTCCCTTTTCAAGCGCGAACCGGCACAGCCCAAGCTTGGCGCCGACCCATAAACGTCCGTCGCGATCCATCAGCAATGCCGAAACAAAATTTCGCGGCAAGCCATCTTGTACGGTAAATCGCTCCGCACGACCGTCGGTCAAATAACGATACAGACCGCTTCCCGCTCCAACCCATAACGCTCCTCGCTCGTCTTCAGTGATTGCGTTTATCGTGGCGTCGTCCCAGGTCTCGGCAGGAATTCCGATATCCACAAAACGAAGTGACCACGCTTGGCCGGTCTGTTCCAATTTGTAAAGCCCGCCATTCGTACCGCACCAGATTGTTCCGGTGTGATCCTCAAACAAAACATTTACGCCGCTCGCTCGTTTTTCATTTACGCGATAGGTAACGATCATCGCCTCGGAGGATCGGGCATCGCGCGTTGAGTCTTTGTCTAGCTGAACAAAACCGACAGGATTGAATCGCGACAAGCCGTTGCTGGTTGCTATCCAGTAAATCCCGTCGCGAGTTTCTAAAAGATCGTTCACATTGCGATGTGGCAGACCTTGCTCCATCGTGTAGTTGGTAAATGTGTATCCGTCAAAGCGTGAGAGCCCTTCAGGCGTGCAGAACCAGAGAAAGCCATGTGAGTCGCGCACAATGCGATTGATTTGATCGCGCGGCAGGCCATCCGCTGTGGTATAGGTTTTGATCGGCAGACGCTCGGCCAGGATGACCTGCGACGATGCCACGAGCAGGGCTGTACACCACGCATGCCGAAGAAGGCACGACAGGGTTTTGCATCGATCCGGCCGCATACACTTCGCTCCAGACGCATGTCAGTGGAATCAGAATTCCTTCGAGCGCGTCTGAGTTTATCACCTAATTTGCCACCGGTC
>WNGK01000477.1_pt1 | contig 40553 bp, 29 predicted proteins | sample 5400601 | NCBI WGS metagenome assembly WNGK01 (sample SAMN13153376, study PRJNA577476) | soil metagenome | isolation source: 60 cm soil or saprolite under Garry oak tree replicate 1 | place: USA:California | collected 2016-06-15 | reverse complement strand
GTCCGACGAGCTTTAGCTTGTCGAACCTTTGGGCGATAAACTGAAGAAACTCTGAAAAAGTCAGAGGGTACGCATTAATTGGCAGTTGTTCTTGGTCTTTTCTCCCTTCTCCCTCTGGGAGAAGGGCCGGGGAAGAGGGCCCTAGCTAATGATAGGCGCGAGCCTTAAGTCCCTCTCCCCAACCCTCTCCCAGAGGGAGAGGGAGTTAAAGCAGCTAACCACAAACTGAAGTTTGTCGGACATTTTGCGTTGAAACTGACCCACCACTTACGATTTTCCCTCAAGATAATGCTCTTGCGGCAAGGCCCGCAGGTTGTTAGCCGCCAGCTCGGGTGTCAGGTCCCTTTGTGGGCTGGCAAGCAATTCATAACCGACCATGAATTTTCGGACCGTCGCCGAGCGCAAGAGCGGCGGATAAAAGTGCGCGTGAAAATGCCATTCACTATGTTCTTCGCCATCGGTCGGTCGCTGGTGAAAACCCATGGTGTACGGAAAGGCGGTCTGAAATAGATTGTCGTAGAGCGTGGTCACCTGCTTGAGAATATCGGCGAGTTGGTTTCTTGCTTCTTCTGGAAGTTCCGGTAGTGCCTCCAGGTGGCGCTTGCTCACAATCATCGTTTCAAAAGGCCAAACCGCCCAGAATGGAACCAGGGCCTGAAACCATTCATTCGCACAAACCAGACGTTCCTGCAGTTTCACTTCCAGTTTCAAATAATCGCAAAGCAGGCAACTCTTACGGTTCGTGTAGTAATCCGCTTGAGCAATGCTTTCCTTAAACAATTCGTTCGGCGGGTTTTGGCTTGCCCAGACCTGGCAATGAGGATGAGGATTGCTGGCGCCCATCATAGCGCCTCGATTCTCAAAAATCTGAACCCAGTTCACAAACGAAAGCGCGCCGAGTTCGAGATATTGAGAGACCCAACTGTCGACTATCGCGCGAATATCGGCGACGCACATTCTCGCAATCGTCAGATCATGGCGTGGCGTGAAACAAAGCACGCGACAAATCCCAGGCTCGCTCTGGGCCACAATCAGCTCAGCTTGATCTACGCTTGCCTCAGGCGTGTCTGGTCGCAAAGCCGCAAAGTCATTATCGAAGACGAACGTGTTCGCATACTGCGGATTGCGCGCGCCGCCGGCGCGTTCATTGCCCGGACATAAGTAACACTCGGGATCATAACGGGACGGTGTCGCCGGGACCTTTTCTTCCACCTGTCCTTGCCAGGGCCGATCGGTTCTCTGAGGGGAGACCAGCACCCACTCACGTGTAAGTGGATTGTACCGGCGATGCGGCTCTTGCTTGAAATCGAAATCGAACGCGGTCATTCAGTCACTTCGCCGGCCGCTGCCGCGGCCCCGGAGACATAAATCTCCGGCGCCACTCCGGTGGCTTTCTCATAACTCGTGGCCAACGCGGATTTAAATTCCTCAGTATGTTCAGCCTTGACAAGATTAATGGTGCAGCCACCAAAGCCCCCGCCCGTCATTCGCCCCCCGAAGACGCCAGGCATTGGTTGCGCTAACTCAACCATTAGATCCAACTCGGGACAACTGACTTCGTAATCGTTGCGCAGGCTAAGATGAGATTCGTTCATCAGGCGACCGAAATCGGTCAGATCGCCTTTCTCAAGTGCAGCGGCGGCTTTTAACACCCTTTTGTTTTCGCTGATCACATGTCGACATCGACGGTATACAATATCCGACAACTCCCGGCCATGTAATTCCAGATTGGCTTCAGTGACATCGCGAAGCGCGTGGATGCCGGAAAGTTTCCGGGCCAGATGCTGAACGCCCTCCTCGCATTCGGCGCGCCGCTGGTTGTATTCACTACCCGCCAGCTCGTGCTTGACCATCGTGTTGCAGATCACGAGTCTGGCGTCATCGGAGAGCGGCAAAAGCCTGGACTCAAGCGATCGACAATCGAGTAACAATGCTTTCCCGTCTTGACCATGACAGGAAATGAATTGATCCATTATTCCGCAACGCATGCCGACAAATTCGTTCTCAGCCAGTTGACAAAGCTTAGCCAGCTTCATGCGGTCGACCGGAAAACCAGAGTTCGCCAACAACGCAAAGCCGGTCGCGACTTCGATTGCCGCAGACGAACTGAGTCCGGATCCGATCGGCACTGATCCGGTAATACTGAGTTGAGCGCCCCGCAATCTAAACCCGGCTCGTTCCAGGGTCAGCGCTACTCCCTTAACGTAATCGCTCCAGTGTCCCGTGGCCGCGGAGGCAACGTCATCCAAATTGAATTCAAACTGTTGGTTGAACTTGTCGGAAAACACCGACACCACGCGGTCGAGTCGGGGAGAAACCGTGACCCACGTCGCGAAATCAATGGCCACGGGCATGACAAAGCCATCGTTATAATCCGTGTGTTCGCCAATTAAGTTAACGCGTCCGGGTGCGCGGAAGACGCGCGACTCGCCGCCAAACGAACTCAGAAAGGCCTTGCCCATTTCTTTGGCGACCGTCACGTTTCGAGACCCGTGCGATGTTCAATCTCTTCGATCTTCATTCCTTCTGGACTTTCTTCGGTCAGCCGAGCCGTCGCTGTACCACGACGACCGAGCAGAAACATCACGACGCCGAATATCAACATAACCAGGCCCCACCACAAATTCACGTTCAAGCCCAGCGACCGCTGAAAAATCTCCCGGCTTCCGAACAAGCCAAATATAGTTAGCAGAGCGCCGAGAATTGTAAACATAAGTCCAATCGGCAATCGAATATCAAGTTGCATGATTCACCTCTTAATCGAGTTCGGGGAACTTCACCAGAAAATAATGTTCAGCACGATCGCCGCCAACACCACGATAACGGCCAATACTGTCGGGCGCTGATACCACGGCAGACGATCTTCCTTTGGACGTTCGGTTAGCGAATAGACCAGACCCACCAGCGCTTTTTCATCACGCGCCCTTGTCGCTACGCTGACCAGAATCGTGATGAAAAAACAAGCAGTCCAGGCAAAGATCGCGGTCCAGAAACTCTGAGCCATCTCGCTCGGAAAGACGTGAGTAACGCCGAACCAACCACCCTTTACTCCCATCGAAGCACCTGCCGGCAGCGTCAATCCGTGATGAATCGCCGCGGCAATCGTGCCTGCCAACAAGCCGGTGAACGCGCCGTGCCCGGTCGTCCGCTTCCAGAACATCCCGAGCAGGAACGTCGCAAGGAGCGGCGCATTTACAAAGGCAAAGACCAGTTGCAGCATGTCCATGATGTTGTTGAATTTCGAGGTCACGTAAGCCGCCGCCACTGAAATCGCGATGCCGAAGATTGTCGACATACGTCCCATCCAAAGATAATGATGGTCGCTGGCGCCGCGTTTGATGTACGACTGGTAAATGTCGTACGTCCACACCGTATTGAAGGCCGTGACGTTGCCTGCCATGCCCGACATAAAACTCGCCATCAAAGCCGTCAGTCCCACACCCAGCATACCGGTCGGGAAGTAATGACCCAACATGAGGGGTATGGCCATGTTGTACTCGAGAGTCCCATCAGGTTTCTTTGGCAACTCGAATCCATAGGCGCCTGATTTGTACGTCAACGCGATCGCGATCATTCCCGGCAGAATGACGAGGAAAGGAAAGAACATCTTTGGCACTGCGGCGATCAGAGGTGTGCGGCGCGCGGCGGACATCGACTTTGCGGCCATGGCGCGTTGCACCACCAGGAAGTCCGTGCACCAGTAACCGAAACTAAGCACGAATCCCAGTCCCATTACCAAACCAAACCACTCGATGCCCATCGGATTGGACGACGGGGAACCCATGTATTTCCATGATTCGCTCCAGGCGCCCGCGGCGAATCCGTTGGCTGTGGCCACGCCCGCCAGACGCGCTTGCAATCCGGACCAGCCGCCCACGTCTTTCAGACCGAGGAAGACCAGGGGCGCAAAACCAAACACGATTAGAAAAAACTGCAACACCTCGTTATAGATTGCCGACGTCAATCCACCAAGGAGAACGTAGATAAGCACGATCAATGCGGCCATCAGAATGCTGAAGCTGAAGTCCCAGCCAAGCAGCGCTTCGAGCAATAGTCCCATCGCATAAAGCGATATCCCGGATGAGAGGACCGTCATGAAGGCGAAAGAGAAAGCGTTGAAGCCACGCGTCTTCTCGTCAAAGCGCAGCTTCAGATATTCCGGCACCGATCGTGCTCGCGAGCCATAGTAAAACGGCATCATGAATACACCGACGAAGGCCATTGCGGGGATCGCGCCGATCCAGTAAAAATGGCTCGTCGCAATGCCGTACTTCGCCCCCGATGCGCCCATGCCGATCACTTCCTGCGCGCCGAGGTTGGCCGAGATGAACGCGAGACCAGTGATCCAGGCCGGAATCGAGCGGCCGGAAAGAAAAAAATCCGTGCTCGTCTTCATATATCGCTTAAGCGCCCAGCCGACGCCCAGCACAAACGCGAAGTAGACAAGCATGATGATCCAGTCAATGAAGGTTAGCTTCATGATCTCAGTCCTCGGTTTTTATCGGCAGGCAGACTTTAGCTTCGTAGTAACTGCTTGACCGTGTCATCTACAGACCAGAAGTTCTCGGATATGCACAAAAACTCAGCGCACTTGATAAGTTCGACTGATGCTTTTGGCCGGAATGCTGACGCTATACGCCTTACCCTTCGGATCGACCGAGAGCTTGATGAAGTTGCTCTGGCAAGCTTCTTCATCATTGGCGACAAAGCCTGACGGGGCATTATCTTTCTCGGTCGTACGTACATTGCGGTGCAGTTGATAAACTGCCTCGATCTCCTTGACGCTTTGCAGCGTAGCGAAGGTACATGACGAGGTCTGACTCGCGACCGAAGGCGAAAGCAATAATGAAGCAAATAAGATCAGGAAAAGGTATCTGTTCAATCTCATACCGGTTCTACCTTGCAGTGTTCGACAAACTTCAGGAACCTCTGAAGTAGTCATCGATCACTTGTTAGTGATCAGTTATTCTTAGTCCTTTCTCTTTCTCCCTTCTCCCTTTGGGAGAAGGGCTGGGGAAGAGGGACTTACTGTGAGCTTAACGCCCTCTCCCCAACCCTCTCCCAAAGGGAGAGGGAGTTCAAGCAGCATCGACAAACTAAAGGTTCTCAGACAGCGAAGCGTTCGACATCTCACCATCAATCATTCTCCAGATATGCAAAGGGTTTCCATCCCTCAGCTCATCCGGAAGTGCGGCGTCTGGGAAGTCCTGATAACAGATCGGGCGCGTAAAGCGAAACGCCGCGCGCGTGCCGACCGATGTTGAGCGTCCCTCCGAAGTCGCAGGAAATGGACCGCCATGGACCATCGCGTGAACGACCTCGACTCCAGTGGGAAATCCGTTGAAGACCAGACGGCCTGCTTTCATTTTCAGAATCGCGCTTAGATCGCTATGGCTCTTCAGCTCTTCCTCGGCACCGTGAATCGTGGCCGTTAATTGTCCTTCAAGACTACGCGCGGCCTCGAGCAACTCTTCCCGATTGAAATATCTGATTAGCAAGGTCGATGGACCGAAAACCTCTGTGCATAGAGACGGATCTTTAAGAAATGAAATCGCATCAGTCTGGAAGAGCGCAGCACCAACCAGACAATTTCCACTATTGTTCTTCGTCCCTGGTTGGGCGATTAGCTCAACCTGGGAGTTCTGCTGCAGTGCACCGGTGCCTTCTCGATAAGCCGAACAAATTCCCGAGGTAAGCATGGTGAATGGCGCAGTGGTGGCTATCAACTCTGCGAGCCGCTTAATTAGTTTTTCCGATCCTTCTTCAGGAATGAACACCAGGCCGGGATTAGTACAGAACTGCCCGGCCCCAAGTGTGACTGATCCGTGGAGGCCGGTCGCAACCTCTTCACTTCTCTCGCCGAGGGCCGATGGTAGAATGAATACTGGATTTACGCTGCTCATTTCAGCATAGAAAGGAATTGGTTCAGGCCGCGATGACGCCAGCTTCATCAACGATCGTCCGCCCTCACGCGAACCGGTGAATCCTCCGGCCTTGATTAGCGGATGTTTTACAAGTTGCGCGCCGACTTCATTGCCGGGTCCATATACTAAAGAGAAGACGCCCTCTGGCAGGTCGCATCCGCGGACCGCCTGGCTAACAGCAAGTCCAACCAATTCAGAGGTGACGGGGTGCGCATGATGGGCCTTCACGATTACCGGGTTCCCCGCAGCCAAAGCTGAAGCCGTATCGCCGCCGGCAACTGAGAACGCCAACGGAAAGTTACTCGCGCAAAACACGACGACCGGCCCGAGAGGCTGCAACATCGATCGCACGTCAGGCTTGCGCAACGGCGTTCGATTGGGATCAGCCTGGTCGATGCGCGCATCAATCCAGGAGCCTTCGGCAACCAATTCAGCGAACAAGCGAAGCTGATTACACGTACGCACAGTCTCAGCTTTGATCCGTGCCGGCGGCAAGGCGGTTTCTTCGCTTGCGCGCGTGATCAACTGTTCGCCCAGGGCCTCGATATTCTCGGCAATCCTGTGCAGAAAGATAGCTTTCTCTTTTCCGGTCGCGCGACTATAAATTTCAAATGCTCTGCTTGCGAGTCGAGCAGCCGCATCGACTTCACTTGCACTCGCGGAATAATAAATAGGCCTCAACTCTTCGCCAGTTGCCGGGTTAATGGCATGAATTGGCCCATTATTAGAAGCTGTGCGTCGAAAGCCGACAATGGATTGGCCGGATAATTGCAGCATGTCCTTACTGTCCGACAAACTTCAGTTTGTCGTCTTCTCGGTTTCCATTCGATTTGAGATAAGAGCGTCAACGACAAACTAAAGTTTGTCGGACAATTCACTCCGACAGTAGGTCCAACGCCACTCTCGCCAGTCTTCGACCAGACCTGCCTTGACTGGATTGTTAAGTACATATTTGATCGTGGCGTAAAACTTCCCCTCTCGGACGACATGGTCAAAACTTTCGTGTTCCCAAAACTGACCAGTGCGCGACAAAATTAGATTGCAATCTCTGGCACTGGAGCCCTTTACTGAATGCATAATTCGTGAGAGGCTGGGACAGTCACTCGTAAAAAATGGATGACCTTCTTCGTCAAGCCTTTCGATCAATTCCCTTTCCGACAGAAACGGTTTGAAAACCGCATGAACGTGATTTGACATCACAGAAAAGGCATCTAGCCTGTAGGCATCTCCATCAAGTTTCTGCAGGCTTAACGCAACAGCGTCCGCGACTCTCTCATCTTTCATCCACATCGGACCATTGTTCGCCTTGTGCATAACGTCTTCGAACTTTACGAACCAGTCGCGATTGAAATTCTCGACCTGCTCAAGCCATCTCTTCAATTCAGGAGCGTCGTTCTTTTGCGCCTCATTATTAACAAGCATGAGTTGACCGGCGAGCCATTGCTTCCTCGCTTTATATTCACGTACCGTAGCTCTTGGAATTGACCCGGCCAACCGGTAAGTGACGAAAAGAATAGCGTCGGGCGGTTGGACGTGCGGCCGATGCCTCTCAGTGAACTCTTTGTAATCCAAGTTACTCATGTAATGTCCGACAAACTTCAGTTTGTCGTCTTCTCGGTTTCCATTCGATTTGAGATAAGAGCGTCAACGACAAACTAAAGTTTGTCGGACAAATGTGCAATAAACCTTAATGGTTGCGATCGATTCGAACTGAGAAATGAAGTCAGTACCACCTGCGTTAGCAGGTGGGTCCTATAGCCAACCCTGGCACTGAGTGGTTGACCCACCCGCTAACGCAGGTGGTACTGACCTCATCCCGCGACAATTCGACAACCCTTAGTTTGTCGGACAACACTCAATGAATCTCCGGTTCCCCGATCTCTGCACCCGCATCCAGAAAATCAAAGTCACAACCCTGATCGGCCTGTGTAACATGCGCGACGTATAGAGCTCCAAAGCCGCGTTCGTAGCGCGGCGGCGACGGCTTCCATTCCACGCGCCGCTTAGCCAACTCATCATCTTCAACACGTAGATTAAGCCTTCTCTTAGCCACGTCTAATTCGATCAAGTCGCCATCGCGGACAAAAGCCAACGGACCACCAATGAACGACTCGGGTGATACGTGCAGGACACACGCGCCGTAGGCGGTCCCACTCATTCGCGCGTCGGAAATTCGCACCAGGTCCCGCACGCCTTTAGCTAATAACTTTTTCGGAATCGGCAGCATGCCCCATTCAGGCATTCCTGGTCCGCCCAAAGGCCCAGCGTTTTGAAGAACTAAAACAGAATTCTCGTCGACTATGAGATCTTCATCATCAATCCGTGCGATCATGTCTTCGTAATCCTTAAAAACAACGGCTGGTCCAACGTGATCGAGCAAACGGGATTCAGCGGCAGTTGGCTTAATGACAGCTCCTTTCGGCGCGAGGTTTCCATAAAGAATCGCCGTGCCGCCTTTCGGCGAAATAGGATTGTCGAGCGAGCGAATAACTTCCGGGTTGCAAAGACGCGCCGACTCAATATCGGCGCCGAGTGTTGCTCCGGAAACAGTCAGACAATCGAGATCGAGCAGTTCGCCAATCTCTTTGAGTAATGCTCTGAGGCCGCCCGCATAATAAAAATCTTCCATGAGATATTCACCCGAGGGGCGCAAGTTGGCAATCATCGGAGTACGCTGAGAAATCTGATCAAACCTTTTCAGATCGAGCTTAATGCCAGCGCGTCGGGCCAGCGCGACCAGGTGGATGATCGCGTTCGTCGAACCGCCAATCGCCATATCGGCGGTGATTGCATTTTCGAACGAGGCTTCACTGAGAATGTCGCAAGGCTTCAGATCTTTCCAAACCATCTCCACAATGCGCCGGCCGCAGCCGCTCGCCATCCGCGAATGATTTGCGTCAACGGCGGGAATCGATGAAGCACCCGGCAAAGTCATACCTAAGGTCTCGGCGATCGATGTCATCGTGGAAGCGGTTCCCATCGTCATACAATGTCCCGGGGAGCGCGCGATGCCGTCTTCCATTTCCGACCATTCACAGTCGCTGATTCGCCCCGCCCGTTTCTCAGCCCAGTACTTCCAGACGTCGCTGCCACTGCCGAGCACCTGTCCGTTCCAATTGCCGCGCAGCATCGGTCCAGCGGGTAGATAGATCGACGGCAGGTTCATACTGATCGCACCCATCAACAAACCCGGAGTGGTTTTGTCGCAACCACCCATCAGCACAACGCCATCGATTGGCTGACTGCGCAGCAACTCTTCGGTCTCCATCGCCAGAAAGTTGCGATACATCATCGGGCTCGGCTTCATGAAGGTTTCATTGACCGGCATCGCCGGTAACTCAACTGGAAAACCGCCGGCCTGCCAAACACCTCGCTTAACTTCATCTGCACGCGTGCGAAAGTGACTGTGACAATTGGTCAGATCGCTCCAGGTGTTGATGATTCCGATAACCGGCTTGTCTTGAAAGTCTTCATTGGCATAACCCATCTGCTTGGCGCGCGACCGATGACCAAACGAACGAACGTCCTCTCCGCCAAACCACCGCCGGCTACGTAACTGTTCAGGCGATTTTTTCATCTTTCTGTCCGACTTCACGTCCCGCGAATTCAATTTGGAAGTGCAACGTGCATTAATGCAGCGGGCTTTGGATTTCGCGCCTTTGGCGCTTGAGGTTCGCATTCCTCAAAGTTGCTCTTCAAACTTGAATCCACCTCCGACAAACCTCACTTTGTCGATACTTTGTTATTATTCGACTCCTGTCCACCGACAAATTAAAGGCAGTACTTAACAACTTGACGCGGACTTTGCCTTTCCAAAACCCGCGCAGCGGTGCAAACTTTTCAACGACCTGTTCAGCAGTTCCTAAGACTTCTCAGCCTTCACATGATCACCGATCAAGAGCCAGTAAGCCAGCATTCCAACCACGAGCACCGCGCCTGTCAAGCCCAACGCCAACGCAAAAGAGTTTGTCTTGTGGGCAATGAATCCGGTCAGCGCCGGTGCCAGAATGCCACCAAGATTGCCGCCGAAGTTTTGAATACCCGAGACGGTGCCGACAATCTTTTTCTGACAAACTGCTTGCGTCAACGTCCACGTGTTTGGCGAAGCCAGGCCCAAACCGCACAACGAAATAGTCAGCAACAATACGGCCGATATCTTGTTCGCTACCATTCCCGCCGGCACGATCAGGCAACCGATCGCCAGTCCTACAATGATAAAAGCCTTCAGCATCGCGCTAAACAACAGAACCAGCAGCCACCATCTTTGAGGCGAGTCGCTTAATGCCGGAGCGACTTCGATAGCCGGCGGTTAGATTATCTTAGGTTCAGCAAGTGCCATGCTTTAGTGTCCGACAAACTTCAGTTTGTCGATAACGCTCGTGTTTGGTTTAGCGTCGGACTAACACCCGGCGAGCGGGCGGCAGCCCGCTTCTAAACCAGAAGACGACAAACTAAAGTTTGTCAGCCGATGAATAAATCTGGTCTTCAATTAGCGCCACTGCTCGACCGCTCTCGCCATTAACCGCGGGCTCTCGATCAGTCAAAACCGCCTCGACGAAATCTCTGATAAGCGGCGCATGTAAATTGGTATCGGATGGATGCAATTCAACTCGTTGGACTTGATCTCCAATGACTTGCATCGTTCCTTCGTTCAAAACCGGAACGTGGATCGACCCCGCGGAACCGAAAATATGGAGCGTATCCTGCGGCTCGCGCGCCGCATGTGTGACGGCAAGCAAAGCGCAGGTGCCGCGCTCGAACCTAAATAAAGCTGTCGCCGTATCTTCGACTTCGCGATCGAACAAGACGTTTGCGGTCATTGCTTTCACTTTCACAATCGGGCCGAAGATGTTTGTAAGCACTTCGATCCGATGACAACCAAAATCAAACATCGGCCCGCCACCTGACTGATCCTTTTTCAGCAGCCAATAGCGAGCGTGATCCGGTTGTGGATCGAATGATTCGAAGGCATTGATCTGCGCCAGGACCGGCACACCGATTTCTCCTGCTTGAATTATTTCCTTAGTGCGTTTAATCACGGGATAGAAATGGCGGTAGTAAGCAACGCCCAGCTTCACTTTATTTGCGCGGCAGGCGGCAATCATCCGATCGCATTCTCCTGCGTTCATCGCCATGGGCTTTTCGCAAAGCACGTCCTTCCCCGCCTCGGCTGTGGCAATAGTTTGCGTTGCATGCAGATAGACAGGGGTGGCTATGTAGACACAGTCGATATCTTCAGCAAGTAATAGCTCTCGCCAATCGGAGTACCACTTTCTCGCACTGAACTCTCTGGCAAACAACTCAGCGAGTTCGCCACGCCCGCGACTGACGGCCACAAAGTCGCATTCGTCAAGGTCGCGAAGCGCCGGCGCGATTCTTTTTCGCGCAATATCGCCACAACCAATCAATCCCCAGCTGAGCTTCTTCATTCGATTTTAAAGTTGGACAAACTTTAGTTTGTCGCTCTGCAATCTCCCTCCCCCGCTGGGGGAGGGTTGGTGTGGGGGTTTGTACGTGTCAGCCCCTCTCCCCTTAACCCCTCTCCCATCGGGAGAGGGGAGCTGCTCAGACAACAAGCCGAACCTTGTCGGACATCGTCGATCAATCCAGAAATGGCTTCCACGATTCGAGTATGTCGGCCAGCTCTGCGCGCTCTTCAGCAGTCACATTGACGAGTGGGGGACGCACCGGTCCACCGCGCATGCCCGCCATATCCATCAGCGTTTTCATGGTCGAGACTTCGTATCCTTTCCGGCGCGAGCGGATAGCGTAGAGTGGAATCACACAGCGATTCATCAACGGTATCAGACCATTTTCAAGACCGCAGGCCGCCAGTTCATGGAGCTTCAATGACAGACGCGGCGCAACCGTCGCAATGCTCGAGGTGTACGTGCGAAGGCCGATGCCGTAGTAAGCCGGCACCAGATCGTCGCCGGCGCCGCCAATCCAGTGGAGCCGATCGCCTACGCGACTAATGATCATTTGAAAGCGTCGAATGTCGCCCTGTCCATCTTTCCAGGCTACCAGGTTTGGAATTGTGGTAAGACGCTCAACCATCGTTGGACCAAAGTTGGCCCAGTCACGACTATAGATAAGCATTCCGAGCGGCGTGGCTTCGCCGATCGCGCGATAGTACGCGAACATGCCTTCGTCGTCGGCCTGGGGATAGTAAGGCGGAAAAGCGAGAATGCCGTCCGCACCTGCATCCGTTGCCGAGCGCGCCAGCTCAACCGCTAGCGGTTGACCGAAACCCACGCCTGCGATTACGGGCACGCGGTTTTCGACTACTGTAACTGTGGTCCGAATGACTTGCGAGTGCTCGGAGGGAGTTAGCGAATACATCTCCCCGGTCCCACCGGCAGCAACAATGGCGCAGATAGGATGTTCTACCAGCTTCGTCAGATTCTCTCGCAGGCCGTCCAGGTCAAGAGACAGATCTTTATTAAAAGGCGTGATCGGAAAAGCGATTACGCCGGAGAGTTTGCTGCGAAGCTCGGTTGGTTTCATCATCCTTTTTGCGTGGCCGCGTAGAAAGTGCGGTGGGTTTAGCCCAGCCTTTTAAGGCTCTGTGTCAAAACTTCGAGAACGGCCAACGCCGCAGGCGTTCGCCAGATCCAGCCCGGGGCAACGCCCCGGGTAACGCGCAACCCATTAGTTTCGCCAACGCCGCTGGCGTTCGCGAGACCCGGACGCGGAATGCGACGATACATTTATACTGCTAGTCTTTGCGAACTCTTACAGAGTTCTTCGTTTTAATATCTTGCTGTCTACCCAGGGCGCTGCCCTGGGCTGAAATTAGCGAACGCCTGCGGCGTTGGTTTTGCTTTTCCTCCTATGTCCTGTTCGAGTTTTGACACAGACTCTCTAAGCCTGGGTTCCAGCTCCCAAACTGATTTCACCGTCGCATCAGACCCGAATCCCGGCTTTGAAAGGCAGGGCTAAACTCCGCTCGCCGCTATGCGGCGGCCAAACTCAAAGTCCGCATCCTTTAGTCTCTTTACGACCGGCTTAAGTCTTTCCAGTTGCTCAGAGGACAACCCGGAAACGTAAGGCGGAATGTCTCCCGTCTGCGCGATACCTGCCAATTCGATTGCCGCATGCAAGACCTTTGCGGGACCCCACGCGTCGCGCAGATCCTCGAGCTGAATAAATTTCTTTCGCAGGCCCTCAGCCTCATCGAAGTCGTCGCGCGCACATGCTTCAAACAGCATCCGGCTCAGTCGCGGTGCAAGGCAGCCCGATCCCGTCGTGAATCCAGGCAATTTCCAATCACGGAGGTGAACCACGGCAGGACGTTCACCGATGCCGCTAATTACAAACTTGCGGTCCACGCGGCTAAGCAACTTTTCCAGATAGATGTCTCGTGATGGATCTTCGCGCACGACCGCATATTTGATTCCGATGCAGAGGCTCTCATCAACCAATCGAGCCACAGCGTCGAGTCCGGCTTCTTTGTCTGCTCCAAAATTTTGTTCGTCTTTGAGATAGAGAAGAAGTTTCGTGTTCGCAGCTTCGGCGATTTCCTGATAACCTTGCGCCAGACCGGTGGCATCACGCGGATCGTTGCACGGCAACATCATCACGCAGGGGAAGCGAAATCTGCGCAGCAGGTTCGCTTGATCCATCGCCCGCCCGAACGACGGTCCGACACTCGGAACGATCCAGAGTTCTTCGCCGAAGCCCGCAAGCCACTCGAGCAGTTGTTCATAATCGGCCAGCGTGATGTGGTACAAGAATGCATTGCCGCCATAAATCAGTCGCGGAATGCCGCCGGCGATAATGTGCTGAGCAATCAGATCATTCTGCGCAAAATCTATCGAGCGGGCAGCATTGCGCCTTCTAGTGAGCGGAGGCACGGCGAATACTCCCCGCAAATCGTTCAGCGTAACTGCCGTTATTTTCATCCGAGTAGCACCAAAAGCCGGGAGGCAAGCGCCAGACCCAGGACTCCCGCGACGAGTATTTTCGTTAACAACCATTGGGCTTCATTGTTTATTTGCTAGCCTCAAGAACAATAACGCTTGCTATGGGATCGGGGGCATCCTTCGGTAATTGAATGATGATGCCGTCGGTGTCCATGGTGAACTTAAGGGCCGGCCTGGTGCCCGCCAGCAGATAAGCCTTCTTTACGTTCCGGCCCCAGGCTGGGACCTGGAGTTTACCGTCTTTGGGCCAGTCGAAGACGTGCAAATAAACCCGGCCGGGCTTGCTAGTCGCTCGGCCAAAGGCAAGTTGGGTCGCGAACGGGCTCGCGGTACTTCCGTAGATGGCGACGCCGTTCACCTTCATCCACTTGCCCACTTCGTGAACCCGCTCGACGCTCGGTTGCGGAATCAGTCCCTCCGCAGTGGGTCCAACATTCAGCAAATAGTTGCCCCCTTTCGACGCGATGTCGATTAGGTTGCGCACGATCGTCTCAGTTGATTTCCAATTGTCGTCATAAAACTTGTAGCCCCATGTTGTGTTCATGGTCATGCAGCTTTCCCAATCGACCCCCGGTAAACCGTTGGCTGGGATTTGTTGCTCAGGCGTACCAAAGTCTCCGGAGTATTCGCGGTCGGACTTGTTCATTCCCTGCATGCCCTGGCGCCCCTTCCCGACGCGATTGTTGATGATAATATTCGACTTCAGACCGCGAACGTACTTGTAAAGATCCTGGCCGTCCTCTTCGGTCCACCACTCCTGCCATTCGCCGTCGAACCACAGCACCGCCGGGTCATAGGTCATAATCAGCTCGCTCAGTTGGGCTTTCATATATTTGACGTATTCTTCTTTGCCACCAGGTCGCATCTTCGTTGTCCGATTCCCCGCGGTGGGATCCTTACCCGGCGCATCCACATAGGCCGACGGGTAATGCCAATCAAGGATCGAGTAATAGAAGCAGAACTTCAGTCCCTGTTTCCGTGCTTCAACCGCCAGGGCCTTCATTGGATCCTTCTTATAGGGAGTCGAGTCGACGATGTCGTAGTTGCTGACCTGACTATCAAACATCGAGAACCCATCATGATGTTTCGAAGTGATCACGATGTATTTCATACCGGCTTCTTTCGCGATCCGAACCCACTCGGCGGCGTCCAATTTGATGGGATTGAATTGCGGCGCGAACTTCTCGTAATCGGCGCGGGGAATGTTCGCCCAGTCCATGATCCATTCACCGATTCTCGTCGACCGCTGACCTTTGTATTCGCCGGCAGGCACAGCGTAGAGACCCCAGTGGATGAACATGCCGAAGCGGGCTTCGCGCCACCACTTCATGCGGCGGTCATGTTCTGATTTGGTTTCGCCGGACCTCGATTCCTGCAACTGGCCGGCCGAGGTTTCCAGCTTCTGTCGGCGCTCAAAAAAGGATGATTGCGTAACAGTAACCGCCGCCGTTATGGTTAGAAAACTTCCGATCAGTTTCCGAATCGCCTTTGTCATTATTCCCTTTAATTCACTAATTCATGAGCCAAATCTGCCGGTTTAATTGACCCACAACACCGGCTGGCGAATAAAAAAGTTGCGTATTGTCTCTTCGACTTGCGAATCCGCCGGCAGCTTCTTCCACAGTTCAATGTAATCAGGACGATTCAAGGCCAAACCGGCAAACAGCAGGCTACTCTGTCGCATTGGCCATTGATCGGCGTACATCACGTCCGGCTTTAGCGGCCAGCTTTTCTTGTCCTTCATATAGGGCACCATGTACTCCATTGCTTTCCGCATACCGCGACCGTCGGCAAGTTGAAACACCCAAAGGTTATTCTGCGGCGTGGACAAAATCTGACAGACAGTCGACATCGCTTCCAGATTGAATAGCGAATAGCCGTAAGGCTTTGTGCGCCTCAGCTCTTGCGGGAAACTCCCATCGGCCGCCAACTGATTTGGCAATAGCACGGTCCTGAATCGATCGCGACAATAGTCCAGAAGTTTTTGGTCGCCGGTCAGATGGGCGAAGGCGGCAACTTGCATCACCCAACAAGTGCCGTGATTGTTCTTTGCGTCACGCTCATCAATTCCATTCTTGCTCGTCGTCATCCACGTCAAGTAATCGGTGAACCAGCGTTTAATCCCGCTTGTCTCGCCTTCCGACAACGCTCCCGAAGCTTCCAGCACCTCGATAGCGTGCGCGACTTCGACCAGATGAATTGTGTCAATGATGCCGGTGCCCCGGCCTGTGAATCGCCCGTGAATCGCCTGGGCATATTGCAGGTTGGGATTCATGCGCGTGGCTTCATCGATGAACCATGCGCGGAGATGAAGCGCGGCATGCTTCGCGTATCGCGCGTCTTTCGTTAGCTTCCAGGCAGCGACCAGCGCCGGCATCTGCACGCTCAATCGCATCAGCGCGCGACGATGCTCGACGAAATTGTCGGGGTTCGACATGCCATCGCGTTGAATGTATGGCCCGTTGGGATTCTGCGGATCCGGCCACCAATAGTCGCCTTCGGAAAAAAAGTCATGCACGCCGCCGGCGCTCCGCGAGCTGTGCGACGCCGTGATGGTGATCGGCTTCTCGGAGAGGTATTGTTTTGCCGCTTTCAGGACCCGAGCGCGATCGAAAGCGGCGACATTGAAGCTTGTTTGCTGAGCAGAGGCAGAAAGGCAGCCCAAAATCGTCAGACTAAGAAATAGAGGCAGGCGAACCATTCCCGCCCGTTGAATTACGTTTGCCATCAGCAGCTACGGCTCCGCCGTCCGATGTGCGGAAGGTCTGCGACCTTCCGGCCAGCGGAGAAATCCTTTTGGGGCTGCGCCCCAATTTTCAAACCTCAGGGCATAGCCCCGGAACACTTTCATCTATTACCGGAAGGCCGCAGGCCTTCCGCACATCAGGCGGCATAGCCGCGATTCACAGCCCGAGCTACTTCCCCAACTTCGCCCGGTCGGCTGGAGCAGATGTTAATGATTAAACCGCGCCACGAACCCACCACCCACACGCATATCGATCTTCAATTGATCGCCACGCGATACCTTTGAGCTGTCAATCTTGACTGCCGCTGGATTATCCAGGTCATCTCGCACGAGCACGGCGCCGTACTTTTCCTTACCGAGAAAGGTAAGCGGGACATTTATGGTCCGGGCCGTCTCGCCATTCAGGATTGCCAGAAACCACGTGCCATCCCGCCGGCGTGCAAAAGCAGCGATCTCGCCTATTTCCGAAACCGGCAGCACGACGGTTTGATCCCAAATGCTGGGAATCGTCTTAATCAACTGCGCCGCAGGATTCTCGAGAATGTTTTTCGGATGCGCGCCGTAAATCATCAGCGGAGAAGTGAACACGACCGCGGTCGCAATCTGATGCGCCCAGGAGGTTTCTTTGCGTCGCTCGCCAAAGTGTACCGGCGTGTAATCAGCATGGCCGGCCAGAAAGCGCGTGAATGGCAAGGTCGTATTGTGAACTGCGCGCGTCTGCATGCTGCGGTATTCCAGACCACGGATTGCCTCGCGGGTCATCTCGTTGGGCCAAGTGCGCGACTCGCCGGTGGGTTTGTTGGCACCATGGAACTCAACCATGACTTTGTGCTCAGCCGAGCTGCGCAGAAGCGCCTGGTACAAATCGATAATCTCTTTCGCTTCATGATCGAAGAAATCGATCTTGGCGCCAACCACGCCGACGCGATTACACAGACCAAAGAAATTTTCTCGCGCCTCGGGAGTCCGCAAGTCCTTGCTATGCTTCCAAAACCAGATGCCGACCTGGTATTGCTTTGAATAATCAACCAACTCGCGCATCTGGCTCTCAGGCCAACGTTGCCAGAAGCCTTCAACCACGTTGTATTCAAAACCAAGCTGCCCAGCGAGACGCGAAAATTCCTTCATGCCATCGAAAGTGCTTTCACCGCCGTCGAGATATTTCCACACCGCGCGCCCGGGCCGAACCCATTCCGTATTCAAGTCCTGCGGAAAGAGACTTCTGTCTGCGCGGGGCGAGACATTGCTAATGATGTCGCAGTTGACCAGCGTGTTCAGGTCAGCTCCGATCATCACCACTCGCCACGGGGTAGTAACCAATCCCGTGAACGCCGCCGGTTGAGACAAACGTTTCGCTTCTTCCTTTCCATAGCGTAGATCAAACGGATGGCTGACGGGGAGCGCGTGACCTAAGACCGCTTTGAAACCGCCTTGGCCATCAGCCTGCAGTCCCATGCCCGCATAGTTCAGCAAAGCGCCTTCGGTGATCGCGGCGTAGCCCGCGCCATTTGGCAATTTGATCGTCAAGGGCGGGGCCGCCCATTCGCCTTCTTTAACCGCCGAGATTTCTTTCCTTTGATGAATGCCTTCGTAATGTCCCTCGAAGTCGTGAAACCAGACCACGCTGTCGCTGGGAATTCTGAAGGCGGTTGCTTCGTCGGGAACCCTTTGCCGGCCATCACCGAAAACCTGCAATCGAAACGCGACGCCGTCATTGAATGCGCGTGCCTGAACACCGTAGCGAGTTTGCCAAGGTACATGCCTGAACGGAATGCTCGTTCCATTGCAATGATTGGAGGCTTCGGAATGAACGCCGCGCGACGGATATTTTTCGCTGAGACGATAGGGCACACTCTTATCCATCTCGACATCGCGCCCCAGGTTAACGCCGTCGACTATGATACCGACCGGCGAGGTCTCAATCACCGGTCGATTCTTGAACGTTACCTGATAGTTCAAGCTTGACTTGGCATCTACAAAAATCAGGACCGTCACGTTACCGTCCGGGCTAACGATTCTTATTTCGTTCGGTGATGAAGTCTTTGGCAATGGCAGATGGAGGGCTAACGCTGATGCTGCCGCGGCGGTTAGAAAATCGCGACGGGAGAAGCTTCTGCTTTGGAGTGCGGGGGCAAGCGCAGCACGACACCGCTTTGGATTCGTTGGATCGGGTTCATTGAATTTGTCTTTCATGAGTTGAGTTTGCCGATCGGACGAATCAAAAGCGCGCCGTCGCCGACAACGCTACAGCCGGCGCACCTCAAAATGTTCGACAAACTTCAGTTTGTCGAATTCTGGTTTAGAAGTGGGCTACCGCCAGCTTGGTCGGGCATAGCCCAACTCTAAACAAACACGAGCGCTATCGACAAATGAAAGTCTGTCAGACGATCAATTTGCTTTCCAGCTCAAAGGCTTTGGTTTATATAACAAACTCGCGGCCCCTAACTGTTCGTTCATGATCAAAAAAGCACCCAGGCCATGAAAGTCATTTGTGTTCCGCTTGCGTGCGAAGTAATAAGCCAGATCGCTGACGTTCGTGCCTTCGCAAATATCGATCAGGTTGGTCAAGCCGTCAGCGCCCATCGAAAGTTTAGTAAGCACGCCGCGATAACCTTGTTGCGCGACCGCCTCGTAATGCTTCGGCAGATATCCGCGCTTAACTCCCATCCACATCATGTAGCTGTACATGCAAGAGCTGGAAGTTTCCAGCCAGTTGCCTTCGACGCCGCCTTTGTCCACGACCTGATACCAGAGTCCCGTCACTGGGTCCTGATATTTTTCATAAGCCCTGGCGAGTTGCTGAACGATTTCAATCAGTGCCTTTCGCTGCGGATGATTCTTCGGCAGTATTTCCAGCAGCTCGATCAGCGTCATGCCGTACCAGCCGATCGCGCGACACCAATGATAGGCTGACTGATGAGTCGTGGGATTGGCCCAGGGCTGCGCGCCACTCTCGTCGTAGGCATGCCAGAGCAGACCCGTTGCCGGGTCGTTCAAATGCTTGTAATAGATCAGCATCTGCTTCGTCGCTTCATCGTTTGTGTACGCGCTGTCGCCAAACATCTGGCCATAGCGAACCAGAAACGGTAGTGACATGAAGACGCCATCGGCCCAGAGTTGCCACTGCCTGCTCTGCGTGTCGGCATGCCAGAAACCGCTGTCTTTAGTGCGTGGGTAGGTATTAAAGACTTTTCGAATATTGTCTGCGGCAAGCTTGTATTTATTCTGCTTAGTTTCCTTGTAAAGAATCAGTAGAAGATTTCCTGGCAGCATGTAGTCGAGCGCGTTGATGGGACGATTGATGGTGCCTTTATCATCGATATGCAGATCAACCCATGACTGTATGTGGTCGAGATACCGCTTGTCTTTCGTTCTGAGATACACGAGATACACACCGTACAGATAAAGCGACTTCGCGTAGCCCCAGCCCTTCAGGGAATCAGCAGTTGGATAACGTTTGATGGTTGATTCGACGACGGCTTTGGACCAGTCTGGGTTACTGGAAACCAACGGCCCGGCTGGGAGTTTGTTCGAGCCGTTCGCACACAGCGTCTGGACCATGATAACTATCGTCAGCAACGCGACGATTAAGCGACTCGTTCTGATTCGCATATCTCCTGATTGACCTCAACTATTCAATGGACGCGTCTCGCTACTTTGGCAGCTCGGGGGTTATTGTGAACGTAGTTGTGTCCCAATCAACGGTCACGGTCGTTCCGTCCGCAAAGGTGGTTCGTTCTTTTCGATATTTCGTGCCCAGAAACTCATGTTTGGTCATTTCAAGTAAACCGACTCGCTTGTGCAGGGCCATCATCTGTCGCATCAGCGACAGCGTTTTTTCATCAGTCGCTGTAATTGGTAACTCCGGAACGCCGCCGTTCAAGATTCCGCGCAGCAAACTCTGCTGGTCACGCACCCCATAGGAAACGATGACCGCATCGTGATAAACGAGATTATAAAGCGGCACCAGGATCGCTTTGCTGCCACCCCCTGATTGATTAATCACATCGACATAAGGGATCACCCAATCGGCGCCTGCTTCGGTTGCAACAATTCCCAGGTTATGACGCGACCAGTTCATGCACGCCGCGCGTCCAGCCATCGCTTCAGTGCGTGTGGTCGGATGCTCGGGATTGAAATCTTCGTCGGGCGGAACGTAGCCAATCACGTCCAGGTAAATCCCCTGGGGCGTGATCCCGTGATCGAAGAACAACTGGTAATTCTTCATCAAGTGACCCAACCAGAAGCGATTGTTGAGATAAGCCTGCCGGCCACCATCCCAATGGCGCATCATTGGAATGTCGCCATTTTTCGAATCACCAAAACGGCTGCCGGGAAAAGCCTGAGCCGGAAGCTTTGAGTCTTCTTCGCGCACCGCGAATTGCGGATCATAAGAAGGAGCATCGAGATAGTAGTCACGATACTGATCATGCAGGACGTACGGATAGCCTAACTCGCGAGCGGTGTCGACTAGTCGCTTAAATCCTCCCCAACCGCCGGCTTTTTCCGGTGGCGGCAGCGAATCAGGATGCTGGCGGTCATAACCGAGATGCGGCCACCCGGATATGAAAACCAGAACGTGATCGAAGCCACGTGATTTCAGTTCACGAAGTTGTCCTGCACGTTCATCGAACGTGATGAGGCTGTAATTCTTTGAAGGATCTTTCGTGTCGTACCGGTCGCTGTCAGGACTCATGTTCCGCAAAATACTAAGTCGGGTTTGCGGTGTTCCGATTAATTCCGAAACTCCCGGTGTGCGCGCGATCTTTTCTTTGAGCGAAACAAATAATCCGGTGTCCATCACATAACGCCGGTACCGCTTTGACATCTCCACATAATTGCCATCGGCAAAAAAACACATGCGCGTAGCGCGTGAGTAGCCAAACCTTCCCAGCGTGGCCAACCAGCGCGGGCCGATCACTGTAGGGCCGCCGGCGGGATGTTGGAACTGGTAAGCCGCGTCATCGGGGGTTTCGAGAATGACCATCATCGCGGACTTCCCTTTTTGGAATCCCCACCAGGACATCGACCACGATTCGATCACGTGGCTTTGGAGGACGCTGTGATCGGTGACCGCGATCTTTCCTTCGGGAGTGATAGAGCGAATCGGAAAATATTCTTTCGGCCAGTTGCGCGGCAGCAGCGTGCCTCGTCCGTTACTAAGTAACGTGTAATCTACGTCACGCGCATCCAGCGCAGCAGGCCAATCCAACTGCCGCAAGAGAGTTTCGTGTTCGCGGGCAGAAGCGTCGAATACCAACTCTTCATCAGTACCCTCGAGACAAATTGTTAGAAACAGTTCCAGATCAAGACTGTTCCTCTCGTGTTGCCAGCCGGTCAGACCGATCTTCACTCCTGTTTTGAAGCCGGCGTCATAGGGCACAATCCGGATCTTTCGAGCATCCGCAAGGGGCTCCTGAAATTCCTCGCCCTTCGACTTAAGGAGCATGTCCCGGGGTGACGATGGCATCATTACCCATTGAGCTGGGCCGGCCTGAACACTGATTGCCAGATTCGTTTCGTCTAAGGTCACTTTGTTTTTCTTACCCGCAATAATCCACTTTCCATTGCGATGCGAGACAGTGACCGGCATCGCTCCCCACTCTTCACGGGAAAGTTTTTGGGAATCAACCGGAGAAGAAAATAGAAACGTAACGAGGACCGCAGCGACTGAGACAAACGAAAGAGAGGACCTCAGCTGGTCAATGATCCTTTGGAGTGCAGCGGCAACCGCCGCGCTTTGGATTTGTTCCCCTCTCCCGGTGGGAGAGGGAGTCTGAGAATCCAAAGTGGCGTCGCGCGCTGTTTGTTGGCGGACTCGAAATTTTCTTGCTCTCGACATTCAAGAAGGCTTTCTAGCTGCCACTCAACACTCATCGCTGAGCTTGTCTATCCACCACGGCGTCCGGACGAAGCAGACGGCTCCGATCTGCAGAATCCACATCGGGCACCTTCGCCATCAGAGCTTGATACTGCTTGTCCTGATATTGCCTGGCCGCTCGACGCATCAGCGGAAACAACGAGCGGCCGTTGAAACCGCCGAGTTGTTGATACGGCCACTTCTTCGCTTCGATCGCGAACGGATAAAGAAACTCAAGCGCACGACGAATGCTGCGGCCATCTTTAGTCTGGTAGTCCCACAAATCGACGTGCACGTTTTCCGCAAGCTGCGCCAATAACATCAACCCGTCGAGATTTCCGTTGCTATAGCCCCAGGCCCTGGTGCGCGCCAGCTCCAAAGGCTGCCGGCCATCGGGTTCGATCTGCGTTGCAATACGTTTCTGTTTAGCGGTCTCGACGATCTTTCCAGCCAAATCCGTTTTGCCAAGAAACAGGGCGAACGAGACGACCTGGACGTCATAGTAGGTCCCGTGATTGTTTTTGGCGGCGGATTCATCGCGGCCGTTCTTACTTTCCAGCATCCACTGAAGAAACCTGCCGAACCATTCCTGCAAAGCGCGCTGATCTGCCGCGGTACATGACTTCGATCCGTTCAGCAATCCGATGGCGTTGACAACCTGAGTCAATCCGCGCGTCTCGATCAAACCGATCCCGCGCCCCGTGTTCACACCCGGCACGAATTGCGCGTATTGCAGATTCGGATTCATCCGCGTCGCCGGATCGAGAAAGAAAGCGCGAAGTAACTGCGTCGCTTTGGTGGCGTAAGCCTCGTCGCCTTTGAAGTAGTAAGCCAGGGCCAGCGTCTCTACCGACGATTCCAACTGATCGAGGCTGCGATGATCTGTGATCTTGTTGATTTCAGGATTACGCTCGCCGTCCCGACGAATGTAGGGCAAGCCATTGGGAGATTTTGGATCGGGCCAAAAGTATGGCGCCTGACTCATGTAGTCATGCTTGTCTCCGCTTGGCGGCGTTGGTTCTTTATTTACAATCGAAAACGGCCCTGCCGAAAGCGCCTTTTGCGCTTCGTGCTCGAGCTTGGTCCATGCCGGCGCCAATTTCTTTTCGTCTTGTCTAATGCCTTGTCGCGTTCTTTGTAGTTGCTTCGCATCAAGCAGAAAAACCCGAGGCGCAACCATGTTTTCTTTCTGAGCAGGCACCTCGACGGTTGAAATCGGCGATGCCATGGTTGCGGCGATCAGCAGAAAAACGGCGAATCTTGCTAGCTCAATCTTCATGGAATTGCGGTACGATTTACGGAGCCACAAATTGGAACGACGACGCGGGAAACCGGCGCGCGGTCGAACAGATGCGTCACCTGCTCTTGATCAAGAGACTCGCAAAGTTGTAAAGTGAAACCAAAGCGATATCGTTACCGGTAACGAACACGGATTCTATTTGGTTGCGCCGATGCTGTCAACAGAATTACCAAGGTAATTCCTTTGCTTGTGTCTGCGACTATGTTCAAGTCACAAGCGTGCCTGGAGCAGACTCAATGAAGCCTAAAGATAAGAAGATTCGTTCACACGATCCAAGCCGGAGGAGTTTTCTGAAGGGAGTCGGCATCGCAGGCGCAGGCGCTGCCGTTGCTGACAAACTGTGGATCGAAGTGGAAGCGAACGAGACGCAAGCCCGAGGTCCGCAGCCTCTGGCTGGAACAGTCCCGATCACACTCGATGTCAATGGAGCGAAACGCACCGTCCAGGTTGAGCCTCGTACGACGCTCTTGAGTACGCTGCGTGATCGACTTGAATCTCCAGTGACAGGACCGAAGCTGGTCTGCGATATGGGAACGTGTGGCGCGTGCACAGTGTTGCTGGACGGTAAGCCGGTTTATTCTTGTCTGGTGCTCGCAGTCGATGCAGTCGGCAAACAGATCACAACGGTTGAGGGACTTGGCTCGCCTGAGAAACCTAATGCAGTTCAGAGTGCTTTTATCGAAAAGGACGCCCTGATGTGCGGCTTTTGCACTCCGGGCTTTGTAACAACGATCTCGGCTTATTTAAAAAAGAATTCCAATCCCACGCTGGCCGAAGTGCGCGAAGCCTGCAAGGGAAACTTTTGTCGCTGCGGTACCTATCCAAGAGTTTTCGAGGCTGCCCTCGCGGCAGCGAAGAAAGCAGCTAGCAACGGCTAAGGGATACGAGAGCGGGAGCGAGGCGGAAATGCAACAGCCACAAGCACCACCAAAAAAGAAAAAGAAAATCAAAGTTCCGAAAGTCATTAACGGCATCGAGACTATGGTCGAGATCGAAGTCGACGAGGACGCCGGACCAGGATGGGGCCCGAATGATAAGCACGCGCTGCTCAATCATCGGCTGACCCGAGTTGATGGTCCTCTTAAAGTTTCGGGCGCCGCGCAGTATACCTACGACGTACGTTTGCCTAACATGCTTTATGGTCAAATCCTCCGCTGTCCGCATGCGCACGCACGCCTCCGAAAATTCGACTCTTCGGCAGCATCCAGAATCGCCGGAGTAAAGGCTATCATTCAAACGCCGCTCCAGGAGTTTCGTTTCGCTGGAGCTCCCGTCGCTGCTGTAGCCGCAATCACTCCCGAGATTGCCCAGGATGCCACACGCGCAATCATTGTTGAGTATGAAGTTGTGCCTCACGTAGTGCGGGCCGACGACGCCATTCAAGCCAGCGCGCCCAAGGTCATCGACGAAGAAAGCAACCTCCAGCAAAAGGACAAACGGGGCGACGCGCAAAAAGTTGAAGCCGCCTTCAAGAGTAGCGATGCAATTGTCGAAGCTGAATATCGCACGCCGCGAATTCATCATACGTGCCTGGAGACGCACGGAATGGTGGTCGACTACAGCGGCGGCGACTCGGCAACTGTATACGCTTCAACTCAGGGAACCTTCACAATTCCAGCGGATGCTGCCACGGAATTGGGGCTGCCGCAGAGCGCTGTCACTGCTACGGTGCAACACATGGGTGGCGGTTTCGGCTCGAAGTTCGGAATCGGCATTGAAGGAATGCTCGCGTGCAAACTCTCCAGGCAAACAAGAGCTCCGGTGAAGCTGATGCTAACCCGCCATGATGAATTTGTGATGGCCGGGAATCGTTCCGGCTCGTGGCAAAAGCTAAAGGCGGGAGTAAAGAATGATGGCACGCTGATCGCGATGCAAGCGACACAGTATCGTCTGGGAGGCGTTGGCCAGGGCTCGCAGGCGGGCCAGCCATATGTATATCACGCAGACGAGTTTTATCGTGAGGTGTATGCTCTTCACACCAATGAAGATTCGTCGATCGCCATGCGTGCGCCCGGCCATCCGCAGGCGTCCTTTGCCATGGAATCGTTGATGGATGAACTCGCGTATAAGATCGGAATGGATCCGGTCGCGTTTCGCAAGAAGAACTTGCGCGACGAGGCTTATCATCGACAGTTGGATCGTGGCGCTCGCGAGATTGGTTGGGACAGGCGCAATCCAACCCCCGGCGGAAATTCCGGTCCGTTTAAGCGGGGCATTGGGTGCGCCGTAGGCACCTGGGGTGGTGGTGGCAACAACCAATGCAAAGTCGATGTGCGCGTTTCGCCTGACGGCTCGGTGCTCGTGGCTGTCGGCACGCAGGACCTGGGGACTGGCACGCGCACTTACACCCGCGCAATTGTCGCGGAAGAGTTAGGACTGCAAACCAAAGACGTGGTCGAGCAGATCGGCAACTCAAAGTTGGGAAGTGCTAACTCTTCGGGAGGTTCGACCACGGCGGCTTCTCTATCACCATCAGTTAAAGATGCCGCAATCAAAACTCGCCTCGCCATAGCTGAGAAGCTTTTTCCACTGCTTGGAAATGCAAAGCCTGAAGAAATCTCCTTCGCCGACGGAAACGTCACTGGCGGAGGTAAATCGCTCTCCTGGAAGCAAGCGTGCGCGGCCCTGCCCGCGGCCGGGGTGACGGCCCACGGCGAATGGCGAGCGGACCTTCAAGGCAGAGGAGTGCATGGCGTTTGTTTTGCCGAAGTCGAAGTGGATGTAGAAACTGGCAAAGTCCGGCCCATCAAAATGGTCCAGGTGCAGGACAGTGGCTTACCCCTCAATCGGCTGACGATGGAGAGTCAGATAAACGGCGGCATGATCCAATCACTCGGTATGGCTTTCTGGGAAGGTCGAGTGGTTGACGCTAAACTTGGGCTGCAACTCAATCCGGGATTTGGCGACTACAAAGTGCCGGGCTCTCTGGAAATGCCCGAGTTTGTTCCGATTATTGATGACGAAGACAAACGCGAGGTCGTCATTGGCATCGCCGAAGCCTGCATCATTCCGGCGCTCGGGGCGCTGGGCAACGCGGTCTTTAGCGCTTGCGGCGTGCGCGTGCGCGAGCTGCCCATCACTCCGGACAAAATTCTTATGGGCCTGAATGGGAGGAAAGCTGCATGAAGGCATTCGAATGGATCAATGCCGGCAGTATAAGCGAAGCGGTGCAGTTGCTGGCACCGCCCACCCGCTCTCATGACATCGATGAGGCACCGCGGCCAATCGCCGGCGGACAAGACATTCTGACGACCATGAAAGATTACCTCACCCGGCCGGGTCGAATAGTTAATCTCAAGAGCATTCGCGGACTGGACCGGATCGAAGGTGATGGAAAGAAGGGACTAACTATTGGCGCGCTGGTTACCTTGAGCCAACTTGAAAGCCATCCAGCGGTGCGCGCGAGTTTCCCCGGTTTGGCTGAAGCGGCGCATTCTGTCGCCACGTCGCAGATTCGAAATTTGGGAACTGTTGGCGGAAATCTCTGCCAGCGCCCGCGCTGCTGGTACTTTCGTCTTGAGGAAGCAGTTTGTCTGAAGAAGGGCGGCTCGGAATGTTTCGCGGCCACCGGCGAGAACAAGTACAACGCCATTCTTGGTGGTGGCCCGTCGTACATCGTGCATCCATCTGACCTGGCGCCGATGCTGGTGGCGCTCGGCGCGAGCGTTTCAATTACCGGTGCGGAAGGCAAGCGCGTGATTCCGCTGGAAAAGTTTTTCACCTTGCCCAGCGAAGGCAGCATCCGGCGCGAGAACGTTCTCAAGAACGACGAAATCATCACAGCTATTGAAGTGCCTGCTTCCGGCTTCGGAGCACACTCGACTTATTTGAAGTTTAAGGAGCGAGACTCTATGGATTTCGCCCTGGCTTCGGTAGCCGCTGCGGTCGAGCTGCAAGCCGGCAAGACGATCCAGCAAGCGCGCATCGTTCTAGGAGGCGTGGCACCGATACCCTGGCGAGCGCCGCAGGCTGAAAAGTTCCTGGTCGGTAAGACTCTGGCTGGCGATACATTGACTGAAGTTGCACGGCTTGCGCTTGAGGGCGCGCAACCTTTGGAAAAGAATGCTTATAAGGTGCCCTTAACGCAAACGCTGGTTCGTCGAGCGTTGGTGCAGGCGGTGAATGGACGTTCTGGCTAACGAGTTTGAGAGATCTCATTAACATCGGGCGCGTTCTTAGTCATTGTAAGCCGTTTTAACGGCTTGGAAAGAAATCGTTGAAACGATTAATCCGTTGAATTGTTGTGCTGGGGTTGCGACATTCTCGTTAATCACGTTCGGAGGGCAACATGGCGAGCGAACTTATTGATCCACACGAAGCCGTTTTCAACTCAACCGTAAATGAAATTGTTCAGAGTCCTTTTTGCGGCTCGCTTCGGTCAAAGAAATTCTTTATGCTTGCGGTGATGGCCACAAAGGCGGAAGATTATCTTGATGCAAGCAACCATTGCTGGTGTCGGGAGACTCAACAAGTAATAGGGCCCGACGGAGGCCGGGTTAGTCCCGATCGTTGCGTACCCGGCCGTTCCTGTTATGGCTCAGCTCTCGGTGGTTCATGATTGAAAAGTGTAGTTTTGATGGAGGTATGGAAATGCGAAGATTCTATTTAGTAATCCTGGCGGTTTCGGTTTTGATGGGTGCTCTTGTTTTTGGCTCAAGAGCTGAAAGCGTGAGCATTAAGGGGGACTATGTTGAAGTGCGTACTGCCAGCGTCTTCGCCGGCGCTTGTCATTACAATGGTGAAGTTACGACCACCGGGCGAGACGCCTTGATGGCCTGGAACGTTACCTCAGGCACATGGAATGGCGTCGATCTCGCCGGTGTTCGCGCCCTGGCCATCGTTACCTCCGACGCTAACCTTTCCGACAATGCTGTTCGCCGGTCCGAGATCATTATCGATCGCGATGCTTCGCATTCACAGGCAGCGGCGATGTTGGCAATTCTCAAGACCAAACACGCAGCTTCGCTCGGCAAGATTGTTGCGGTTCTGAGCGCGCCGATTACATTTGAACACAAGGGTAGAACTTATGCCGTGAATGCTGGACAACTGGCCGCGATCAATGTTGAAGCAATGCCCAACGATTTATGCTGCAAGATGCCGAATCTCGTTTGGTACTCTCCGCTGGTGCCGCTCAGCAATCGGAAAGTAGGATATACGACAAACGCTCTTTACTCGGGAGACAGCTTCGGCGAACCGTGGCAAAGACAAGGTGAAAACAGCGCTTTTTACGGCAGCTTCGCTTTGTGAAGTTGAGAAGGTTGAGGGAAAGCTGCCCGGAGCCGACCGAAACATTTGAATCAAGCGCGGCTTGGCGGCGAGTAACATTGCTTCACTCGCCGCTTTCTTTTTGTCCCAACTCAGTCAGCCCGCGCCGCGTTGTCACTGCACGTCTCAAGTCGCAAAACAACCTGAGCTATTGGCTGGATTTTTCAGGAATGTGATTAAGGAGAGCCTAATGATGAAAAAGGCGCTGATGATTTTGGTATTGCTCGATTCAGGGTTAAGAGCGGGGACGCTATCTTAACGCGAGGCGGCAGCTCGCACGGGCTGGAGCAAAGGGGTAAGGGCGATCTTACTATCATCATCTCATTTCAAAAGTGAACGATGTCTTTATCTGTCACATCGTTGTGGAGGACTCCTGAGAAGGATTCAAGGGCACTACCATTCCCGTCCGCGAAGCGGACGATCGGAAATAGCCCAGCAGTTCAAGAGAGTGTGTCAAAACTAAGGATGTGTGATCGTCAAAAGGAGCATTTTAACGCAGAGGACGCAGAGTTTTTCGCAAAGGAACGCTGAGAAAGGCCTTCCTTTGCGTACCTTTGCGAATGCCTCAGCGCTCTCTGCGTTTAAGAAAGTCGTTTTCGTTAAGCTCATGACCGAGTTTTGACACAGACTCTTCAATCGGTGGGCTATTGTCAATCGTCCGCTTTGCGGACCTCGCAGGGAGTGAGACATATCCATGAAACCGGCACACTCGTTGATATCGCTTACGTTCCTGTTCTTTCTACTACTGCCCGCCTCAGCGCAAACTACGGACAACTATCAACCCGGTCCTGATTCGAAGCCGCAGCCCGGGGTCCCGAAGGGCGAGCTGCTGAAATTCAGTTTCGATAAATCAAAAATCTTTCCCGGTACAACGCGCGACTACTGGGTCTACGTGCCAACTCAATACCAGCCCGACAAGCCTGCATGTGTTTACGTGCAACAGGATGGCCTTCGCTTTGAAGCGACCACGGTTTTTGACAACCTAATCTACAAGAAAGAAATCCCGGTGACCATCGGAGTTTTTGTGGCGCCCGGGGTTGTGAAGGCGCCGGACGCGACCAGCGCTCTCGATCGTTTCAATCGCAGCTACGAGTACGACGGTCTCGGCGACAACTATGCGCGCTTTCTGCTCGAAGAACTCTTACCCGAAGTCGAGACAAAAAAATCGTCTGATGGGCGACCCATAAAACTCTCGCATGATGGTACCGACCGCGCAATCGGCGGTTCCAGCAGCGGGGCCATCGCCGCGTTTACTTCTGCCTGGGAGCGACCCGACGCATTCACTCGGGTATTCAGTGCGATTGGCACCTACGTTGACCTGCGTGGCGGCATGCGCTACCCAACGCTCATACGCAAGTACGAGCCAAAACCCATTCGCATCTTCATGCAGGATGGATCGAATGACAATAATCGTTACGGCGGCGATTGGTGGATGGCGAACCAAACGATGGAGCGCGCGCTTACGTTTGCCGGCTACGAAGTCGAGCATGCCTGGGGTGACGGCGGGCACACCGGCAAACATGCGACGGCGATCTTTCCCGACGCGATGCGTTGGCTCTGGAAAGAGTGGCCCAAGCCTGTGAAACCCGGTCAGACAAAGAACGATACGCTTAACGAAATTCTTATCCCTGGCGAAGGATGGGAACTCGTCAGCCAGGGATACAAATTCGTTGAAGGCCCCGCGGTCAATACGAAAGGCGAAGTGTTCTTTAACGATGTTACTAACAGCAAGACTTATAAAATCGGTCTTGACGGAAGAGTCAATCAATTCCTTGCTGATTCAAAGAAGGGTAATGGCCAGGCGTTTGGTCCTGACGGAAGGCTTTACGCCGTCGCGATGGGTGAGCAGAAAGTCATCGCGTACCAGGCCGATGGAACGGCTAAGGTTATCGCCGAAGGCTTCGTTGGCAATGACATCGTCGTTGCCCATAATGGCAATGTCTATGTGACCAATCCGCCGGCGGACAACGCGAACGATCCAAGCAAAGTTTGGCTCATCAAACCGAATGGCGAGAAGTCGGTCGTGGACACTGGCGTGACATATGCCAACGGCATTACGCTCTCGCCCGATCAGACTTTGCTTTACGTTGCCGACTATCGATCGCACTGGGTTTACAGTTACCTGATTCAGCCAGACGGAACGCTTGCATACAAACAACGATTCTATTGGCTGCACGTTCCGGACGCGGACGACCGAAGCAATGCCGACGGCATCCGGGTTGATCGCGATGGGCGGCTGTACGTGGCCACGCGAATGGGCATACAGGTTTGTGATCAGGCGGGAAGAGTACAGTGCATTATTCCCACGCCGAACGGCAGAGTCTCGAATCTTGCTTTCGGCGGCCAACACTTCGATACCCTCATCGCCACCTGCGGCGATCGTATTTACAAACGCAAGCTGAAAGTCACCGGGGCCAACGCCTGGGACAAACCGAACAAGCCCGCGGCGCCGAGGCTTTAGATCTGAGATAAGTTTATGAATTCATCTGATTCATTTGTTTCGCGACGTGATTTTCTGCGCTGCCTGTCTCTGGCCGCGACCACGCTGGCGACCCGCAACAAGCTCCGCGCGCTGGAAACCCTGGCCCAGAATAACGGACATAAACTTGGGATCGCCCTGCTCGGCCTGGGCCGATATTCAACGAATGAGCTCGGACCGGCATTACGGCAGACGAAGCTATGCTATCTGGCGGGCGTGGTGACCGGACATCCGGAGAAGGGTGAGAAGTGGGCGACAGATTACAACCTGAACAGGAAGAATATCTACAATTACGAAACCCTCGAACGCATCGCGGATAACAAGGACATCGATATTGTTTACGTTGTGACGCCGCCGGCGCTTCATCCTGAGTTTGTCATTCGCGCTGCCAGAGCCGGTAAACATGTGATTTCGGAAAAGCCAATGGCCACATCCGTAGCTGATTGCGATCGAATGATTGCCGCTTGCAAGGCCGCAAAGGCGAAATTCGCCATCGGTTACCGGTTACACTATGATCTTTATCATAAAGAGATGATGCGGCTCGCGGCCGAGCAGGACTTTGGTCCTTTTATGAAAATGACCGGTGATCGAGGATTTGTTTTTGGTCAACGCGCGTGGCGAATTGATAAGAAGTTAGCGGGTGGAGGGCCGATGATGGATCTGGGCATCTACATCGTGCACGGAGCCTGCATGGCGGCTAATGGTGTTGCACCCATCTCAGTAACGGCGCACGAAGAGTCAAAGACCAAACCGGAACTATTCAATGAAGTAGAAGAAACGATTAGCTGGACGATGGATTTTCCCAACGGCGCAAAGTGCGAAGCGGTCACTAGCTTTAACCATTCGGCTGACAAATTCCGCATTGAAGGAACAAAGGGATGGCTGGATTTCCAACAACACGCCTTCACATATCGAGGCATCGTCTGCGCAACCAGTCGTGGGCCGTTAAACTATCTGGCAATTAACCAGCAAGCCGCGATGATGGACGATTTCGCCGACTGCGTTATTACGGATCGCAACACACCCGTGCCCGGAAAACTTGGCCGCCGCGATATGCAAATCATTACCGCCGTTTATGAAGCCGCTCGAAGCGGGAAACCCGTACGGTTACGGACTACAGAGAATCGGGCTTAGTTCCTTGCGCACATATGTCAAGAATTCCCTACGAAGAGATTTATGACCTCCTCTTGCGAGTATTGCTAAAAGCGGGTTTTGAGCCGGAACCGGCCAGATTATCTGCGCGCTTGTTTGTTGACACCAGCCGCGACGGTGTTTACTCCCATGGCGTAAATCGGTTCCCCCGCTTCATTGAAATGATTCGCCGGGGAGGAGTCATCGACATCCACGCCCGACCCAATCTGACGGCCGGCTATGGAGCGCTTGAGCAATGGGACGGGATGCGCGGTCCGGGAAATTTGAACGCTTATGCATCGATGGACCGTGCAATCAAGATATCTTGCCAACATGGAATCGGCTGCGTGGCTCTGATGAATACGAATCATTGGATGCGTGGTGGTAGTTATGGCTGGCAAGCTGCGGAAGCAGGAGTCATTGGCATTTGCTGGACGAACACGATGCCGAACCTTCCGCCCTGGGGAGCAACAGAGCCGCGCCTCGGCAACAATCCGCTAGTGATTGCTGTGCCGAGATCAGAAGGCCACATAGTCCTGGACATGGCTATGTCGCAGTTTTCATACGGCACTCTGGAATTGTACAGAATGCGAGGCGACCGATTGCCTGTAGCCGGTGGATTCGATCTAAACGGCGAGCTCACTTGCGATCCGGGAGCTATTGAGGCATCCGCCAGACCGCTGCCAATCGGTTACTGGAAAGGTTCCGGGCTGGCACTGATGCTCGACCTGCTGGCCACGCTTTTGTCGGGCGGACTTTCCACCCATGAGATCCCGACTGACTCTTTTCGGGAAACTGCATTGTCGCAAGTATTTATCGCGTGTGACTTGTCGCTCGTTGATAGAAGCCGCAATGCCGAGCAGGTGGCCAATGAGATAATCGCTTCCATTCAGGGAGCAAAACCATCGCATGACGGCAATGTGCGTTATCCGGGTGAGCGTACCTTGGAAATCAGGAAAAAGAATCTCGAGCAGGGGATTCCGGTAGAACCGCAAATATGGCAGCTGCTGCAGGCGATGTAAGCAAGTTGTCAGCTCAGCATTTTTGCTTGAGCTCGGGGCGCTGAGTCCCGAACTAAAGTTGAAGTTTCTTGCCGAACACGCATAGAGATCACAACATGACTTACCCGGGCAAGGTGGTCATCATTACCGGAGGAAGTAAAGGTATTGGCGAAGGCTGCGTGCGCACCTTCGTCGCCGCTGGGGCAAGAGTAGTTTTCTGTGCGCGTGCAGAAGGACCGGACACTTGGCTTGCCCGTGAAGTCAACGCAAATGGACCCGGCGAAGCCGAGTACCTCAAATGCGACGTTTCCAAAGTTGAAGAGATCGAGAATTTGATCGAGACAATAGTCGCCCGTTATGGCCGACTTGATTGTCTGATAAACAACGCGGGCTGGCACCCGCCGCATAAACCGATCGATGACTTTTCCATTCAGGATTTCCGCGATCTACTGGAACTGAATGTCTTAAGCGTGTTTGCAGCCTCCAGGTTTGCCCTGCCGCACTTGCGCGTCACTCAGGGCAACATCATAAACATGTCGAGTTTGGTCGGCAGCATTGGGCAACTGCACGCGAGTACCTACGCCGCCACCAAAGGCGCGATCACTGCTTTCACCAAAGCGTTGGCCATTGATGAGGCCCAGCATGGTGTGCGCGTGAACTCTGTCTCACCGGGAAACATTTATACCCCCTTGTGGCAGGAAGCAATCGATGCAGCTGCGAATCCGGATCAATGCCGCGCGGAAGGTGAGGCCGCACAATTGCTCGGCCGTATGGGAACCATTGAAGAGGTCGGCAGGCTCTGTCTTTTCATCGCTGCCGAAGCAACGTTTACCACTGGAGTGGACCATATCATTTCGGGCGGTGCCGAGCTTGGTTACGGCCGCAAAAGCAGGCGCGACTAATTATTTAATTCTGAACATTGCTGGTAAAGGCTGCCTCGTGTCACCGCTGATTGAACAAACGGTAACGCTCAGCGCAAGGAGGAATCGAAATCACAATCATGATGACTGGAAGTTTTATGACTAAGTTTTTTTCACTGAGCCTGTTGTTCTGGCTTTTATCTGGATGCTCCTACATTACGGCTCAGGAATCCGTCATCGACGGTAGCGGCAAGATTCGCGATCAGAAAGCGATCGATGATGCGGTCAATGGCTGGTGGACGGCTTCAATGAAGACGCATGATCAGCGGATCGCATGGTGGCGCGAAGCAAAGTTCGGATGCTTCATTCACTGGGGTGTCTATTCGACATTCGGTGGCGAGTGGAACGGAAAGCCTTTCCGCGGTTACGCCGAACACATGATGCGCATCAACAGGATTCCGCGCGCCGTTTATCAGGAGAAAGTTGTTTCTATCTTCAACCCGGTGAAATTTAACGCGGACGAGTGGGTGAAACTCATCAAATCGGCCGGCATGAAGTACCTGGTGATTACCGCCAAGCATCATGATGGCTTTGCTATGTATCCGTCGGCAGTAACGCGCTACAACGTTCGCGACGCGACGCCGTTCAAGCGTGATCCGATGCGCGAATTACGTGATGCCTGTCGCCGGAATGGAATTCGTTTTGGCTTCTACTACTCACATGCTTTCGACTGGGAACATCCTGATGCGCCGGGCAACGATTGGGATTACGACAATCCGGGAGGCGACAGAGCTCTGCATGGCGGCGTGCAATGGTACGACCAGCATCCAGAGCTTTTGGACAAGGCACGGCGTTACGTGGATCAAAAAGCAATCCCCCAGATTGTTGAGTTACTGAGGAATTATCAGCCCGACATCCTTTGGTTCGATACGCCGAGCAAGCTGCCGCTGTCGGAAAATATTCGGATTATGAAAGCCGTGCGCAGCGTGGATCAGGGAGTAGTTATAAATGGCCGCCTCGCGCGCGGCCTTGGCTATTCGTTTGGTGACTATAAAAATACAGGTGATCGGGCAGCGGAGTTAGTTTCAACGGAAGGCGATTGGGAAACGATTCCCACAACCAACGAATCATACGGCTATCACAGATACGATCTCAGCCACAAACCTCCTTCACACTTCATAGAGCTCATTGCCAAAGCAGCCGCGCGCGGCGGAAATGTCCTGATGAACATTGGCCCGATGGGCTCAGGAGAAATCGATCCGAAAGATCAGGCGATCCTCCGTGGCATCGGCGAGTGGATGAAGACAAACGGCGCGAGTATTTATGGCAGTCAAAGGACTCCGCTGGCCGTACAAGCGTGGGGCGAATCAACGCGCAAGGGCAACACGCTTTATCTTCACGTTTTCGATTGGCCGCGCGATGGCAAACTTGTGCTCGGCGGATTGCAGAATGAAGTGGCGAAGGCTTATCTGCTGGCGGATCCTCAACATAAAACTTTGCAAACGAATCGACTGAATGCGAACGACATCGCGATCAATGTTCCGGCTCAGCCATTAGATTCCGCCGATATGGTAATCGCGATCGAATTGCGCGATGAACCACGCGTTAATCCGCTGCGACTTATATCAGCGACTCAGACAAACGTGTTGCGCGTTTTCGATGGCGATCTGCATGGAAAGAAAATTCATTTTGGCGACGGCAAAGCGAACCGGGCATACATGCTGGAGTGGAGCGATCCGAATGAGTGGGTTGGCTGGAAAGTGCGTGTGAATGAACCGATGAGCTACGAGATATCAGTGAAGTACACGACTGCTTCGGCTGCCAATCACGGCACTTATTCGATCGCGTTTGGAGATCAGGTGTTCAAAGTAACGGTCATTCCCACGGCGAACGAGAACCAACCCGCTACGGTGAAAGTTGGCACAGTAAGACTCGTGCCAGGCGAATACGAGATTGGAGTTAGACCTGTCGATATTCAGGGCGGCGAGTTGATGCGGCTGTTTCATATAGCTCTGACGCCGGAGAACTGAACTATGCGAATCGTTAATATTGCTCTCGTCGTTATCGTCATCTGCTCGGGACTTGGTCTTACTCTGTCTGCTCAAAATCAACGCGAATCAAGGAAGAGCATCTACCACGACGGCTGGACTGATCTGAATAAGAATGGCCGGATGGATGTTTACGAAAATTCGAAGGCTCCGATCGACAAGCGCATTGATGACCTGCTGTCGCAGATGACTCTGGAAGAAAAGACTTGTCAGACCGCCACCTTGTACGGCGTCGGTCGGGGAAGATCCGGTGCAGAGCCGCCTTTGAAGGACGAGTTGCCAACTCCCGAGTGGAAGAATCGGATCTGGAAAGACGGGATCGCCAACATTGATGAGCACCTCAATGGCGTAGGCCCGAATGGCAAGAGCATTTATGCAACAGACATCAAGAAACATATCTGGGCAATGAATGAAGTTCAGCGATTCTTCATTGAAGATACTCGGCTCGGTGTTCCCGTTGATTTCACTGATGAAGGTTTGCGCGGAGTCGCCGCCTTTACCGCCACCAGCTTTCCTTCCGAATTGAGCCAGGGTCATACCTGGGACAAAGAATTGATCAGTGAGATCGGCCGCATCACTGCCGAAGAAGCTCGAGCGCTGGGCTACACGAATGTTTACTCGCCGACGCTCGATGTGGCGCGCGATCAGCGTTGGGGCCGCGTCGAAGATACTTACGGCGAAGATCCTTACCTGGCTGCTCGACTCGGTGTCGCGATGGTGAAGGCAATGCAGGAAAACTACCGGATTGCATCTACCGGTAAGCACTATGTTGTCTACAGCTATGGCAAAGGCGCGCGCGAAGGAAACGCGCGCACGGATCCGCAGACGTCACCCCGAGAAGTCGAGAACGTTTTCCTGCCGCCCTTCAAAGCCGTGGTCAAAGAAGCTGGGATTCTTGGCCTCATGAGTTCGTACAACGACTATGACAGCATTCCGGTAACCGGAAGTCACTACTGGTTGACCGAGCGACTGAGGAACGAATTCGGCTTTCGCGGGTACGTGGTTTCTGACAGTGCGGCGGTTGAAAACCTCTACAACAAACACGGCGTCGCGGCAGACATGAAGGATGCGGTGCGGCAATCAATCGAAGCCGGCTTGAATGTGAAGACGAATTTTACTCCACCGGACGATTTCATTCTGCCGCTGCGCGAACTGGTCAAAGAAGGTAAGGTCTCGATGAAGACGCTCGATGATCGCGTCCGTGACGTGCTGCGAGTGAAATTCCTCCTGGGCATCTTCGATCATCCTTATGTGGAAGACGCCGCTTACGCGGAACGCATTGCAAACTCGCCGGATCATCAGCAAGTCGCTTTGCGCGCCGCGCGAGAGAGCATCGTGCTGCTCAAGAATGATCGAAACGCCTTGCCACTTAGCAAAGACATTCATTCCATCGCGGTCATCGGTCCCAACGCCGACGATGACAGCCTCACGCGGTATCGCTACGGTCCGAACGGCGTGAAAGGAATAACGGTTCTGCAAGGGATCAAGAACAAGTTGGGCGACAGAGTAAAAGTGAATTATGCCAAGGGTTGTGAGGTAACCGATGAACACTGGCCAGAGACCGAGGTACTCCCGGAACCGCTGTCGCAAAACGAGAAAGATGAGATTGCAAAAGCAGTCGAGACGGCCAGGAACTCAGACGTAGCGGTCGTCGTTCTAGGCGATTCACTTAGGACCGTAGGCGAAACACAGTCCCGAACGAGTCTCGATCTGCCGGGCCGGCAGCTTGATTTGGTTCAGGCCGTTTATGCAACCGCTAAACCTGTTGTTGTCGTGTTAATGAACGGACGCCCGATGAGCATCAACTGGGTGAATAAGTATGTTCCGGGCATTATCGAAGCCTGGTTTCCCGGCGCGCAAGGCGGAACCGCGATCGCTGACGTATTGTTCGGCGACTACAACCCGGGCGGAAAACTAACAGTAACGTTTCCCAAGACGGTCGGACAGATTCCTTATAACTTTCCCACCAAGCCAAGCGCGCAATGGGAAGGCGAACGGACCCGCATCAATGGCGCGCTTTATTTTTTCGGTCACGGCCTGAGTTACACCACGTTCGCGTATAGCAATCTGAAAATTAGTCCGCTGGTGACTACCGCGTTCTTGTCTCCCTTTGGGAGAGGGTTGGGAGAGGGTCTTAGTTCCTGGTTAACCCCTTCCCCTCAATCCCCTCCCCAACGGGGAGGGGTCAGTAGCCCGACCGTGAGGGAGGGCGCGAGTCAGCGGGGCGGTAGCCCGACCGTGAGGGAGGGCGCGAGTCAGCGGAGCGGTAGCCCGACCGTCAGGGAGGGCGCGAGTCAGCGGGGCAGTAGCCCGACCGTCAGGGAGGGCTCAGTTATCACAGTGTCGGTTGACGTGAAGAATACAGGCCCACGCGAAGGCGACGAAGTTGTCCAGCTTTATACGCACCAACTTGTAACCAGCGTGACGACATACGAAAAAAACCTCCGCGGCTTTGAACGGATCCATCTCAAACCGGGCGAAACCAAAACCGTTACGTTCACTTTGAAACCCGAAGACCTCGCTCTGTGGGACCGTCAGATGCATTTCGTCGTCGAGCCGGGCAAGTTCAAAGTAATGATCGGCTCAGGTTCTGAAGACATCCGCCTGAACGGTGAATTTGAAATTGTTGCAGGAGTCCGCTAACGTCAGAATTCAGGTGGTCGCGCAAACGCAACAATCTGAAAGAATCAAGACTTGATGAAGAGCCCGCAATCGGGCTCAACCTGCTACGAAGCGTTAGGCAACACTCTGGTCCTACCACCGACTCTTCCCAAGACGCGTGCAATGGTCTTGAGTTGGGCCAACCAGCCAGACGCCGCCAAAGTGGCATTTCAGCGAAGGGTCACCATAGGTCTCGAGATATGTGCTGATGAGAAGGCCAAGCGAGGCCAGAACCCCGAAATGTGCGATGTCAATAGCAAGCAGCATGGATGACTTGAATGACTCTGGGTACTTATTGGATTTATCAAGGATGGCTTTGTTGATCCAGCCGGCGGCTACACCAATCTTGACTTGTAGTGCCTGAGGCTTCCTTGCAACCCACCCCAGAACGACGAGTCGGGGGGAGGCAGTAACGATTTGGAGCGCGACCCTTTCGCTACCAACTTGTATGACTCGGTCTTCTCCCCTTTGATCCGAGGCGGGCAAAGACACCGGAGTGAGCCCAACGGCCGCGAGCTGGGCCAAGACGCAATCAAATACGCGAGATTCGCGGTGTTACGCCCACGCGCCGGCGAGTGTTGATAGCCTCCTAAGTCCGCACTCGTCGCACAGACCGCGAGGCCGTCGGACCAATGTGAGTAAAGAGTCCCCTAGCATGGAATTTTCATGAAATGATCCTGCTAATAGAGTCCGCGAAGCGAGGGCATCAAAATAGCCCAGCACTTTAGAGTCTGTGTCAAAACTCGGTCATGAGCTTAACGAGACGATCTTCCTAAACGCAGAGGGCGCTGAGGCATTCGCAAAGGTACGCAAAGGAAGACCTTTTTCTCTGCGTTCCTTTGCGAAAAACTCTGCGTCCTTTGCGTTAAAATGCTCTTTGACAATCACACATCTTTAGTTTTGACACAGACTCTTTAGTGCTGGGATCGTTGGCGATAAGAGGAGCCGAGCCCGTGAAACGGACGCCTGGATGGTACAGAACCCCGAGCGGTAGCGAGGGGATGGTAAGCTCAATTTGAAAAGAATGTCGAAACGTCAAACCGATTAAGCATAACTTGAGTGCTCGCATCCCGTCGCTACCGCTCCGGGTTCTGTAACTTCTGTCGTCCGCTCAAGCGGGCTTTGATTCTTTTTGGATCGTGAACCGCGGGTTGCGCTCGCTACGCTCGCTCAAGCACCCCACGCGGGCTGCCCGCGTGGGGACCCCCGCTCACCCGGGATCGGGATAGGAAGAAGCCTTGCGGCTCCTCCCTCCCACACCACCCGGCATACGGGTCCGTACCAAGGCGGTTCGGCAAAGACACGATTGGTCACGAGACACAACAGTTCACGAACGCGCTAAGGAGTAGAGGC
>WNGK01001044.1_pt1 | contig 40648 bp, 32 predicted proteins | sample 5400601 | NCBI WGS metagenome assembly WNGK01 (sample SAMN13153376, study PRJNA577476) | soil metagenome | isolation source: 60 cm soil or saprolite under Garry oak tree replicate 1 | place: USA:California | collected 2016-06-15 | reverse complement strand
TTTGCGCGATATACAAATTCACCTCCTGTGAATGAATTCGATTTTTTGCGGTCGAGAAGCGCAGATTCGCGGAGCACGCAAGCATCGACCGAATCGGTTTTTTGAGTTGGAGAAACGTGGTGTGCTAGGTGGATGGGAAAGACGCTACGGGATAGCGAGGACGCTGTTTTGAAGAAAATAACAGTGGCCAATTACCTTTGTCAATTTCTGAGCTCATTCGGGGTGCGCGACGTGGAAGTGAGGATTGAGCAGTTTCTTTTTTTGTGGCTTTTGTCTTAAAGTATATATTACTTTAAGATCATTGCCTATATCATTCCCTGGAGCTCCTCATGCCCGACTCGCTGCCCGAACTGCTCGACAGCCGTAGCCATCTGCTGCGGGAACTCTCTCAACTCGGCGACTTTCAGCCGGGTTCCATTACCTCTGTGACCCGACGCTGTGGCAAACCCAACTGCCATTGCGCTCAGCCCCATGACCCTGGACACGGCCCTCATCGGCAACTCACGCAGAAGATCGCGGGCAAGACCGTCACTCAGACCTTGTCTTCCCCCACTGCCGTGCGCAAAGCAGAAAAGGAAATCGCCGAGTTTCGCCGCTTTCAGACGCTGGCGCAGGAATTGGTCCAGGTCAGCCAAAAGATCTGTCGCCTGCGTCCCCTTGCGGCCGAGGAATTGTCCCCAGGTAAAAAAAAACGGCGGAAACCATCCAACAGGAAATCAGCCGAGAAGTAGAGCATTTACTGCGGCTTATTTTCTGCGAACGCCAGCAGCGTGGTCCTTGGGATTTAGAAGCCGTGGAGATGGCGATTCGTTCCGCCATGCATCGGGCCGGAGCGGCCGCCTTGAGCCAACTGCTACAGTTTGATCCGCCTGGCCCGGAACAGCGGCAACTACCCTGTCCCTGCGGCCATACTGCTAAGTATTTGGAGTTGCGCTCCAAACCCGTGCTGACGGCCGTAGGGGAAGCCCAATGTCTACGCCCTTATTACCTGTGTGAGCGCTGCCATCACGGCCAGTTTCCGGTGGATGTCGTACTCGACCTAGAGAACACGGAACTCTCGCCCGGGGTTCGACGGATGTTGGCCGCGGTGGGCCATGAAGCTCCTTTCGAGCACGGCCGTGAGCAGATGGAGCTCCTGGCGGGTTTGTCGGTTACCACCAAAGCCGTGGAGCGTACCGCGGAAGCCACCGGAGAAGATATCGAAGTTCGCCAGCAGCGCGAGCTCGAGCGCGCCCTACAGCTGGAGTTGCCGATCCCGATTGGGCCACGCATTCCCATTCTGTATGTGGAGATGGATGGTACCGGCATTCCCGTGGTGCGCAAGGAAAGTGAAGGCCGCGTTGGCAAACAGGATGGCCAACCGGCCCATACGCGCGAGGCCAAACTGGGGTGTAATGCAGAGTGTATTGTTACGCAGAGTCCCGTGATCTGAGCCCTTGCTGGCCCGTCAATTTCGGGCTTTCTTGCCCTGCATAATGGAGGCCGGCTTCAGCGATTCGATCAGCTTGTCAGCGGCTTTGAAACGCCCCGAACGCAGCTTCGGAGGCATCACCGATTCCAGAGCTTCCAGCTTCACCGACGGATCCGCCCGTGTGTAGATTTCCGTTGTTTGCATGTGCGCATGGCCCAGCCACAGCGAGACCTTTCGCAGGTCTTTGGTCGCCTGGAGAAGGGTCAACGCGCAGGTGTGTCTAATAACGTGTGGGGATACACGCTTCGTTGCCAGTGATGGGCAATGCTGCCTTGTTGTTCGGACATGTTTGCACAGAATGTATTCGAAGCCTGAGCGAGTCAAGGCTTCGCCGCGAGCACTAACAAACAGTTCCGGCACGGACACGGTTCCCCTTACCGCTAACCAGGCTCGGAGTGCCGCCGTGGTGGTTTTCCATAACGGCAGGCAGCGTTCCCTGCGGCCCTTGCCATGGACCAGCACATTGGCCTGGGGCTGGAATTGCACATCGTCGACGTGGAGAGAGATCAATTCAGAGACGCGGAGGCCTCCTGCGTAGCACAGGTGTAGCATGGCACGGTCACGGACACCGTCCCGCCCAGTTGGATCGGGCGCGTCCAAGATGGCCTGCATCTCCCCAACCGTCAGATGTCTGACCAGGCGTGATTCGGCTTTCTTGGTGGGAATCGCCAGGACACGCCGTATCTGCTCGATGGCCGACGGGACACGATATTCTACGAAGTGCATGAAGGATTTGATCGCGGCCAGCCGGATGTTTCGAGAACTTGGCCCATTGCCGCGTGTGGCTTCCAAGTTATTCAGGAAGTCGACCACCAGCGGCGCGTCGATCTGTTCCAATGCCAACTGAGATGGTGCCGCCTTGAGGCGTTGGCTAGCAAAGCTCAAAAGCAGCTGGAACGCGTACCCATAGGAGTCGCGCGTGCACTGGCTGGCATTACGTTCAATGGGCAGGTGTCGCTCGAAGAAGGCAGCGAGGTGCAGGGCGAGTGCAGTCATGATTGGCCTCCTGAGGCAAAGTGTTCGGCACGCACAGCAATGTCCCGCATCAGCTCCGGTACCGCTTCCAGATACCAATACGTGTTGGCTACCTTGCTGTGACCCAAGTAAGTCGATAGTGCCAACATGTGTTGGGTGATGGCATCGCGGCCATCAGGGCAAGTTTCCAGGGCTCTGACGGCGAAGGTGTGGCGCAAGGAGTGGGGCGTGGGGCGAGCCCGGCCGCGAGCAGGTGGGAGTCCAACTCGCGTCACCGCCGTGCGGAATGCCTTGTCCACAGCTTTTGGTAGGAGCGGTTTTCTTTGCAACGACACGAACACATGGTCGTCGAAGGGAGCGTAGGGGCGCCGCTGCTGGAGGTACCGTTCGAGCCCGGCCTGTGCTGTCTCGTGCAGGGGCAGGAGACGGCTCTTCCGGAATTTGGTACTCCGGATCACCAGACCATCGGGAGTGATGTCGTCAAAGCGCAGCCGGATCGCTTCCGACACTCGCAGTCCCGTGCAGGCCAACAGGGAGAACAGCGTGCTGTAGGTCGCTGGATGGAGCGTTCCATCCCCCGGCTGCGAAGCTGTTTGGACGAGTTGTCGGATCTGTTCGGCGGTCAGAATGTAGGGGGTTATGCGTAACCACTTCTCGGCACCGAAAATTGCTGGCGGCACCTCGTGGTGTTGGTCCTCGGCGCGGAGATAGCGAGCGAATCGGATGATGATCCCGAGCCGACGGGCGCGCTGCGAAACCGATCCTGCCAATCCCGCCCACTCGATGGCGATATCGGAGGAGATGTAATGCCGCCCTCTCGCTTCCGAGAACGCGGCAAAGCTTTTCAGCAGACGACCTTGACAGCTCAACGCGAAACCGGCTGCCCGACGTATGGCCAGATAGAATTCGGCGGCTTGAGTTAGCATGCTTGTACCTCCGGCCAGGGTTGCGCAATCTGCCGCAATGCCTTGATGTCCACCTTCGCGTAGATCTGAGTAGTCTCCACGGAGCAGTGGCGCAGAATGGGTGCGATGTCCTCGAGCGATGCGCCTTGCCGCAGCATGGACGTAGCGACCGAATGCCGCAGCAAATGAGCAGCTCCTCGGCTCGGGCGCACCACGCCGGCTCGTCGCAGCGCTCGGTCGACGATCATCGAGACAGCAGCAGAGCCCAAGGAACGAATGGGTGCATCGCAGCTGACAAAAACCGTGTCTGCATTGGACCGCGCCCGGCCATTTTGTAGGTAATCGACGATGGCCTGACCGATTTCTTGAGTCAGCGGCAGTCGCGTCTGGCGACGTCCCTTACCGCAAACCTGAATCGATGCGTTCTTCCAGTCGAGGTCACTCAGGCGCAGATGCGTGATGTCGCCGGCCCGAAGACCCAGTCGGGCCAGTAGGAGCAAAATCGCCCGATTCCGGCGACCAACGGGTGACGATCCATCGTACGATGCGATGAGACGTTCCACCTCTTCGGGTTGGAGGTACCGTGGCAGAGTGGCTAAACGCCAATGAGCCAAGGTGGGAATGGCTGCTTCCAATGCGACCGTGCAGTAGCCATTAGCGATCAGAAACCGCAAGAACATGCGAAGCGCCGTGGTGCACGTTTTCGCCGCCCCCCACCCGCAGGAACGATTCCTCTCAAGAACAAACCCTCGTAACATGCTCGCATCGAATTGGTTCGGCTCTTTTCCAAGCTGCTCGAGCAACTCGCGAAGGTGAATGCTGTAGTTGTAGAGGGCTGCATCACAGGTACCCCGCTGCTGCCGCATCCACCGACCGAATGCGGATAGCAGATCGGGATCACCAGGGCCCTTGGGGGCAGGCGCAGCGATGACTCCGACATCGCGCAGATGACTCATGAACAAGCGCGCGCCGTAGATCACGCCTACTCGATCCGCACGGCCGTAGTGCGAGCATCGGCATCGACTCAAGTGCGTGTCAAATCGCGCAAGAGCTTGCTCATTTGACTCACGCAGCGATGTGCCGTGCCGGTGGATCCAATAGATGAAGTGTTCTGCCGCTCGGAGATGTTCGCGAGTGGTACTCGTGGCGTAGCCTGCATCCGATAGAGATCGAGCAAAACTTTCCAACAGGGGTCCATCAGGACCATCACGAAGTGCCTGAATCCGTTTGCGCGACTTGAAGAACTCTGAAAGCATGCATGGGTTTATAGGCCAGCGGCAGGGGTGACGCTAGAGGGATGTTGTTTGCAAGAAGTTGGAGATGCTGGCCCAGAAGAGTCAGGTGACTGAAAACTCAACGCCTTGCAGGTAGCCAAGGTGTTGTTTGCAAGATTCACCAGCCGCCGTTTTTCGTCCCGCCAGCGTTGTTGCCGGCGATTTCGTTCCACCTGCTCCGGGTGGTCCTGGCGATATCGCTTCCAGTAGTGCGGGTGTGCCTCACGCCACTTCCGCGGACTTTCCAGGCAAACCTGTCGATAAAGCGGATCGGAAGTAGTCTTTTGCCGATGATAATCACGGCGGCGTTGGCGCTGGCATGCGGGCTGGTTGCAAACAAGTTGGTGGGGATGATAAGGGGCGGGCTGAAAGACTTGCTGACAGTAACAGCAACGGTGATCTTTCATCAGGCGGCTCCCTAGGGAAACGAAAGGGGGTTCTCCCTGGAAGCGCCATTAAACGTGACCCGCGCACCAACAACTGATGAAGCCGGTGTCTATCAAACAGCAAGGCTGCTCTTTTTCTTGCAACCCGCCCACAACATCACGCCTTCCCCAGAGACTCGGGCTAAGGACGTCGCGATTATGCGGTGTAGTGTCGTCTACAAAATCAGCAGGTCTTTCTGATAGAAATCGGGATAGATGGTCGTTGGGCTGAGCAGCTCTGCGTAACAATACACTCTGCATTACACCCCTAATGCGTTGAAGTGCATTAGGGGTGTGTATTCACGCAGACGACGGTGGATGAGGAGAGCTATCCCATACGGGACGAAGCTTCGACCAGCTATGTGGGCGCGATCGAGAGCTGTGAGGAATTCGGTCGTCGTCTCTATGCCGAAGCCTGGCAGCGCGGTTGGGCGCGAGCCGAGAAAAAAGTGGTGTTGGGGGAAGGAGCCGAATGGATTTGGAATCAGGCGAATCTACACTTTCCGGATGCCACCCAAATCGTTGATCTCTATCATGCCCGCGAGCACCTGTGGAGCTTAGGCGCCAAACTCTATCCCAACGATTCCCCCGCCCAGAAACGTTGGGTGATGGTGAGGAAAGATAAGCTGGACGAGGGGAAGATCGAACGTTTAATCGCTTTGCTGCGCTCTCAGGCAGCTTCTCGTCCCGAACTGGCTGAGGACCTCCGCACCGAAGCCAACTACTTCGAAGACAATAAAGAACGCATGCGCTATCCCAAGTTTCGCAAGCTGGGATTTTTCGTGGGCTCCGGAGTGATTGAAGCTGGGTGCAAAACCGTGTTGGGCAGGCTCAAACGGTCAGGTATGTTTTGGACCGTGCGTGGAGCTAATGCCATCATTGCCCTCCGGTGCTGTAAGCTCAGCGGCAGATTCGAGGAGTATTGGGAGGCCAGACGGGCCTAACCCTCACTTTAAAGTCGCGCACCCCTGGAATACGTGGGCGGTTTAAGTTGTTAAAATAAAGCGTACGCTGGGAGTCGAATGCTTCGATGCCCGGCGGTAACGTCTCCATGCAATTTACTGAACAATTCGAGTTGGTCGTGGTGGGCGCCGGGCATGCCGGGTGTGAGGCTGCGGTTGCCGCGGCCCGCATGGGTCTGAAGACGGCGCTGTATACCCTGAACGTCGATCTCATTGCGCAGATGTCATGCAATCCGGCGGTGGGCGGAATCGCCAAGGGACATCTGGTGAGGGAAGTGGATGCCTTGGGCGGCATCATGGGCGAAATCACGGACGCAGTGGGTATTCAATTCCGATTGCTTAATACTTCTCGTGGGCCGGCGGTCTGGTCTCCGCGTGCACAGTGTGACAAGCAGGCATATCGCTTGCAGATGCGCGAGGTTTTGGAGTCACAGCCGAATCTTAAAATCAAGCAGGCGGAAGTGGCGGAGTTGATTGTGGAGGACCTCGATCAGCACTCAGCATGCAGCATGCAGCCGGGAAATGGTGTGGAAGCGTTGGCCGCGGAACGCTCTCCGCTTTCAGCTCTCAGCGATCAGCCAGGAAACGGCCCTCATTTTACTGAGGAGCTTGAGCGCGGACCCGAGAACTCGCGCCGCCGCCGGGTTCTTGGCATTCGTCTGCGCGACGGACGTACCGTTGGCGCGGGCGCGGTCGTGATCACGACCGGCACCTTTCTTAACGGCCTTATCCACTGCGGCGAACAGCAGTATCCTGCGGGACGCTCAGGGGAACCGGCGGCCGTGCTTCTGGGCGAGGCTTTGAAAAAATTGGGCTTGCGAGGTTGCCGGCTCAAGACGGGGACGCCGCCGCGGCTTGACGGTCGCACCATCGACTGGTCGCGCTTTCTAGAGCAGCCGGGCGATGCGGATCCGACTCCGTTCAGCTTTCGCACCAAGCGCGTGGCGCATCACGATTCGCAAGTGCCTTGCTACATCGCCTGGACCACCGCGGAAACGCATCGCATCATCCGTGAAAATGTGCACCGGTCGCCCATGTACAGCGGACAGATTCAGTCCATCGGTCCGCGCTATTGCCCTTCGATCGAAGACAAGATCGTCAAGTTTCCTGATAAGGCCATGCACCAGCTCTTCCTCGAGCCTGAGGGGCTGAACACGCACGAAATCTACGTGAATGGCATGAGTACTTCGTTGCCGGTGGAAGTGCAGTGGGCGATTCTGAAGTCTATTCCCGGACTCGAGAATGCCGAGATGCTGCGGCCTGGCTATGCCATCGAATACGACTCGATTGATCCCACCGAGCTTGAGCGCACACTCGAGACCAAAAAGATTGCCAATCTTTTTCTAGCCGGCCAGATTAATGGAACCTCCGGTTACGAAGAAGCCGCGTGCCAGGGTCTGATGGCAGGTATCAACGCCGCGCTGAAGGTGAACGATGAGGCTCCGTTCATTCTCAATCGCACCGAGGCTTATACCGCGATTCTCATCGATGATCTGATTTCGAAGGGCACGAATGAACCGTATCGTATGTTTACCTCGCGGGCGGAGTTCCGGCTGCATTTGCGCATCGACAACGCCGACCGGCGGTTGACGCCGTACGGACGCCGCGTGGGACTGATCTCGGACGAAGCATGGGGAGAGTTTCAGGCCAAGCAGCGGCGTTTCGAGGACCTCAAGCAATGGCTGGAGAAAACCAAACTCACCAGTTCCATGCTGGACCAGATCGCTGCTTCCTCGCAGTGCGGGGAGACGGCTGCGCCGTCCGTACCAAGCGAGTGCAGCTCGGCAGCAGCAGAAATGACGTCTGCCCCCATGGGCCTAACTCTTGCTCAACTTTTGAAGCGCCCCGAGATTGAAGTCGGGCACTTTGTTCAAATTCTTCGCGAGTCCAAGCCGGAGTTCTTTGAGCGGGCGCGAGTCTCCGCGGGTTCTCGAGAATCCACGGACTCTCTTTCTTCTTCGGAGCGCAATGAACTCAAGTCGGTCGAAACAGAAATCAAGTATGAGGGATATTTGCTTCAGCAGCAGCGCGCGATCGACCGTTTGAAGAAGTCTGAGCAGCGGACAATTCCCGACTGGTTCAACTATGGTTCAGTGAGCGGGCTATCGCGCGAGATGCAGGAGAAGCTGGCGAAAATTCAACCTCGGACTCTCGGTCAAGCCTCGCGCATTCCGGGCGTGACTCCGGCAGCTGTGTCGCTAGTCAACGTCTATATTGAGATTCAAGCACGACGTCGCGAGCAGGCTGCCGCCGTGTAGGCGTCTGCTCGACCGCTCACCCGGCGATTGACTGCCTGTTTCATCGCTCCTATATATGAACTGCCGACTTCCTGATGATTAATCAGACCATCTCGCATTACCGCATCACCGGCCAACTCGGGGCGTGGTCTATGCGGCGTCGCAAGACCTCACTCTGGGCCGACGAGTAGCCCTCAAATTCCTGCCTGCGGAGATGTTGCGGGATCAGACCGCGCTCGATCGATTTCTTTTTGAAGCGCGCGCCGCATCGGCTCTTAACCATCCGAACATTTGCACCATCTAAGCCGTCGAGAACGCGGACGATCAATCTTTCATGGCGATGGAATTATTGGAGGGCCAGAACCTTGACCAACGGCTGGGAAGCGGGCCGTTGCCCCTCGATCGGCGGCTCGACGTCGGCATCCAATTAGCTGATGCGCTCGATGCCGCGCACTCGAAGAACATCATTCATCGCGATAGCAAGCCGGCAAACATTTTTCTCACGCAGCGCGGGCAGGTAAAGATTCTCGACTTCGGCCTGGCCAAGCTCGCGCGTCCGGATATGGGCGATGGATACCATCGCCCGCAGTAAAAAAAAGGCGGCCATTTCTCTCTGGCCGCCCTTTTTCGGATTGTTACGTCAGAAAGCGGTTTATGCGGGCTTTACGTTCTCCGCCTGCCAGCCCTTGGGGCCTTTGACTACGTCGAACTGCACTTGCTGGCCTTCTTGCAGACTGCGGAAGCCGCTTGCCTGAATGGCCGAGAAATGTACGAATACATCCTCACCGTTCTGGCGGCTGATAAAACCGTAGCCCTTGGCATCGTTAAACCACTTCACTGTTCCTGTTTCCATGATGTTGCTGAGTTCCTTTTTCTGTGATGTAGCGCTGAAACTTTCAAGGCTTCTGCAGGCAGGTCACGCTGGGTTAAGCGGAGGCACTGGGTGTTGCAGTAACCAGTCAAGATCAAACGCACCGTTATTGTAGCGTGGCAGGCCGGAAAATAGCTAGAAGAATTCGCGGGAAGCATACTTAAGTCACTGATCTGGCGCTACTTATGGCAGGCCTGGACAGGCTTTCGGGAAAACGGGTGCAGTTGGCCGTCTTGCAATTTGCTACTGGAAACATTCATGATCAAGGCATGATTTGTCAGTTGGCTTTGCGTTCATTTGCGGTCAGTATCGCGCTCATAACCTTCGCCTGGGCAGGGATCGTGGAGGATATCCGCGGCGCTCTGGATCAAAATAGCTTTGCGGCGGCGAATGCCGAACTGCAATCGTATCGGGGACAGCGCGGTGTCACACCGGAGTATGTCGAAGCATACTCTTGGCTGGCCCGCGCCGCTTTGAGGACGCGGCAATACGACCAAGCCGCGGCTTATGCCGAGCAGACCAAGACTCTAGCGCTCAGCCAGCTCAAGCAGCGCTCGCTCGACGCCGAGCCACATCTGCCCATCGCTTTGGGCGCTGCACTCGAAATCCAAGCTGAGGTGCTCACAGCCCGGGGCCAGCGGAGTCAGGCAGTTGCCCTGTTGCTGAATGCCCTGCGCAGCTATGGCAGCACTTCCATTCGCGCGCGATTGCAAAAAAACTTGAATGTCCTGTCGCTCGAAGGGAAGCCCGCGCCGGTGCTCAAATCCCAGCAGTTTCTCGGCTCCAAGCCGCAGCCATTGGCTGCGCTGAAAGGATCGCCGGTGTTGCTTTTCTTCTGGGCTCACTGGTGTGGCGACTGCAAAGCTGAAGCGCCGATCATCACTCAGTTGCGCTCTGAATTCGCGCCCCAAGGACTGACGGTCGTCGGACCCACGCGGCTTTACGGGTACACCGCCCAGACCGACAATGCCGCGCCCCAGGACGAGCTCGCCTACATAGATGCCGTCCGCCGCCGCTTCTACTCCGGATTGCTCGACATGCCGGTCCCCATCAACAAATCCAACTTCGACGCGTACGGCGCCTCCACGACCCCCACCCTAGTGCTGCTCGATCGCACCGGCAAGGTCGCCATGTACCACCCCGGAGCACTCCCTTATGATCAGCTGCGAGCGGCAATCGAGAAAGTCACGGCGCGCTAATCTAAGCCTCGAGCTGAGGGGGTGATGGGGTTCACCAATCCAGCTCTTCATCCGCTTCCATGCCAAGCAGACGCGGCACCGTAGTTTTTCCTCCGTGACCGGCGAGACCACAAAGTCATTCACAATTACGACGACGATGTGGTCCGATTCTTCTCTCCTCATGCCGAAGGCAAGAGCGCTATTTTTCTGCTAGCTGTCGGCAACAGCGCCAAACAGAACCCGACCGCTTAAAGCCAGAAGTTAGCAACTCCCCTGCTCACTTCGCGAGTTCCACCACCCTTGTTCACTGCTTGGCAGGCCAGATACAACCGCCGATCGGGCGTGGCGCCGGGACTACGGTACGCAGTAGCAGCGGAGGGGTACAAAAGCGACGCCAGTGACCGCTCAACAAAATCCAGATTGGGGGCGCTGGTAAGAAGTTCCTGAGCGAAAGGCTCTTTGTACTGACCGACTTGGAATAGGAAAGCCGGGTTGGGTTTGATGTTGACGTACAGATCACGCAGGGAGATGCCGTTGCTGGCGGCGGAGTCGATGAGCACTGCGTAATCGTAGTGGGTGCCGAAAGTGCCTTGAAAACCGAAACGGGCGCGGCTTGAGAAACGTGTTCGAGGGAGCTCCGTCCCCCTTGTAGGCGCGGTAATCAGACTGAAAGTACCCGTACGGCTGCATTTGAAACTTGCCGTCGGTTCGCTTGATGAAAGGTGTTCCCCGTTCCATCCCGCGACCACCGGGACATCGGCCTTTGTCCGCCGGCTTAGCCTTAGCCGCTTGCGCAAACTCTGGTAGTTGGGGTGCGGACACCAAAGCCGCGTTCATCAGGCGGCTCCATTTCCGGCTTGCCCTTGAGCGTTGGCCGGAACCGTCTGGGCGGATTGCAATTTGCCTCCGCCAGTTGCTGGACCATCCCCTTCAGTTCCTCGATGGTCTTTCGCTGCGCCGCGACCTCGCTGCGCAACTGGCTGACCTCCTCCTCGGTTGCAACCGTAGGGTGATGCGCCAGTCTTGTCGGCAGGTTCCGTGCCTTGGGCATGGACGAGCGAACCCGGCGCTAGGAAAACGAACAAAAGCACGACAAACTTTGTCATCGAGCGCGCATGTGTTTCCTCTCCCAGATATTTTGCAAGACGGGCCTGCCCTCGAGGCATGGAGACACGCAAGTCACGCCCAACCTTGTCGGCCCGGGCGACAAACCGAGGATCTCCAGAGCTGCTGCTGAATCACTGATCCGGCATGAAAAGCGGACCACTTCTACCTTTCCTCGGAGGCAGCTGACCGAAACCTCTGCTCACCGTTGTCGCTGGTGTGTCGCTGCGCGGCATCTGGCTTTTTCTGATACAAAAGTGACAGCGACAAGTTGAGAAAGGCGGAGGAACGAAACGCTGATACGGCAATGCCAGAGCGCAGCCTCAAAATAGCCAGGTTTATCGGAGCGGCGCCTAGCGTCGCGTACTGTGACGTGTGCAGGTTAGCGTTCCGCACGCGGCGGGAGCTTCTTATGGACGCGGACAAAGCCAAGCAGCAACTCCAATCCGATTTTGAGAAACATGACTGCAGGCCAGAACCTGGTGCGGTCGAGGATGCGTTGGATCACATCAGGTAAGCATGAGAAGGCATGACTGAACACGATCCTCGGCGGTATCTGAACTATGCGCCTGCGGATTTGAATCCCCCAGGAAGGTCTTCCGCAGGGATTTCTGGAATCTCTGGGGCCGTCCGCCGACAATTCACTCCCCGGCAGCAGGATCGCCATTCGCCGATTTAACCTAGGTACAGACTTGATCGTAAACAACTTTCCGAAGAGAGTAACCATGAGCGCCGTAACACAAAATTCTGCAGGTAATGCGTTGCGTCCGCTGCAGCCGCCCCGCCGCTATCTGTTTGGGCCGGGGCCAAGTATGGTTGCACCGCGCGTGTATGAAGCGCTGTCAAAGCCAATTGTCGGACACCTTGATCCCTACTTTATCCAGGTGATGGGAGACATTCAGCAATTGCTCAAAATGGTTTTCGGCACAAACGACGGCACCACGATCGTGATCTCCGGCACTGGGAGCGCCGGCATGGAAGCTGCGGTTGCAAACTTCGTTGAAGCCGAAACGAAACTCGCCGTGTTCGCCAACGGCTACTTCTCCGATCGTCTCACCGAGATGGCGAAGCGCCAGGGCGCGGACGTCGTGCGGCTGGAGAAACCGTGGGGGGCAACTTTCACCGATCATGAGGCGGCAGAGTTCATCCACCGCGCAAAGCCGAACGTGGTGGGCTTCGTTCACGCGGAGACCTCAACGGGAGCGTTGCAATCCGGACAAGCGATCTGTGCTGCCGCGCACGATGCGGGCGCGCTGGTGATCGCGGATTGCGTCACTTCGCTCGGCGGATTACCGGTGAATTTCGATCAGACCGGAATTGACGTCGCCTACAGCTGTACCCAAAAAGGATTAAGCTGCCCACCGGGATTGTCTCCCCTAGCTATTTCGAAGCGGGCCATGGACTGGCTGGGCGCTCGGACCTCTCCCGTGCGAAGTTGGTATCTCGATCTTAAGCTGATCCACGATTACTCGACCGTCTCACACCGCTATCACCACACCGCCCCGATTTCCATGTTCTATGCGTTACGCGAAGCGCTTCTGGCGATCGCGGATGAGGGAATCGAGAGACGTTGGGAGCGGCATCGCCGTTCCCATAAATCCTTCGTCAAGGGCATAGAAGAGATGGGCCTGCGCATGCACGTTGCTGAAGAGCATCGAATTCCGACGCTCAACACAGTACGCGTTCCCGAAGGCGTTGACGAGGCCAGAGTGCGCCGGCGGCTCTTGGAGGAACACGACATCGAAATCGCTGGTGGCTTCGGGCCGCTCGCAGGTAAGGTTTTCCGCATCGGGGTTATGGGACCGTTAGCGAGTGAAGAAAATGTAGGGTTCCTATTAGCGGAACTGACAAAGGCGCTGAGCGCCGAGGGGTATCGGCAATAGATAAAGGCCGACCTGGCGCCTGCAATTAGCATGCCTGATTGTTCTCGCGATATCTCCCAATCTATTTCGCTTCATGAACAACACACAGAATTGCGCAATCATCCAAAGAGCCTGCGTAGGGGCAACCGCGAATGACCCTAAAGTCCGTACAGACGCTACTCGACGTTTTGCATTTTGCCGACAGCCACACCGCAGTGATCGTTCCCGAGCTCGGAATCCGGGTCACCTACGCATCTCTCCGGCAACAGGTTCTGGCCATGGCGGACGCTTTGGCTTCGGCCGGCATTCGTCCGGGAGATCGCGTGGCAATCGCATTACCGAACGGATTGCCTGCGATTGTGAGCTTCTTGGCTGCGTCCATCGCCGGAACTGCTGCCCCCTTGAACCCGGCGTACCCCTACGAGGAGTTCCTCTTTTTTCTCGGTGACACCAACGCCCGCGTTTTGCTTTGTCCTCCCATAGGCGCCGAATTCGCGCGCAGTGCAGCCGCCGATCGTAAGATCCCTATTTTATCGGTGGAAATGACCGACCAAGGCAACGTGCACTTGGTGGATGCTCCCACGGGAGCTTCTGCGACCGAGCCGGCGGCGGACGACATTGCTCTGATCCTGCATACCAGCGGAAGCACGGGGCGTCCGAAGCGTGTGCCGTTGCGGCATTTCAATCTGGCCGTTTCCTCGGCCAATATCGCAAACTCCTACGCGCTTTCTGAGGAAGACGTTTCACTCTGCATCATGCCCCTGTTCCACATTCATGGTCTGATTGGTTCGACCATGGCTACCCTGCTCTCCGGCGGGACTCTGGTTGTCCCTACCAAATTCAACGCGCTTTCTTTCTGGCGGACGGTCCGAGAACTTCGCGTGACCTGGTTTTCGGGAGTGCCCACGATGCATCAGCTTCTGCTGGCCCGTACTCACCGTAAGCCCGTAGAAGCCGCCTCTCTGCGCTTCATCCGTTCCTGCAGTGCGCCCTTTTCGCCGGAACTCATTCATAAGATCGAGGAAATTTTTGGCGTCCCATTCGTCGAGGCCTATGGAATGACCGAGGCTGCTCATCAGATGACCTCGAATCCGCTACCGCCGCGTCATCGCAAGCCAGGTTCTGTCGGCGTGGGCACGGGGCTTCGCGTCAGGATCATGGACAAACAAGGCAATTCTCTCGAAAACACTCAACGCGGGGAAATCGCTATCCAGGGCGCGAATGTATTTCGTGGATACGAAAATAATCCGGAAGCAAACGCCCGCGCCTTCGTGAACGGATGGTTTCGCACCGGAGACCAGGGCTATCTCGACCAAGATTGTTACCTGCACCTGACGGGGCGCATTAAAGACATCATCATCCGCGGAGGCGAGAACATCGCGCCGCACGAAGTCGATGAGATTCTTCTGAGGCATCCCGCAGTCGCGGCGGCGGTCACGTTTGGCTGCGCCCATCCCACGCTGGGGGAAGAAGTGGCTGCGGCGGTGGTGTTGCACGAGCCCCGCGGCGCCACCGAATCGGCACTCATCAAGCACTGCCGTGAGCTGCTGGCAGAATACAAATGTCCAAAGAAGATTTATCTGGTGAAAAGCATTCCCACCACCGCCACCGGAAAAATTCGCCGCCGCGCCGTCGCCGCTGCGCTCGTAGATGATCAACGTGGATAGCCGACTTGGGTGAGCCAAGATGAAATTCCTGATCGCTGGAGCGGGCGCAATCGGAGCCTACATCGGTGCGCGCATGGCGCAGGCCGGATTGGATGTCACGCTCTTCGCGCGCGGACCGCATCTTCGCGCCATGCAGGAACGCGGCGTGCAGGTGAAGAGCGTCGCGGGGGATTTCGAGGCGCACCCCAAAATCGCCGGCAGGCTCGAAGAAGTGGGCCCGGTCGATGTCGTCTTTCTTGCAGTCAAGGCCCACAGCCTTCCCCAACTTGCACCCCAGCTATACCCTGTGCTGGCCCCTGACACCGTGGTCGTGAGCACACAGAATGGCGTCCCTTGGTGGTTTTTCCAGGGCTTCGGCGGCACGTGGGAGGGTACACGTCTGGAGCGCGTCGATCCTGGAGGCCGAATTTCCGCGGCCATTGAAGGCCGTCGCGTGGTCGGCTCCATCGTCTATTTTTCGACCGAGATCAGCGCGCCGGGAGTTGTCCAACACACCGAGGGCCATCGAATCTCCCTGGGCGAGCCCAACGGCGAGCGCTCGGATCGGTGCCGCCAAATTGCTCAGGCACTAGTTGCCTCGGGCTTACGTTGCCCCGTCACGGCGCACATCCGAAATGAGATTTGGGTCAAAATACTTGGCAACGTTGCTTTCAATCCCGTCAGCGCGCTCACCGGGGCCACGCTGGTTCAGATGGCGCGTGATCCTGAAGTGTCGGTGTTGATCCGAAACATCATGCGGGAAGCAGAGTCCGTGGCCGCGCATTTGGGCCTGGCATTACCCGTCTCCATCGAACAGCGAATCGCGGGCGCCGAAAAGGTTGGTGAACACAAGAGTTCCATGCTGCAAGATCTCGAAGCCGGTCGGCCGCTCGAACTGGAAGCTGTGGTTGGCGCGGTGGTGGAATTGGGCGAACGTTTGAATCTTCCCATGGCTCACACGCGGGCTGTGTATGCTTGCGCCAAGCTGCTGGTGGAATCCCGACAACCCAAAAAGACGGTTTGAGGCGGAGTCCACTCGAGGAATTCTTTTGCCCCCTTGAGCGTCACGTTTTCTGTCCTGTGGTTGAGGAAATCTGCTGGCGCTGTCCGGGAAATTGTGTAAACTCCCCCGAACGCAAAGATGGAAAAACATTTTTTCGCTGAACCGCACCCAGCACTTGACAAGCTGAGTATAATTCTTCTGGTCCACTTACCGGACCACTTGCAGGTTGGGGAATGGCTGGAACCGTAAAGTCCGACTTCGAGGTGATCCGCAGGAACAAAGTGTACGAGGAGGTTGCCCGTCAGATCGAGCGCCTAATCCTCAAAAAGCTGCGCCCCGGCGACAAACTTCCTTCGGAACGCGAGTTGGCGGAGCTGTTAGGCGTCAGCCGCAGTTCCATCCGCGATGCTATTCGCAGCCTGGAACTCGTGGGCCTGGTTGAGCCGCGCCAAGGCGCGGGGACCGTGGTTCGCGACGTTTCGGCGGCTTCGTTCATTAACCCGTTGTCCAACGCCCTGGTGCACAAGCGGCAGTTGGTGAACGAACTTTTGGATTTCCGCAAGATGCTCGAGCCTCCGCTGGCGGCGCGCGCGGCAACGCACGCTTCCGCTGAAGAGATTGCTGAGATGGAAGAGATCCTCGAGCGCCAAGGCGAGAAGCTGCGCCAAGGCGAAGCCGCGATGGAAGAGGATTCTGAATTCCACTACAGCCTGGCCATGGCAGCGGAAAACAGCGTTGTCCTGAAAGTGCTGGACGTTCTGATGGACTTGCTGCGCGACACCCGTGAACGTTCTTTGCAGGTAGAAGGGCGCCCGCAGAAATCGCTGGCTGGTCACCGCCGCATTTTGGCGGCGATCAAGAAGCGCGACGCGGAAGCCGCGAAGGCTGCCATGCGCCGCCACATCGAGGACGTGGAGGAGATCGTACTGAATAAGCTCTAACATTTTCGTTTTCTGAAAACTCCGGAGGTTCTTCAAATGGGCCGACTATTCGCGATCGAAATTATCTATCGAGGAATTTTTCAAAAAACTCTGGCCACGCGGCTCAGCCGCTCGATTGTCCTGGCCGCCCATCAGGAAGGCAAGATGGGCATTTCATTCGGGCGTTATGGCGACAGCCCAGAGCGAAACGGAATTCCGGCCAAGAATTTTGCCATCGTGGCCACGGATGAACAGACACTGCAAGAAGGAATGGCGAAGTATGAACCCAAGCAAGTCGACGTCACCATCGCCGTTGATGACACTTTGTGCAAGGGTGTGGAGTCGTGGGCGTGGTATGGACTGCAGCCGGTGAATCGGCTGCTGAAGCCCAGGGGCACTTTGATCGTTACCTCGAGCGAGGGGCCAGATGCAATCATTGCCATGGCGCACCGCAAGGAGACGCCTTACAACCTGGCAATCGTGAAGGGCACGGTTAGCTTTTCGGGACTGTGGGTTTACAAGGATGACCATACCGACGTACGCATCCTGGGAGCGATCGCCAAAGTCCTGCCTGACTTGTTCAGTCTGACATCGGTGCAAAAAGTGATCATGGATCAATGGAAGGATGCCATCAAGGCTGAATCCGCGGCGCGCGCCTATGAGCGCATCGGCACTACTACGGTTCGGACTGATCAAGGCAATCCCGAAGTTCCCTACAAATTTGATTTTCCGAAGTGGCACGAAATGGGCGAAGGCATCGCCATTCCCAGCATTCCTGCTGGAAGGAACATGGAAGATCCGGTGTCCCACGTCCACGGCGGATTTCAGCCCGACCGCAACCCAACTTTCAAGAAGTTCAGCACCCGAACCATGCGGCCCGTGGTGAACTTCGACACTTGCATCAAGTGCACTCTGTGCTGGCTGCACTGTCCGGACTCCTGCTTCGACGTAACGCCCGAGGGTCTATACGACGCGAACATGCAGGCCTGTTGCGGTTGCGGCGTCTGCGAAGCGGTATGCCCGGTGAAAGAGTGCGTCACTATGGTGAATGAGACCGAGTTCGGCGACAACGCCAGCCAATGGGAGGCGTGGAGGAACGACAAAGAGGGTTACCAAGCCTGGCTTGCCAAAAAGATCGAGTCGCATCCCGAACGGTCCCACGGCTTCCGTTATCGTGGACAATATGAAGAGCAGGTCCCAGAAATGCTCGAGATCGCCCGCAAGGGATAGAAACCTTCAGGAGGGAAGTTGTTATGGCGACACTAGCGGCTGTCGAAGAACCACGTAAGACCGAAGAAACAGCCCTTATTACCGGCAGCGAAGCCATTGCAGTCGCCTGCAAATTGGCCGACGTCGACGTAATTACCGCCTACCCAATCCGCCCTTACGACACCGTGATGCAGTATGTCTGCAAGCTGGTGTCCAACGGCGAAATGGATTGCGAGTATATCGTGGCGGAAGGCGAACACTCCCAATTTGAAATCGTGAAGCATGCGTCCGCTGCTGGCGCGCGTGTGTTTTGCGGTTCCAGCGGCGTCGGCTGGATGTACGCCATGGAAGCGTTGACCGTAACTCCCGCCTTACGCATTCCGATGATCGCCATGGTGGGAAACCGCGCATTGGATGACCCCGGCGCGTTCGGGGTGGAGCACAACGACGCGCTCACGGTCCGCGATCTAGGCTGGCAACTGGTATGGGTGGATAACGCGCAGGAAGCGCTGGACACTGCTCTGATTGCCTATCGCGTGGCGGAGGATCGGAGAATCTTTCTGCCTTGCGCGATTAGCTGCGACGGAGCATTTCTGACCCACTCCCAGGCCCTGGTCAAAATCCCGTTGCAAGAAAAGGTGAACGAATTCCTGCCGCCCTACAACCGGGGCGACCTGCTCCTCCATCCTGATAACCCAATCACCGTGGCCCCGCAAGGCAACGAAGATTGGGTGATGGAGATTCGCCGCCAGAACTACGCGGCCATGGAACGGGCTCATGGCGTCATCTTAGAGGCCTATGCCGACTTCGAGCGCATCTTTGGACGCTCGTACGGCAATCCGTTCTTTGAAGAGTACATGACCGATGACGCCGATATCGTGCTCATGGGAATGGGAACGCTCTCCATCTCGGTAAAAGTTGCCATCCGGCAGATGCGCAGGGAAGGTAAGAAAGTCGGGTTTGTGCGCATGCGCTGGTTCCGGCCGTTTGCCGCCGAAGAATTGGCGAAGTCCCTGCAACGTTTTGAGGCGATTGGTGTCATCGACCGTGACTACTCTTTCGGATCGCCGTATCTGGGAGGCGTGCTAGCCGGCGAGGTTCGCCACGCCTTGTACCCAGGAGCCGGTAAGAAGCCGCCAGTGCTCGATTTTATTTGCGGTCTCGGCGGGCGCGAAGTAACCGTGCCTGATGTGCAAAAGATGGCCGACTCCGTCTACCACGCTGCGGATGGCAAAGCGCAGCCTCTAACTCAATGGATCGGATTGCGCGAGTAGTCCGTGTCTCGCTGATGCTTTCTTAAGCGTCGGAAAAGTGAGGGAATCATGTCTACCTACATTCAGATTGATCCGACCCAGAAGCTGGATCCCTTCAAAGCCGTCAAGAAGCTGCCCTTGGAGGAATATTTCACTTCCGGTCACAGGACATGCCAGGGCTGCGAGTCGGCGCTGGTGATGAAGATGATGGCCAAGGCCGCTGGCCCCAGGACGATTGTGCTGGGCAGCACCGGGTGCATGTACGTGGCCAACACCACTTATTACAGCACTTCGTGGGTGCTTCCGTGGATGCACACTCAACTGGGCAGCAGCGGATCGGCTGCACTGGGAACCGCCGCCGCTCTGAAAGCGCTCATGCGCAAAGGAAAGATGAAGAAAGAGCCCATTAATGTCATAGCTTTCTGTGGCGACGGCGGCGGAGCGGATATGGGCGTGGGGGCAATCTCGGCCACTCTTACTCATCCCGATTACAACTGCCTCATCCTGATGTACGACAACGAGTCGTACGCCAACACCGACATTCAGCTTTCGGGCAGCACTCCCTGGGGTGCCAACACTACGTTTAGTACTCCCGGCAAGGTGAAAAGAATCATGCATCGCCGCTGGAAGAAGAACATGTCGGGCATGATGGCCGCAGGCCATCCCACTTGCAGGTACGTCGCGACCGTCTGCATGTCCTACGCTCTGGCAGGAATGAACGCCATGCGCAAAGCGCTGTCGATCGGCGGTCCGACATTTATCCATTCACTCGATCCGTGCCCCAAGGGCTGGGACTACGATCCTTACCTTTCGCACGAAATGGGCGAGCTGGCCGTAAATACTGGAGTTTGGCCGCTCTACGAGGTTGAAGACGGCGTGCTGAGGCTGACCGGCAGAACGCAGCAAATCGCCGCCGGCAAGATTAAGCGGCAGCCCGTGAGAGATTACTTACTAAAGCAAGGAAGGTTCGCGCACTTTACCAACGATGATATCGATTACTTCCAGAGTAAGGTCGATGAAATGTGGGGAAAGTGGCTGGTTCCCGGTGTGATCCCATTCCAGCGAGAGGTGGAGGCAGACAACCCACCCGCGTAAATACGCTGGCGGGGAAGCTCAAAGTTTGCATGGTGCACCTTTGCGGAAACTGGTCGCGGGCCGTTCGGGAACCAGCGATTTGCAGGTAAGTTCCTAAAGTCGGACGAGACACCGAGGAGGTGCATCTATGGCAGAAGCCGCTCACCCTGACTTGATTCATCCCTCGCGCATTGTAAATCGTTGGGCCCAACTGGTTGCTGGCATCATCGCGATGATGGCCATTGCCAACCTTCAGTATGCCTGGACCCTTTTCACTAAACCCATGCAGGCGCACCTGCACGTTTCACTGACGGCGATTCAAGGCATCTTTACCGCCTTCATCCTCGTGGAAACCTGGCTGGTTCCGTTTGAAGGATACCTGGTCGACCGGATCGGTCCCCGCTTGATGTTGGGCGCTGGTGGCATCCTGGTTGGCTTGGGTTGGATCCTCTCGGGACAAGCCGAAACGTTGCGCAGCCTTTACTTCTGGTACATCGTTGGCGGTATCGGCGCCGGCATCGTCTACGGCGGAACCATTGGAAATGCGCTGAAGTGGTTTCCGGATCACCGTGGGCTTTGCGTCGGGCTCACAGCAGGCGCCTACGGTATCGGGACAGCACTGACCGTGTCGCCGATTGACAAAATGATAAAAGCTTCTGGGTACCAGCACGCACTGGTCTTTTGGGGCATTATCCAGGGGGCTGTGGTGATGGCTGCTGCCCTGTTCCTGGCTAGACCTCCGGTGGGCTGGACGCCACCCGGATGGAAGGAAAAGGAAGCACAGATCAAGGCACACGTGCACAGCTCAGCCCTGGATATGACCCCATGGCAGATGCTGCGCCAACCCTCGTTCTATGTCATCTACCTGATGATGACCATGCTGTCGTTCGGCGGCTTGGTGGTTACCGCTCAGCTCAACCCCATGGCCGTCTCCTACCATGTGGATAAAGTCATCGTCGTTTTCGGCATGAGTGCCCTGGTAATGGCGATCACCGTGGACCGCTATCTGAATGGGCTGACACGCCCCTTCTGGGGATGGGTCTCGGACCATATTGGCCGCGAAAATACCATGTTCATCGCTTTTACCCTCGAGGCGGTAGCGGTATTTGCGCTGTTGCAACTGATCAGCCGTCCGGTCTGGTTCATCGCCCTGTCCGGCTTGTGCTTCTTCGCCTGGGGAGAGATCTTCTCGCTGTTCCCCTCCATCACTGGAGACTTGTTCGGGAAGACCTGGGCCACCACAAACTATGGCATCGTCTACACCGCCAAAGGAGCAGGCGCGTTCTTTGCTGGTGTCGGCGCGGCTTGGTTGTTTGAAAAGACCGGTTCCTGGAACAAGGTCTTTTGGGCGATGATTGCCTGCGATCTTATCGCCGCATTCTTGGCTCTGTTCTGGCTGAAGCCCGTCGCCAACCGTACCATCGAAGAATCGGAAAGCGCACCGCGCGCCGTCGCGGCCCTGCCCCGGCCGGCGCGGTGCGAAGTGTCGCGTAGTTCATTTTCTTTTGCGGTGCAGCCCTAAAAGGCTCCCTTTCCAGAGAAAGGGAGCCTTTCCCTTTTGAAAATCTGCGCACTGAAAATTCGGACGGCAGTAACAGAACTCATCGTTCCTCCCCTGCCCACGCCTCTTTGCGTTGGATAGCGTTGGATAGTGCGACCAGGGATAACCAGGGACAACCAGGGATACCAGGGATAGTGCGACCTTGCCGAAATCATAAGATCTCCTGTAAAATCTATGTTTTGCGCATCAAGTTCTGAATCTTTCTGGAGTAGTCATGGCACAGCAGTGTGATATCTGCGGCAAGAAGCCGCAAGCGGGAAACCGCATCAGCCACGCCCATAACGTGACTAAGCGGCGTTGGAACGTCAATCTGCGCCCGGTTCATGCGCGGGTTGGGGCCACTACGAAACGCATGCGCGTGTGCACTTCCTGCCTGCGCAGCGGCAAAGTGGTTAAGGCCTAGGGGACACACCGCCGAGTCGCTGAGCACGCCGAGGGTTCATTTCAATTGCCAATTTTCTATTGCCGATTGGAGGGGCAGTTCTGCGCTTGAATTGGCAAGTGTTCGATAGCAAGGCCTAAGCCAACGCAATCACATCAATTTCCACGAGCACATCCTTGGGCAGCCGCGCCACTTCCACGGTGGAGCGGGCTGGCGGTGCAGATCTGAAGTATTTTCCATACACCTCGTTCATGGCGGCGAAGTCGCCCATGTTCTTGAGAAAGACGGTGGAGCGCACAACCTTCCCGAGGCCGCTGTCCGCGGCCTCCAGAATTTCCGATAAATTGCGCAACACACGGTCGGTCTGGGCGGCGACGTCGCCCGCAATCACCTGCTGGGTCTCCGGATCGATAGCAACCTGTCCAGAGACAAAGACGAATCCATTGGCTCTAATGGCCTGAGAATAGGGGCCGATAGCCTGGGGAGCGTCTTTGGTGGAAACAACTTCGCGCATGAAAGCGGTTCTCAGTTCTCGGTTCTCACTCCCCAGCAAAACAAAACCACAGAGGGCACAGAGTAACACAGAGGCGTTTTTGCTGAACTGACCCGCCCTCAGATTTTCTGCAGCCTTTGAACTTCGTGCACGCCCGGTATTTTGCGCAGCCCGGCAATGATCTGCTCGAGATGCTTGAGATCGGAGATGTCGAGCACCACTTCGACGCTGGCCTGGCTGTTGGATGTGTGCGCCGCAATGTTGCGGATGTTGCTTTGCGCGTCACCGATCACGCCAGTGATGTTCTTGAGCATGCCGAACCGGTCGTCGCAAAAAACGGTGAGCTTGACAGGATACGCAGTAGGAGTGCTTTCGTCGCGGGCCCATTCCACCTCGATACGGCGTTCCGGCTCGTATAGAAGGTTGGTGACGTTCGGACAGTTGGCCGAGTGGACGGCAACGCCTTTACCTCGCGTAATGTAACCGACGATGCTCTCGCCGCGAATGGGGTTACAACATCGCGCGCGGTAAACCAACATGTCGCCCTGACCCTTGACGGTGATGGCGTTGTGATCGCCAAAGACGCGGCGCACCACGCTGGCGATGCCGCCCGGTTTTCCTTGTTCCCAACTATCGCCGGCATGATCGCGCTCGCCCCCGCTCTCGGCGACGGCGGCAGGACCGGCCGGAAGAAGGCGCGCTAATACCTGCCGGGCGGAATATTTTCCGTAGCCTATTCCTGACATCAGATCGTCCACTTTGCCCAGGCCGTAAGCCGAAGCCACCTTGAGGAGATCTTCGTCTTTGATTTCTTTTAGTGGGATCCGGTACTTGCGGGCTTCTTTGTCGATCAGCTTGCGGCCGATTTCGATGGCGCGCTCGCGCTGATGCAGGTTGAGCCAGTGTTTGATCTTGTTGCGTGAGCGCGAGGATTTGACCAGCGCCAGCCAGTCACGGCTGGGCTTATGGCCGGGCTGGGTCATGATTTCCACAATGTCGCCGGAGTGCAGTTTGTGGCGCAGCGGCACCATGCGGCCGTTAACTTTGGCACCCACGCAAGTGTGACCAACCTCAGTGTGGATGGTGTAGGCGAAATCGATGGGCGTGGCATCACGGGGAAGAACCACAACTTTTCCTTTGGGCGTGAAGGTGTAGACCTCTTCCGGGTAGAGATCCACCTTGAGCGCAGAAAGGAATTCAGCGGGATCACTGACGTCGCGCTGCCACTCCACCACCTGACGCAGCCATGCAAGCCGCTGCTCGTCCTGCGCGGAGACAGGGCCGTCTTTGTATTTCCAGTGTGCGGCGATGCCCTCCTCGGCCATCTTGTGCATTTCCTCGGTACGGATCTGGATTTCAAACGGGGTGCCGTCTTCCGTGATCACTGAGGTATGCAGCGACTGGTAAAAGTTGGGACGCGGCATGGCAATGAAGTCCTTGATGCGCCCCGGCACCGGACGCCATAGATTGTGAATGATGCCGAGCACGGCGTAGCAGTCCTGCAGCGAACGCGTAACCACGCGCAATGCGCACAGGTCGTAGACCTGGTCCACAGCGATGCGTTGGCGCTGCAGCTTCTTGTGAATGCTGTAGAGTCGCTTGATACGACTGTCGACTTGAGCCTGGATGCCGGCCTCTTTGAGCTTGTCTTTGATGGTTTGCTGGACTTTGGCAAGAAACGCCTCGCCCTGTTTGCGGCGGGCATTGACAGCCTTTTCCACCTGTTCGTAGCCGACTGGATCGATGAAACGAAAGCCGAGGTCTTCCAATTCACCGCGAATTTTGCCCATGCCCAGCCGATGGGCGATGGGTGCATAGATTTCCAGGGTTTCCTGAGCGATCTTGTTTTGACGCTCGGGCGGTAGATGTTCCAAGGTACGCATATTGTGCAGGCGATCGGCGAGCTTGATGAGCACCACGCGGATGTCATCCACCATAGCCAGCATCATCTTTCGCAGGTTCTCTGCTTGCTGCTCTTCGCGGGTGGCGAAGTCGATCTTGCTGATCTTGGTGACGCCTTCGACAATGTGAGCCACCTGCTCGCCAAATTCCTTGCCAATGTCGCCGATGGTGACGGAAGTATCTTCGACAGAGTCGTGGAGCAAACCCGCCGCAACCGCGACGGGATCCATCTTCATTTCGGCGAGAACCAGCGCGACCTCAAGAGGATGCACGAGGTACGGATCGCCCGAAGCACGGCTTTGGCCTTCGTGATATTTGAGGGAAAAGTCGTAGGCTTTCTTGATGATGGACAGATCGTCCTGCGGGCGGTTTTCCTGCATCCGCCGCATCAGTTCGCGGAACTTGGTGAGGGTCAGAGCAGTGGTCGCGATCTGTTGGCGCAAGCTCGCCATGCCGGATTATAGCCTGCAAACTGCCTAAGCAATATCTGCGGGGAAGCACTGCTAGCGCGGGATCCCTGGCCTCAAATTATAGCGTCCCGATGGGTCGACACGCGGCAGTCTTAGGCTCTGATTGACTCGCCGCAGTCTTTGTACCGAGTTGGACAACCACGGCCGGTGGTCATCTGCTACATTGTTGCAGCATGTACGCCCTCAAGTCATCGCGGATATTGGTAAGCGGTGCCTCCGGTCCGATCGGTGCAACTCTGCTGCCTTCGCTCAAATCGAATGGTGCAAGAATAACGCGGCTGACTCGCAACGGCGCAACTTCGAATTCGACAGCCGATGAAGAGCACATCCCGTGGGATCCAGAGCAGACCATCGCTCCGCAAGCGGTTTCCGGCTTCGATGCCGTGATTCATCTTGCGGGTGAAACGATTGCCGGTCGCTGGACCGAGGCGAAGAAGGCAAAAATCCTTAATAGCCGGGTCGTGGGAACGCGCAACCTGGCGCAAGCCTTAGCCCAAACCAGAGAGAAACCCGGAGTATTCGTTTGCGCGTCGGCTATTGGCTACTATGGCCACCGTGGAGACGAACTGTTATGGGAGCAGAGCCCTTCGGGCACCGGCTTTCTTGCCCGAGTGTGCCGGGAGTGGGAGGCCGCCACGGCCCCGGCGGAGCAAGCTGGCATTCGCACAGCAAGGACTCGATTTGGAGTAGTCCTGAGCCCCCAAGGCGGCGCACTGCAGAAAATGCAGTTGCCGTTTAAGCTGGGCCTTGGCGGCAACATCGGCGACGGCCGCCAATGGTGGAGTTGGATTGACGTGCAAGATCTTGTCGGCGCGATCCATCACATCCTGAAGACCGATCTGCTGCAGGGGCCGGTGAACGTGGTCGCGCCCCGTCCTGTGACCAACGCGGAATTTACCCAGACGCTCGCCAGGGCGCTCTCCCGTCCGGCGATTCTCCCTGTGCCCGCTTTCGCCGTCAAACTCCTGCTGGGACAGATGGGCGAAGAGGTCTTACTCGGGAGCCAAAGAGTGGAACCTAGCAAGCTGATTTCGAGTGGATATCCCTTCCGCTTTCGCGAGCTCAGGGCTTCGCTGGACGCAATATTGAACCCCTGAGCAAGACCCCATTCCAGGCACCACGGCAAAGCAAGATTTTCTCCAGGAAGGGCGGTTCGCAATCGCAGTGGAGGATCAAGACTATGGTTTTCGGGCGCGCATGACGCGAGGGATGGATTGCAGATCGCGCGTGACACAAACGTCATCCCATGAATGCAACAGCGCCTGGACGTTGTCGGCGATGGTGCCGCTGATTTCCATGACTAACCAGCCATTAGGCCGGAGGGCGGCCTGCGCCTGGGGGATCAAGCTCTCTATCACCTCGACGCCCGTGGGCCCAGCGAAAACAGCGTTGCGGGGCTCGAACTTACGGACTTCAAGTTGGACCTGATCAGCTTCCGATTCGCCGACATAGGGCGGGTTAGAAACAACGATATCGAAACCTGAAGAGGGAAAGCCCCTGAGCAAATCCGTGCAGTGAAACTGGACGCGCTCTTCGAGCTGATGGCGTGCGGCGTTGGCGCGAGCGATTTCAAGAGCAGCGGAGGAAATGTCGGTGGCATGCATTTCCGCCTGCGGCAATTCTTTGGCTAGCGCCAGCGCGATCGAACCCGAACCTGTACCGACGTCTACGATGCGGACAGAGCTGACGGGCGCGAGCGTGCCGCCCATACTGGTGAGTTCGAGCACGGTTTCAACCACGTGTTCGGTCTCCGGGCGCGGAATCAGGACAGCGGGGGTGACGAGAAAATCCATGCCCCAGAATTCCTGGTGGCCTGTAATGTACTGTGCGGGAATTCCGCGGGAGCGTTCGCCGAGCGCCCGGACGTAACGCGCACCTTCTGCAAAGGTCAGTTCACGTTCGGGGTGGGCGTGCAGGTAGGCGCGATCGCAGCCCAGCGTGAACATGAGGAGCAACTCGGCATTCATGCGCGGGGAAGGAGTTTGGTCCGCAGTTAAGCGGTTGATGGCGGAAGTGAGTGCTTGCTTGAGGAGCACCCATCTATTTCACCACAGAGGCAACCCGTCGAGGTTGCTCAGGAAGGATTGCGCCCCCCAAAAAACCAGGATGGGCAGCGCATGGGCGCAACCTACGCCACGCTGGCGCTTTCCTGTTTCAGCTTCTCAGCCTGGTAGTGGGTTATCAGAGCGTCGACCAAAGGCTGGAGTTTGCCATCCATCACGGACTCTAACTGGTGAACGGTAAAACCGATGCGGTGATCAGTGAGGCGGTTTTGGGGAAAGTTATAGGTGCGGATCTTTTCGCTGCGGTCGCCAGAGCCGACCATAGCCTTGCGCTCCTTGGCCAAGGCCTGCTGCTGCTTCTCCATCTGGATTTCGTAGAGCCGCGAACGCAACACGCGCATACCTTTTTCGCGGTTTTTGATCTGCGATTTTTCATCCTGGCAGCTCACGACCGTATTGGTGGGAAGGTGCGTGATGCGGACAGCAGAGTAAGTAGTATTCACAGACTGGCCACCGGGTCCGGACGAACAGAAGGTGTCGATGCGGAGGTCTTTGGCTTCAATCTTGATGTCGACGTCTTCAGCTTCGGGTAAGACCGCAACCGTGACCGCGGAGGTGTGGATGCGCCCCTGCTGTTCGGTGGCTGGCACGCGTTGTACACGGTGCACACCGCTTTCATACTTGAGCTGCGAATAGACGAATTTGCCTTCGATAATGGCGATGACTTCTTTCAGTCCACCCGCGGACGACTCCGAAGTCGAGAGCACTTCGACTTTCCAACGCTGCATTTCAGCATAGCGCGTGTACATTCGGAAGATTTCAGCGGCAAAGAGCGTGGCTTCGTCTCCGCCGGTGCCAGCGCGGATTTCGAGGATGATGTTTTTCTCGTCGTTAGGATCTTTCGGCAGGAGCAGAGCTTTGAGGTCTTCTTCAATCGCGCTGACACGCGATTGCAGCTTATCCAGTTCTTCTTGAGCATATGCACGCATGTCAGGATCTTTTTCTTCAGCAAGCACCACCTTGCTTTCAACAATGCCTCGGGTCAGGTCTTTGTACTCGCGATACTTTTCGACGACCGGTGCAATTTCACTGTGTGCTTTGGCGGTTTTCTGGTATTTCGCCGAGTCGGTGACAATCTCCGGCGATGCGAGAGCTTGGGTGAGCTCTTCGTAGCGGGCTTCTATTTGATCCAATCTTTCAAGCATCGGAATCTTTGGTAGAAACGTAGCTTGCTACGTCTCGGTTTCGGCCGCCAGGTTCGTGCCCGGGATGAGACGTAACCACTCACGTCTCTACGGCTCATTCTAGCGATATCGGGGATGGAAACAGGAAAGTATTCGCGGCGGAACCGCTAGGCAATCACCAATTCGCCACCGCGTTCCTTCTCAAGAGCCATGGCATGGTCGAGAGCCACGATGGCGCACTGCGCCTGTTCATCAGACGGAGGCTTGGTGGTGATGCGCTGGAGCCAAAGGCCGGGGGCGGTCATAAGGGCGAACAGAGAACCGCGATGCTTGGCGGCGAAACGGATGATCTCGTACGACACTCCGGCAATCAAGGGCAGGAACGCAACGCGCACAGCAAATCGCGCCCAGAAGGTTGTGACCGGAATCAGCATATAGAAGCCGATCGAGATGAGCATCACCGTCATCAGGAAACTGGTGCCGCAGCGAGGGTGGAATGTCGAATACTTCTGCACTGCCGCGGTCTCAAGCGGATCGCCGTTCTCGAAGGCGAAAACTGTTTTGTGCTCGGCGCCGTGGTATTCGTAGACGCGACGAATGTCTGGCCAGAGAGAGACTCCCCAGATGAAAAGCAGGAAGAGCGCAATGCGCACAATGCCATCTACCAGATTGAACATGATGTGGCCGCCGAGAGCAGGGTCCCATTTCTTAAGCTGAGTGGCGGCCAGCAACGGCAGATACTTGTACATGAAAATGAAGAATGCCACTGAGATGATGATGTTCGCAGTTGCCAACCAGCTGCCGACCGTGGCAGCTTTTCCCTGGCTCGGCGACGATCTCGCAACCGCTGAACTCCGCCCGGGCTCGGCAGTCTTGGCCCCGCCCTCAGCAGGACGGGCATCGTTCTGCATCATGTCTTCGAGGGCGACGTTAGCCGAAAAGCGCAGGGCACGGTAGCCCAGGCTCATGGCATAACCCAGCGTCATCACCCCCCGAATAACAGGCCAAGCCATCCATTTATGCTTTTCCGAAGGACGGTCCAGCGGCTCACTGAGGGTCGCCATTTCACCTGAGGGCTTGCGGCAAGCGATGGCCCAGGCATGCGGAGAACGCATCATTACGCCTTCGAGCACGGCCTGTCCGCCGACCAGAGTTTCTTCGCCACTCTCGAGTGCGGGAAGAAGCTGCACGGCCACCAGAAACCGCACGAAATTTCGTACGAAGCGCATGGTATTTGGATGCTCCCAAAGGCGGTAAAGCGCCAAGCAATAGGGTATCACAGGGAGTCGAGCGGCCTGGGTGTTGGTCGCTCTCCCGGCTCTCCCGGCTGACAGGCCAGCTGTAAGTAGTGCCTCTCGAACAGGAGAACCCGAGCGGAATCCGGCTCGGACGACGGGAGTTTCCTGAGCTGTCTTCACTTCTTGACAGTCTGGATCGACTGCGACCGTGACCTCAACGGGCGCACCCGGTTGGAGCGCGACCTCTTGACCGTTCGCGTCGTTCAGGGTGTTATCGATGCGAATTTCACGATATAGACGGTCTGCTCCATCCACGACGACCTGGGCTTTTTCAGGGTCTCGCGGATCGCGCGGCTTCATCACTTTCTCGACGATACCGGGGTAGAGTAGTGCTCGGCTTTTCATCCGGAACGATTGAATTTAGCCTCATCGTGAGGGCCTGGGAGACGCCTAAAAAGACTGTAAAATCGCCACTCCAAATCGACGACAAATCCATGAGGCTTGTCAACCGCCTTCCGTGGGGACAAACCTCATCTGTTCTGTTTTCGGTGTAGCCTCTGGCTGTGCGGACCTCTTCGCTACTTTTGCAGGCGACAAGCGGCGTAGTCGCGGGAGAAAGCATGGATAAGGGTGTGAGATGAGACATCTGGCATCCGCCTGCGAAGCGATCGCGGGCACCCCCAAGAAATTGCACAAGATCGCCATTGTCGCCGACTATCTGAAGTCGCGTACGCCCCGGGAGGCTGAAATCTCGGCGATATTTTTGTCAGGTCGGCCGTTTCCGGTTTGGGAGGAAGCAACGCTGCAGGTCGGCGGATCGCTTCTGTGGCGACTGCTGGGGGAGCTGGCCGAAAAAAAAGATGACGCCACGCTAACTGCCGTGTACCGTCGGCTAGGCGACCTGGGAGCCGCGGCGGGGGAGGTACTTCCAGAAAAAGATGGCCAGGGCCTCAGCGTCTTGGAGGTGGATGCTGCCTTCCGCCAGATCGCGGGGACGCGAGGAGCGTCGGCAAAGTCTGCGCTGTTGCGCGATTTGCTTAGGCGCGCAACGCCATTGGAAGCCAAGTACATAGTGAAGATCATGACTGGCGATCTGCGCATTGGTCTGAAGGAAAGCCTGGTCGAAGAGGCAATGGCCAAAGCTTACGGCGTCACGCTCAAGCAAGTGCAGCGTGCGAACATGCTGCTGGGGGACATTGGCGAGACTCTAAAATTGGCGGCAGCGGGGCGGCTTGCCAACGCGAAGATGCGACTGTTCCATCCTTTGGGCTTCATGCTGGCGAGCCCAGTTGAGTCTGCGGAGGAAGGGCTGAGTTATTTTCCCGCGGCGGCGGTGGAGGATAAGTACGACGGCATCCGGGCACAGGCGCACGTTTCAGAGGGCGAGGTGAAATTCTTTTCCCGCACACGCGATGAGATCACGGAATCGTTTCCGGAATTGCCCAGCGCGCTGGCGGGGTTGCCGCCGGATGCGATTCTGGACGGCGAAATTGTGGCCTGGGAATATCCTGCCGAACTGGATCAGACGCAGGAAGTAGTGGACGGCCCAAGCACTGATGCCGGCGAGTCCAAGGCCATGAATCTGGGACGGGCGCGACCGTTCAGCGCCTTGCAGCAACGGTTAGGTCGGAAGAAAGTTAGCGCGAAAATGCTGCGGGAGACTCCGGTCGCTTATCTGGCATTCGATGTTCTATACGCCGGCGGCGAACTATTGATTGATCGCCCTCTCGAGGAGCGAGCCGGGATTCTGGATGAATTGCTGGCGGGGAATACGGGAATTTACCACAGAGCCACAGAGTCGCCGAGAAAATCCGAAACCGCAGAAGGACAAGGCAACCTAAGCTTTGAGCTCGAGACCCAGGCAGAAGAGGTCAAGGCGGCCAGTGTCATTCGCGCGCCGGCATTTCGCACGTCTTCACCGGAACAGCTCGAAGAGCTTTTCACGGCTGCACAGGCGCGGGGTAATGAAGGACTGATGATCAAAGATCTGACCTCGCCTTACACCCCGGGTAAGCGTGGCAAATCTTGGTTGAAGATGAAGCGTGAACTGGCGACGCTCGACGTGGTCGTGACTGCTGTCGAGTACGGACACGGAAAACGCATCGGTGTGCTCAGCGACTACACGTTTGGCGTCTGGGATGGGGAGCGCCTGGTCAACATCGGCAAGGCTTATTCGGGACTAACCGACGCCGAGATTTCCGAGATGACGCAGTGGTTTCTCGAGCACACGATTGAAGATCAAGGCTTTCACCGCCTGGTCGAACCGAAGATTGTGCTGCAGGTGGCATTCAACAACATGATGCAGTCGGACCGGCATGACAGTGGTTTCGCGTTGCGGTTTCCGCGCATCGTGCGCCTGCGGCCGGACAAGTCTGCGGAGGACGCGGATACGATTGAGCGAGTGCGGGAAATTTATGCGTCGCAACCTACGGACAAGAAAGCTTGAAACGGGTAAAGAACGGTTCAGCGACCTTGCTGGTGGTGTTCCTGTTCGCTCTCCCCCACTGGGATAACACATCCGTGGGCCACTTCACACACCGCATGTTCAAACTGAATCGTGGTGTGGTCGATGCGGAAGTCTCGATGCAAGCATTCCTTTACATCCCGCAGGATGCGCTCGCTCACCGAGGGGGGAATGTCGGCAATCGAGATGTGGCACGAGAGGGCGCGAGTTTCAGAGCCGATGCTCCAACAGTGAAGGTCGTGCACGTCGTTGACGCCGTCGATGGAGCGGATGGCGGTCTCGACCAGTTCAAGCTTCACGCCGCGGGGCGTGCCCTCGAGCAAGATATTAAGTGTTTCGCGAACGATGCCGAAACCTGACCACAAAATCAGCGCGCCAATTCCGAACGACAGCGCGGAGTCGATCCAGTAATGGCCCGTGCTCATAATGGCCCAGCCTCCGGCGATTACGGCGGCGGTCGAAATCGTGTCGCCCACTTCGTGCAACAGGGCGCTGCGAATGTTGATATCGCCTCCGGAACGATAGAGCAGCAGGGCAATCACTCCGTTTATGACCACGCCTGCCGCAGCAACTGCCACCATGATGCCCGCGCGAACCTGCTCCGGATGCTGAATCCGCCGGAAAGCCTCGTAGAAGACAAGGGACGAAACCGCTACCAGCGAGACGGCATTGACCAGGGCAACCAGCACTCCGGCGCGATGGTATCCGTAAGTCTTGGTAGCGCTGGGCGGCCGCGATTGCAAATAGACTGCAACCAGCGAAAGCAGGAGAGCCAGAAAATCCGACAGGTTGTGCCCGGCTTCGGAGAGTAGCGCCAATGAGTGGGCGCGCATGCCGGCAACTACGAGCAGCACAATATAGGCCAGGGTGACGGCCAGCGATACTTTCAGGACCCTGCCCGGACCACGCTCGCCATGGGAGTGAACGTGCACTCCCTCAAGTGTAAGGCCCAAAGAACTGGCCTTCAAGAGCGCGTCGGCAAGGTGTCGGCAAGGTTGTGTCGACTTCTGCAACGATTTAGCCACCGGGGCGCGAGCTGGACCGGAAATCTTGGCGGAATTCTGTGGCTGGTGGGTCAGCGTTTGAGCAGGTTTTCGAAGTAGCGATTGTTGTAAAACGTATTCGTCTTCTGGACGTGCTCCAGAATTCGGTACATCTTTTCCTTGGCCTCGCGATTCAGTTCTTTGAACTGCACAGCTATGCCCGATCCGGGGTCCATTCTGGCGACGTATCCCTCGGCATCCAGATTGCCATCCTCAAGCGAAAAAACTAGCTTGATTTTAGTGCCCGGGGTGAGGATCGCAGTGGTTTCCACATAGCAGCCACCCATGCTGAGATCGGTCAAGTTGCCTAACATCTGTCCGCCACCGGTCTCGGGATGCAATTCGATCGTGACCCGGCATTTCATGCGGGCGTGCAGCCGGCGATCTTTTCGGGAGGGGTGTTTCTGCTTCTCGATGTACATGCGGCGGTCGGCTTGCGCCAGGAGCTGTTCCGCATCTGTCCCGTCGTCGGGATACATGGCCTGGCCGACGCTAAGGGAGAGAATGTCTTCCGCGCAGATTTCGAAGCCCGCCTGCTTAGCCAATGCTCGCATCTGTTCGCCCTTCTTGGCAGCCGCGTCTGGGGCCAGTCCCGGGGCAACGACCACGAATTCATCTCCGCCCATGCGCGCCACGTAGTCGTACTGGCGGCAACTTTCTTTTAGCGCCTGGGCATAAAGCCGTAAAACCCGATTCCCCTCGAGATGGCCAAAACGATCGTTCACCTGCTTGAAACCATCGAGATCGGAAACCATCACGATCAATGAGGACTGATCGCGCTTGCAGCGAGCCAGTTCACGATCCAGCTCGAGGAACAAAGACCGTGCGTTGGGCAGCCCGGTCAGATAATCCGTGGTCGCCGAGCTTTCGGCTTGCTGATATTTGAGTGCGTTCTCGATGGACAGCGCCATCTTGCTGCTCACGGCTAAAAGGATGCGCAGATGATCGGTGGTAAATGCATCACGTTCCCCGCGGTAAAGAGCAAGCACTCCGATGATCCCGGCCACTCCTTCAAGAGGCACTGCCAGAGCCGAGCTCAGAGTGCTAAATTTCGTGGGATCATTCAAATATCCCGGCTCAACCGATGGGTTCCCGTTCACAATCGGCTTTCGGTTTTGTGCTACCCATCCAGAGAGCCCTTGTCCGAGTGGGATGCGCAAAGAAGAAAACAGGCGGTAGTTGTCGCCATTTACGTACTCGGGGATCAACTCGTCGTTGCGGAGAATGTAGATTGCAATCGCATCGTAAGGCACCATGGGCTTTAGCTTCACCGAGAACACGGACAGTGTCTCCCCCAAGCTGAGCGATGCGCCCAAATCCTGGCTTAGTTCAAACAGTGATTGCGCTTCCTGCCGGGCTGCGGCAATGGAAGAAAGAAATGTGGTTTCCTGCCCGGTAGAATCCTGCGCCACCTTTTCGAATCCGGCGTCGGGAGCAGGCCCCCGCTCAATTCTGATCTCCGTCGAGAGGGGCGAGTTCACGTCGTTACTGGACCTGGCCAGAGCTAAGTTTTCCAGATGCCGGTAGCGTTTCTCAAGAACCTGAACCACTTTCGGGTCAAACGCCTTGCCTGACTCCGCTGAGAGCTGCTGCATTACTTCCTGCAGGGGCAGCGCCCGCCGGTACTGGCGGTCCGAAGCTAGAGCATCCAGGTAGTCCACTGCGGAGAGAATGCGCGCGCCCAACGGAATCTCCGTGGCTTTCAGTCCCATTGGGTATCCGGTTCCATCCCACTTTTCGTGGTGAGCCCGCACGATAGGCACAACCGGATAGGGAAAACGAACCCGCTCCAGGATTTCCGCGCCCACCAGGGTATGAATCTTCATCTTCTCGAACTCTTCCGGGGTAAGTCGGCCGGGCTTCGAGATAATGTGCTCCGGTACGGCGAGCTTGCCAATGTCGTGCAACAGGGCTGCGGCATGCAGAGCTTCCAGCTCCGAACCTTCCATGCCTAATTCTTTCGCGACTTCAATGGCATAAACGCGGACGCGTTGCAGGTGATCATGTGTGGTCTGGTCCTTCGCTTCAATGGCGAGGGCCAAGGCCTCGATGGTTCGAAGATGTAGGTTTGCCATCTCCTCGACGTGCCGCTTTTCGTCTTCCAGTTTGCCCAAATACAAACGGTAGGATCGATAGATGAGATAGACAACCGGAACCAGGAGCAGAGAGGTTTCCCAGTTGAACGTGTGATTGAACCAGGCGATGGCTCCGGCCACCCCGGCGCCCACCAAATAGTAAGGGAAGGACCAGAAATAGCAATCCACCAGGATCTTTTTGAGTGCCCTTCGTTCCGTAAGCGAAATGACAGCGGCAATGGAGCCCGCATTGGCTATGAAGTAGGTCGAAGCTGCCACCAACAGCAACAGCGCGTGGTTGTCGAGGAGAATGTTAGACAGAGGATCGTGATAAACCACATACGCTAACGCGGTGGACACAGAACCCGCGCAGATATTAAAGGTTACCTGGATCGCCTTAGGGCGGTCGGGATACAGGCACTGCGCCAGCATAGAGACCGCTCCCAGGATCAGGGTTTCGGAAAAGCTGAGTTCCAGGATACCGACCAAGATAAAGAGGAAACTCACCGAGAGGGTGCCCGTAATGCCGGGCAGAGTGACCTTGAGCCTGGAGGCCAGGATTGCAATGCCGAGGTAACAAATGAACTCCGCGATATTTTTGCTGCTTTGGTGGATTGCCCCGTAAAGAAGCGTTGCCGTGCCCGCGAAAACGACCAGGCCAATGAAAGCTTTCGCCCCTGCGGACAGAGGTTTCCACGAGTGTGAATGGGCAGACATTTTAGCTGCTAATCAGATTCCGGCCAGCCCCTGTTGCGAAGCCGCCTAAATATCAATAAGTAGCAGCTAATACATTTAGAAACAACGATTTGGAGACTTTCGTGGAAACTTCGGTAACCCTCGGGGGCTTACGAACGGACTAACAGTTCGCGTTTTCCTTTCCTCCGGGCGGCGGGGCTCTCCCTACGCCGCACCCTGGCAAGGAATCCCACCGAGGAGGTGGAACCTCCACCGGAAAAGGAACTTCCTTTATCACGCCGAGCTCAGCTCTTGATGCTCTTGGAAGCCTGGTCCCAAGATACGGCGGTCTTGCGAAAATATGACTCATTAGCCATGTGGCAAGCCAAGGCCGCGTGATGGCCGAACACCGCGTCTTCGACGACGGGTTTGCGCGAACGTACGGCCTCGAAAAAATTCCACAGGTGCGGTTTCATGTCATCGAAGTCCGGTCCATGGAATGTCATCGCTTCCAACATCGGCTCCTGGCCCAGCTTCGGATCGTTCTCTTCATGCCACTTTTTTTCATAGGCGGCACGCATCTCGTGGGGGAATCCGCTGTCGTAATAGCTCGGCCCTGAATCTTTGCCGGTTTGCGGAGTGTAGCTGAGACCGAACTCGGTTACTTCCAGAATTCCCTTGGAGCCCTGGAAGCGGTAGGTCTCAGGCATGTCGGTGCCCAGATTGAGCCGCATGTAGACGGGAATTTCGCCATACTTGAATAACGTGGCATGGACGTCAGGCATGTTCCGTCCGTCTTTGAACCGCAAAATACCGCCCAGGGACATAGCCTGCTGCGGAGCGTCATTCATGTTCAGTATGAACATCATGCCGCTGACCAAGTGGACCAGGAGATCGCCAGCAACGCCCGTACCGTATTCCTTCCAGCAGCGCCAGCGGGCAAAAATGTAGGGATCGAATGGCCTCTTAGCAACGTTGCCTTGCCATGTATCCCAATCAAGAGTCTGGGGGGAAAGATCGGTCGGCGGAGGATATTCCCATGCGCCGGTGGGGTCGTTGCGCCCCAGCCAGCCTTCCACCATCATCAGGTCGCCCAACATCCCTTGCGCGACCATCTCTTTCGCCTTTTTACAGACGAGCGAACTGACGCGTTGCGAACCGATCTGCACAATGCGTCCAGTCCTTTTCGCGGCTTCGACCATGGCTACACCGTCAGCGGCACTGTGGGACATGGGCTTCTCGCAGTAAATATCTTTCCCCGCGGAAACTGCGTCTACGACGACTTGCTTGTGCCAGTGATCGGGAACTGCAGCCACGATGCAGTCGATATTCTTGTCCGCCAGCAGTTCCTGGTATCGACGAGTGACCGGAAGATCGGGCCTCACAATTTCTTTCGCCAACGTGTGCCGACCGTCATATAGATCGCATGCAGCGGCACACTCGACGCCGGGTAACGTGATGGACTCGGTGAGCAGACCAGAACCCTGCATGCCGATTCCGATCATTCCGAAGCGAAGCCGGTCACTGGCGGGCGCCGGACGCGCCGAGGCCAGAAGCGGCTCCGGAGTGAGTAGGATAGACTTGGGGGCAAGAGATGCGCCCGCGGCGGCGGCGCTGATTCCCAGAAACTTGCGTCGCGAATATGTGCTTTTCTTCATAGGATCTCCTGGCGCTTGGGACGCTATTTGTTCAGTTTTTTGATCGCAACTTCTTTGAAGAAAACAACGTCATTGTCGCTGTGATTCTGCAGTCCAAAATAGCCTTCCAGGGGCCGTGGCCCACGCTGTGGTTCAAAATCAAATTTCCTCTCTGGTACCGGATCGCCTTCGGTATAGTCCGTAACTTTCACTCCGTTGAGAACCACGACCGTGTGCGGACCGTCCAAGGTGATCTCCATCGTGTTCCACTCAGGTCCTGGCTTGCCGGGCTTGGCCAAGGGCTTCGTCAAAGAATAGAGGGTGCCGGTGATGTGGTAGTCGTCCTCGTTCGAGGTTTCGGGATGATTGTCAATCTGTACCTCGTAACCGTAGTGGACGGGCATCCATTCCTCGCGGGGCTCGATCGGAATGCGGATGAACACACCTGAGTTGTCATTGTTGTCGCGCATCTTATAGACCACACGGATTACACAATTGCTCAGCCTTCCGCCGGTCCAGTAGAGCAGTCCCATGCCGCCATGCGTTCGGATCAGTCCGTCTTCCACGGTATCTCCGCCGGGGCCAACGTGCTTCCATCCCGCGAGATCTTTTCCGTTGAACAGTTGTTGCCATTGTTCGGATTGGGCTTTCAGCATAATGGACGACAACGCGACGAGCAGGAACACCCAAAGCCAATGTTTGTCCATAGCTCCTCTCAACTCGAAGACGGAAGATCACTGAAACCGAGCGCAGGTGCGGCTCGCGCGCTGACAAGTTCAAATCAAGATCACTCGCCCGGCCCATGGCATAGTATCGCTGTAAGCCCGCTTCGCACAACCTTATGATTGATACCAACAACTTCCCTAGCCTTCAGAACGTCACATGCACCCAACGTCCGCCAGCCCGAGTCGAATTTCCTCAGTGGGAGTGCTACGATTACGTTGTTCACGAACTCCTTGGCAAGCGTGCGGCCACCGCTCTTCGATGACTGTCGAATGCGATTTCTCACTACCATGGCGCTTGTGAGCTGCGCGCTTTTCGCTCCGTGCTTCGCCACTGCTCAGTTACGTTGTCCTCCGGTTGCGCCGCCTTCAAAAAGCGAGTCGACCATTTGTGCCGTTCGACAGGAGAAAGAGGGCCCCATCTTCAAACTGCATGTCCGGGGACGAATTGAGTATGGCACCTTCACCCTCTGGGCGGACGAAGCCACCTACAACTCCGATACTGGCGACGTTACGCTGAATGGCCACGTTGTACTTGACGATAGCACCAACAACGAACACGTTGAAGCGAGTCACGGACAATACAATGTTCGCACTGAAGTGGGACGATTTTATGATGTGAACGGTAGCATTGGATCTCGGCAGCGAGTGCGCCCGTTGCTTCTAACCTCCCCGCTCCCGTTTGAGTTTACCGGCAAGGTTGTAGTGAAAACTGGACCGGATCATTACGTCGTATACAAGGGCACTATAACCAACTGCGAGTTGCCGCATCCCAAGTGGCAATTTAGCATGCGCCATGCCAATGTGACCGCCGGTGGCAACGCGACGATTTATCTGAGCACTTTTCGCATCGAAAGCATACCCGTGCTCTATTTCCCATTCGCAACCCATCCCGTAGATCACAAGGTTCGGCAATCCGGCCTGTTGATGCCAAATCTAGGCACTTCATCTATCAAAGGCCAAACCGTGGGTGAGGCGTTCTACTGGGCCATCAACCGCAGCATGGATGCGGTGGTCGGGGCGGAGTTATTCTCCCGGCGCGGGTGGGCGCAGCACGGCGAATTTCGAGCTCGCCCCAGCGAGAATGCCTACGTGGACATGACGTATTTCGGAGTTCTGGACCGGGGCGTTGGCACGCCTAGAAAAAACCAGGGTGGCGAAGACATTCGCCTCACTGCTCAAGATCGATTTGGTCACGACATTCGAGGGGTGGCCAATGTCGATTACTTGAGTTCTTTCCTGTTTCGGTTGGCATTTGACCCGATTTTCAGTCAACCTCTACCGTCGGAAGTGAAGTCTCAAGGTTTCCTGTCAAACACCACCAATGGATTTTCCTACAACGCACTGATCGAGCACTACCAAAGCTTTCAGAGCACCACTCCCGGAAACGTCATCACCATCGTGCACGCTCCGAGTTTTGACTTTTCCAGCGTCGATCGCGAGCTCGGCCATTCGCCTTTCTACTGGGCTGTCGATACCGCGGTGGAGGGTCTTTCGCGCAGCGAGCCATCTTTCCACAGCGCACCTATTGTGGGTCGATTCGATGTCGATCCCAACGTCTCTCTGCCCCTGCGCCTTGGCGGATGGTCGCTGCGCCCGGAGGTCGGAATTCGTTACACCTTATACACCCAGCAGCTCGTGCCTTCCAGCGGTTTGGGTACGGCCTCCAGTGATCCGATCAATCGAAGAGCTCTCGACACCTCGGTTGAATTACGGCCACCAACGCTGGAACGGCTCTTCAATCATAAGTTTCTCGGCCTCAAGCTGAAGCATGTCATAGAGCCCAGTGTGATCTATCGCGACGTAGTTGGAGTGAACGGGTTCTCCAAGATCCTGCGCTTCGACGAACGCGACATCCTCAGCAACACCAACGAGGTCGAGTACCGGGTGATCAACCGTCTCTATGCTAAGAAAAGCTCTCCTCCGAGCGGAAACTGCAACGCACCTGCTTTGCCATCATTGAATTCCCCGAGTGGATCGCCATCCGGCGCGCCCCCCTGGGAACAAGAGGGGGAACCTCAGGTGACGCGGGGCGACTCACAGGAGCCAAGTCGGGACACTTGTCCCGGCGCGCCATCGACGGCCCGCGAACTCATCAGTTGGGAACTGGCGCAGAAGTATTTTCTCGATACCAGCTTTGGTGGAGCGTTAGTGAATGGGCAACGCAACGTTTTCACGACAACTGTAGACTTAACGGCATTCGCGTTCCTGTCCAGTCCCCGGCATCTTTCTCCGCTCGTTTCCCGGCTTCGCATCCAACCAAGCTCGAATGTCGATGCGGAATGGGACTTGGACTACGACTTCAACGCCGGACGCATCAACGCCAGTACAACGTCCCTGACCTACCATATGGGACAATTCGGTTTCAGCGGTATCGGCTTGTACGCGAACTTCCCAGGACAGATTCTTGCGACCAATAACGTTATTGGC